>JABAOH010006646.1_pt1 | contig 25090 bp, 22 predicted proteins | sample 7062181 | NCBI WGS metagenome assembly JABAOH01 (sample SAMN14538630, study PRJNA623070) | marine sediment metagenome | biome: marine biome [ENVO:00000428]; feature: marine pelagic biome [ENVO:01000023]; material: deep marine sediment [ENVO:00002113]; isolation source: pool of 5 deep marine... | reverse complement strand
ATCCAGTTGTCAAGCAGCGTGGCTTTTCGTTTACTGTGGGGATCGTCTACGTGCTCACACGAGCAGCGAACGCGATTCCCGAGTTTCGGTATCGCATTCGGCCAGGAGAGGTGGTAGAGCACGAGATCGTACACCCATCTGGAACTATTCTGGCGGATGAGGATCTGTTCAGCTTCTGTACGTTTGACTATACTGAGGACTTCTCGTTGTTTGCAGCCAGAGCGGACGAGCAGATAGCCTACATGAAAGAGCATCCGACCTTAGGAAACGAGCAAGGACGAGACGATCTGTTGTACATGACTGCGATCCCTTGGGTGTCGTTCACCAGCTTCATGCATCCGCTCCAATTGCATCCAGCGGATTCTGTGCCACGTTTTGCCTGGGGGAAGTTCTTCGAAGAGGGGAGGGTCTTGAAGATGCCCTTGAGTGTGCAAGGACATCATGCACTGATGGATGGAATGCACATGGGGAGATTCTATGCAGAGGTGCAGAGCTACTTACAACAGCCGGAGGTCGTGCTAGGCAAACTATGGGCGCGCAGGCTAGCAAGTCGCTGGAGCGGGCCGGGGATGCCAGGAACGATAGCCTACGAGATGCGAATGGAGGTTGCGCACCATGGCTGAAGTGCATCTGCGGGAAGCAGACAAACTGGAAGTCACAATCCTACTGGACAATTACACCGACCTACTGTTGATGCAGAGCACGGAGCTCGTCCAACGACTGAGAACCCCTCCTCCGAGCGCCCCCGTAGCGGAACACGGATTATCGTGCCTGCTCAAAGTCCACGCAGACTCGGAGCAACACGTAGTACTGATGGACGCAGGCATATCGGCGACGTGTCTCTTCCACAATGTGGATCTCTTGAAGGTGGACCTGAGCCAGGTTGAGTCTGTAGTCCTGAGCCATGGTCATTTCGACCATTTCGGAGGTCTGCCAGAGCTTCTGACAAGGACCCGTGAGGGAATAGCCTTGGCCCTCCATCCGGATGCTTTTCTTGAGCGCCGTCTCAACATCCCTTATGCCGGACAGCCCACGCCGTTGCCCTCGCTAGACGGGCAAGCCCTGGAGGAAGCCGGCGCAGTCCCTCACAAGACCGAGGAGGCTTCTACATTGGCCTCAGATCTTGTGCTGGTTACAGGCGAGGTGGAGCGAGTAACGGGTTTTGAGAGAGGGTTCCCTTGGGCCGAAGCAAGAATCGATGGGGACTGGGTTGTGGATCCTTTCCACGATGACCAAGGCGTAGCAGTGAAGGTAAGGGGCAAGGGGTTGGTAGTTATCGGCGGATGTTCCCACGCCGGGATCATCAACACGGTCAAACACGCCCAGGATGTTGCACGAACGGACGTGGTTCATGCAGTTCTGGGCGGGTTCCATCTCAATGGGCCAGTATTCGAGCCTATCATTGGGCGAACCATTGAGGAGATGAAGAAGATAGGCCCGCAGTATGTCGTGCCCATGCATTGCACAGGGTGGAAAGCGATCAATCAGTTTGCCGCGGAGATGCCAGGCCAGTTCATACTCAACAGTGTCGGCACGACCTATGTCTTTCAATAGAGAGTCATCATGAAACTTGGCGCTGCTGTGCAGCGAAGGACCTGTCTGCTGGCCGGTGAAAGTTTGATCGCGCTCGGCCTCAGCAAGCTGCGTGGCAGGTGTCTGGTTCATGAGACGGGCCCTCCTTATCGCGTGTCTGTGGCTAGAAATCTGTGCGCTGCCTAGGCTGACCGACCAGGCTGGAAGGAGTGGGCACAATCAGTAGCTAGGCGGCCCAGCAGAAAGGCAGGCTCTGGAGCGCGCGAGGCCTAGGAAGAACCTTCCTCACCGCTGAACCAACCATGGAGGAGATGCATATAATGAAAAGATCACACAAGATGGCAGTTGGGGTATCAGCGGGTGTTGGAGGTGCGGTGGGGTCAGGAGTTGCAGTGGCCACAGACCTGTCTCCCGTGCTTACGGGGGTGGTTGCGGGGTTGCTTTCAGCGCTACTAGGAGCTATTGCCCTTACGCTCACGCTCAGGGTCGTAGGAGAGTAGTGCAAGTTCCAGGTCATGCTGCCTCCTTGCCCTTTCTTCGCACGGGTCTGCAACGTTGTGCCTCTCCAGAGAGCAGAACAGCCTGTAGCTGCACAGAAGAGGGCAGCTGATAGTGCACGGTGGGGTGATGTAGAGCATGCTCTTCCGTAGCGCCTGTTAGACTGAAGGGCGGCCCATGATCCCCTGCACCTTACCGCTGCGGAACTAGAGGTGGACGCAGGCTGTGCACTGTCCGCCCGAACGGTGAGTTCTTCCGTCTTACAGCCGTCAAGTGTTGTGTCTCCATAGCTTATCCGCTTAGAGAAGATGGACAACAACAATTCGTACGAACAACTGCGTATGTTTTGGCCGGAGCATCTGCTTGATTCTCGACCAATGGTTCGGTTGCCTCCTGGATATATGTTGCGCACGTACCAAGAGGGAGATATCCCTCGCTTCTATGAAGTCATGGGATTGGCCGGTTGGGCCGGTTGGAATGATGAGGTCCTGGAACGTTCCTTGGCGAAGATCCTCCCAAATGGCTGGTTCATGGTCATCCACGAGGAGACCAAGGAGATTGTCGCCACAGCTATGGCACTGCACAACTACAAGGGCACCTATCCTTTTTGGGGCGAATTGGGCTGGCTGGCAGGGGATCCTGCCCATGCTGGGAAAGGATTGGGCATCGCTGTATCAGCTGCTGTTACAGCGAGGTTCATCGACGCGGGCTATAGGAAGATTCATCTCTTCACCGAGGATTTTCGCCTGGCGGCATTGAAAACGTATCTGAAGCTGGGCTATGTGCCGTTCTTGTATGCGCCTGAGACGCAGGATCGATGGCAGGTTGTGTGCACACAGCTGGGATGGGCCTATACGCCGGATGAATGGAGATCAAAGTGGCCGTCAGCCGCCTGAATACGGGCTGGCGTGGACTTGGGACGTGCGCGAGGTTCAGCTCGAGCGGGCCGGCCCCAGGCTGCTCAAATGGAGATGACCAGGCGCCACGATACCGACCCGGTCAACTCTGGAGATCGATGTGGCAACCTGTCCCTGGTGTGGAACAGACTACACATCCTTCCAGTCAAACTGTGACAAGTGCGGTGGCTCCCTGCCCCTTCCAGCCGACATGGTGCCGACTCCGTCCGCAGAGAGCTTGGCTGCTCCTCCCTTACCACCTCGCAACGTGCCGTGCCAGGTTATGTGGCACATCCTATCCACCGATGGTTGGCCCATCGCCGCTCTGGTCTTCTCGCCGTGGGGCTTCGTGTTCGGCGTGGTGGGCACTGCTCTGACGATCTCGATCGTCGCTGCGTTCGTTGGCCTGCCCTTCGCGGAACTGGGCGGGCTCGTCCTGAGTGCAGGGGTTGCCCTCCTGGCGTGGCGGTATCAGATGGCCCACAGGACGGTAGAGGTGCTGGAGCACGGGGAAGCGACGCTGGGAGAGAACGTGAGCGTGCGCCAGAACTACCAGGTACGGGTGAATGGCCGGTATCCGTGGACGCTGCAGCATCGATATCAGGTGTTGGGCCGTGAGTATGCTGGGAGAGTCACCACCGCTAGCAGGCCGCATTTGAGCGAGCAGCCGGGGCCACCAGTGTACGTGCTGCATACGCGGGTGATCCTGGTTGGAGCACGATCTATCCCAGTGCATACGGTTACTATGGGCTGTGACCAGGGGACATCCTAGAAGCCGGCGTGCCCAACAGTTCGTTGCGGTGGGTCGCCAGGAGGACAGCGTCATTTGGATAGGAAATCGAGAAGGAACGAGACAATGCAGAAGCCAAAACTGGGCATTCTGCATCCGGGGAATATGGGCATCTCCGTGGCGGCTTCGGCGCAGAACAGCGGTTGCGAGGTCTATTGGGCCTCAGAAGGGCGCAGTGCGCAAACCAGCCAGCGGGCGGATCAATTCACCCTCCACGATGCAGGCACCATGGCAAACCTGTGCCAAGTCTGCTCGGTCATGGTCTGCGTCTGCCCGCCCCACGCCGCCGAGGATGTGGCCGAGCAAGTCCTGAGCCACGGTTTCGCGGGCCTCTATCTGGATGCCAACGCTATCTCTCCCCAGCGAGCGGTGCACATCGGCGAGCGGATGACGACTGCTGGCGTGAGCTTCGTGGATGGCGGCATCATCGGCGCACCCGCATGGGAACCGAACTTCACCTGGCTCTACCTCTCGGGCAGGGACGCTGCCAAAGTAGCGGCCTGCTTCTCTGCCGGCCCTCTGGAAACCACGGTCGTTGGTGAGGCGATTGGCAAGGCGTCGGCGCTCAAGATGTGCTACTCTGCTTGGACCAAGGGAAGCACAGCGCTGCTGTGCGCCATCCTGGCCACGGCGCAGGCGCTTGATGTGTGGGAGGAGCTGGAGCAGCGATGGGAGAGGAACTGGCCTGGATTTGCCGGGGAGGCTGTGGACCGCAGTCGACGGGTCACGGCCAAGGCGTGGCGGTTTGCTGGCGAGATGGAGGAGATCTCAGCCACCTTTGCGGAAGCTGGCCTCCCTGGAGGGTTTCACGCTGCGGCGGCGGACGTCTATCGCCGCATGGCACACTTGAAAGATGCACCATCAACCCCGCTTGTTGAAGAGGTGGTGACGGCCTTGGTGCGAACGCGTGATGACTGACGCGAGCAGTGGTTGGCGTTCATGCTAGCACCTGGAGCGGAAGCGCATACCCCAACGGTAGGGCATCGCGGCAGTTGTGCGGTTGCAGACGCGCCCAACTGCTCCTTGTGCATAGGAGGGAAGGCCAGTGGCTGAATCGTCCCCTGGAGCGACAGTGCTCAGGTTCATCGAGTACGTAAATGAAGGAGACCTTGCAGGCATAGCTTCGCTAATCTCGGAGGATCTCAAATTCACGGATATCCGTGGTAGAGTCTACATGGAAAAGGGATTCATGGCAGGGTACCTGGCGGAGTTCCCCAACCATAAGATACATGTTCTCCATGCGCTTCGAGGAGGCGATGGAGTGGCGATCATTGGCCAGACCACAGGCTCCCATGTTCCACGTGAGATAGAGGAAAGAGAAACGCTTGTTTGGACAGCGGAGGTCAAAGATGGTCTGATTTCCGAATGGCGAGTATACTGGGGTGACGAGTATGCTCAGAGATCACAGGAAAACAAGGAGGCCGTTCCGGCCCGGGAAAGCCCGGGCCTTGTGAGGGACTTGTCAACAGTCCACTGAAGAACTGATGAAGGAGGTATACTGATGCCGGTACTGAAGGTGATCGAGCTGGTGGGAACCTCGCCCAACAGTTGGGAGGAGGCGACCGAGAACGCCGTGAACAAGGCAGCGGAGACGCTTCGCGGTATCGTGGGCGCCGACGTCGTGCGCCATAATGTCGCGGTCGAGGACGGCAAAATCACAGAGTACAGAGTGGACGTGAAGATAGCCTTCCTCGTTGAAGAAGGAAGCGTCGGCTAGAAACGCTGCCACTATCCACTAGTCTTCGATGATCAGAATCCGCAAGGGGCTGGGCATCCTCATCAGTCGCCTGCGGGAACAGGGCCTCTGGGTGACCCTCCTTTGGCTGGTTGACCATGCCCTGCGGCTGCTCACCGGTATGTCTCCGCCCAGGACGAGCCGTATCGCCCCCAACCTGTACCTGGGCGGGCAACACTACCGTCATGGGTTGGCGCGCATGGCGAATCTGGGTATCGGCGCCACCGTCAGCCTGCGGGAAAGCTCTGACGACAGGGAGCGTGGCGTATCCTTGGAGAAGCATCTCTGGCTGCCCACGGCGGACGACACGCCACCGACCTTGCAGCAATTGGGGGCGGCGAGTGCCTTCATCGGTCAGGCACTGGATGAAGGGCGGGGTGTGTATGTACACTGCCTCAGCGGCGTGGGCCGGGCCGCCACAACTGTGGCTGCGTATCTGGTGTGCAGCGGGCTGACGCCTGATCAAACCTGGGCCTCCATTCGTCGCGTCCGTCCCTTCGTGCGGCCCAGCGCCGTGCAGAAGGCAGCCATCCAGGAGTTCCACAGGCAGGCATCAGCTGGCCAGGTTTGACAGCCTAGCAGAGTTATGATATACTGCCGCCATTAACTGGAGGCTGCGAGGTTACAGCGAGGAGGCTATGAGGGTGCTCAGCACAGCGTGGCAGCCAATTTTGTTGTGTGGTCGCTCGGTGAATGATGGTGTTCGCGCCTCGTTGCCAGTTCCTCACCGGTGTGTCTCGCACCAGGATTGGATTTCCCCTATAAGGCAGCATAGCCAGAGGCAAGGGCTTCACCTTTCGGGGTAATCCATCGGCTCATCCGCTATCCTAGAGAGTAGAAGGAGGACAGACATTATGAGCAACAATCGACGGGTCAAGGCCATTGTGGCGGGCCTGTTCCTGGTGTCCGCCGTGGTTCTGGCCTCTTGTGAGGAGGAGCCCATGGCGATGAAGATGACCCTCGCCACGATCAACGCCTGGGTCGGCGGGCCGCCGGACGGCGCCGAGATCCCCCTGGGGGAGAACCCGGTTCTGTGCCACTTCTTCGCCGTTGGGGGGGTAGCCTCGGGGGAGTTATGGGTGAACGGCTCCTTCGCCAATGGTGCCGCCAACCCCGACCCGGGAAACGAGTACTTCACCGCTGAGCTGAGCTTTCAGGCCCCAGCGCCAGGCACGTACGTGTTGGAGTGCGTGACGACCGACCACGCGGACAATCAGGCCTGGTCGGAGCCGTCGACGGTCTTCGTCAGCGGGGAGCCTGCTCCGCCCCCACCGCCTCCCGAGGTGCCGACGGCCACGCCCACGGAGACCGAGGTGCCGCCAGAGGTGCCGACCGCCACACCCACTTCGACGGCGGTGCCGACCCACACGCCTACGTCAACCGCTGTGCCCACCAACACGCCGACCTCTACTCCAACGAGTACACCCACACCGCCGCTGCGGGTCGTGATCACCAGGTTCGAGGTCAGTAAGACCCAGATCACGAAGGGCGAGTGCGTCAGATTCGACTGGCAAGTGCAGGCCCCGACTGAGATATACTTCGATGGCCAGGGTGTGACCGAAAACCCTGGCTCCGAGGATAGGTGTCCCACCTCCACGAGAGCATACGAACTCGTAGCGAACGGCTATGGTGGCCCGGTCACCGCGAGCATCACCGTGGTGGTGATCCCGGGTGATACGGAGGGGCCCGCGATAGGCCGAGTTGGTCACTCCCCCGGCCTCATCTATTGGGATGAATACGATTCTTGCACGCCAACGTACCCCATCGAGGTTGGCATAAACGCCTACAACGTTACCGACCCGTCGGGGGTGTCTGCGGTCAAGGTGGCCTATCGGGTTGTCGAGGCAGGAAGGCCAGCTGGGCAGTGGCAGGCGAAACCCATGAGCCAGGTTCAAACGGGGATACACTCAGCAGCGATAGGGCCTAATGACCTAGAGCTGAGCCTCAACCCCCCTGTGAGCTACGGGTATGGCAATACGTCAACCTTGCAATACTACATCCAGGCCTTCGATAGCGTAGGCAACCGATCCGACAGCTCAACGCGCACCGTCACCGTTCAATACTGCTACGTCGTTGAGTAGGGTGTTAAGCGCGGTCTTGAAACTGACCATTGAGGTCCAGGCTTGGTGTGATGAGCCAAAGGGCCTTGGAGAGTGAGTCTAGCCGAATTCGCTGACTGGTGGGAGGGAGTCCCACTTCGAGGGAGGATGAAAGGAGATTCTAGATGAGCGGAAGATGGATAGCCGTCATCGTCATCGTGCTCGTCGTTTTGTGCTTGGTTGTGGGCGCACTGGCTGCCTTGTACTACTGGCTCAACGTGCCCACGGCAGAGGCCGCGGTGGAACCGACGGTCTCGATTGACAGCCCTCGCCAGGGAGACGAGGTGGTAGTGGGGCAGGCAGTTCAGATCTTCGCCACGGGGCAGGATCCGAGCGGCATTGCCCGTATGGAGTTGTGGGTTGATGGCCAGTTTGTCATATCGCAGGCTAGCGCTTTGCCCGACGGGACGAACCCGTTCCCGTTGATGGCCAATTGGGAACCCACGACCCCGGGCAACCACACCATCACGGTGAGGGGCTACAACATGGCCGATGCCTCGGGTCAGGCCTCCATCAGCGTCAACGCGGTACAGGGACCCGACGTACCCACCGAGATGCCTGCTGAGGGGTGTGCAGGCGTTCCGGTGCTGATCCATGAGGTGCAGGAGGGCGAGACGCTGGAGGGCATCGCTGCCGGATACGAAGTGACGGTGGAGGACATATTGGCCTGTACCCCAGGGGTGGATCCAGCGGTGCCGCTGACGCCGGGTCAAGTGCTGTACGTTCCCTACATAGCTGAGGATGAAGGCACCGGTGACACCCCGCCGGGCGGTGACGTCCCGCCGGAGCTGCCGCCCGAGGTGGAGCCCCCGTCTGTGGACGAGGAGTCGCCTCCTCCGGATGAGGACCCGCCTCCAGGAGAGCCGCCACCTGACCCTGCACCAGATCCGCCAGCTCCTCCAGCGGACCCGCCGGACCCGCCACCACCACCCGTGGCGCTGGAGTTCGAGGCTCTGGAGTTGGAGACCGATCAGTGGTATCTGGCGGTGTACTGCAACGTCCAGTTGGAGGACGCGATGGAGAGGGTCCCCATAGATACCACCGACTACCTCGACCACGTGGGCCCTCCGGACCAGAACTACTGGGACATCGCGTCTGAATTGAGCGGCGCGAATAGTCGCCCCGTAGCCGTGACCCCTGGAGACACCGTGAGCGTGTTCGCGGACTGCTGGGGCTTCTCCCCTGGCGAGTTGATACCGCGCGACCTGGGTAGCTTCACGAGGGAGCACCCCGAGGCCAATTGGAACGGCGACCCCATCGAAGTGTACTCCGAAGGAGGGGTCGGGTCGTTCAGGGTTGTGTACCGCATCTGTTTGGGCTCTTGTGACCCCGCGCCGGAGATCAATCGACCGTACGACCTGCAGTACAACTATGACATGGTCTTTGGCCACTACTTCACCTGGAGTTGGGACGACGACCCCACGCAACCGGCGGAAGGGTTCAGGCTGTACCGAGACGGTGTCCTTCTGTACGAGCAACCGGGCCGCAACCTCCGCTTTATGCAGGTCAACGAGGAGGACGTAACCCCCTGGTGCGACGGGGTGTGGGCCTTCACGCTGACGGCGTACGAGGGCGTGCTTGGCGTGGGGCCGGAATCACTACACAGCGACTCCGAGGTGTTGCTGGGGGACCCCTGCACGAAAGTGGTGGAAGTGAGCATGCTTCCCGGGGGCTGGGAAGGGCTGTGGACCCTTTGCATCCCCAACGATTGCCCCGCTCCCGATCCTGGTTGTACGAACTGCGAAGTGGAGGTCTGGTACGGCAGCATATACGCCAACGGCGAGCGGATCGAGAGGGAGCCGCCGCCGCTGCCCGCGCCAGGGGAGCCGTGGGTCATAACGGTCGATCCGACCGCATTGATCGACAGCAACCATGTCTGGCCTGGGATACCCATAGCAGATCTGTTCGAGGGTCAGGACACCATGACGGTTCATCTGGCTAATGATGAAGACCTGACCATTGGCATCTCACTGACTGACTGGGATATGTTCGACGCTGACACCCTCATCTGCCAAAACGCTGTCACCAAAGCTGCGGCAAACGTGGTCGACGGTGGGCCGGCCGAGGGGTTGTCCGGCTTCTGGTGCAAGGACGAATTCAATGTCGACCGGGCGTTTCTGATCATCAATATAGACGTCCTGCCGTAGATTTGAGGGCCAAGATTCGAAGTTAACAAGACTGCTGGACGAGTAGGGGCAGGGTGATCGCTCGATGGGCGACACCCTGCCCTTTTTTTGCGTCGAGCGCGGGTCAGACGCCGGTCGAGTAGGCCCGAAGGGCCGTATCGAGACCAGACCGAGGGGCTGTTGGGAATCGGTTATGTGTGGGAAGCCGCTTGGTTTCGATACGCTTCTCCGCTTCGCTGCGAAGCTACTCAACCAGCGCTGGGCGCAGGCGGAAGGCCCTCGGCAGCACTATGCGGAAAGCAGATCGCAGTAGTAGAAGCGGTCATCTCTGAGAACGACTTCTCCCTTCTCGAGCGGTATCGAGTCAGTGAAGATGGGTCCGGCGTACACGAAGGTGTGGAACTCTCCATTCTCGCCGCAGGGATCCACGTGAACAGGCAAATCGGACAGGAATCGCTCATCGAAATCCCGACCCGCGAAGGACCCATCGAGCATGCTAGAGTCGACGCAGGTGACGACCGCTTCGAAGCCCAGGTCTATGAAGGTCTGCGCGAGTGGACCAGTATCCCTCTGCCACAGCGGAAACACCGCTTTCATGCCGACCTTGGCCAGATTGTGCTCCCTGTAGCTCCGAACGTCCTCCAGGAAGATGTCTCCGAAAGCGACGGAGGAGACGCCGAGGGTCAGGTACTTCTCCAAGAGCTCACGCATGGCACGTTCGTATCCCTCGTTGGAGGCGCTCTTCGAAATGGAGATCGTTTCCAGGGGAAGGCCAAGGGAATCAGCCTGCCGGTGCAGGAGAACTCGCGGAACGCCGTGCATGCTGATCCTGTCATACTCCTCGGTCACGACGGTTAGGAGAGCGATTAGCTCGTACTGTTCCCTCCTCTGCAATTCGCGAAACGCGAGGGCGGCATCTTTTCCACCGCTCCACGACAGTATGACCTTGTCCCTCATCCCTCGTCCTGGCTGCCTTCAATCGCTTTCGAACTCTGAGGGCGGGAACAGGGGCAGCTGCGCTTCCGGCCGCTCGATGAGGGGTTCCAGCCCTATGATCTGGTCCAAATCGGGGCGATCGAGGTGCTTCTTGGTGCCCAGGTCCCTGAGGTGCTTCAGCTTGATGAACTGCCACTCCCCTTCGTTCAGCGCTCTTCGCAACAGGAACTCACTCTCGATTCTGAACCGCAGCAGATCCAGCCGACGGTCGGCGATGAGGATGTACCGGTGCGACTCGCTGTGATCCTGGCCTCCGTGACTGAGGATGTCGCCGAACCTGGTCGTTTGCTTGAAGGCAAAGGTGTGGAGGCCCGCCCATTCGCTGTCCCAACTGACATCCAAACCCCTGGGCAAACGAACTCGCGAGATGGGGTCTGTGCCAGTGGAGAGCTGCGGCACACGTCGCTTGGACAGGGACACCTGATAGCCAAGGCGCTGTCCCACCTGCATCAGCAACTTCAGGCCTTCCACCCTCTCTTCGGCGAGACTCGTCGCCTCTTCCTCTGGTCGGAGATTGCACTTATCCGAGGCATCGTCACGCTGTGCATAGGAGTCTATGCAGGCTTGGACGAGGCCAGGCGGAGGGGTGAAGATACCCGGAAAGCGAGAATAGACATCGTCGCAGAGGCCTTCGTGGCTGCAGTCACGTCTGTCCGTGAGAATCTGATAGACCGCTCGCTCCAACCGATCCCCCAAGGGGCGTGGCGGATACCCCTTTGCCTTCAACCACCATAGAACAGCACCGCTCGCTTCGTCTGCATCCTTAGGCAGGAGTTCCAACACCTCCCTTGCCAACGCCTCCTGTAGAGCGCTCTCCATCTGCTCGTCGAGGAAATCAGGCATGGAGACACGCTCGCCGAGGGCGAGCGCTTGTGTCAGCAAACCGTCCCGGCTCCATCGCTGGTAGATGGCGCTGTGGAGCCAACCGAAGTGGAGTGCCTCGCCTCGCTCCCTGAGCAACTCCCGGGCTGCCCTCAGTGCTGCCTCCTGCAGGGCCAGAGCCACGGCACCAGGCGACAGGTCGTCCAGATCCTGGCCGGGTCCATCATCTCTGGTAAAGGTGAGGCGATACGCTCCGTCCACACCCTGCATGGGTTCCTCGGGGGGATGCACATCTTCTGGCTGGTACAAGATCCTCCGTAGCTTGAATGCCGCCCCCACGGCGGCCAGTATCACGTTATTGATGTGGGTCAGACTAGCCCGCTCGAGAATGAAGATCATGCTACCCTGGGGTCGAAGGGGGCGGTGGAGAGTCTTCAGGGCCGCACCCAGACTTCTTCGGTACCACGACCAGCCCATCATCTTCCGCCTCAGCAAGGGTTTCAGGAGTGTTGCCTTTTCTCTACCCCACAGCCAGCCGCTCCATAAGTAGGAGAGCGTCCAGAAGGGGCGATAGTAGGGAGGAGGTGCGGCAACGACCAAGCTCACGCTGGAGGGTGGCAGCCTGGCGGCCACTCTGTGGAGTGGTTCGTTGATCACGCTTACCTCCGCCTCCGCTTCGCCCACGAGGCTCTCGGTGTCGGTGGTGACAGCCATTGGCCCGGACGGCGATAGGAGGCGTACCAACCGGTACGCCTCTTCGAAGGCATGCCATACGTTTCGCTCCATGAATCTGGTCGGCGGACGCAGGTGGAGCACCGTGGGTCTGGGCAGGGGGGAGGCGCCGAGCTTGCTGCAGGTGTCGAAGCACTGCACTAGGATCAACTGCAGCGCATTCTGCAGCGGTGAATCGACAAAGAGGGTCTCTATCTTCATAGAGAGGTCCGTCAAGGCGTAGAGATTCCGCGGAGTGTAGAGGTTCAGAAGTTCCTCGGCCAGCTTCCGTTCTGGCTCATGAGGCTGAGCCAGCCTCTCCAGAAGATACCAGTAGTGGACTCCTTGCTTCTCCACGCTGTCCAGCACAGTGAGGTCAGTGTCCTCGACAGGGAATCGGCCTTCGGCGTCGCAGTGCGTGCAGTGATAGTACTTCTCCACTGGCCTGTCGTCTTCTCCATGCCAGAGGAAATAATCGACGACGAGGGGACGCGCACAGTGGTGACAGGAGCTGGCGTATAGCTGGTTGATGTGCTCCCGCAGCGGAATACCTCTTTTCAGACTGTCGCCCAGTCGCACGGTCGCGGCATCGATCTCGTGTGGCGAGGGGAGGGTCAGGATACCGTGCACGAGCAGGGTGCGGACCGGGTTGAAGCTGGCGGCGATGCCCCTCCTTCCGCTGGCAGCCGCTTCGACCAACAGCGTACCCCTTTGCGGGAAAGGGTCCATGACGAGATTGCCCGGATTGGTGCACTCGACGACATACGCTGCTACCACGTTGCGCGGTAGAGGTTGCAGATAACGCTCCAGGGGGATTTGCTCTTCGTTCGGCTTGTCAGGAATGAACCGTTCAATCTCGTGCATCGTTCTGTTTCGGCTTAGAGTATATCACAGTTTGCAGGTTGCGGCCTTTTGTGGTATAATAGAACATAAGTTCTAACGCGTTTGCCTTTTGTTATGGTTTGGAGTAAACTCAATTACTAGGGGCGAACCCGGAGGGAGTGTCAATGGCGGAGAAAGAGGGTCGCGAGAAGGCGCTAGAGATTACCCTCTCACAGCTAACGAAGCGGTATGGCGACGGAGCTGTGATGAAACTGGGAGAGGCCCCGGGTATGGATGTGGAGGTCATACCCACAGGGTCTATGGGCCTGGACATCGCACTGGGCGTGGGAGGCATACCTCGCGGGAGGGTGGCCGAGATATTCGGCCCCGAGGGTTCAGGCAAGACTACCCTTTGCCAACATATCATTGCTGAGGCCCAGCGTGATGGGGGCATTGCGGCCTTCATAGATGTGGAACACGTCCTCGATCCTATCTACGCCGCCAAGTGTGGGGTGGACATCGAGGAGTTGCTCATCTCCCAACCGGACACCGCAGAGCAGGCACTGGAGATCACCGAGGCTCTCGTGCGTAGCGGAGCGATAGACGTGGTGGTTGTGGACTCAGTGGCGGCACTGGTGCCCAGGGCTGAGATCGAAGGGGAGATGGGTGACCAGCACGTGGCGTTGCAGGCGCGGCTGATGTCCCAGGCCCTGCGGAAGCTGACGGGGGCCATCAAGCGTTCCAAGACCGCCGTGATCTTCACCAACCAGCTGCGAATGAAGGTGGGAGTTCTCTTTGGCAGCCCAGAGACGACACCCGGGGGACGTGCCTTGAAGTTCTATTCTTCGGTGCGTCTGGATATTCGACGGGTGCAGTCCATCAAGGCTGGAACCGAGGTGATCGGCAACCGGACGAAGGTTTGGGTGAAGAAGAATAAGGTGGCACCTCCCTTCAAGTCGGCGGAGTTTGACATCATGTACGACGAAGGTATCTCTCGAGAGGGTGATCTCATTGACGTCGGCGTGGACATGGGGCTCGTGGACAAGAGGGGAGCCTACTTCTCCTATGGCGACACGAGGCTAGGACAGGGCCGGGAGAACGCCAAGGACTTCCTGCGGGAGAATCCCTCGGTAGCACAGGAGATCAGTGACAAAGTTCGCCAACGGGCCGGCCTTCCTCCCGTGCGTTGGCCTGTCAGCGAACTTCGCGAAGCAAGCGAAAAGGAGCATCGTCAGTCGACGGCGGGTTCGGAGGAACCGTCGGGAGAAGCAGAGGGTTAGAGTAGCCGGACGCTGCACAGACCCATAGCTAGGGACTCAGCATCTTACGTGATGGAGGGGGAGCGCTCCTTTCCCTCAGCGATTGGTCTTGGAAGAGGAAGAAGCGAAGTGGGCGGCGAGTTTCATGTGACCAAGTTTCTAATGGCGCGGCAGACGGGGATTGTGAACTGCACCACAGTTGAACCTGGGGTCTCAGAGCTCACCGCATAACGGAGTACTTCAGAAGCCGGGTGTTGAGGGATAGGCCGTCGTACTAAAGCGACGGGCTACAAGAGGATTCTCCCTTTATCTCTAGGCAGGCACTACTGCTCTGCCTTCCGTAGCTGTGGCTGTGCGCCACAGCCTTTTTTGTTCTGAGCGCTTGACGTGGCAGGCGAGATCACCGAGATCAAGGTCCAGAAGAGGAAAATGGATCGAGTCAACGTCTATCTTGACGGCGAGTACGGTTTCAGCCTAGCGATGGGCGTAGCAGCGTCGCTGAAGCGCGGGGATATCCTCTCTGAGGAGGAAATCCGAGAGCTGCAGTCACGGGACGCTGTCCAGAAGGCGTACGATAGGGCTCTTGATTACCTGGCCTATCGCCCACGTAGCAGTGCTGAGTTGAGGCGTTACCTGAGGAAGAAGCAGGTCTCCACGGAGGTCGGCGAGGCGGTTCTGGAGCGGCTGAGCGCGGCAGGGCTGCTGGACGACGGGGCGTTCGCCCGGTACTGGGTGGAGAACCGAGAGACCTTCAAACCCCGGGGTCGCCGCGCCTTGCGGCACGAATTGCGGCAAAAGGGAATCGACGACGAACTGATAGCAGAGGTCTTGAGTGAGATTGATGAGGAGGAGAGTGCTTATCGGGCTGCCGTGAGTCAGGCCCAGAGGTATGATCATCTGGATGATCGCGTTTTTCGTCAAAAGATGTACGGCTTCCTTCGGCGACGAGGTTTCGGTTACGAGGTGGTAAGGGAAACGGTATCGCGTCTACTTCAGCAGAGTGCTGAGGAAGGCGGGGAGGACAGTTAGCCACCGTGTGTGGGAAGTGTTGGAAAGGAGTGTAGCGGCAGATGGAACCTATTATGGTCGCATTGGGATTACTAGCCGCAGCCTTCGGCGGATTCGCGGTGGGCTATGTGGTTAGGCAGTACTTGGCTACGTCCAAAGTGAAAGAGGCTCAAGCAGAGGCGGAGCAGATCGTGGCCGATGCGGAGACGAAGCAGAAGGAGATGCTGCTGGAGGCCAAGGATGAGTCGCTCAACATACTGCGAGAGGGAGAGGAAGAACTGAAGCAGAGGCGCAGGCGCGTGCGCAATCAGGAGGAGCGCCTGCAGAAGAGGCAGGAGAGCCTGGAGCGTCGTCTGGAACCCCTCGAGGAGCGGGAAAGGAAAGCTGCTGCTCAAGAGACTAGGCTGAAGCAGACCGAGGCGGAGCTGGAGGAACTCAAACAAAGGCGCACTGAGGAGTTGGAAGCCATCTCCTCCCTGAGCAGAGAGGAGGCCACGGACCTGCTTTTGCGAACCGTCGAGGAGGAGAGCCGTCAGGAGATGGCCCGCGTAATACGCGAGGTGGAACAGGAGGCGAGGGAGACGGCGGATCGAAAGGCTCGGAAGGTCATCAGCGAGGCCATTCAGCGCTATGCCTCCGAGGAAGTGGCAGAGGTCAGTGTCTCGACGGTGGATTTGCCTAGCGATGAGTTGAAGGGTCGCATTATCGGACGTGGGGGTCGCAACATCAGAGCTCTGGAGAACGCCGCAGGTGTGGATCTGATCGTTGATGACACGCCCGAAGCAGTGACCATCTCCAGTTTCGATCCAGTAAGGCGTGAAATCGCCCGTTTGTCGCTCACCAAACTCATCATGGACGGGCGCATCCATCCGGGGCGGATCGAGGAGGTGGTGTCGAAATCCAAGCGAGAGGTGGAAGCTATTATCCAGGAGGAGGGGGAGCGAGCGGTCTTCGACGTGGGTGTGACAGGGATGCACCCTGAACTGGTCAAGCTGCTGGGAAGGTTGAGGTACAGGACCAGCTATGGCCAGAACCAGTTGGAACACTCCATACAGACAGCGCACCTCGCGGGGATGATGGCTGCCGAGGTTGGCGCTGATGTCCGGCTGGCCAAGGAGGGAGGCTTGTTGCATGACATCGGCAAGGCGGTCGATCACGAGGTGGAGGGGCCCCACGCTTTGATCGGCGCTGATATCGCCAGGCGCCACGGCAAGTCGGCGGGGCTGGTCAATGCGGTCGCCGCTCACCACCAGGAAGAGGAAGCCCAAAGCGTCGAGGCGGTGCTGGTGGCGGCAGCGGATGCCATATCGGGAGGGCGCCCTGGAGCGCGCCGCGAGAGCCTGGAGACCTATTTCAGGCGCATCAAGGCTTTGGAGGAGGTGGCCAGTTCCTTCCAGGGGATCAGCGAATGCTACGCCATCCAGGCGGGTCGCGAGATAAGGATCGTGGTCAGGCCAGACGAGATTGACGACCTGGGCATCCTGCGCCTATCGAAGGATGTGGCTCGCAAGGTGGAGGAGAATCTTGAGTATCCGGGGCAGATCAAGGTCACCGTCATACGCGAGAAGAGGGCCGTAGACTACGCCAAGTAGAGATCTCTCGCCAGAGCAATGGACGTCACTGACGAGATCAAGGACAGAATAGACATCGTCGAGTTCATCTCCACCTACGTGCCGTTGAAGAAAGCGGGACGGAACTATAAGGGGCTGTGTCCATTTCACGCTGACACCACCCCCTCGTTTGTCGTTTTCCCCGATGGGCAGAGGTGGTACTGTTTTGGGGCGTGCGCCAGCGGAGGAGACGTTTTCACCTTCCTGATGAAGAAGGAGAACCTGGAGTTCTCGGAGGCCTTGCGGGAACTGGCACAGCGGGCGGGGATACCTCTGGCTCCGCGCACAGAGGCTCAGAAGGTGGAAGACAAGCGGCGCAAGCTACTGCACGAGATCAACGCGGCTGCTGCCCAATACTTCAACCATCTTCTGATCCATTCGACCGACGGAGAGATTGCGCGAGACTACTTGGCCGGGCGCGAGATTCGAGCCGAAACGTGGAGGGCTTTCCAGTTGGGCTATTCTCTGCCCGACTGGGAGGCTCTGAGCCAGCATTTGTCAGCAAAGGGGTACCGGGAGGCGGATGTGTTCGCCGCTGGTCTGACCGTCGAGCGGGAGAGCGGTGGATGCTACGACCGTTTCCGGGGGCGCTTGGTCTTCCCGATCTGCGATGATAGGGGTGCGGTTCTGGGGTTTGGCGCGCGCGCCCTGGGCGATGCCGAGCCCAAGTACGTGAACACTCCGCAGACGCCCGTCTTCGACAAGGGCGGCATTCTCTATGGCATCCATCTGGCGAAGGAGGCCATTCGCGAGGAAGGCACTGCCATCATCGTGGAGGGATACATGGACGTGCTGATGGCGAATCAGCACGGGTTCCGGAATGTCGTGGCCTCCATGGGCACCGCCCTGACCGAGAACCAGGTGCGAATCCTGAGGAAGGTAACCAAGAGCTTCACTTTGGCCATGGACGCCGACGCGGCAGGAGAGCAGGCCAGCCTCAGGGGCTTGGAAGTGGTCAAGAAGCACTATGGGGTGGAGCACCGTCGAAGTCCAGAGATCAGGGAGACCTACGAGCACATATGGTTGAAGAGATACGTGGACTCCAACATCAAGGTCATCACCATGCCGCCCGGCCAGGATCCAGATGATGTGATTAGAGAGGAACCGGAGCGCTGGGCGCGACTGGTGGAGGAGGCGCTGCCGCTCATGGACTACTACTTCCAAATGGCCACCGGCGGCGTCGAGCTCGACACAGCCCAGGGGAAATCTGCGTTGGTTCAGGAGCTGCTGGCACTGATCGCAGAGATAGGAGACGGGATCGAGCGTGCCCATTATTTGCAGAAACTGGCCGGCCTAGTTAGAATAGATGAGAGGCTGTTGGCTGCCGAACTGAGTCGGTTCAAGGGCCGAGGCAGGGCGGAGACGCCTCATGCAGATTCTGGCCTACTGTCCATCGTGCAATCCTCGGCTGCATTGGAGAACTACTGTCTGGCCCTGCTACTGAAGGCGCCTACATTCGTGCATGAAGTCGAGGAATTGGCGGCGGACGATTTCTTCGCGCCAGAGAACCGCTCCATTTTCGCGGCTTTGCTGGATTCGATAGAGCGGGAGGGCGCCCTCGATATCGGTGAGTTCCGCGACGCACTAGATCCGCTCCTTGTTCAGCATCTGGCGGTCATACTTGAGGCTGAAGCGAAGGGACCCCGCCTGCGAGAAGAGGATTTGCCGGAGGAGATCCGACGGACCGTGTCCAGGCTGAGGGATCGAAACGATCGGAGGGAGTTAGGGCAGCTAGAGAGTCTTCTTCACGATGCGCGCCAAGGTGGTGAGGATGAACTGGCGCTGCGGGAGAGAGTTGATTCTCTGAGACAGAGGATTCAGCAGCGTGAGAGGGAGAGAGAATCCAAGGGCGCGTGGGCGCGGGAAGACGCACGATGAGGAGGACCGGTGGTGCCTGCCCAGGTCCGAGGACGGATGGTGGGAGTCAGGATGTCGGAGCCGTCCGACGGGAGCCTAGAGATCGAAGAAGTAAACGTGGAAGAAGGGACCTCCACGAATAAGGTGGAGGGAGTGCGTGAATCTGTGGACGACACAGCCGTTTCTCCGGACGAGGAACTAGCGGGAACGACGATGGAAGAGCCTTCGACGGCCCAGGAGGAGGACGTCGATGTTTCCCTTGACGCTCTTCTGGATCTGGAGGGGCTGGAATCCAGCGACCCGGTAAGGATGTATCTGAGGGAAATAGGGCATGTTTCTCTGCTGTCGGCAGCCGACGAGAAATGGCACAGCATGAAGATGATGGCGCCTCGGTACCTTGACGAGATCGGACAGCAAGTTAGCGGCGAGAGTGGCGAAGAGGCGTGGCTGCAGATCGCAACGAGGGCTCAAGAATCGCTGCGGGCGGATTGGGAAACTATCACAGCGCTCTGTGACCAGTTGGGGGTCCCTGCGCCGGAGTTGGCGAAACTGGCCGGTGAGATAGAAACAATTTCCCGACCGGTGGTACAAGCCGGTGAGGAATCATACCTGACTGATTATCTGAGTAGTATCGGCGAGGAAGACTTTGCCGAAACGGATGAACTGGCCATCGTCCTGGAGTCGTCAGAGAGTGAGGGCGACGGCGACGGGCAGGACCTGCTAGCGACTGAATGGGACATGCTCACCAGGAAGATACACGATCTTTGTCTCGACTTCTATCTACTACCGCCTGAATTGAGGGCTCTGATAGGGTCCCACTTTCGCAAGACTGGTAGGATTCCCACAAAACGGAAGTACTTGCCCGCGACGCGGGAAAGCCACAGCGCGATTTTAGACAGGTTCGAGGCCGTGGACGAGTTGGCAACCTTCTCCCGCAAAGTTCTGATCGTGGCCAACTTGCGTCTGGTTGTGAGCGTGGCCAAGCAGTACATGGGGAGGGGGATTACGTTCTTGGACGTGATCCAGGAGGGCAACATCGGCCTCCTGCGGGCAGTGGAGAAGTTCGACTACCGGCGCGGCTTTAAGTTCAGTACCTATGCTACGTGGTGGATCCGGCAGGGTATCGGCCGCGCCATCGCCGACCAAGGGCGTACCATTCGCATCCCTATCCATGTGGTGGAGGACATCAATCGAGTGCTGCGGACGTCACGTCGGCTCACACAGGAGTTAGGAAGAGAGCCCTCAGCTGAGGAGATAGCGCTGCAGATGGAGGGATTGCTGTCCGATGAGGACAAGCTGGCCATTGTGAAAGCGCGAAGCAATGACGAGCCCGTCGACTCCATCTTGCAGCGGAGGTGGAGGAGGGCAGCCGCCAAAGTGAGGCGGATTATCCGCATTTCCCAGGAGCCCATGTCGTTGGAGATGCCCATTGGTAGCGGGGAAGACAGTTCCCTGGCGGATTTCATAGAGGATGAATCTATTCCTGGTCCCATCGATACCGCATCGCGAGAGCTGCTTCGAGAGCAAATGAGTGATCTACTGGAGTCGCTCAGCGAGAGGGAGCGCAAGGTCTTGACGTTGCGTTTCGGACTTAGGGATGGGCAAAGTCGGACTTTGGAGGAGGTCGGAAGGACGCTGGGCGTGACGCGGGAGCGTGTCCGCCAAATAGAGGCGAAGGCGCTGCGAAAGCTCCGACACCCCAAGTCGAGTCGCAAGCTGCGAGACTACCTGGGGTGAGTTGACTAGAGGCTGGCTGCGCAGTATAATATGCTTAAGGTCGTTCCTCGGTAGCTCAACTGGTAGAGCAGCCGGCTGTTAACCGGCGGGTTGTAGGTTCGAGTCCTGCCCGAGGAGCCTGGAAAGGGCGTGTTTGAGGTGCACAGTCGTCGCCCGCCGTCCAACCCGCATGGGAGAAGCCGTGCGGGTTTTTTTGTGTGCTTGGGACGTGAGGCGGCCGAGCCCTGCACCACACAAGGGCTGCCAGCTTGATAAAGAGGCGCTCGGGGCGGGGGACGAGCGGAGAGGGAAGTTGAAGCCTGTGCGAAGGCTGTTTGGTCACAGCCACTGAGAGACGTGGAGGCTGACGAGAATGAGAGTCTCGGATTTGGGTGAATTCCCCTTGATCGAGAGAATAGCCGGACGCCTGCCGGGGTACCTCGATGACGTGTATGTGGGCGTCGGGGACGACGTCGCGGTGTTGGAGCTGGACCGCGAGACATATCAACTGGCCACGTGTGATATCCAGGTAGAAGGGATTCATTTCCTGACCCAGTTGGTCACACCGTATCAATTGGGGCGCAAGGCGGCGGCGATCAACCTGAGCGATATCGCAGCCAAGGGAGGCATTCCGCAACACTGCTTAGTCTCGCTGGCGTTGCGGCCGGAACTGGAGGTTAGTTGGGTGGAGGCACTCTACGATGGTCTGCGGGAGGAGATAGCTGCGTACGGCGCTGACATAGTGGGCGGCAACATGTCCAGGACGGAGGGCCCTATCGTGGTGGATCTGTTCCTCCTTGGTCGGGTGAGGCGTGAGGAAGTGCTTCTGCGCTCGGGCGCTCGCCCTGGGGACCGGGTGTTGGTGACCGGGTGGTTGGGTGAGGCGGCGGCGGGGCTGGCCCTCATGCGCCAGGCCGACTTGGCGGTGGAGAGGGAAGGAGCGGACCGAGTCCGGGACGCGTATCTGACGCCGACGCCGAGGATTAGGGAGGGGCGCGCCATCGCCAGCGATGGACGGACGAGTGCCATGATCGACCTCAGCGACGGGCTGAGCAGCGACATCGGTCACATTTGTGAAAGGAGCGATGTGGGGGTACGCCTGTGGGCGGAGCGGCTGCCTATATCGGAGGCGACTCAGAGGATTGCGGCGCTGATGGGTAGGGCGGATTGGGCGCTGGCCGTGGGGGGCGGGGAGGACTACGAGCTTTGTTTCACTGTACCGCGGGAGGCCGAAAGGGAAGTGGTGGCGTTGGTGGGTGAAGCGACGGGTACCAGAGTAACATGCATTGGCGAGGTGCTTCCTGGAGATGCGGGGCGCTGGATAGAACTGGCAAACGGCGAGGAGGTTCCTATAAGAGGAGGGGGGTGGGATCATTTTAGTGGCAGTTAGGGCGTGGTGAGGGAGAGAGATTGAAGTGCAAGGTTTTCTCGTCGTCGCGCCTGGAGATCCCGCTGCTGGTGAGGCTGTCAGATAAGCTTAGGAACGATGAGGATCGAGGTGAGAGCGGCGAGGTTTGGCATACAAGACAAGGGAGGCAGTCAGTCTCCGAGCAGTTCCTCTACCATGCGGTGAGCGATGGCCCTGAAGTTGCCCCAGTCTCGCCACCGAGGCTCAAGCCGCTCCAACTGTGCGGCCACGCTGGCGAGGTCCCCCAGGGATGCTTCGCGGAAGTCGGTGATTCCCTCTCGGTCGTCGAGGCAGCAGAGTTGGCCGCCCACCTCACGTACCTGGAAGACGTAGGAGACGAAGGGAATGCAACTGTCCTTGCATTTGAGTTCGTATTCGATGAGGCCCACAAATCGCTCGACCTTCACGTCAAGGTTGGTCTCCTCTTTGAGTTCGCGATGTAGGGTCTCTTCCACCGTCTCTTGCCACAGGACACGACCGCTGGGGAGGCGGTAGACTCCGTGCGGGTAGAAGTGCTTGGTGTGCAAGAGGACGTTGCCGTTGGGGCGAACGACAACCATTACTACCTCGCCGCGACAGGCCACGGGCCCGGTGGATATCTTCCGGATCCAGGTATGGAACGTCTGGTGGGTGACGTCAATGGTGCAGGTGTGTCTCCGAGGGTGACCAAACCGGGCGATCAAGGCTTCTATCTCTTCCTCGAATATCAAGCGCTCGCTCACAGCTGCTCCCGATGTATAGACGTTGCCTAGGAAGGCTGTACCTCGACCGATGTGCCCACGCTGCTGTTCAGCAGTCGTTGTGCGCTACCGTTGACCACGGCTATGGCTAGGTGGGCTGAACTGTCGATGTAAGCGATGAGTTCCCCGTCTTCGCCCTGGGCAAAGGTGTTGCTGACACCCTTTATCTCTCTCTCAGCTAGTCTGACAATCAGGCGGTCTCCGAGAGAGAGCAAGTCTGAGCGTGGGATGTTTGTCAATAGATTGCCGAAATGGTCGACGTGAGCTACCTGACCGGTGATCTTCCGTCTGTGGATCTCAAGGCGGGGCAGGGGGATCGTCACGATGTCATCAAGCTGCGTGCCAAGGGCGTCGATCTGGACGCCGAGCGAAAGGTGGGCGGCTACGGGGGCAAAGATGTCGCGACCGTGGAAGACGTTGCTCACCTGGGGCAACCAGTACTGTCGGTTGGTGAGGTTTACGATGCGCAGCTCCTGGTGTGCGGCGCGGAGTTGCTGGACCACGTAGGTCAGGACGCCGTTGTCAGGGGCGACGAAGGAGGCGTCGGGACTGTGTACTGCGATAGCACGGCGGCCGGTGCCGACACCAGGATCGACGACCACCACGTGGATGGTGCCCGTTGGGAAGTAGCCGTAGGCCCGGCGCAGCACGTAGGCGGCAGCTGCGACGTCCTGAGGGGGGATATCGTGAGTGAGGTCCACGATGGTCGCATCGGGGTTCAGGCCTAGGATGACTCCTTTCATCACTCCGACGTTGCCATCTTCCATGCCGAAATCGGTGGTGAGGGTGATGATGGGAGGCGCAGCGTTGTCCATGTGGTGGTGCACAGGTCGAAAATCCCAGGAGTGAGGTAAGAGTATTTGACCGAACACACCCTTTGTGTTATGATGTCAGGCAACTCAAGAGTATAGCATCTGTTGAGATTGATCGCAACTGGAAACCATGTATAGACACTCGGCTGTGGACTCCGCAGCGGCGGGATCACGGGTCTGCGCCAAGCAGCTGCTGACCGCAGAGGATATCGATCCTCGCCGGCAGGACGAGGCGAAGGCGTATGCAAGGCTCAAACACCGGTTGTTGGTAGCTGACATGGCGTTGGGGGGTGGCTTCGCGGTGCTGTTGCTTGTCACAGGGATATCGGCGTGGATGACAGGCGGCATCGAGGCGTTCTTGACTCAGCCGGTGTTGGTGGTGGGAGCGTATTTCCTCGTTTTCTCGCTGGCCTACGGTTTGTTGCTCCTGCCTTTGGAGTACTATGGTGGCTTCGTGCTTCCTCACCGCTATGGTCTATCTACGCAGACCAAGAGGGGATGGGTAGCGGACCAGGCAAAGGCCGGTGTCCTGAGCCTGGCGTTGGGGGTGGTGGTGGTTGAGGTAATGTACTTCCTGTTGAGGTCACTACCGTCGCTTTGGTGGCTGGTGACTGCAGTGTTCATGCTGCTGGTCACGGTTATCTTGACAAACGTGGCTCCTCTGCTGATAGTGCCGCTGTTCTTCAAGCTTACACCGGTGGGAGATGAGGAGTTGGTGGCGCGGCTGACGAGGCTGGCTGAGAGGGCGAAGACCAAGGTGAAGGGCGTGTTCACGATAAACCTGAGTAGCAGGACCAAGGCCGGCAACGCCATGCTGATGGGCCTTGGGTCCACGCGGCGCATCGTATTGGGGGACACATTGTACTCGGACTACGGGCCGGACGAGATCGAGAGCATTCTAGCGCACGAACTGGGTCATCAGGTGCGACACGACATGTGGTGGGGGCTGATCTTGCAGTCTACGTTGACACTGGTAGGGCTTTATCTGGCCCACGTGGTGCTGGGTTGGGGCGTGAGGGTGATGGGGTTCGCTGGGCTGGATGACGTGGCCGGGCTCCCGTTGCTGGCGCTTGTGATGGGGGCCTTCATGGCCGTGAGCACGCCTGTGATCAACGGCTTTTCGCGGTGGCGGGAGGGGATGGCGGACGAGTTCGCCTTGCAGATGACGGGGAGACCGGAGGCCTTCGTGTCGGTGATGGTGAAGTTGGCCAACCAAAACCTGGCCCAGGTAGATCCCGAGCGCTGGGTGGAGCTGCTACTGTACAGCCATCCGGCGATGATGAGGCGAATCCAGCATGGTGAGAACTACAGGGCGAGAGCCCCAACCCTGAGCGGCGGACGCTGATCTGGCATTTCCACCATCGAGTGGCGGAATTGGTGGCTATGAGCGGTGCGGACAGCATCCTCGATGTGGGTTGTGGGGAAGGGGGCACCGCATATCGATTGGTGAGTGTCGATGGGGATCTGCCGATGCAGGGGGTGGACTCTGACTTTGCGGCGCTCACGCAAGCCAAAGCGAAGCATGCTGAGATCTTCTTCCAGATGGAAGACATCAGGAGACGTGCTTGCGCAGACGAGAGCTTGGAGTCGGGTCTTTGCCTCGAGGTGCTGGGGGATCTGGTGGATCTGACGCCGGCTTTGGGGGAGTTGGG
>JABAOH010049698.1_pt1 | contig 25123 bp, 16 predicted proteins | sample 7062181 | NCBI WGS metagenome assembly JABAOH01 (sample SAMN14538630, study PRJNA623070) | marine sediment metagenome | biome: marine biome [ENVO:00000428]; feature: marine pelagic biome [ENVO:01000023]; material: deep marine sediment [ENVO:00002113]; isolation source: pool of 5 deep marine... | reverse complement strand
AGCAGTAAGATCAGCGCCACCAATGGAAAAACATACCAGGCAATGCGGCTTAAGGTCAGCTGCTTTTTATTTTTTTCGGTTTTTATAGCGTGGTCTTCCAGGGGCATTCCTACAAGCATCATCCCCAGCAGGGCAATGAAACAAGACGAGATAATGAATGTCATCGCAGATGCCACATCCTTGATACCTCGGGCGGAAAAGCTTATTAAGGTTTGGACAAATGCCATCAGGGATCCTATCAGCCCTGTTAAGGCAAAACTCAAGGTGGATGACCTTCCAGCAGCATCCCCTATGAACATAACCAGCACTATTGTTCCTCCTAATACGACAAGAATAGACGGCCAATAAATAAATACTGCCAAAGGATTTAACGGGCCACCTGACTCATATGATGATATCGACGATACTATTGTCCATCCCACAACAGCGATAAACAGAGCATAGCCTATGAAGTTTTCGAGCCTTAGGGTTTTGAATGCCTTTTCACCTGGTTTCTCGATTACATCCTTGGGTTCTTTTAAAGGATATTTACTAAGTTCTCCGGTTAGCTTCATGACGGGAACAAAGCAGATAACTCCCAGGATCATTCCGTACACCGCCGGCAGGAAGGATTCTGACATTTGCAGAGCAATGTTTGTAATGCCTCCGCTAGACCTGCCCAAGGCTGTGACAAAGCTGATAAAGGCTCCTAGAACTCCAACCATTAAGAAATTGCGGGCTGCAGCTTCCCAGAAATAAGCAGAATTGTGGAGATTCTCTTTCCCATCAGGGCCTGCAGCAGCGTGCTTGAAGGCAGCTACGATTTCGCGGGCGGAAAAGCCCATCAGAGCCATGCCCACTCCTCCTAACAGCACGAAAACCAGACTGGGCCCTTTCATCAGGTCAGTAAAAAAGCTCCCGGACAGAACCGCTGCAATCACAAAAAATATAAAAATCAAAATTCTTGATAAGACTTTCCCTATTCTTTTTAAATCAATTGTTGATGACATAGGATTTCTCCTTTCATATATCGATCGATTACCATCAGGCGCATGAGCTTCCCTTTGTGATCTTGGGGAGCATCAATTGAGGCGGAATCGATTTATTCCATTTAAAATTAACATTCATAAGAATTTTACCCTCTCCGCTTTCTTCTCTGGGATCTTCGAAGAATTTTTTGAAGTTTGTCGGAAGAAAAGTACAGAGATCAACAGTAAGTTCTATAATTGTCTTTTCTTCCGGGATTGCCACAATGAATGTTCCTGATTCGCAGTCTCCCTGCTGTTTATACTGTTTAAGTCGCCATTTTCCTTCCATTTGCTCCACTAGGTCGAGCGGAGAAAGTAAATCCAGAATATGCATAAATTCTGTGTTATCAATTTGCTCTAATTTTTCTATTTTGCGTAGAATATTCGTCGCATGATCTGCGATGGTTATCTCTTCTTCTGAGATCCACATGGTTTTTATTATGTCTTGATTTTGATTTATAACCTGCACCCGGGTTAGGTTGGTAGAGAGCCATTGGATGAAATAATTAAAGGATTGTTCATTTTCTGCAAGTACTTGTATCGAACATTCCATCGACTCGGCGTGACTTACTCGGTCAGATGCTATGACCGATGTTTTTAATAAAGAAATGGATTCCGCCAGGACGCTGCTGGGCTCGGTTATTTGCAGGACAGCACCCAGCACAATCATAATTATAGAGGCAGGAGCGAGAACTTGCTTTTTTAGCGCCCACTTCATCCATTTCAATCCTCCCCTTTGGAACAATCGCCGCTGAGCCCTGCTTGTTTCCTCACTGCGGATCTGCTCATGCTGTTCTAATTTTTTCTGGAATAGAATCAATTGCTTTTTCATACTGCTCTCTATCTCTGGAGGCAGGTCATCCTTCAAAGTCTGCTTTAATAGATCATCAATCTCGAACTTGTCTGAATTTTCTTTTTTCATTTTGACTCCTCCTTGAGAGAAGCAGATTTCAAGTGTGAAAGCCACTGGCTAAGCCGTGCTCTTCCCCTTGAAACATGGATTCTTACAGTTGTTTCGTTGCACCCCATGGCCTGGGCGATGACAGCATAGGGCTGCTCCTGTATAATTCTCATCAGAACCGCCACCGCCTGTCTCCTCGGTAGCCGGTTGATGGCTTCGAGAATTTCAGCTTCGACTTTCTTATTTTCTAACGCTTCATGGACTTTAAAATCTGACTGAATCGGGAGCCTGTGAAGCGGTTCTGTTTTTTCGTGCTGACGGAGACGCTTGCGTTTTCTTAATGAGTCTATTGCTACGTTTAAGCATATTTTTAGAATCAGTGCATGAGGATTAGGGTGGCTCTGGATACGGTCCAGACGCTTCCAGATTTTTGCGAGGGAATCTTGGAGGACATCTTTGGCCGTCTCCGGATCTCGCACAATTCGCCATATGGAACGCATCATTTGATGTTCAATCGGCTTTATCAATTGGTCAAAGAACAACTTCTCGCTTTTCAAGAAAATCTCCTCAGGACGCACCGTCCAGCTCTGATTGTACAGAGCACCATGTTTCCGAGAAGTAATTGCGATATCCATCTCACATTCATTATGGTAACCGTTAAAAAAGAAAAGATTGTTTACATCTTACTGATATTTTATAAAATTTTTTTACAATCGCTTCAACATATTGTATCTTTTCTGCATTTTGTCGGCTATCCCATCAACAAATTCTTAAACAATCACGGATTCGGAGACGCCTTTATTAATTTAGCTTTTCTTCTTCCTGGATTCACTCCTCTCTCGACGTACTCCCTCTCATTTATTATAAGTCATGTGTCATAAATATATGACAGTATCTACTCCTTCATCGCTGCCCTTTCTCCTAATTCAATTTAGTTCAGTTTGGCATGAATTTTGCTGAAAAAATAATAAATTGTAAATTGAAACGATTGGCGGAGATTTAAGTAAAAGCGAAAGAGATTAAGCAGGGAATTTCATGAAGAATGCATCATTTTGTCCTTCTATTACGTATATATATATGAAGGATGTAACAGGATAGATTAGAAAGATGGAGTGCCCTAATTGTTATTTTGAAAATCCCGACGACAGTCACTTCTGCAACAAGTGCGCAACCCCGCTTCCTTATTCAGGTGTTTTTGTCTCTCCAACCAAAACCATTGAGAAAAACACAGATGAATTAACAAGGGGAACCACTTTTGTTTCCAGGTATGAGGTCATCGAAGAGCTGGGGAAGGGAGGCATGGGGAATGTTTATAGGGTATTCGATAAAAAACTAGATGAGGAAGTGGCTTTAAAAATAATAAAACCTGAGATTGCGTACAACGGGAATTCTATAGACCGTTTCAGTAATGAACTCAAATTTGCTCGCAAGGTCGCTCACAGGAATGTGTGCAAGATGTATGATATGGGTGAAAAAGAAGGAACCCATTACATCACCATGGAATATGTGCCAGGAGAAAGCTTGAAGAGCATGATTGGAATGATGGGAAAATTAAGTGCTGCTCAGGTTATTTTCATTGCGAAGCAAATGTGTGAAGGATTGGCTGAAGCGCACCGTTTGGGAGTCGTTCATCGAGATTTGAAGCCAAGCAACATCATAGTAGATAGAGAAGGTAATGCCCGTATCTTGGATTTTGGATTGGCCTGCTCGCTTAAGGCAAAAAGCATTACAGGTCCAGGAGTGATGATTGGGACGCCAGCCTACATGTCACCTGAGCAAGTGGATGCGAAGCAAGTAGACAAGCGTTCTGATATTTATTCTTTAGGAGTCATCCTGTATGAGATGATAGCAGGTAGGGTGCCTTTTAATGGAGATACCGCCTTAAGTCTTGCCTTGAAGCATAAGACAGAGAAACCTCCAGATCCCATAGATTTCAATGCTCAGATGCCTTTAGAACTGAATCGAGTGATTCTCAAATGTATGGAGAAGGATAAAGAGAAGAGGTATCAGGATACAAAGGAGATCCTTTCTGATTTAAGTAAGATAGAGGATGGGATCACCACTAAAGAGAGAGAGATTCTAAAGAGAAAGCCCATCGCTTTAAAAGCGGTAATGGTAACACTCAGGAAGCGCTGGATGATGATTGCTGCGCTTCTTGCGGTGGTAGTTGTGGTTGGAATGGCTATATTAAACAGCGGAGTAAAAAGGCCTATGCCTACTACAGAGGCAACATTACTCGTGGTTTTGCCTTTTGAGAATTTAGGCCCTCCCGGAGATGAATATTTCGCCGACGGAATGACTGAAGAGATTACGAGTCGCCTAGCTGCCCTACACGGTCTCGCTGTAATATCTAGGACAAGTGCAAAACAGTATAAAAAGACTGATATGACAACCCAACAGATTGGTGAAGAGTTAGGAGCTGATTATGTGCTTGAGGGGGCAGTGCGATGGGATCGGAGTGGCGAAGGTAATGGCCGGGTGCGGGTGACACCCCAGCTTATACGTGTTTCCGACGACACTCACCTCTGGGTAGAGCGCTATGACCGGGTTATAAATGACATATTTTCCGTTCAATCCGAGATTGCCGACGAAGTTGCCAGGCAATTGGATCTTACTGTACTGGAGCCTGAGAGAAGAGCTATGTACGAGAAACCAACAGATAATCTCGCGGCTTATGACCATTACCTAAAAGGAAGAGAACGCGAGTATAAAGGATGGTTGCGTTCAGATAGCGATGAATTAGAACTTGCTGTAGAGAATTTAGAGAAAGCAACCGAGTTAGATCCTGATTTTGCCTTAGCCTATGTCCAGATGTCTTTGATACATTCCAGGATGTATTTTTTCGGAGATAATCGCACTACAGAGCGTTTGATAAAATCGAGAAATGCAGTGGATAGAGCGCTTGAGCTACAACCTGATCTCCCTGAGGCACAGTTGGCCTTGGCGTATTATTACTACTGGGGGCTCCTTGACTGTGATCGTGCCGAGGAGATATATAATTCAGTCCAAAAAGCTCAGCCTAACTCCTCTCCGGAATTGCTAGGATATATTCAGAGGCGACAGGGAAAGTGGGAGCAATCTATAGCGACGCTCGAAAAGGCTTTTAAACTCAATCCGCGTTATTCTCAATTAGCCTATGAGATTGGGCTGTCCTACTTAGGCATGCATAAATACGAGAAGGCGGAGGAGTGGTTCAATCGAGCCCTCTCAATTAATCCGGAGCGTCTTACACCTCGCTTAGGCAAGGTTGGTATCTCTGTCCTCTCCAAAGGAAATACAAAAGAAGCTAGAGCTATGCTGGAGACATTGCCCAAGCATAACTTAACTGATTACATGTGGTTTACTCTTGGCATGCTTGAACGTAACTATCAGGAGGTTTTGGACCGTCTTGCCTCCTTGCCCTACGATTCTTTTGAGGCACAGCATTTTTATTTCGATAAGGATCTTACTTTTGCCGCAGTATATCATGCTATGAAAGAGTGGTCGCTGATGAAAACTCGGGCTGAATCAGCGTGCATCGCGCTGGAAGAAGCTGTTCGAGAGAGTCCTGGAGATCCGAGATTTCACGCTGCCCTTGGACTTGCTTATGCCTACTTGGGCCGCAAAGCTGAAGCTGTTCAAGAAGGGGATCATGCTGTAAAGCTTCATCCGGTGTCAAAAGACGCTACCTTTGGACCTCGCTACCTCCTGAACCTAACCAGGATTTATACTGTGATCGGTGAATACGATAAGGCTATCGATCAGTTGGAGTATCTCCTCTCCATCCCCTCTTGCGAATTTCTTTGGCAATATGTCTCTATTCCTTTACTGCGCCTTGATCCGCAGTGGGATTTGTTACGTGAATATCCGAAGTTTCAGCGTTTGCTGTAAAGGGAATAGAGATAATTTAATCGCGGCTTTTTTCGATTTCCCGGATTAATTTTCTAATATCTTCCTGTTGTGAATTCAGGCTTAAAGATGCTCGCAATGTATCCAGAGCTTTCTTTGGTTGGTTGGTCTTATAGAAGCAGAAACCGAGAGAATTAAGTAGTTTGACTTCGCTGTTATAGATTTTGTTAGCCTCGAGCAGATTATCGATAGCTTCTGGGTAGTTACCCATTTCCATATATATGTTTCCTCTTATCAAAAAGTAATCAAATCTATATTTTTCATCTTCTTTGATACTTTCGATTAATTCCAGACTTTTATTAAATTTTTTAATCCTTCTCAGGAAACATGCGTACTCGGCCAATCCCGCTTTGTATTCAGGTTTTAGAGAGTAGGCTTTTTCATAGGTAGCTTCAGCTTTTTCTAACTCATTCACTTTGTCGTATTGGTGCGCTAAAGAATAATAATATAAATGACAATTATAAGGTGAAATTGACTTAGCTAAGATAAAAGGATGAGAGACTATATTTTTTGAAGATACGATAAAGTTAGTAGATTCCTCATCAATTATTTTCCGTTCTCCATCTTTTAAATGTACTTTTAATTTGTAATGATCAGGTCGTAATCCTTGGAGCGATATTGAGCGAATTACGTAAAAGGTTTTGTTATATGGATAATTTCTCAAATCCACGTCAAAAGATTTATTAGAAATATTTTTATTTCTAAAGTCGTTTACTAAAACTTCCACGTTGCCTTCTTGCCATAAATCTTTTGTGACGTTGTTAAGACTAAAAAAGACGATTATTTTATCTGTCGAAGAAAAGGTATTATTGGGATCAACAAGCAGTTTTGTATCCAGCACCTTAAAAGGAACAAAAAGATGAGTAGGAGATTCTTGGAGTTTGATTCCCAAAACAGGGCCGGTAATCTTTGCCGGTCCTGGATTCTTTGGGACAGAAATATCTTTCTCGAAAACGCTAAACTCTTTGCCCACGGAATTCTGAACGAGAATACTTAATCTATAATCGCCATCAATTACAGGGAAGAAATCCTGGATTGAAATTCCGTTTCCTATTATTTTGTCAGCTTCGTCAGGATAATAATAAAAGGGAAAGTCTTTTGTATATTGGTAAATAATTTCTGTATCTTTTCTTAGGATCACAATGAGCTTAAAATTACAGAAATACTGGTCTTCCGGTTCATTGTAAGCGACAGAAATACTTTCGGGACTTATACAGAAATGTAAGAAATTGATATTTCTGATTGGATCTAGGATTAATGCAACTTCTGCGATGCTTTCGATATAATTCGTCAAATAGTCTGTGCTCAAAAGTCCTTTATAATTTAAGAAATGAGTTGCATATGAAGTTGCTACATCTTTTTTCTGAGGAGGAACGGTGTAGCTTGTTTGCTGTAGCCATTCTTTGTATTTTTCAGAAATATCTTTTCCATAAATCTTTGAAGCTGAGAAAATAGCAGAAACTAATAGAAGGAAAAGAAGAAGGAATGTTGTTAGTTTAAATCTCATGATATTTTTCCTAATTATATTTTTTTCCATTATTTTTGTTGACTTTTTTGGATTAATGAATCAAAAACCTCAAATTCCATTCTGCGGCTGAAATAGAAGGGATGAGACCCCTTCCGCCAAAAGGCGGAAGGGGCCCAAGGAGGCTAAAATTGAACTGAACAACTTAAAAGTTGAACCTTATTCCAGATATGAAACCTCTTGGATTCAGAAACCTTCTCTTTCATGAGCAACAACCTCTCCCTTATTTTCCTGATTGCTCAATCCCACTTAGATATCTAGCTAAGACACAATTTAATCGGTGGTCCCAACTTGCTCACCTTTTAAGGTAACCTTTACATAAGGAAGGGGGCCACCATTATTGTGCCTTTTTCCACCCCTTGGATAGCTCCAAATACTTGACCAGGATCATAAATTACAGTCAGGAAGAGCAGGATAAGAATAATCGCGATTAGGATTATGATTTTTTTCACTTTTTCTCCTTTATCCTTATTAAAAAAGACGAAAGCCTTGGTGCAAAATTCTTCGCCTCTCTTCGCTATTCATTTGATCCATTCTCTATAATGATTCGTTTTTTATACTGCAATAATCATGCCAATTAAATCAGGGGAACATCAAGCGCCAGGAAAAAATGAAAAAAGTTGCCAATCTGATAGCGAATGATATTATCTCCCCAAGAAAATAACCAAGCGATAATTCATGTGTTTTCTTGCTTGGCTAAAACGTCTGTCGAGGGATGGTTTCTTTTAAACGAATCAAATTGTCTAATTATTAGACATTTAGTGATAAAGAAGAGGGAGGATATGATTGGAATCTATTGGAAATAAACGGGATAAAAACAGGGGAGCAAGAATGTCTAATTTTTAGGGGTCAGGTCTTGTTTTTTGCTTTTTTATGAAAAAGTGTCCCTTTTTTACTTTATTTCTTTATTTTATACCGGTTGATTTTGTTATCCAAAGTCTGACGCGTAACACCTAATATCTTGGCTGCATCGCTTTTGTTCCAGTTGGCGTATCTCAAAACTCTTATAATATGATCATGTTCCATATGTTCTAACGACTCAAGTGGAGATGGAATTATCTTGCCGCCCTTACGGATATGAATGGGTAAATCCTCTGGCTGAATGACCTCTCCGTCTCCTAAAACAACCCCTCTTTCTATGCAATTTTTCAGCTCCCTCACATTACCAGGCCAGTCATATGCTAATAATAATTTCTCTGCAGCAGTTGAGATTTTTTTTGCTCTGCCGGCCATGAAGTTTTTTGCCAAGGGTATTATATCTTTTTTTCGCTCTTTAAGTTTGGGGAGCTTCAGCAATACCACATTCAAGCGATAAAAAAGATCTTCGCGGAATTCTCCTGATTCAACGTATTTTCCTAGGTCTCTATTTGTCGCTGCGATCACTCGAACGTCGACTTCAATGTTTTTAGACCCGCCAATTCGTTGGAATTCCCTCTCCTCCAATGTGCGCAGCACTTTTGCCTGCATATCCAAACTCATGTCTCCGATCTCATCAAGAAAAATTGTGCCGCCGTCAGCCAATTCAAACTTTCCCTGTCGCGTACTGACTGCATGAGTAAAGGCTCCTTTTTCATGTCCGAAGAGCTCACTCTCGATTAACTCTTTGGGCATGGCCGCACAGTTGACGGGGATAAAAGGTTTATCTCTTCGCGGAGATAGCGAATGGATGGCTCGGGCGACCAATTCTTTACCTGTCCCCGTTTCCCCTTGAACCAGGACTGTAAGTTCTGTGGGCGCAACTTTCTTAATTGTCGCGAAAACCGTCTTCATCTTTTCGGATTCACCCAGGACCTGGAATTTTGGCTTTAGTGCTTTGGCAAGCATGATGTTTTCCTGGACCACTTGTCTGTGGAGCCAAGCATTCCCCAATGCTATCCCGGCTTGGTGACAAAGAGCTGCTAAGAACATCAGGTCATCTTCCGTGAAGCTTCCTGCAGAAGCACGGTTGTCCAGGTATACAACCCCCATGACCTCATCTCGAAACAGCAGGGGAGCGCATGCGGCGGACCTGATGCTGAATTCTTTTACGCTTTTTACATCCCTGAACTGGCTGTCTTTAAGAGCGTTAGCTGTCAGAACAGAAACACCGCCCTTAAGCACCTTATGGATTATTGTTCTGCTTACTTCCAGCTTTTCTGGTTCTTGATCACCAGTGGTGTCTCGAACAAGTTCACAGGTTAAATCTCCAGTATTTTCATCGACTAAAGCAATGAAACCTCTTTCGGCATCAAGCGTTCTTAAAGCTATACTCAATATTTCATCCATCATATGATTGGGATCTTCAAGATGTAAACTAATAGCTTTGCCAACTTCATACAGAAGCATCAGCCTTTGATGGTCCTTTTGAAGCGCTTGGAGTTCCGAATCATCAATGGAGAAAACCGATGTTTTTTTGGCGTCAAAGGATGCGACTTCCAAGGTCTCTTGGGACATATCTTCTTTAGCGAGAAATTCAACATGCGCAGTGGAAGGGATTTCCTCTGATTTGAAGACCAGAATTGAGTCTCCCAGGCCTATTCTATCTCCATCTATCAATCTATGAGAAGAAATGATGTTTCCGTTGACCGTAGTAGGATGCCTGGCGCCCACGTCGTGTATCTCATAACCTCCGTCTTTAAGTTTTATTATCTTGGCGTGATCACGGGATACACTCTCGTCCATCAGGAATACATCGCTGGTATGTCTTCTCCCGATGGTTGTAGTGGCTCTGGTGAGCTTGAAAATTTTATCTTTAGAATCTGGTCTCTTCAAGATCAGTTGAGGCATGTTTCTTGGCCCTTCTCTATTTTGCTAGGCAGTCCTTCCGCAATGCATATATATTTTATCCTTACTTCCGAAAGCATACAAGTCTATTTCTCACGAATTTCTTAAAAAAAGGGAAAAAAAGGCGATAGGCTACTTATTCATGCAAAAAAGACGGTCTCATTTTTTTTATATATAAAAAGAGAAAAAGTAGCCTTTCCCCATTTATGCTGTTTATTTTCCTCTTTTTTATCCTTTTTTTAAACAAAATTGTAACTCTTTGTATACATGATTCGTATTATCTAATATAGTATAATATTTAATGGATTTATTGCGTTTGGCACTTTTTTCACTAAATAATATTTTATCTTTACAAGCTCAGCATGTTCAAAAAAAGAGAATAGTCTATGGAATGCCCTAAATGTTATTCTGAAAACCCCGACGACAGCAGATTCTGTGGCAAGTGTGCTACACCGCTTCCTTCCCTGGAGGAAATCTCTGCAACTCCTACTAAGATTTTGGAAAGAGCTCCAGATGAATTAACCAGAGGAACAACTTTTGCTGCCAGGTACGAGGTCATCGAAGAGCTAGGAAAGGGAGGTATGGGGAAAGTCTACAGGGTATTCGATAAGAAAATAGAGGACGAGGTGGCCTTAAAGCTAATCAGACATGAAATCTCTTCGGATAAAAAGACAATAGAGCGCTTTAGAAACGAGTTGAGAATCTCCCGCAAGATCGCCCACAGGAATGTCTGCAAGATGTATGACCTTAGTGAAGAGAGAGGGACTCACTACATCACCATGGAGTATGTTCCCGGTAAGAGTCTGAAGAACATGATTGGGATGATGGGTCAATTAAGTGCGGGACAAGTGGTTTTCATAGCTAAGCAGGTTTGTAAGGGATTAGCCGAAGCGCACCGATTAGGCGTAGTGCACAGTGACTTAAAGCCAAGCAACATCATAATTGATAGAGAGGGTAATGCTCGTATTATGGATTTTGGGATAGCCCGCTCACTCAGGGCAAAAGGAATAACAGGCCGTGGGGCAATAATCGGGACGCCGGAGTATATGTCTCCAGAACAGGTAGAGGGGAAGGAAGTAGACCTGGGTTCTGATATATACTCGTTAGGGGTAATCCTTTATGAGATGATGACCGGAAAGTTGCCGTTTGAGGGAGATACTTCTTTAAGCATTGCCTTGAAACACAAGACAGAGGAACCTCCAGATCCACTACATTACAATTCTCAGATTCCTGAAGATCTGAGCCAATTGATACTTCGATGCATGAAGAAAGATAAAAATAAGAGGTATAAGGATGCGAAGGAGCTTCTTTCAGAGTTGGCCAGGATAGAAGAAGGAGTTTCAACAGTTGAGAAGATTGTGCTTGAGAGGAGGCCAACTCCTTCGAGGGAGATAACTGTGACATTCAGGAAGCGATGGGCTATGATTCTTGTGCTTTTTGCTGCAGTAATAGTGGCTGGAGCCGTTATTTTATATTTAATTAACAAAAGGCCCATGCCAGCTCCGGAGCAAAAAATGCTTGTAGTCCTTCCCTTTGAGAATTTGGGGCTTGCTGAAGATGAGTATTTTGCCGAGGGCTTGACAGAGGAGCTTACCAGCCGCCTGTCAGCCTTGCATGGGCTGGGTGTCATCTCCAGGACTAGTGCAAAAATGTATAAAGATACTGATAAGACTATCAAGCAGATTGGAGAAGAGCTGGGCGTTGATTACGTTCTAGAAGGATCTGTTCGCTGGAATCGGACTCCAGATGGTAGGGGTCGAGTGCGTATAACACCACAGCTAATCCGGGTTTCGTATGAAACTCATCTCTGGTCCGATTCTTTCGATAGAGTCATCGAGGACATCTTTTTTGTCCAGTCCGAGATTGCTGAACAGGTAACCAAACAGCTGGACATCACAGTACTTGAACCGGAACGCAATGCTTTGTTAGCCAAGCCTACTGATAGCCTTGAGGCCTACAATTATTACCTGAAAGGACTAAAACATGAGTATCAAGGATGGTTAAACGCAGAACCCGAAGAATTCGACCGTGCCATGGAACTATTAGGAAAAGCGATAGAATTAGATCCCGACTTCATCATGGCACATATATGGATTTCCTTGGTTCATTCCTGGATGTATTTTAGTGGCTGGGACCGCGCTGAGGAACGTTTGGAAAGATCAAAGGCAGCTGTGGATAGGGCCCTGGAGCTCGACCCTGATCTGCCTGAGGCAAATCTAGCCTTAGGGTACTACTACTACCGTGGGCTCAGGGACTATGATCGAGCCTTGGAAATATTTGAATTTGTGCAGAAAGCTCGCCCTAACACCCCGCCGAAATTACTTGGCTATATTCAGAGGCGTCAGGGTAAGTGGGAAGAATCTCTTGAAAATCTTAAAAAGGCATTTAAGCTTAATCCACGCGTTGATGATACTCCCTTTCAGATAGGTCTTTCCTACAGATTCTTGAGAAGATACCAAGAAGCCGAAGAATGGTTCAACCGCGCTCTCTCTATTAATCCCGATAATAATTCTGCTAAATTGGCGATAGCAGGATTAAGTCTTCTTGCAAGAGGAAACACAAAAGAAGCTCGGAACCTTCTTGAGGGACTTTCCCATTTAAGAGGAGCTAAATCTATGCTGGTTGGTATTGCTTGGTATGATCGGAACTACAAGGAAGTTCAAGGTCTTATAGAATCCTTTTCTGATGATTCTTTTTATGATCCAAAGTTTATTTACCAGAAAGATCTTGCCCTTGCATCAGTATACCGTGCATTGAAAGATCGGTCACTGATGAAGACTCATGCTGAGTCAGCGCTTGTCATGTTGGAGAAGCGCGTTAAAGAGAATCCTAATGATCCAAGGTTTCACGCTTCCCTTGGCGCTGTTTATGCTTATCTGGATCTCAAAGAGGAAGCCATCCGAGAAGGAAAGCGAGCGGTTAGTCTTGCTCCTGTTTCAAAAGATGCAGTGGGAGCCTCTGGATTCGTCTATGACTTAGCTTTAATTTATACTATGGTTGGTCAAGTCGAGGATGCCATTAGCCAGTTGGAATATCTCCTCTCTATCCCTGCTGGAGACATTATCTCTGTTCCCACCTTGCAGATGGATTCTGATTGGGATCCTTTGCGCGAGAATCCAAGGTTTAAGCGGCTAGTGGAAGAGTATAAGAAATAGGGGGGTCAGGTCTTGTTTTTTGCCTCTACCCATATAAGCACAATTTAAAAAGCAAAGCCTGTCCCCGCTAATCCAAATAAAACAAAAAACAAGACTTGATCCCAAACCTGATTCCAACAAGACCTGATTCCAAGATTTAAGGAGAGGCAAAAAACAAGACCTGACCCCAAACAACCCATAAGAATTTGGCAAGATTTGACTCCTATCAGATTACTTGTTATTCTGATGTCTGATAAGAAATGGAATAGCGTTCATGGAATGCCCTAAGTGTCATTTTGAAAATCCTGAGGACAGCAGCTTCTGCGGCAAGTGTGCAACACCGCTTCCGTCCCTGGAGGAGATTTCTGCAACTCCCACTAAAACCCTGGAAAAGAAGGCAAAGGAGCTAAGCAGGGGTACAACTTTTGCTTCCAGGTACGAAGTTATAGAAGAGCTGGGAAGCGGGGGTATGGGGAACGTCTACAGGGTATTCGATAAGAAGATAGGGGAAGAGGTAGCCTTAAAGCTCATCAAACCTGAAATCTCCTCTGAAAAAAAGACCATAGAGCGCTTCAGAAACGAGCTTAAAGTCGCCCGCAAGATTGCCCACAGGAATGTCTGCAAGATGTATGACCTTGGTGAAGAGGGAGGGACTCACTACATTACCATGGAATATATCCCCGGGGAGAGTTTGAAGAGCATGATTGGGATGATGGGACAATTAAGTGCTGGGCAGGCGGTTTTCATAGCCAAACAGGTTTGCGAGGGATTAGCCGAAGCACACCGGTCAGGTGTAGTGCATCGTGATCTAAAGCCGAGCAACATCATAATTGATAGAGAGGGCAATGCCCGTATTATGGATTTTGGGATAGCCCGCTCACTCAGAGCAAAAGGATTGACTGGTCCTGGAAAAATAATCGGGACACCAGAATACATGTCATCAGAGCAGGTCGACGGTAAAGAAGTAGACCATCGTTCTGACATCTACTCGTTAGGAGTAATTCTTTACGAGATGATGACCGGAAAGTTGCCGTTTGAAGGAGACACTCCGTTAACTATTGCTCTAAAACATAAGACAGAGACAGCTCCTGATCCTCGGAAGATAAATATACAGATTCCAGAAGAGCTGAGCCAATTAACACTAAGATGTATGAACAAGGATAAGGAGAAAAGGTATAAGGATACGAAGGAACTCCTTTCAGAATTGATCAAGATAGAAGAAGGAGTTGCGACCATAGAGAGGATTATGCCTGTGAGAAAGGCAACTCCTTCCAGCGAAATTACAGTAATTATTAAAAAGCCCTGGATTATGATTGCTGGGATTATTGCTGTTGTAGCGGTGGCAGTAATTGCTTTTCTGTTTCTCAGGAGAGAGGCACAAGTGCCTCCTTCTACTGAGACAAAGATGCTGGCAATCCTTCCCTTTGAAAATTTAGGTCCTGTAGAGGACGAATATTTTGCTGATGGAATAACAGAAGAGATTACAAGCCGCCTGTCAGCCTTGCACGGGCTGGGAGTCATCTCTCGGACCAGCTCAAAGCAGTATAAAGATTCCGCCAAGACAACGAAGCAAATAGGGGAGGAATTAGGAGTTGATTATATACTTGAGGGGACAGTGCGTTGGGACAGGAGTGCTGAAGGAAAAGGTCGGGTGCGCGTCACTCCTCAGCTTATAAGAGTATCAGACGATACTCATCTCTGGTCTGATAGTTATAACCGCGCCTTAGAAGACATCTTTTCTGTCCAATCCGAGATAGCCGAGCAAGTAGCCAGACAATTGGATATCGTGGTCCTGGTACCTGAACGCAATGCTCTTTACGCCAAACCTACTGATAATCTTGAAGCCTACGATCTTTTCCTTCGTGGTGTGAAACACTATGAAACTGGAATGGATTATAGAATTGCTGGAGAATTAGATCAAGCTATTGAACGGATAAAGGAAGCTATTGAGCTAGATCCTGGCTTTACGTTTGCTTACATCAGTCTTGCTAATATTCATGCCCTCGCCTTTCATTCCGGGATAGACCGGACAGAAGCCAGAAAAAAACAGGCAGGGGAAGCTGTGGAAAAAGTACTTGAGCTTGAACCAGATTTGCCAGAGACTCAGTTAGCATTAGCACGTTACAATTTTTATGTAACCCAGGATTATGATCGTACGCTTGAAATTTTTGAAAGCATCCAAAAGGCTCGCCCCAACCTGGCGCCTTCTTACCTTGGGGCAATCCAGATGCGCCGAGGCAACTGGGAACAATCCGCAGAAATTTATAAAAAATCGTTCAAGCTTAATCCGCGCAGTCCTGGCACAGCCCATTTTCTAGGCCTTATCTACGAGCGAATGCGCAAATATGAAGAAGCTATGGAGTGGTTCGATCGTGCCATTTCGATTGAACCGAATTATATCTGGGCCCAATTCGGGAAAGTAAGGGTCTATTATCTGGCGAATGGCGATACGGAAAAAGCTCGAGCTTTATTAGAAGCATTACCTACCCACAGGTTTAATGATTATTGGTGGATTCTTAATGGTCTGCTTGAAAGAAACTTCCAAGGAGTGATAGACCGGCTTGATTCCCTATCTTACGATGTGGCTAGAGGTGAGTATTTTAATTTCTATAAGCAGATTGGTTATGCCATGGTATATCATGCAATGAATAATCAGTCCTTAATGAAAACCCATGCCGAGAAGGCACGCATCGCCTTGGAAGAAGCCCTAAGAGAACATCCTGAAGATTCAAGAATTCACGCTTCCCTCGGTCTTGCTTATGCTTACCTTGGCCGAAAGGAGGAAGCCATTCGAGAAGGGAAGAGGGCTGTAAGCCTTTACCCGCTCTCCAAAGACGCCTACGGGGCACCACACTACTCCAATAGCTTAGCCATGATTTATACTATTGTTGGTGAATACGAGGAAGCCATCAACCAACTGGAGTACTTAATGTCCATTCCGTCTGGGGACATCGTTTCTATTTTTGTTTTGCGGCTGGATCCGGTGTGGGATCCATTGCGCCAGCATCCACGATTTCAGCGCCTGCTCGAGGAGAGTTGAAAGGGACGAGAAAAGATAATTAAGATAAACTTCCAATAAAAAGTTCTTAAGGATTCTGTAAATTAATCACCAGGTTTAGAGTTCTTCAGAATCATTTCAAGGGTGGGAGACAACAACTTAAGCTAAAATAATGAATCAAAAGCGGAGGAGTCGATGGCCAAAAGACCAAACGTGATGGATAAATTTGATTTTTTATTAGGAACTTGGAATCTAGAGTCTAACGTTCCGAAGAGCGCATTCAGTGAAGCAGCGAAAGGCGTCGGGATTGGTACATTCAAAAGAGCGCTTAACGATAAGTATGTTTATTTTGATTACTCAGGATCTTTGACAACAGGAGATAAAGCAGGAAAAGAGGGAGGAGCCCATGGAATTTTCGCCTGGGATGAAAAAACGAACATCTTGAGATATTGGTGGTTTGAAAGTTCAGGAACTTTCATGGAAGCAACCTGTAATTTCGTTAATAATGATACTCTATTTTTAAACTGGCACGACACCTTAATAACCCAAACTTTCACTAAAGTTAGTTCGAATAAAGTGATTTTGAGAATGGAACATCCCGTAGCGAAAGAGAAGTTTGAATTGATACTTGAAGTGATATTCACCAGGAAATAATCGGATAAGCTTAAAGATAAAATAAGAATCGAATCTTTTGGGAATCATGTTATCCAAACAATACTAAGCGGAAAATATAAAAATAGAAATTTTTTGTGTGGAGAAAAACATGAGAGCACAATCAAAAGACTCCAAAATATTCTTTTCTGGCAGAATAGTAGTAATATCTTCAATCCTATTGCTCTTTACATTCTTTTTGGCTGAGTGCGGCAACGGCATATTCGAGCTAAACAGCGGTTGGCGGGACCGAGAGATAACTGTCGATGGTAAAAATACAGACTGGCTGGGAGCCATGATGTTTTTTGAGGAAGATAACGTTTCTGTCGGTTTGCTCAATGATAAGAATTTTTTCTACATCTGTATGATTGCTGAAGACGAATTTATACGAACCCAAGTAATGAGGCAGGGTTTTACGCTGTGGTTTGACCCGGATGGCAGCAAAGAAAAGACTTTTGGGATCAAATATCCCGTAGGCATGCAGGCGAGTGATTTACCAGGGGGCATGAGAAGAGATGAACAGAGTATAGAAAGACCTCGCCAAGCTCCCAGGAGACAAATGAATGAATTGGAAATCCTGGGGCCGGGCAAGGATGAAGTGAAAAAGATGCGGGTTGAAGAGGCAAAAGGAATCGAAATTAATATAGAATTTTCAAGCGGGATGCTCGTCTATGAACTCAAAGTCCCTCTTATTCAGAGCGAGCAGCATCCTTATGCTATCGGAGCTGAGGCGGGCAGTTCAATTGGCATAGGGCTTGAAACGGCCAAGATAGAGAGACCTGATATGACAAGGGAAATGAGCGGAGGAAGAGTAGGAGGTGGCCCGACGGGCGGAATGAGAGGGGGAGCCGGAGGTAGAGGAATGCCCGGGGGAAGAAGACCGCGAATGCCGCAGCCTTTAAAAATCTGGGCGGTTGTCCAACTGGCGACGGCCCATACCGCGACCCAGGAATAATTTCTTCATTCAGTAGTAATTTCCTAATTTTCTATAGTTCGTATCAGTTTGAACTTTTGATTCAAAAACAGTCGTTCTATGTGTTTGGGGATAATTTCAAATTTTTTTCATTCATACCGAAGCCAATCGACTGGATTGGCTGTAGTTTCTTTGAAAGATTGGAAGCAAATCGTTATAATAGCACAACAAATATAAGCATATTAATCTTCTGAAGAAAGGAGGAAGGGTTATGGATCAAAAAATTATCGACTTATACGATGATTACACCAACGGATTACTGGATCGTCGTGAATTCATCAAGAAATTAGCTGTTCTTGCTGGCAGCACTGCTGCAGCTATCTCTCTTCTGCCCCTAATTGAGAATAAATATGCCCAAGCCCAAATTGTTCCCAAGGATGATCCCCGCCTGCATGTAAAAGATATTCAATATCCAGGTGAAACAGGCGATGTTCTTGCACATTTTGCCAGGCCCCAAGGGGATGAAAAACTGCCTGGTGTGATCGTTATCCACGAAAACAGAGGTCTTAATCCCCACACCGAAGACGTTGCCAGGCGCGTCGCCTTAGAGGGTTTCTTGGCAATTGCTCCAGATGCTTTATCACCGTTTGGGGGAACCCCAGAGGATGTCAATGAAGCTCGGGCACTAATGCGAAAGCTCGATAGAGAATCAACACTAAAAAACTACCTGGCCGCAGTAAAGTACTTAAAGACTCATCCTCAGTCCACAGGAAAGGTAGGATGCACTGGCTTCTGCTGGGGGGGAGGAGTGACAAACCAGGTTGCCGTCAATTCTCCGGATTTAAAAGCAGCAGTTCCTTTCTACGGCCGACAGCCTGCTCCTGAAGATGTCCCCAAGATAAAAGCATCTTTGCTTATACATTATGCCGGTCTTGATGAGCGAATAAATCAAGGCATTCCTGAATTCGAAGCAGCTCTAAAGAAAGCATCCATAGACTACAAGATATTCATGTATGAGGGTGCGGCGCACGCCTTTTTTAACGACACAGGTTCCAGATATCATGAAGAAGCGGCCAAGCTTGCTTGGGAGCGGACCATTGCCTTCTTTAAAAAGAAACTAAAAACCTGATGTCCATTCAGTTACTTGAGGATTTTTGCTGGGCATAGGGGATTCAGTTTATCGTTTGCCCAGACAGCATTTCTTGTATTTCAAGCCACTGCCGCAGGGGCATGGGTCATTCCGACCTGGTTTGAAACCTTTCCGTGCATCTGTAGCCCGGTCTGGCGGCATTTGTTGACCTAGGTTTTGCTGCTCCCATTGGGCGGCCAAAGCTGAAACGAAAGGTTGACAATGGGTAAAAAAGCGTTTATAGCCCGTGCACAGGTAATTCAACCCCGCTTCGCCATCCGGCGTCTTTAGGAACCGGTTCTTGGGACATTCCCCGTTGCACATAGCCTTGACCTCACATTCCTGGCAATTGCGGGGTAAAGTCTCCAATTTGGCTTTCCCGAACTCTCTCTGTGCTGGACTCTCAAGGAGCTCAACCAGGGAAGTCTCCTTAATATTCCCAAGGCAGTGTTCAGCATCTACGAAGTGGTCACATGAATAAAAGTCTCCGTTGTGTTCGATGACCGGAATATTGCCGCACGTAGTTCGGAAAATACAAAGCGAATGCTCCTGGCTGAAGGCTGTTCTGGCAGCTTCTTCGAATATCTGGACTTTGATCTTCCCGATATCCTGGTCTCTCCACTCGTCAAATATGGTGCAGAGAAACATTCCCCAAGCATCAGCTGGCACGGTGATAATGCTTACTTCGCCCCTGGCGCCTGGCAGAGGCTCGACCATTGGCAGGAATGTCACGTATGGAGCTTCAATTTGCTTGAAAAAGCGGTAGACTTCGGTGGGGTGTTGGACATTCTGCGCGTTCACTACACATAGAATGTCAGTATCAACTCGATGCTTCTGCAGGAGCTTATATCCTTGCATCGTCTTCTCGTGGGTGGGTCTCTTGTCCTTGGTAACGCGGTATAGGTCATGCAATTCCTGAGGACCGTCCAGGCTTAGCCCAACAGCAAATCCTTCCTCCGCTAAAAAGTGGCACCAATCCTCATCGAGGAGAATTCCGTTTGTCTGCATGCCGTTAACTATACGCTGGTTAGCGGGCCGATGCTTGCGCTGTAAAGCCACAATCTTTCGAAAATAATCTAGGCCTAGGACGGTCGGCTCCCCTCCATGCCAGGAAAACCTGATTATTTCTTCCGGGGAAGCGCCGATGTGTTGGACAATGTATTCCTCAAGGATTTCGTCAGTCATGCGAAAAGACTCACCCTTCGGATAGAGGTCTTTTTTATTCAGGTAGTAACAGTATTGGCAGTCCAGGTTGCAGATGGAGCCGATCGGTTTGGCAAAGACCTGAAATTCGCGGGAAGCTTTGACCATTGTCTAATCCTACGGCTTAATTAGTCTTTTTTATAAATGCATCGGGTTCAATATGCCATTCCAGATTGTTGGGTGGTGTTACCGCATGCTCAGGAGGCCTAGGCAATGCTTTTAGCTGCGGGCAGTAATCATAGGCAACCGGGAATGGACGGCAGGTGCCGCCTCTGTTCACATATTCCCAGACAATCTCGCCGTCAGGTTTTACCTGAAAGAGTCTCCCGGTATTGTCTTCGGCTATAAACGTATTTCCGTTGGGTAGTCTCTTCTGAGATCCCATAGTCTTGCTGAAGAATTTAATGTTAGCGTACCCTTCGGTTTCATATTTCCAGACGATTTCCTTGGTAACCGGGTTGAATTCGATAATAAATGTCTGTCCGCAATGGGTCCTATGCCTGGGGAATAGCCCGTTGTCAAACAAGATAATATTCCCTTCCCCGGGCAGCCCTTTCTCTATCATTTCAGGCTCGTGGCAGTGTGATAATCCGCCTTTATATTCGTGCGTCCACTCCCATACTATCTTTTTTGTTTCTTTATCCACGATGTAAAGAGTGTCTATATTTCTTGGATTTATGATGATATTGCCTGGTTTGAACCTCTTGTCACCGGCATCATACCATTTGTTCTCGGGGATGGGGGCGATTGAATTCATGTGAATCCAGTCTCCTTCTGGTGTGACCGGTGAAAATCTATTCAGATTAAGATGGTTATATGCATGCCACTCCCAGACGATTTTCTTATCCGGTGTCACTTCATAAATGTCACCGCCTTTTTGCTTCTCTTCGCTTCCTCTTTTTCGAAGCTTCCACCAGGGAGAAATTTCTACATCTTTTACCTGTTTCTGATAATCTTCAGGCAGCGGTTGATGATCAAGTAATAGCCTGTTATTGTTGGGTAGCCATCGCAGGTCATTTACTGAATCAATGCCTTCATGAGTCCAGACCACGTTGCCATCCCAGTCATATTCAATGATAGTTTTTTCCGGAGCAACATAAAGCAGATGACCGTTGGGAAGTAGTCTGGATCGTTTATTAAAGTTGGGAATAACCTTCCAGGTGTGTACCACATTGCCGTTCATGTCAATAAGACGGATATCATCGGGGATTTTGCTTTTTGCCCTGACTTTGGCAGATGGATGATTGCCATGCGAGGCATGGTCAGGAACCAGAATATAACTACTGTAGCATTCGTCAGGTTTATAAATAGTGGTTCCAGTAGGAAATACCGTTGGATAGGGAAAAGCCAGATAAGCAAAAGCCAGAAAGGCAAAGGCCAGGGATATCAAAATCGCCATTCCGGATGCAGTAATTTTTTTAGCGTTCATCCCTTCCTCCTCTTCTTCAATCTTTTGTTGTTTTCATATGTTAAAACAAAGAATTCTATTTAAGCAACTCAAATTGCCTTTTGTCTGTTCATGGACACAGGCTGAAGACAACATCAGCCGGAGGGAGATGCCATATCCTCATGAAATCCACTAGAAAGTAGTAGTATCTTGATTTCTTATTCACTAGTATCTAGTATATATCTACTATCTGGTATAAATATTGTTATGCTTTTGTAATGCTTGGCAATACGATATATCAAGATTGGGTTTTAAATCATCAGAATCCATAATATTTTCTTTTATAAAGTGATTTGGGGAATATTTGTTCAGATGCGAAGGAGATTGAACAATGGATAAAGAATACGAAAAAGGTTTGTATTCTCCAGAGCTGATGGAAGAGATAAGGAGCCGTTTTGAGTATGTCGATTCAGATCCTTATTCCGGAAAGCGGATTTACTTTGAAGCCGCATCAGGCTCGCTAAGACCAAAATCAGTTATAGAGGCAATGGCAAATGAAACACGCCTACCTGACCAGCAAGGAAGAGCGAATCCTGGATCTGCTCACTCAGTTGAGGTCACTGCCAAAGGGATCGAAGACCTCATGATCTTTTTCGGAGCAAAGTCTGGGCAGACCATACCGGGCTGGAGTAGCAGCCACGTGATATATCGCATCACAAACGCGGTTCTCTCCTCAATCCCAGGAACAAACGTTGTCACAACTGGACTGGATCACGCTTCAGTCCGTAGTGCAATAACGCAGTTTTCCGAAAAATACGGGAAAGAGGAGCGCATCGCTGAACCCAATAGAGAAACAGGCTCCGTCGAGCTGGACACAATTTTCAAAAAAATAGATAAGGACACCTGTTTTCTTGCTGTCATCCACACTTCTAACGTTACCGGTGAAATATTTGATGTCCGCACGATTGTCGAAGAAGCAAGGAAGATAAAGCCTGAGTTGTACATCATGGTGGATGGCGTCCAGTACACGCCTTCTGATCTTGTTGACGTCGAAGAAATAGGAGCTGATGCTTATGTCTTTGCCCCCTATAAAAACTATGGCGTCAAAGGATGCGGATATGCTCACGTTTCAGATAGATTAGCCAAGCTTCCACATTGGAAATATATTTATAAGCCTGAAACGAGTTGGGATCTGGGGGGCGTAGAGCATCAATCCTATGCGGCCTGGTCAGCTGTTGTTGACTATCTGTGCTGGCTGGGGGGCCATTTCACAGATTCTACTGATCGGCGGGCGCTGGTTTTAGCAGCCATGAAGAGTATTAAGGCACATTCGACAGGCCTTCTATCTACGCTAATCAACGGCACAGATAAAACTACTGGCTTTAAGGATATGAAGCATGTCACTGTCTATGGGATGGGAGAGGACCTATCAAGCCGCGCCTGTCTTGTTGGTTTTAACCTGGAAGGAATTGAATCGGCTAAAGGTTGCGAACTTTACAAGAATGAGCGGCTCAGGCTCCATGCCCCCGGGCAAGATCCGTTTTTTGCGGCTATGTTGAAACAGCTCGGTATTTCAAGCTTTATCAGGTTGTCGGCCTGTCATTATAATACGCCGGAGGAGATAGAGCTGTTTCTCAAGGCCACGGCAAGCTTCGCCTGATCGTGCCAATTATTTCTCGATTAACGAGCTTGTTGGCTGAGCGTGTTGGGCGAGCCTGGTGCCCCTACCTCTTGCTTGATTTGAAGGAATCTTGATAGCCCTGCACCTTATATTTGTGGCATGCTTATTAGTATAAATAAGTATAAGGATGAATAAGGAGGAATAAATGAAAAGAATGTTAATTATTACTACTGTATTGATTTTTGCGTGTGGAAGTCTATTGGTTCAAACCGAGTTAGCTGAGGCTGATTCTTTTCACAAGGCAGTTGCCGAGAGTCCTGCCCTAGGCACGATCTTCCTCTACCCAGAGCGCATCCGGCTTAAAGATGGCGGCTTTTTTGCAGCAGAGCGGGGGATGATGTTTGTTCCTACAAAACGGTCTGATAAAAAAAGCGCTGTCATCGGAATCGAAATCTACCGTTTTAGCGCCTCAGCAAAAGCCAAACCAGGCACCCCTCCAATCTTCTTTTTACATGGCGGACCGAGCTTTGCTGGATTAGAGAGGTCTCTCGAAAGACTCGGGACTTTCGAAGAAAGATGGCTTCCATTATTGGACGTTTCAGACGTTGTCGTGGTCGGTCAGCGGGGCATCGGGTCATCCAAGCCCAATACCATAATCGATATCAATACGAACTTCCCGCTGGATAGGGCGGTCACAGAAGAAGAGGCTGTAGCAGCGCTTCGGGAGGTTTGTGCCAAAGAAAGGGCATTTTGGGAAGGGCAAGGTGTTGATTTGAGTGGCTTGACGGTTATCGAGGCAGCCGCTGATGTCAACGATGTCCGAAAAGCATTGGGATATGAAAAGATCATAATCTGGGGAGGCAGCTTTGGCTCTCATTGGGGGATGGCTTTTATGCGCTATTATCCGGAAATTGTGGAACGTGCGATTCTTCGTGGCATGGAGGGCCCTAACCACACCTATGATCATCCCGGACATTTATGGAATGTATATAAAGATGTAGCCGCAGAGGCGGAAAAAGCACCTGAGATAAAGGGTCTAATTCCCGAGGGAGGACTTATCGAGGCTATAAAGACAGTAGTTAAGCGAGTCAAGAAGAAGCCTGTGAAGGTTACGGTGACCGACCCGAAAACCCGTGAGCCCCAAGAGGTACTGTTCACAGCACGAGAGGCAGGACGTTTGGCCAGGGGATACTCTGGAGGTTTGCCCGGATGGCCAGCAAATGTGATCACACTTTATAACGGGAATTTCAGCGAGGCAGCAAAAAGAGCCGTCCTACGACAGGGTTCAAGAAGGTTCAGTACTGCGAGTTTTTATATGCTTGACCACGGCTCTGGGATCACTCCTGACCGAGAGGCGGAACTCAAAGCAGATCTTGCTGTAAAAATCTTAGGAGATATTAATTCGCATTACACGATGACTCGAGATGTCTGGGGAAGTGATTTAGGAGATGAATTCCGCCAGAACTTCGAAACAGATATCCCGACTGTGATTGTTCATGGAACCTGGGATACATCCACTCCGTATGAGAACGCACTGGAACTGGTTCCTTATTTCAAGAACAGCAAGTTTATTCCTGTGATCAGGGGACCCCATGGAGCCATCAGAGCAGCAATGAGAACCTCGGAGAAATTTCGAAAGGGAGTTATGCACTTTGCAGCCACCGGCGAGATGTCCGAGCTTCCGGATAAGGTGGAAATGCCGCCAGTTGAATGGGTCATTCCAGAGTCGGAGAAAAAGAAAGAGAACTAAGGGTGAAGGAAATAAAGACCACGCTCATACGAGGGGGGACGGTTGTCTCGAGTCAGACTGTTTCCCACCGGGATGTTCTCATTCAAGGTGAACAGATCATTGAGGTAGGAGACTTATCAAGCATCGAGGCTGACACTGTAATCGATGCAGAAGGACTGCTTGTCCTTCCGGGAGCGGTTGATCTGCCCCCTCTAAAAACGGTACAGGAGATATGTTAGAATTTTCCTGAACTGAAGGAGGAGGATATGGGCAG
>JABAOH010026461.1_pt2 | contig 25137 bp, 24 predicted proteins | sample 7062181 | NCBI WGS metagenome assembly JABAOH01 (sample SAMN14538630, study PRJNA623070) | marine sediment metagenome | biome: marine biome [ENVO:00000428]; feature: marine pelagic biome [ENVO:01000023]; material: deep marine sediment [ENVO:00002113]; isolation source: pool of 5 deep marine... | reverse complement strand
GGGCATACTCATGAAATGGGCGACGGTGCCCGTGAGGGCCGAGCCCAGCCCCAGTCCCGTGAGACCGCCGAGGGTCGTGATCACCAGCACCTGGGCGATAACCTGAGCGAACACATGAGCCCCGGACGCCCCCAATGCCATCCTGGTGCCGAACTCGCGGACCCGCTCCGCGACGGAGGCCAGAAGGATGTTGGCGATCACCACGCCGCCCGCGAACAGCGAGACCACGCCNNTGAACATCAAGAAAAACGCCGCCTCGTTGCCTCCCCGTGAGCCCGACGGCGTGATATCGAAGTCTTCCACGCCGTGCCGGAGGTAGAGCATGGCGGCCACCTGGTCCTCTGCGGCGCGGGCGCCGGTGGGCGTGCTCGCCTTGAGCGTGAGGAAGCTCAAGCGATCGTCATCACCGGTGTATTGGGTGAACGCGGTTGTGATCGGGATGTAAGCGCGTTCGTTGCGGTACTCCAGCTGGTTCCCACTCCACGGGGCGAAGTAAAACTCCTCGCGCTCCAGCACGCCGACGACCGTGTAGTTCGCTCCGTCCAGAGAGACCAGTTGGCCCAGGCCCCGCTGCGGATGCCCGAAGAGCGAGTCAGCGTACTTCCAGCCGAGGACCATCACCCGGGCCTTGCGCCGCACGTCGAGGTCGCTCAGATAACGACCCGCCAAGGGACGGATGTCATTGATCCTGGCGTAGTCGGGCGTAGTGCCGATCACAGGCCCTCTGAAGTGGACGTCGCCGACGTGATACTCGAGCTGGTCGAACCAGCCCGGCGCCACGGCCGACAGCATCGTGGCGCGATCCTTCAGGTAAGCGGCGTCACGGTAGGACAACCGATCCGATGCGAGCTCCCGGGCCGTGGGTTGCTCCGACTGTTCACGATCGCGCACGATGACGGTCCCAAACCCGCCCACTTCGGCGATGAAGTCTTGGGTCAACTTTGACTGGCCGCCGAACAGCGCGAGCACTGTGACGATGCTCCCCGTGCCCAAGACGAGGCCTAGGAGGGAGAGAAGCGTCTGACCCAGGTGGCGCCGCGCCTCATCGAGACCGATGAGCAGCGCCTCAGTGAAGTTCACGCGGCAACCTGCCCGTCGGCGAGGTGGACGGTTCGCCGGGCTTCGGCGGCGACGTTGGGATCGTGGGTGACCAGCACGATGGTGTTCCCCGCCAAGTGCACTTCGCGGAACGTACTCAGGACCTCGGCTCCCGCCTGCGAGTCCAGGTTTCCGGTGGGCTCGTCCACCAGCAGGATTGCCGGCTCACCGATCAAGGCCCGCGCGATGGCAACCCGCTGTCGCTCTCCGCCTGACAACTCGTCGGGGCGGTGTCGTCCGCGCTCGCCGAGGCCAAGTCGGTCAAGCAGCGCGCGGGCCCGCCGGCGTCGAGCGCGCCGGGAGAAGCCGCCCCGGTACTGCAGCGGCAATGCGACATTCTCCTCGACGGTCATGCGGGGCATGAGGTTGAAGGTCTGGAACACGAATCCGACCTTCTGATTGCGAACCCGTGCCAGGGGCCGGCCGCGGAGGGTGCTGACGTCTTCGCCGTCGAGGTGATAGGTGCCGGCGGTGGCCGTGTCGAGACAACCGAGAATGTGCATGAGCGTGCTCTTGCCAGACCCCGACGGCCCCATGATGGCGACGTACTCTCCTGCCTCGACGTCGATGTCCACGCCCCGCAGCGCCGGGACGTCCACGCGGCCCAGCCGGTAGACCTTGGTGAGTCCCCGTGCTTGCAACAGTGCCATGGCTAGCGCCCTCCTCGGGTGCGAGCCCGTCGCGCGGCCTCGATGGGATCATCCAACGCGACGGAGTCGCCTTCGGCAACTCCGTCCAGGATCTCGACATAGGAGAGGTCGCTCAGGCCCAGGGTGACTGGGGTCCGCTGCGGGTTCCCGTTCTCGAGCCGGTAGACGATTGGCTGGCCCTCTGAGAAGAAGACTGCCTCGACCGGGACGCGAACCACGTTCTCACGGGTGGGGCCGGCGATTTGCACGTTTGCCGTCATACCAGGACGGAGGATGTCGGCGCCCGATCGTACCTCGATCTCGACGTCGAACACCCGTATGCGTTCTTGCTGCCGCGCCGCCGGCGGTACCAGGCGCACCACACCCGAGGCTGTATCCCCCGGGAACGCGTCGACCGTAATCGCTACCGTGTCCCCTGCCTTCACCTTGCCGATGTCGACCTCATTGATCGCTGCGAGGATCAGCAGGGTGGAGAGATCGGCGATGGTAAAGAGCTCAGTGCCGCCACCAAAGGTGCTCGTGCCGCCGACCACGGTCTCGCCCTCCTCTACGCCCCGCATGATCACCACTCCGGCGCTGGGCGCCACGATGCGGGCGGACTGAGTCACGTCGGTCGCCTGGACCCCGCTCTCCTCGATGAGCCGCAGCCGCTCCTGTGCCGCTCGGAGCTGATTCTCCGCCTGTTCCGCGGCCACGCGGCTCGCCTCCACGTCGGATTCCGAGATGAGCGAGCGAGCCCGGAGCTCCTTGGCGCGTTCGTATTCGCGGCGCAGGTTGCCGACTGAGATCTCAGCGCCGCTGATTTCGCTCCGCAGCTGCGCCAGGGCATTGGCCTGCGCTATATCGGGCACGATCGTCGCCATGAGCTGCCCGGCGCGCACGGAATCCCCGGCCCGGATGTGCAGGCGGCGCACCACACCTGAGATCGGTGACTTGACGGTGATCTGTCGTTCCGGCTCGACGACGCCGGTCTCCTCGATCGTGACGCGAATCGCGCCCCGATCGGCAACATTCACCCTGAACGGATAGTCAGGTGTCTCCTCGCCGCCGCCTGCTGACGAGCAGCCGACCGCGGCCGCGGTCAGCAAGGCGAGGAGACCCCCACTGCGCCATGTTGGGGGGGACATGTCGTAGGCCTCGCTCGAGCTGGGTTGAAAGCCGGCTACCACTGTCCTACTACGTGGCGCAAGGGATGGGGTTTCACCCGACCCCACCCCTCGGGTGGCCGGTGGGGGTGTGTGGTGGCGTGGGAGAGCGGCCCTTGCCAGACTCACCTCCACCACAGGCACCTGGCGTGGAACCCGGCAATGGAGGAGGCCCAGGACCGTCCCCACTACATCGCGGTCTACCGGAAGCGCCGCCGGGCCCTAATCAGCGGCGAGGCCCCCCAAGGGGTCAACGACGAGCGGCCCATGCGCGCCCGCGAGTGGCGAGCCTCCTGCAGCCACCCCCGTGTCGGCAGGGGTGGTCGGATGGGCGAGTCCGTTTGCTAATACTGCTTTCTACGTGCGTCGCGGCGGAGAGTGGAAGGCGCTCATCGTTCACAAGTCCCTTCCCACGCCTGAATCCATGTAGCGGCGAGATCCCCAAACACGCACTCACACCGCCCGGCCCCCGCCGGGCGGTGTCGCGTCCGATCCCTAACTCCGAGAATCCTACTTCACGATCTAGCGTGCCAAATGTCACATCTAGGGCACCTCATGCCCCAGGAGGGGCCTAACGGCGCCAGCGCAAGGCGCGCATCTTTGCTTCAGTCCGTCGAACCGCTGATGGCCTCGACAGTCCCCCGCCAGAGCGACGCCCCGTAGGACGCCCACCGACGACGAGACCCTGAGCCAGCGGCGGAGTAGTTGGCAAGCCGCCCCCGTTCCTGGAGGTGACACCATGCGGTCTCCCCTGTGGCTGCTTCTTCTGTTGTTCATCGCTCCCGCCGCACCTCGGCGCAATGTGACACAGTTGATCGCGTTGGGATCGCGCGCAAGCTCACAGCAGGTGCCGGATACCGGGGTCGTGGTTGGGTCGGGACTCTTCAATCGGGAGAAGTTCTTCCAGAATGAGGAACTGAAGGGAATCACCGCGATCACGCTGGGCAGTCGCAATCGCGATTCCCTAGTTGCACTTACAGTTGGAGGGCACAGCGGCGCTGCGTTCCAGGCATCCAACATCTAAGAGGTCGTCTAACAATAGAACCTCTTCGCTGAACTTTTGAGTCACTGATTGAATCTCCGGTCTCTAGCGGGAAAGGGGGAATCAATGCCTGAGTACAAGAATCTCCTCGAGTCAGCCTATCACTGGGAGCGCACGGCGGCGGACCAGGTCTTCGTGACGCAGCCGATGGGAGGTGGTGACGCCAATATTAGGGACTGGACGTGGCGGCAGTTCATGGACGAGACGCGCCGCATGGCGACGTACCTCAAGAGCCTCGACCTGCCGGAGAAGAGCCATATCGCGATCTGCTCGAAGAATTGCGTCTATTGGCTCATGGCGGACCTCGCCATCTGGATGGCAGGGCACGTCAGTATCCCGATTTTCCCGACACTCACACCAGAGACTGTCGCGTACATCATGGAGCACTCCGAATCGAAGCTGTTGTTTGTCGGCAAGCTCGACCCGGTCTGGGACGAGATGAAGAAAGGTGTGCCAGAGGGTCTAGCCAGGGTAGCCTTCCCAGTCGCGCCACCGAACGACCACGAGCAATGGGACGCGATCATGGAGAAGCACGAGCCTCTCGAGGAGCCAGTCGCTCGTGCGCCGGACGAGATGGCGACGATCATCTATACCTCGGGCAGCACGGGAAGACCGAAGGGCGTGATGCACAACTTCGGCACCATGCTGACCTGCACCATCGGCATCTGCAAGGTGGTAAACGCGACCTCGAGCGACCGCTACCTCTCCTATCTGCCGCTCGCTCACGCCATGGAGCGATGGGTCGGCGAGTGCCTCTCCATTTACACCGGTGAGCACCTCTTTTTTGCAGAGAGCCTGGATACCTTTGTGCAGGACCTGCGGCGTGCGCGCCCGACGCTCTTTCTGTCAGTCCCCCGGCTGTGGCTAAAATTCCAACTCGGCGTGTATCAGAAGCTGCCGCCGAAAAAGCTCGAGCGGCTGTTCAAGATCCCGATCCTCAACCGGATCGTGAAAAAGAAAATCCTCAAGCAGCTCGGTCTCGACCAGGTCCGCTTCGCTGGCTCCGGGTCGGCGCCGATTCCGAAGGAAGTCATGGAGTGGTACCACGACCTGGGGCTCGAGCTGCTCGAAGGATACGGCCTGAGCGAGAATTTCAATTATTCCCATCTCACCATGCCGGGCGACTCGCGACCCGGTTACGTCGGCACGACCTACCCCGAGGTCGAATGTCGCATCGGTGAGGCGGGAGAGATCCAGGTGAAGGGTCCCGGCTCGATGATCGGCTACTTCAAGATGCCGGAGGAGACAGAGGAGACGATCACCAAAGACGGATTCCTCAAGACCGGCGATTGTGGCGAGATCGACGAGAAGGGTCGACTGATGATCACTGGACGGATCAAGGAGATCTTCAAGACCTCCAAAGGGAAGTACATCGCACCGGCACCGATTGAAAACAAAGTGGTCAACCACCCATGCATCGAGCTCTGCTGCGTGACCGGCTCTGGCTTCCCACAACCGCACGCCGTGGTGCAGCTGTCAGAGGATGCTCAAGAAGCGGCGTGCAAGGGCGAACGGGAGAGCATTATCAGGGATCTCGAAGAGCACCTGCGGAAAGTAAATGAGACCCTGGCGACCTACGAGCGGCTGGAGTTCCTGACTATCGTGGATGACGCTTGGCTGCCGGAAAATGGCTTTCTGACTCCGACCATGAAGATCAAGCGCGCCAAGATCGAGGAGGCGTATCAGCCGCTCAACAGCAAGTGGTACGAGGAAAAGAAGCCAGTGGTCTGGAAGAGCTGACCGCCGGATCGGAGAAGCTCTTTCGAGTAGATTGGTCGAGCTGATGAGGCGGATGGCCATTAAGACCTACGCCCAACAGCTCGAGGACGTCCAGGCCGCGATCACGGAGATCGAGACGCGCGGCCAGAGCGTCGACGCGACGGGCGCCGGCGCGTGCGCTCCCGGGCCCAGGTCCCGCCAGCTCACCCGTGGATTACCACGAGTGAACTTCGTTTTGTTTTTTTTCGCACGCCTTACACTTCCCGTTCGGAGGCCGGGGTGGGGGAAACACACACAAGCGAGGGGTGGTGCGGGGTTCCGTGGGTTCCGTGGCTATTCCTCAGCTGATGTCTGCCACAGCCGAATTCTGGCCAGCATCGACGTTGGCGGCGTTCAGTCCCTTGGTTTTCGTGAGGAGATCGCGGTTGCTAGCCGGCGTGTAGCTCTGTCACGGCGATTAGACAGTTAGCCACGGAATCTACGGGCGCGTAAGCCGGAGCGACTGAGATCAACGCACGGAAAACCCCGCCTGAGATCCGCCATCTGACCCGGATGTCAGGAGAAAATTCCTGCAATAATTTCCGCGATGATCTCGAACACACCGCCGGCCACTTCGGTGGCGCCCTCAACCGCCCCGCCAGCGACGTCGGCGACACCCTCGATCCCCCCGCCGGCCACCTCCGCCACACCGCCGGCAACACTCGCCGCGCCGTGCGCCACACCATGGGCCGAGAGGAACACCAGATCCGGCGCCCACAGCACGGCGTCGAGGAGGAAATAGTCGGCTACACCCACGCTTCCCCCTGCACCGGTCACGGTCGGCAAGTTGCGTCGAACCTCCATGTTCCAGATGTCGGCAAGCTCGTAGTTGTCGAACCACACCCCTCGGCACGCCCGACACACGTCCAACGTCATTCCGTCACGCTCCACGCGCTGGAGAGACTTCTCGCAGGTGGGACATGATAGAATATTCTTCCAGCCACACGCCGGACACGTCGGTTCATTACGATCCATCAACGCGTGGCACGAATGACATGGCATCCGGAACGCACTCTGGCGAAGCTCTATGGCGTGCCCAATGCCCTTGGGCTGTAGTTTTCGCAGCATTGCCACTTCCCCTGCGTCAAACCACACCCCTCCACACCTGCGGCAGTAGTCGAGCACCAAGTCGCCGCGCTTGACCGGCTTCAGCTTCTCCATTGTCACGCCGAGGCACGCGGGACACGGCAGGCGGGTTTCGACCTCAGTCATCGAGCACCCCCCGACTGGTGTGTTTCTCGCCCAGCAGCTTAACGTCGGGGAACGAATAGACGAGCAATCCACTGTCTGTCACCTGCACCTCGGAGATCCCGCGCTCGACCAGTGAACGCAGCATGCTCTCGGCCTCGGCCTGGCCCATGGCCAATTCCCGCACGACCTCGACGACGGTTAGCCGGCCGTCGTGTTCGCCCGCCATCCGAAGGAGTTCCGCTTCCTGGGTCTTACGTTTGAGTTCCTCGCGGCTGCTGGCCAGTCGTCTTCCGCCTCCATAGTGCTGCTTGAGAAGAACGGCACCGGCCGCACCTGGGATTCCCACTGCAACGAGAAACGCCAAGGCTCGCGCAACGCCGGATCCCACGTCGGCGTTGAAGAAACCGAGCAACATGAAGAGACTGACGCCCACCAATCCGTAGCCCAAGAACAACCGCAAGGCCATATCCTCCGTTTTGCATCCAACCCCAAAGCTGCCGCATCGCGGTGCCAAGAACAAGACGATCTGGCGTGTGGACAAACCTCGCCAAACCACCACCGAAGCTTCATCGTATGGCCCATAGAGTATCAGCCGGCTGACGGGATGGTCGCCTACCACTCCGACAAGCCCACCGGCCCTACGGCGGGCTGTGAGACTACGGATGCCTTGGAGTTTCTCGCGCGGCTCACCAGCCATATCCCAAATAAGGGCCAGGTAGGGGCGTAGCATGCTACGCCCCTACTACGGTTGCTACTCATCTCGCCTGCGGGGAATGCGGCGCAAGGCCACCGAGGGAGACGAGCAACAACCGCTCGCAACAGTCGACCCGGAGCTCGAGGCACTCCGCGAGGCACAGCGACGCTGGGCCGAGTCGCTGCGGCGCATCTTCGAGGTGGACCCGCTGAACGAGTGGGGAGCAAACTGCAGTCAGGAGTGAGGAGCAAACTGCAGTCAGGAGTGGGGAGCAAACTGCAGTAAGGAGTGAGGGGTAAGGAGTAAGGTGGACTAGTTACGACTTCTCTTGACAGGTGAGGTGATCTGAGCGACAGGCCCCACAAGGGGTGTGTCGCCAGGTCCCCCCTCTTGGGTTAGGTATGGAGTAGGCAACGCCACTTAACCGAGAGGGTACCATGACGACACAAGAGAAGCTTATGCAGCGGAAGCTCAGTGTGCTAGAGCTGGCGGAGTATCTGCAGAACGTGAGTGAGGCGTGCCGGGTGATGGGGGTGAGCCGCCAGCATTTCTACGACATCAGACGAGCGTTCGAGGCGGGCGGGCTCGAGGCGTTGCGGGACAAGAACCGGCGCAAGCCGAACTTCCCGAATCGGGCGCCACCGCACGTGGAGCAGGCGGCGTGCGAGCTGGCCCGGGAGAACCCGGCTCTGGGGCAGGTGCGGGTGGCGAACGAGCTGCGGAAGCGGGGCATCGAGGTGTCCCCGGCGGGGGTGCGCCCCTCGCCGCGTTCGTTCGCACTGGCGCCGGTTGGCTGTAGTGGGTCGGTCCGGCGGTGTTCCTCACCTTCATCGCGCTCATGGTCGTCGTGGACTATGCCCGGCCCATCGAGTTCCGCTCCCCGATGCGCTACGACGTGCTCGTGCCGTACCTCGTGCTCTTCTTCGGCGCAATCCTACTGATGGGGCTACCGATGTTCCGCTTGAATCGGACACTGTGGCTCATCACCGTGGCGACCACGGTGTTGCTGCTTTGCTCGATGGGCGTTGCGATGCGCAAGGGTGTAGCGTGATGTGGATGGACCCTTCGTCCTAAGGAGCGTTATGGTGTTCAAGCGTATTCTCGCAGCAATCACCCCAATCGTGCTCGTGACGTTGGTCGCGAGCTGCAGTGTGACAGGAGGCGAGGTCATCTCCATCGAGAATGCTGCACGCCTTCAGAGGATCGTTGCTCTTGACCTGCCCTCGTCGTTCGTCAATGCCGTTGTCTTCTCACCTGACAGTCGCTACCTGATCAGCGCTGACAGAAGTCGGGAAGTGATCGTGTGGGAGCGAGGAACGTGGAACAGGCGCACCTATCAGGCACGCCAGGGCAATCTCCAAGCCGACGACGAAGCACAGATCCATTTCTATGGCACTCTGGCGCTTTCACCCGACGGAAGAACCGTCGTTACCACTAGTCCGGAGGGCGACGTCAGAGGCCGGGATTGGGATGGAAATGAGCTGTTTGCCATCTCGTATGGAGCCCGGGTGTACAGCACCGCGATTTCTCCCAATGGTAGGTACCTGGCAGTGGCAGGAGTGAGGGGCAACATCCTCGTTCTCGATCTCGAAACAAGGCGGCAGGTGGCCGACTTGCACACCGATCGCGAGTATATCTCGGTCCTGGCTTTCTCCCCCGACGGGAATACGCTGCTGGCAGGCTACGAACGGCCCCGGAATGTGATGTCAACGTGGAACACGACTACGTGGCAGGAGATCTCTACCTTCAGTCACGTGACAGAACGCATCGACTACCACGATGCCGTCTTTACTCCGGATGGCAGATACCTGGTGATAGCAAGTACCCGGAATGACCTGGAATTCCTGGATATGACCACCAAGCAGGTCGCAAGGGTGCTGAGCGGGCACGCCAGTGCGCCCTATCAGCTAGCGTTCTCTCCGGATGGCTCACTGTTGGCGTCTGCTTCTCATGATGGGACAGTTCGGCTGTGGCACGCGGAAACCGGAGAGGCTCTGAAAGTCGTAGCCAACCCGCATGAGGTCTTCTCAGTCGCTTTCTCGCCCGACGGCGCCCTATTGGCATTTGGTGTTGAGGGAGAAGGTGTGCAGATCTGGGCCGTCGCAGCCCCTTCAGCAGCGGCGCAGGAACCAGCATCTGACCAGCGAAGCACCATCACGTACCGTGAAGTCAATGGACAGGGACTGAGTGCACACGTGTTCCGTCCTGCGATGCCGCAAGCGACCCGAGCCGCGTACCAGCCGGCGGCGCGAGACCCCGGGCACGGCCGGCACCCGCCCGCCCAGCGCTGGACGACGCCACTCGCACGGCTCATACTGGGGTGGGGACGATTGAAATTCCTATGCTGATGCGCCCCATGAGTCCGCCCACCGCCGCGTCATGATCATCCGCGCGTCGGACGGCGGCCGGCCGGCGATCGTACGCCCGGAGTGAATCGCGCAGGAAGACCCGACCCTTTATGTTGTTGATGCAGAAGGCAGAGGCGGCACGCTGCGAAGAGATCGAACCACCGGAGCCGAGAACCAACCGATGTGAGGTTCCGGCCGTTGACCAGACCCCACCGGCAGCCATGGCCTCACCAGGGCCCCGGGCTCTTGACGGTCGCCAAGCTGGCGCTGCTGTGCGCCGCACCGCTTGCTGCTTGTAAGGATGATGGTTGCCTTCCGCCCGGTGCCCCATCCGGTGCCGCGTCCAATCCCAATCCTGCTGATTTCGACGAAGGCATAGGCGCCAGCGCCGGCCTTACCTGGTCGGCGGGACATTGTGCGGCTTCGCACGATGTCTACTTCGGGACGGACCCGACACCAGATCCCGGCGAGTTCCGGGGCAATCAGACCGGCACGGTCTTCGACCCCGGCATTCTGGACGCCAATACCTCCTACTACTGGCGGGTCGACGAGGTCCACGGCCCCACGGTCTGGACGGGAGATGTGTGGAGCTTCACGACCACCGATACGACAGCGGGATGTCAGATTGGCGCGGTCGTTGACCAGATCAGCGAGCAGGGGATTGCCAACTTTGAAGACATTATCCAGAGGAAACTGGCTGCGGTGAAGATCTACAGGAGAATGGTCGATGGGTTCCCCGTTGAACCGGCCTCGACCGTTCGTAATCACGGGAGCGAGGGTTCACCTACGAGCCCGTACATCGATATACACCCCAGCATCGGCGCCAATGACAGTACGCCTCATCTCCAGGAGATCATCGGCGGCGAGTATGACGGCCATTTCCAAGCCTGGGCCCAGCAGACGAGGGAATTCGGCGAGCCGGTGTGGATATGCTTCGACGGCGAGATGAACGGGGACTGGCACAACGGCTCGGGGGCTGCCAACGGCGGCGGCACACTCGACGGCTACGGCGACCCGACAAAGCCGGACGGACCGGAGAGATACGTCGACGCCTGGCGGCACATCCACGGCATCTTCGAGGCGGCCGGTGCAGACAATGTGGCCTGGGTCTGGTCGGTGAACCACGAGGATTGGCCACAGGGATACTGGAACAGGTTTGAGAACTACTATCCTGGTGATGCCTACGTGGACTGGCTCGGGGTTGACGGCTACAACTGGGGCGGTGCGGACTGGGAATCCTTCCAGCAGGTCTTCGACAGTGCGCTCGGCAGGTTACGCGCGATTACCACGGAGAAGCCGGTGATCATCGCCGAATTTGCGAGCGCGCACAGGAACGCTGCCAAGAGTGACTGGATGTCGGATGCGTTCAACCGCCTGAAGACGAACCACCCCTTCGTCGACGCGTTCATCTGGTTCAATCTCGACAAGGAAAGGAACTGGCTGATAGACTCCGACGGTAGCTGGGCGCCGAGAGATGCGCTGTCGGATGCCTATTTCGAGTCTGGAGGCAATCCGTTGAGCCAGCCGCGACCCGGGCAATAGGAGGAGGAGGACACACGGAGATGACTAGCGACGCGAAGCAGCCCGACCATGAGCCAGACGGATACCTGGAAATCGATGCGATGGGAGATGCAGCAGGGAATCTCAGTCGAAGGCAGTTCTTGGGGACAAGTGCGCTCGGTATACTTGCGGTGGGTGCCGGCATCGGCTGCACGGAGGAGCGGGGACAACGATCCACTGCCACCTCTGGGACCTCACCGTTCGACAGACCGCTCGGCTTTCAGTCGTATGGCGTGAGACGAGAGATCGAGAGGGATTTCACCGGAACGCTGGAGAGGGTGCGGGAGCTGGGGTATGCCAGCGTCGAGATGTGCTCACCGCGCGGCAACTACTACAGGACCGCGGGTTACGGGAATCTGACGGATCTGCCGCCTGCCGAGATCAAGCAGCAGATCGAGGATGCCGGGCTCGTCTGTAAGTCCGCTCATTTCGAGCCCCACGAGGTCGTGGTGGATGATCCAGCCAGGACGGCCGACTATGCCGCCGCCCTCGGCTTGCAGGACATCGTGATGTCGGGATCGGGTATCGCTGACGACGGGACCGTCGACGACATCAGGAGGTGGGCGGAGATCGCCAATAGGGCGGCCGAGGTTGTCAGGGCGGCGGGCCTTCGGCTGGGCTACCACAATCACGCGATCGGCCCTCAGGTGGAGGGAAGGCCACAGTACGAGCACATCATGGAAGCGCTCGATCCGGACCTGGTCACGATGCAGTTTCAGCTCGCGTCCATCGCGGGCGGCTATGACATCGTGTACTACCTGGAGCGGTACGCCGGCCGCTACTCATCCCTTCATATGCACGACTACGATCCCGCCATGAAAGGCAGGGAGCCTGGGAGACTGGGCGGCATCGTGCCCTGCGGTGAAGGGATGATCGACTGGCCTGCGCTGCTGCAGGCGGCGTTGCAGAGCGACATCGCCGACCACGGTTTCATCGTCGAGATCGAGACCGAAGAACCGCTCGAAGGGTTGAGGAGGAGCATCGAGTTCCTGAGAACCGTGACGATCTAGGATTCTGCTCCTCAGGGTTCAGCAGGGTTCAGCCCTACGCGGCCGGGGGCAACCCCACGGTTCTCCAGCGTTGGACGACGCCACTCGCACGGCTCATGCTGGGGTGGGGACGATGGAAATTCCTATGCTGATCTGGGCGGGCGTTGCGGCTGTGGTCGGCCGCGACCGGCTAGCGCTGATCCAGCGTCCGCCTCACCTGATGCAGCAGCTCACCGAGGGTCCACGGCTTGGCCAAAAGCGGTACGGCCGACTCGTCCTGATCGCGCGGCCGCGCCGGATCGGCGTACCCGCTGATTAGGATACACTTGGCAGCCGGCTTCCTCTCCCGAATGGCCCGGTACAGGTCCGGGCCATTCATCTTGGGCATCACCACGTCGGAGATGACCAGATCTATCTCGTCCTCGCTGCTCTCGAATATGCGCAGCGCCTCGTCGCCGTCGGCCGCCGCCATTACTCTGTAGCCGTACTGCGTGAGCACCCTCTCGGTGGCCTTGCGGATCGGCTCCTCGTCCTCCACCAGCAGCACCGTCTCGCTGCCGCCCTGCAGTCTGCCCTCCGGAGCCTCGAGCGCCGCCGCTCCCGCCCTGGCACCCGCCACGGGGAAGTAGATCTTCACCACGGTCCCCACGCCCAGCTCACTCTGGACCTCGGCGAAGCCGCGGTGCTGCTTCACCAGACCGTAGATCATCGCCATGCCGAGGCCGGTCCCCTCGCCCGGCTGCTTGGTGGTGAAGAACGGCTCGAACACCCTGCGCCTCGTCTCCTCGTCCATGCCGACGCCCTCGTCCCGCACCGATAGGCACACGTAATCTCCCGGGTCGCCCCAACCGTGGACTGCGCGGTGCCGCTCGTCCAGGCTCTCGGCACGGACGTCGACCGTGAGCGTACCGCCATCGGGCATGGCGTCACGGGCATTGGTGGCTAGGTTCACGATGATCTGCTCCACGGCCCCGGGGTCGGCCAGCACCGGCTCCACTGGCTCGGCGGCCGAGTAGCGGATGACGATGCTCTCGGGTATCAGGCGGCGCAACGTTGTGAGGAAGCTCTCCACCAGCTCCGGCAGACTGACGGACCGCAGCGAGAGCAGCGCGCGCCGGCTGAATCCCAGCAGCCGCTTGACCATGACCGACCCCCGGCGCGCCGCCGCCCTCAGCTCCTGCAGATCCGACCGCTGGTCGAAGCACTCGGGGGGCAGCGCGGCGTCGACCAGGTCGGCGTGGGCCATGATCACCGTGAGGATGTTGTTGAAGTCGTGCGCCATCCCACCCGACAGCTGACCCACCGCCTCCATCTTCTGCGCCTGCTGGAGCTGCGCCTCCAGCGCGCGCTGCTCCGAGATACGCTCCTTCTCCGCGCGCTCCCGCTCGAAGCGCCGCACCGTCTCCATGCGACGCTGCTCGTTGAGCTGCCGTTCCGCCTCCAGTCGGCGGTTCTCCCACTGCAGCAGTCGTTGCCAGCCCAGCGCAATGCCGGCGAGGACTATGACCGCGACCAGCGCCATGACCTCGCGGGGGCCGCGACTGCCGGCATCGCCGATCCCCGTGCTGTAGAGCAGGAAGTGGATGGCGGGCAGCAGCCCCGTGTAGACCAGCAGCATCGTCCCGCGGCCGCGGTGCGGCTCCGGTCCCTCCGCGAATGCATCCTGATTCGGCGTGGTATGGGGGAACTCGTGCGATCGCAGCAGGGCGGCGAGCGTGATCGGCACGAAGGGCAAGTACCATACCAGGTCCCACGGCCCGCCAGCGGGCTGCAGCAGCGTGGCGACCTCGGCATAAGTCAACGTCTCGTACGCGTCCGTCAGAGCCCACATGGCGACCGTGAGGGCCATCAGACCGTAGATGGTGCGCCAGCGCTTCGAGCGAGCGTCGTGCCGCAGGTAGAGCAGCCGTCCCACCACGAAGACGTCGAGCGTCACGTACAGCAGCATCGAGGGCACCCACGTCCAGTACGCCTCGTAACTCAGCATGCCCGGGATGATCGCGAAGTAGAACATCAGCGCGAACAGGAAGACGCACGCGCCCAGTGCCTCTACCCGCCGTCGCATGGTCCCGAGACTCGCGGGAGCGGGTCGGTCGGGGCGGAGCTCGAGGGCCAGGACTATGCAGAGGTAGAAGAGCAGGTACAGGGCGTCCACGACCAGATCGAGCCACCACACCAGGTACTCCAGCGGCACGCTGGCGTACATCACCCGCACTACAAGCCAGCAGCCGAAAGCCAGCGTCCACAGATCCCAGAACCGCCGTTCGGCGTGGCGGGCTATCGCGCCGCGGCGATACTGGAACGCCGCCACGGAAGCCAGGAGCAGCGGGAAGTCGGCGTAGTACTCGGCGAAGTACGCCAGAACGCTCGGGGGGAGGATCGGGATTACGTAGGGAACGAGCACGACCGCGAAGGCGCCGCCCGCTATCCAGGTCACAGGATTGCGACGCAGCGTTTGCCAGCGGTCTGAAGCGAGCTCGGGCGTTCCCATGCAGCGGTCCTCGATCTTGCCGGGGGACCCGATCGCGGGGGGCGGCGACGGAACGGCGCAAGAATAGGCACCGCAACGGGATGGGGCTAGGTACTGCGTCACACCGCGAGCCTGGCCGCTACAGAGACCAAGCCGCTAAGTTATTGCCATCTATGTGTTTGCTGGCGTCAGACTAGGCTCACGCCGGACTGGCCGCGGCGGCGCGCCGCATGCCGCCCAGCGACGTCACGAAGGCCAGCAGGTACATCGCCAGCGCCAGCAGGTAGAGCGGCCGGAAGCCGAAGTACATCGAGTTGTACTCGAGGAACCCTCCGAGCATCGCCCCGAACAGGTTGGACGACAGCGCCACCGCCACCGAGCTCGACCGCTTGAGCTCGGTCGAGAAGGCGAACCCGGAGAAGAACGCCGGCAGCGTGAGCAGCGCCGTCAGGAACAGCCGCGCGACCCATGCGGGCACGGCACTCAGGTCGGCGGTCGAGAGGAACATCCCCGCGAGCAGGGACAGCCGCAGCAGGCCGTACACCAGCACCGGGCGCGGCACCCCGAACCGGATGACCACCAGGTTCGCCAGGAACGCCATGGTCAGGATCCCGGCGATCACCGCACCCACGACCACCCAGGTGCTGCCGTAGACCAGAGCCAGCTCCGTGATCCCCTTGGTCTCGATCAGCATGAACCCTGTGCCCAAGAAGAAGCAGGGCGCCGACCAGGCTCCCCGCGCCCCCGGGGTCAGGTCGCGGATCATCACCAGCGAGACCAGTAGCAACACGGCGACCATAGCTACGTAGGTGCTGGAGGTCCTGCAGCGCTACTACGGCTGGTACGCGTCCCGGGTGCGGGGCAGGCGCTGGAAGGCCACCGCTGGCACCGCCTCAGCCTGACTCGACTCCCGTGCCCCTCGACGTTCGCCGGTTGGGGGGGCGCTGGGGTACCCACATGCGCCTTGCCCCCCGGCAGCAGGCCCCGCAAGCGACCCGAGCCGCGTACTAGCCGGGGCGCGAGATCCCGGGCACGGCCGGTACCCGCCCGCCCAGCGCTGGACGACGCCACTCGCACGGCTCTTACTGGGGTGGGGACGATTGAAATTCCTATGCTGAGGAAACCCGATAGGTCATCAAACGTAGGGACTGCAGAGAGTCTGTCGGCAGCAGCCGCTATGAAGACGGACCGAAATCGTCGTCGGCTGACGAAGGCACGAGGGTAGGGAGCTACGGCAAGGCCGATACGGCGGAGGTCTCGGATGGGACGCCTGAGAACGAGCTACGGTCCCTGTTTGGCATTGGCGATCGTCACGTTCGTCGCATGCGGACGCGACGGCTCTCGGATACCCGAGGATGCACTGCTCGTGCGGCACGGCACGGTCATTGACGGGACGGGAGCACCACCGATCGTCGATGGTGTGGTGGTAGTCCAGGGTGACCGGATTCTGGCGATTGGTGAGGCTGCTGGATTCAATATCCCCGAGGGCGTAAGGATCATCGATGCGGGAGGGGGCACCGTACTCCCCGGCATCGTCGACGCTCACACCCACAGTACTCACGGTGCCTCGATCCGCCGCACCTTCTTGGTCGATGGAGTCACCACCGTGTGCAACCTGGGCACATCCTTGGATCGGCTTTCCCAGTTCGCTGAGGGCTCCGTTGACGTTTCGGACGAACCGCTGGTGGAGATCGGCGTGCTGGACGGCGACCCGAACTACCAGCTCTTCCGGGTCGTCGGGGCCTTGAGACTGAGCGACGGTCGTCTCGTCGTCGCGAACTCCGGAACGAACGAGCTTCGCTTCTACGATTCGTCGGGCAGATACCTGCGCAGTTCCGGGCGCAAAGGCGGCGGACCCGGCGAGTTCGAGGGTCTAAGCTGGTTGGGCGCATCGGGGGCCGACTCGCTGCTCGCCTACGATTGGCCCGGCCGACAAATCTCGGTCTTCGACGCGGCCGGGGAGTATGCTCGAGCCTCCGTGCTGCCAGCTCTGAGCCACGCGCCGCCTTCGCACATCAACCCCGTATCCCTCAGCGACGGCTCGCTGCTCGTCGGCGCGCAACGCTTTTTCGGGTCGGGCTCGCTCACGACCGGCGTCTACGAGGACACCATCTTCCACCTTCTATTCGATACCGAAGGCGTTCTGGTCGATACCATCGCGTGAAACCAATGGGAGGTACCCCACGTCGTATCCAAGGGAGGGCGCGCAGTGGGCCTGACGGCGAAGCCGACGAGCACGATCCACCGTGCCACGCTGCACCGCTGCATCGGTGCGGTCGCGGCGCTGTTCGTGTTCGCATGCGGCGACGGCACCGCACCTTCCACAAGCGCGCCACCGCCAATCGACGACGGCCGACCGCTCTCGGTCGCGGTTCGGACCCACCTCCTCGAGCACCCCGAGAACTCCTCCCTCAACACGTTCCTCAGCACAACCGAGGTGCAGGTCGTGTTCGACGGGGCGAACGCGGTCTGGGTCCAGGCGAGCATCAACCTGACGATCGAGTCGGTCGTGCGAGAGCAGGCCCGCGACTCGGAGGAGTTCGACCGGGCCTTGCGGGGCGAGGTCGGCTTCACGACCGGGGCCGTGGCGTCGGTCCTCCCGAGGACGCACGTGCTCCCGGACGGGTGGAACGTCTTCTTCGTCCACGACTTGGGGGGCTTCGTCCTGGGGATCTACGTTGCCGAGGTACCGGCCGTGGTCTGCGCCGAGCTCGACCGGACCGGACAGCGGGATCTCGGTGGGTCGGTCGCGCACACGCTGGCACACGAGTTGGGGCACTCGTTCGGCCTGTTCCACGCCCCGTGCACTCCCGAGGGGAATCTCATGGCACCCGGCTGTAGCGAGGGCGACCGGACGCGGCTCACCGAGTCGCAGATCGAGGTCGCTCGGGCGCAGGTACGGTACGGCCGGCCGTACGGCGTCCGCTAGGCATCGCTGCACCGGCGGGCGACCCGCGCGGGACCCACCCGCGCCCCGCCGGGAACCTCTGGCCGGCAGCCCGCGTTCTCATCGGACGAACGCACTCGAATGCTCGGGCCGTGAGTCGCATTCTCGTGCCTCCCAGTACGATCCGCAGCGCACGCCTCCCCTACTGGGCGATCGCGCTCACGGCCCTTCTCTCCTTCGCGTGCGCCTGCCGCTCCGGCGCCTCCGGAAGGTGCGTCGCCCCTGTCACCGCACGCGCGCTACCCGTGCGAAGCTCACTGCGTCGTCCGCGAACTCCGCAGGCCGCGCCGCGGCACTCTCATCACCGGGTGGCCCCGGCTCGAGGTCCAGCCGGAACGCATCGTTGTCCACGAACTCCAGGATCCCGTACATCGTGACCCCGGCGAGCGGACTGTGGTCGAAACGGGTCCCTGGCCAACTGGCACCCGCACCTGCACTTACTGGTCACCGACGGCGGCTTCCTGCCTGACGGTACGTTCGTGCACTTGCCGCTCCACGATGTCGCGACGCTCACCGAGGCGTTCCGCCGCGCCGTCCTCAAGATGTTCGTCAAGCGCGAGCTGATGGACGTCGAGACGGCTCAAAGCCTGCTCGCCTGGCCACACTCGGGATTCCACGTACACGACGGCGTCTGGGCCGCAGCCGACGACAAGGAGTTCGCCGTCCGCCTCGCCCGCTACTGCGCCCGCAATCCTGTGGCGCTCGGCCGCCTGACGTACGACGCACACGCCCGCGCCGTCACCTATCACTCCGACAAGCCTACGGGCCCCACCGTGGGCAGTGAGACGACCGAGGCCCTGGAGTTCCTCGCTCGGCTGACCAGTCACATCCCCAACAAGGGCCAGGTCCTGCAGCGCTACTACGGCTGGTACGCGTCCCGGGTGCGGGGCAGGCGCCGGAAGGCCACCGCGGCAGGGGAGGACCACCCCATCGTCTGGGTCGACCCGGAGCCCAAGGCCGTCTGCGAGGCACAGCGACGCTGGGCCGAGTTGCTGCGGCGCATCTTCGCAAACTGCAGTGAGGAGTGAGGAGCAAACTGCAGTGAGGAGTCAGGAGTACTCCTTACTTACCTACCCCTCACTCCTTACCCCTCACTCCTCACTGTCCCTCTGTTCGACCGCATCCTCGACCAGCTGCGACGCAGTACAGCAACACGCCGACGCCCCCGCGCTCCGCCAAGACGCTGGAAGTCCGCCGCCACAACCGTCTCGGCCTGACACCAAGCATGATGCCGCCCCTGACGATCACTGTTGGGGGATCGCTGGCTTGCCAGTGTGCGCCAACCGGCGCTCCGCACGCCCCTCGACTGCCCGAACCGCGGTGCGAATTCTCACTCCACAGGGCGTTCAAGCCACCAACTCGGCGCCCCGAGACCTCGATCGTCGGCTCGACGCCTCCAGTCCCGTGCCCCATACTTCACAGAGGCGAAAGGAAATTCCTAATGGGAGCTGCCGTCCAGTGGGGCCATCCACCCGCGGCTCTCGTTGGAGCAAGGGATCGAGGGATACAGGTGCCAGGCTCGCTGGCCTGAGCACGCGATCGCCGAGCTAGAGCGGGCGCTCGAGCGCGAGTCCACTCACTCCGTTTCCTCGTCAGCAGCGTCTGCAGCAAGGGAGGTATGTGATGACTAGGCCACGGCCAACGCCTACGACTATCGGTGTCTGGGTGGGGCTCACCGCGGTGTTCAGCCTCGCCGACACAGCAACCGTTCGCGCACAAGACACGCAAGAGGCAAACCCACCAGCTCGCATCCTTCAGGAGCAGCATCAGCCGTCCACCTCAGCGGTCTGGGGACCGTGGCCTGAGCTTCCGTGGGACGACCGCGAGGTGGAACGTGGAAGCTGGGTAGATCTGCTGAACAAACCGTTCGACTTGACTCGGAGAGGAGCAGCGGGTGAAGCGCGGCGGTACCTGATCCGCCGAACGAACCTGAACCTCGACCGCCTGGGGCGTGTGATTGGCCGTCTCGTGGTGGAAGGGCGACTGATCAGAACGCTGCTCAACGAAGTAGCTCCGGGGCGGTGGGCCGAGGAGTTCGAGTGGGAGGCGTTTGCCCTGGGACAGTCCCAGCAAGCGGATGCATACCCGACCACCGCCGATGTCGAAGCTGCCCGGGGCATTCGGTACGAGTTTGTGCCGGGAGAATTCGACCACATCAATATCCCCGCCGACTTTGCCCGCCTGGGAACCGGGATGGAGGGCACGCTCATGAAGATCCTGGCGATGGATGCATCCGCGTTCGACGCGATCGTGATCGGCTTGAGGGATCAGATCGGCGACTCGGCGGTCATTGGGAGTGTGGCATACAGCACACCGTGGAGTCAGGCGGCCACGATCTCTCAAACGGGCGGAACAGGTGCCGCCGGCAGCTACCAGCTGGGTGAGATGCGTACCGTGCCGGCTGGGGTCACGCGATGGCACGGTGAGCCGTGCGCGATCATTTGGTTCTCCGCCGAGGGGAACACCGTGATTGCCGACATCGAGACGGACCTGTTGTCGGTGCACACCGAAGGCACTGAGTACTTCCGCGGGGAACTCGCCTTGTCCCTTGTCGACGGCCGAATCGTCGCCGGAGACATCTGGGGGCCGCTCCCATCTCGGATCGAGGTTGGTATCGGAGGCAACCCGCCTGCTGAACAGCCGATTGCGGCTGTCCTGCAGCAGATCAGCATGCGTGAACAGTGACGGTGAGATAGACCGTGGCCGGGGAGGGACGACTCAGTCCACTATGAGTTAGGCTGCGATGGGACACCGAATGCGCTTACGGTGCGAGAGAGTCGCCCTCTATGGCGGGATCCTCATAGTGGCCAGCGGACTGGTGAGTCTTTGGGTCGGTGGGCGTGCCGGATACATGTTGTACGAGCCTGACCCTGGAGGGGTGTTCGGGCACGTCGGGGTTTGGGCTGGTGTTACGGCGGTCGTGATTGGCAGCGCTATCATCTGGATCGCAAGACACGAACCTGTCACTCCGATCGCCAAGGTGGTGGTCGGGCTGCTCACGGTTGTTCTTGGGCACCTGGGAGCGATCGCTGGTGCCCTTCTGGTAGGAACTGCGGGAGTGCTGTTGTGTTACGTCGCCGGGATCTGGCTCGCGGTGAGAGGCGTGAGCGAGTGGCGACGTCAGAAGCGAGCAGGCTAACACGCGCTCGCAGCTGTCGGTCCGCTCCGCGGCCCGCAGCTGAAGCGCCAACCGTTATGCAAAGAATCGTTTGGAGGAAGGAGGAAAACAGCATGCGGGAGCAAGTACAAGCAATGCCTGTCACGATGGAGCAACCAGGTCTAAGGATGCAACAGGTTGTCTCTCCGGAAGCATGGGGCGGCATGGTCGTGGAGTATTTCGAGTGCGCTGACAGAATTGACTTTGGACCAATGTTCGTGGGCCTACTGAACGATCTATGTCCCTGTCCTCTTGTGCTGCCTCATCGCTTCCAGGGTAAGAGGTAGGATTTCGGACTCCATTTGGACACGCGCCGGAGAGTGCGAACAGCGTTCCGGAAAGCAAGGCCGCGGAAGCGGTGTGCCGTCAGGTTCGGTTACGAACTTTCCCGCCTCGAACCCACCATGCAAATGCATATCGATAATGGGAGGGCGAGCCGTCGTCGACAGCGAGGTCCTGCTCAGCGACCAGAAGCCGGGCATCGAGTTCGAGTACCAGGTCATCGCGGTGAACAAGGCGGGCGGAGGCTCGCCGAGCAACATCGTTCGTGCGGTGCTGTGATCAAGACCGTTCACTTACGATGTCGACGGGACGGCGAATCGGCGGATCGAGGCCCCTCCCACCCAGGGACGTCACGAACCGCCGATCCGACCAACCGCCGATCCGCCGACAGTTGTGCGGGCCGGCACGTCGGGTTGATGTCGGAGCTTCAGCCCCGGCTACTCGGTGTCGCCCGTCTCCTCAGGAGTTTCGGATGGGCCGGGTCCCCCGAGGATCGCTTCCTCGAACCAGTCTGCGAGCTCATCGGCAGCGTCAGTGAGAGCGAGTGCCCAGCTCCTCACCGCCTCCTCTACGGAGCGCAGTCCTTCTTCTCTGGGCGCCTCCGCCTCTCCTGCGGAGGCTCGAAGTCGCTCGAGGATCTCTTCCAGTTCCGCATCCGCCTGGCGCCTCGTCTCAGCGCTGTCGGAGCCGACGGTCTTGCTGCGGCGCTTGCCCTGCTCGGTCCACTGGATCCTTACCTTGCCGTTCTCGACGAAGCGCCGCCCGACGTACGGCTTCGCACCGATGGTCCGGGTGTGGCGACGATCCCGGTTGCCTCGTTCCGCAGTCATACTTGAATTGTAACCTGTTTCTCACCGTCGGGCGGGCGCTCCGTCAGGGAGCGCCCGCCCATCCTGCATTGATGCCGGTATTACTGCCTACGACCATTACCGGCGACGGTCCTTTCCTCTTCCTCCTTTGGTCGCGTGGGCCAGCCGGCCCGCAGGTCGTTCCAGTGCAGCACGGTGTTGAACACCAGGGCATGGCTGCCGTAGGTCTCCAGCCGCCAGAAAGGGCGGATGGCGAACAGAACCACATGCCCCTCACCCACCGGCACGTCGACCACCGCAGGCGTGCCGGCGATCTCGCTCTCACCGCGGAGCATGCCGCTCATCAAGATGTTCTTCTTGGCAAAGCTCAGCACGACGCGAGGGACTTCCTTGTTCCACACGTCGTCCTTGTACCAGTCCGGCGTGGAGGAGCCGCCCACGTTCTTGCTCACCTGGAGCACCGGCCTCTGGTTGAAGTAGGCGGCCAGGGAGTCGGTGTAGCCGTACACGATGGGACTTGCCTTGTCCTCCACTACGGTCTGGAGCACCGTGCCGCGGGCGGCGAGCTCCCGCGTGTTGCGAATGCTCACTCGACGCGTGATGGCCATCTGAATGGGGAACTGAGCGGTGCCGCCTTCCGTAATGAAGACCCCGCCCCCCTCGATGAACTGGTTCAGACGCATCACGCCTTCGTACCCCATCCCTCCCCGGAGATCATCGGTCTCGTCGATGATCCCGATCGCCGGGTAGTCTGGGCTCCGCTTCCAGGGGATGGGATCTCCAGCCTCAGTCGTGCCCGCAACCAGGGTCTGTGGGTTGGCCCGATTCCGGGGCATGATGATGACGTCGAAGCGGGAGAGATCGGTCGTGCCGAGGTCCTGTTCCGAAAGGTACGTGTAGGGAATGCCCAAGCGATCGAACGCGAGTCGCCACCAGCCGGCGTCCTGCGGCGTTGAGACCCAGGTGTGGACCAGCGCCACCCGGGGCACTTCCACGGCATGGGTAGGGACGTCGGGCTTCCGCCTGACGCCTCGCACCTCCAACCCAAGCTCGGCCGCCGTGGCCTCGAGGCGTTCTGCGAGATCTGGTGGGTTTCCTTCCGTCGGGACGATGAAGCTCCCGGCGTTGTACTCCCGTCCGTCCGCCTCGAACGCCTCCTCGGCGGCGTCCATCTGCGCGTCGCTCAACTTGAAGCGGAACACCGTAACGTTGTCGTCAGTCGTGTTGTTCACCAGATAAAACGGGCGTCCAGTCCGTTCTACGCGACCGGCCACCCGTACGGGCTCCGCCAGAGGCTGCATCTTCGCCGAGAGGATGTCCGCGTCATCCACCGCGTAGGCTTCGACCTGATGCAGGAACGGCAGTGTCCAACCCGTGTCGTCATAGGGGGGTGTCGCGTCCTTGGGGAAGTTCTGTTTTCCGAGGAGGATCTGGATCAGGTTGCGATACGGCTGGTCCATCCGGACGACGAACGAGCCTTTGGGAGCCTTCATCTCTTCCGCATCATCGCCGCTGCCTTTGCCGCTCACTGCCCAGCTGAGCTCCTCGTCGGCTACGTGTACCTCGATGCCCTGGCCGAGCAGGAGATTCGCCAGGCCCACGGTGGCGAGGGGCCGATGCTGCTCCCGGGGGATGACCCAGGCGTGCGGCGCCTCGGACTTGCCTCGTTCGACGGCTCGCTGGCTCTTGAGGTAGAAGTTCTCGACGAAATCCTCTCGGTTGTCCGCCACATACTTGAGCGCCACCAGCACGCCGCTCTGCATGTAGTTAGTGTTGTTCCGCAACGACCACATCACCTTCTTGAGCGGAGGGTTCGGACGGTACCACTGCCGCGAGGTCGCTCGGTCCGACAGTTCGCGCTCCCGGGTATCGGCGCCGCCGTTTCCCAGGGTCTCGTAGAACCGTCCGACACTGTTGCGGGTGTTGGCGATCCACATCAAGTAGTTCGCCGCCCAACCGGTGTAGAATGCGTGGGTCCAGACGCCGGGCATTCCCCGCTTGGTCAACTCGGTGACCTCCTCATGGGCGAGGTTGTGCCACTCGTCGATCGTGATAGGATCGATGACCTCGTTGTAGGGCCCCGAGCCGGTGGAGGTGTAGAGGTAGTATCCCGACTCATGCAGGTCGTGCATGATGGTCGGCTTCCAGTGGAGATATGCAGCCAGGATGTTCCGTGTGAGCGCCAGGCCGAAGCCAAAGCCGTCCCGATTGTTGTCGTGCGCGACGTACTTGCCCCAGTATCGCAGGCCCGGCCCGATATCGCGATGCGCCTTGCGGTAGTTGTAGATATCCACCATCCGGTCGCGCCCGTCAGGCTCCGTGGCGGGCACGATGATCACGATGACATTGTCTCGAATCGCCCGGATGAGGGGTGATTCCTCCACCGCCAGCCGATACGCCAGTTCCATCACCATCTCCGGCGGGCCCGTTTCCGGGGAGTGCAGCCCGGCCGTGATGTAGTAGATCGGCTTCGCATCGGCGATGATTGTCTGCGCCTGCTGCTGCGACAGGTCACGTGGATCGGCCAGCTGGTTGAGGAATCCTCGGTAGCGCTCCAGATCCGCGATGGTGGCCTCGTCCGCCACAAGCACCTCGATCATGTCCCGATCTTCCTCAGTCTTCCCGATAGTGCGCACGGTCACCCGCGGCGACGCCTCGGCCAGCGCCCGCATGTAGCCGTGGATCTCGTTGGTGTTATGCAGGATGTTCGGCGCGCCGATGATCGTGCCGAAGTAGTCCAGCGGGGAGGGCACGGCCTCCGACAGGGGAAGGTGATCCACCAGCTCGTTCAGGAACCGCTCGTCGGTGGTGTGCTCGCGAATGCGGGCACCGTAGGTCGAGTCGTTCGATTGAGCCCAGGCACTCACAACGATCGATGTGAGACAGGCTGCGAGAACAACGGGAACGCGGAATAGGGTGCGGCCACGCATCGGATCCTCCCTTGTCAGGTAGCGCCGGGCGCCGCGGAGGATGAGCGTCCGGTGACGCCATCGGTGA
>JABAOH010023879.1_pt1 | contig 25137 bp, 22 predicted proteins | sample 7062181 | NCBI WGS metagenome assembly JABAOH01 (sample SAMN14538630, study PRJNA623070) | marine sediment metagenome | biome: marine biome [ENVO:00000428]; feature: marine pelagic biome [ENVO:01000023]; material: deep marine sediment [ENVO:00002113]; isolation source: pool of 5 deep marine... | reverse complement strand
GAACGGCAGAAAGCAGCAAATTGGTTGTACTCAGTTGGAGATCACTTGACACTGCTATGAGAAATAAAAAGGGAGTTTCTCTGGTAAATCCTAAGCACGAAACCCTAAATCCTAAACAAATTCAAATGTTCAAAATGCAAAACAAAGGCCTCTTGAGGAAGAGGTTTTTGCTCCATGGATGTCTCACCTTCATCTGTTTGGGACATTTGTATTTTGGACTTTTGATTTGTTTCGTATTTCGGATTTAGCATTTAGGATTTGTCAACGCATCTTTAGCTCAGTACAACAAAACAAACATGGCGACGGGAAACGGTGAGCTGGAAACTTTGAACCTTGAACTATGGACTGTTTTCATCATCCGGATCTTTTCTGCCCCAAAGCCGCTCGAGGGCCTTTTTGATCTCTTTCTCCCGTCCTCGCTCCGTGGGCAGGTAATATTTTTTCCCTTTCAAAAGATCGGGAAGATAGTTCTCCTCGACGAAACCGCTCCCGTAATCGTGGGGATATTTGTAGCCCTTCCCGTAGTCCAGTTCCTTCATCAATTCGGTGGGAGCGTTTCTCAGGTGGAGGGGAACGGGTTGTGCCCCCGTTTCCTCCACATCGCGCAAAGCAAGGTTGAATGCCCGGTATACACGGTTGCTTTTTGGAGCGCAGGCCAGGTAAATGGCGGCCTGGGCAAGTGCAAGTTCCCCCTCGGGGGAGCCAAGCACGGTGTATGTCCGGTGGGCGTTTATCGCAACGCCGAGGGCCGCCGGATCGGCATTTCCCACGTCTTCTGAGGCGAAACGTATCATTCTTCGGGCGATGTACAGGGGGTCCTCTCCCCCTTTAAGCATCCTGGCAAGCCAATAGAGGGATGCGTCAGGATCCGAGCCCCTGAGAGATTTATGGAAGGCGCTGATCAGGTTGTAGTGTTCCTCACCGGATTTGTCGTAGAGAAGGGCTTTCTTCCTGAGCGCCTCTTCGGCCACCGTCAGGTCGATCTTCTTGGTATTTCTTGTCATGGCGATAAACGTTGCTGCTTCGAGGGCGTTCAGAACGGCCCTGCCGTCACCGTCTGCGCTTCCTATTACGTGCTTCCCCGCATCTTCCGTGACTGTGTAGCCCTCCTTCGCAAGTCCATGAGTTGGGTGATTCAGCGCCCGACGAAGAATTTTTTCCAGGTCTTTATCGCCCAGCCGATCGAGGGTGAGGACCCTGCAGCGGGACAGGAGTGCGCCCCGTATTTCGAAGGAAGGGTTCTCCGTGGTCGTGCCGATCAGGGTAACCGTTCCATCCTCCGTGTGGGGAAGCAGGGCGTCCTGCTGAGCCTTGTTGAACCGGTGAATTTCATCGATGAAGAGAATTACGGGCTTTCCCGTTTTTGCCCTGAGGGATTCCCCCTGCCGTATCGCCTCTTTTATTTCCTTGATCCCCGAGAGGACTGCAGAATACTTCAAAAATGTAGCGCCCAGTTCACGGGCGATTATTCGGGCGAGGGTCGTCTTTCCCGAACCCGGAGGTCCCCAGAATATGAGTGAGGGGAGATTTTTCGCCGAGATTGCCGACGAGAGGAACTTTCCTTCTCCCAGCAGATGCTCCTGGCCATAAAAATCATCCAGAGTGTCGGGTCTCATCCTGTCGGCAAGAGGCGCCGACCTCTTTCTTTCTCTCAGGTAGATATCCTCGAAAAGTTCCACGGTGCATTCCCCTTCCGATTGGGGGTTGAAATTAATCGTTCTTATGAATTTGCAATTCTGATAAAATTTCCTTCAATATAAATATTATACGGTATGGAAAGAAAGCAAAAGGGTTCCCTCGGGGGCTGTAGGGGTAGTTCACTGGAAAATATCGGAATCATAGCCAAACACACTGAAGAAAGGGCCGTTGAGGTTGTCTCCACCCTGGCCGCCTGGATCGGAGAGAGAAAGAAAAAAGTGGTGCTCGACCGGGAAACGGCCACGGTAATGAGGTCCGACGACGGCGTTTTGCGGTCACGGATTCCTGAAATGTCCGACATAGTCGTCGCCATCGGGGGCGATGGGACACTCCTCTCAGCTGCGAGAGTCGTTGGAACCAGCGGGGTTCCGATTCTCGCGGTGAACCTGGGCAGCCTGGGGTTCATAACGGATATAACCCTTGAAGAGCTCTACTCCGTGATGGAGGCCATTCTCTCCGGCGAGTTTGAGTACGACGAGAGAATGATGCTCGTTTGCCACGTTCACAGGCTCGGAGAGAGGGTGGCAAATTACACCGTCTTGAACGACGTGGTAATCAATAAAGGAGCTCTCGCGAAGATCATAGACATAGAGACGTATGTTGACGCACTCTACCTCACCACCTTCAATGCAGATGGGCTCATCATATCGACACCCACAGGTTCGACGGCTTACTCCATGTCGGCGGGCGGTCCCATCGTGTACCCGAACATGCGATGCATTCTGATCACCCCGATATGCTCCCACACACTCACCAACAGGCCTCTTGTTTTGCCCGATACCAAGGTGGTGAGAGCAGAACTGAGGACCAAGGAGACGGATATACTGCTGACCCTTGATGGACAGGTGGGTTTCGGCATCAGAGAGGATGATATAATCGAGGTGAAAAAGTCGGATTCACCACTTAAACTCATCAGGTCGCCCTACAAGGATTACTTCGAGGTCCTCAGGACAAAGTTGAAGTGGGGGGAGAGGTAGACCCGGATTGTTAACTGAGATTTCCGTAAAGAACATAGCGGTTCTTCAGGATGTAAAAATTCATTTCAGAGAAGGGTTGAATGTTATCACCGGAGAAACGGGAGCAGGGAAGTCCATCCTCATTGAGTCTTTGAAACTCGCCCTGGGAGAGAAGGTCTCTCAAACGCTCGTTCCCGATGCCGAGGAGGGTGTCGTGGAGATCGTGTATGACATCACGGGGGACGAGGAAACCACCTATTCTCTGGAAATCGCAGGGCTGCCGCAATCCGATTCCCTCATCATGCGGAGGAAAGTGTCTCCCCTCGGAAGAAGCAGGATTTACGTAAACGAATCGCCGGCAACCGGTCAGTTCGTTGCCGAGATCACTTCGGAACTGGTGAGCATCCTGGGCCAGCACGGGTATCAGAGGCTCTTCGGCTCCAGGAATGCGACAAAGCTTTTCGACGCTTTCTGCGGAAACATTCCCCTGTACAAAGATTTCCTGAGGGCATACCGGAACTGGAGAAAAGTGATACGGGAAATAGAGTTGATGAGAGCGGATGCACCCAACATTGCCGGGAGGGTAGAATGGCTCGACGCCTGCATTGGCGAACTGGCGGCCATGGATATAAAGCCGGGGGAAGAGGCAAAGATCGAAGAAGAATTACCTGTTTTGAAAAATGCCGCCAGAATCAGGGAGGCGATAAGGGAATCGGTCGATGTTATCGATCAGAGTGAGGACAGTTCCGTATCGCGGTTAAAAAGGGGCGTCGACTCTCTGGGTTCCGTTTCCCGATTCGACCCATCACTCAACGAGATTACGGCAAAGCTGGAAGAGCACATGCATGCACTCACGGATATTTCAAGGGATCTCATGACCCGTTTTTCTGAGATAGATATCGACGAAGAACGCTACCAGACGCTCGTTGAGAGGCTCAGCCTGCTCAGAAGACTGTCGAGAAAATATGATGTTATGCCCGACGGGTTGCCCGGGAAGGTCGACGCTCTCCGGGAGGAGAGGAAAGAGCTTCAGGGCTCCGTTGAGAAGTTAAATCATCTAACCGCCTCGGAGGAAACACTCCGGGAGGAAACGCTGTCTCATGCGCGGCTGCTCAGCGAGAAACGGCGCCAGGGCTCCTCTGCATTCGAGAGATCGGTGCTTCGCGAGCTGGCGGAACTCGGGCTATCCGAGGCGCTGTTCCAACTGGTGTTTACGGATTATGATGGGGCGGGTCTTTCCTCCTATGGACTCGAGCGGGTCGATATTTCCTTTTCTCCTTCTCCATCTTTCGAGGGGGGGCCCCTTGTCCAGGTCGCCTCGGGGGGAGAGCTCTCCCGCATCATGCTGGCCGTTCACAACACCGTGGCGGGAAGGGAAAGGTTCAGGACCCTCATATTCGATGAGGTGGATGCCGGGATAGGCGGTTCGATGGCTGAAGTTATCGGTGAGAAGCTCAAAAAGATATCCGGCTCGGCCCAGGTGATATGCATTACCCACCTCCCCCAGATTGCTGCTCTGGCGGACCACCACATCAAAATTGTAAAGGTGAAGAGCGAAAACGGTGATAAAACGGTGGCAAAATCCCTGGCCCGGAAAGAGAGGATCGACGAGATAGCGCGGATGGTGTCGGGTGAGAGAGTAAGCGACGCGGCGAAAAAATATGCGGCGAACCTTTTGAAAAAAGGGTAGAGACGGTGGAGATCAGAAAAGCAACCATTGCAGATGCCCGGGAGATCCACAAGCTCATCGGGAGTTTTGCATCGAAGGGCGAGATGCTGGCGCGGTCCCTGAGCGAGATCTACGAGCACATACGCGATTACCTGGTCTGCGTCGATGAAAATGCCAAGATGATGGGCGTGTCGTCACTGCACATAATGTGGGAGGATCTGGCGGAGATTCGTTCTCTAGCGGTCTATACGGAATGTTCCGGCAGGGGAGTGGGGACGAAACTCGTGGAGGCCTGCATCGCGGAGGGGGTGGTTCTCGGCATCAAGAGAATTTTCGCCCTCACCTACCGCCCCGGTTATTTCAAACGATTCGGGTTTCAGGAGGTGGACAAATCGACCCTTCCACAGAAGATCTGGACGGATTGTCTGAAGTGCTCCCAGTTTCCCGACTGCGATGAGACGGCGGTGATTTTGGAGCTCACCAGCGCAGAGGGGGTATATGAAAAAGGTCTTCGGTAGGGTGGAGCGCCTCATAGCAAAGAAGGGCGTGGAGGACTTCGAGATCTCCGCTCTTAAGTCTTCAAGGGCGACAGTGGAATCGAGGGATGGAAAGGCGGATTTCATATCCGATTCCGAGTCCAGCTCCTTTGCCGTGCGGCTTCTGAAGGGAAAACGTCTTGGATACGCCTATTCAATGTCCGATGATGATGCGTCTCTTTCGGCAATGGTTGATGGCGCCGTTTTTGCGGCGTCATACCAGGACGAGGACGAGAGTGCCCTTCTTCCCGAGGGGCCGCACGAGTACCCAGATGTTGCGGTGTCCATAGCCACCAAGCCCGCAGATCTGGACAGCAAGGTTGATTTTGCTATCGATCTGGAGATGCTCACACGGAAAAAGGACGAAAGAATCCGGAATGTGCGGTACGCAACGTTGAGGGAGACCTTCTCCACCTTCCACATAAAAAGCTCCCGGGGTATCCAGGGAGAATACGAAAAATCTCTCTACCTCGCATACGTTTACGCAGTCGCAGAAGAAAAAGGACAGTCTGAAACCGGTTTCGGCCTGGGTTTTGCCGGTACCTTCGAGGAAATGGAGAACCTCAAGGAGAGCGTTGCCGGGGATGCGGCGAGGAAGGGTTTGCGGATGCTCGGGGCAAGACGGATCAAAACGGGGAAATATCCCGTGATCGTAGAAAACGGTGCCATGACTGAGCTACTCGGGGTTCTGGTCCCCTCCGTAAACGGCAGGAACGTTGCGCTGGGCAAGTCGATGCTCGCGGGCTCGCGGGGCAGGAAGGTCTTTTCCCGAGAGATCAATATTGTAGATGATCCGCTCATGGAAAAGGGGGCGGGGACCTGCCCGTTTGACGGTGAAGGGGTGCGTTCACGGAGAGTAGATATAGTTACAGAGGGTGTGTGCAAAGAGTACCTGGTCGATTCATACTGGGGGGGAAAACTTGGGACGGTTACCACGGCAAGTCTCAGAAGGGAAAATTTCAAGACAGGTCCGGAAATCGGCATTTCAAACCTTTACATCGAGCCCGGAGTGGCAAACCTTGAGGATATTTTCAGAGAGTTGAACAGGGGAATTCTCTTGACGGGTTTCATGGGTATTCACACCGCCGACCCCGTTTCAGGAGATTTTTCTGTAGGAGCCTCGGGCATTTTCTTCGATGGGGGAAAAAAGCAGTATCCCGTTCGCACTTTCGCTGTTTCCGCGAATATCGTGGGTTTAATGGCCAGAGCCCAAACCACGGGAAACGATCTGGAGATGTTCGGAAACATCGGATCCCCCTCGATTGCCTTTGAGTTCATCGACGTTGGAGGAGAGTGATGGGGAAAAAATTCGTCTTCGATCTCGACAATACCCTCTATCCCCCCTCTGCTGGCCTCTGGGAAATTATCGACGGACGGATAGAACAATACGTCAGCATTGCTCTGAATGTGGACCGCGATACGGCGAGAAACGTGAGGAAAGGATTTTTGAAGATCCACGGGACGACCCTCAAAGGATTGATGCTCAACCACTCCGTCGACCCCGGTGATTATCTCGCTTACGTCCACAACGTTGATATCGAGAGGATGATCCAGAAAGACGGGGAACTTCTCGCAATGTTCAACTCTCTCCCCTATCAGAAATACGTCTTTACGAATGCCTCTCACGACTACGCTTTGAGGGTACTTGCCTCCCTAGGCATCGAACAGTGTTTCGAGGAGGTGCTGGACATACAATTTATGGATTATCTGGCCAAACCGGGGGTATATCCGTTTCGAAAGCTCATTTCCTATCTCGGTGTGGCCCCCGGGTCGATCGTCTTTTTCGACGATATTGAGGAGAATATCATAACGGCGAAGAAGCTCGGGATCACTTCCATCCTCATCTCCCCGAATGGCAATAAGGCGGGAGCTGACGTGGTCATCGACAGCGTGAAAAAAATACCCTCTATTCTCGATGACATAGTTAAGGGCGAGGTTGATCTGTACGATAAGTGATGGTAGATAAGGAATTGAACATGGATAGTGCCAAATGACTTTTGCCTGGTTTACTTTTGTAGCGGGAATCGTTATCGGCGTCGTCATCGGTTACTTCATCTCGAGTTCGAGGCTCGAGACAAAGTTCGTCACGGGAGTTTCGGTCCTGAGGGACGAACTCGGCGATTTACGGAGCGAGGTTGGGAACCTCAAAATGGCCCTTTTGCGGTCTGAGGAAGAGAGGGAAAAACTAGCGCGTTTCAACGTACTCATTCCCGAGATCATCAGGAAACTGACCACCAACGTTTTTTCCGATGACATTCCGTTCATCGCAGTCCGGGCGATGAAGAATTTTTTCAATGCCGGCATGGTGGCCTTTTTCCTGAAGGAAACGGATGATTTATATCTGCTGAAAATGGGGACTGGGTATCCGGCGGAACTCAACGGCTCTTTGAGGATCAAATTGGGCGAGGGCATAGTCGGTGTCGCCCTGGAGCACAGAAAGACGCTGAATAGAGATGATTACAAAAACCTCGAGCGTTATTCGAGGGTAACGATTTCGGAATTCGAGAGGAAGGGGTTGAAGGCCGACCTAGTTGCCCCCATCATGGGGGTTGAGGGAATCTACGGGGCGATTGCCGTGGCCGACGTGGCCTTCCAGGTTCCCGAAGAGAAGCGATACATTTCCATGATCGGAGACATGATCGCTCTTTCTTACGACAAGGCGAGGATCTTTTTCGAGGCCGGACTGGACGATGTGAAAGACGAACTGTGCGATGTGTACAGCAAAAACTACTTCGTGCAGCGTTTCGTATGGGAACTGAAAAAAGCCGAGAACTATATGCTTCCCCTCTCTCTCCTCATGTTGCAGATCGATGGACACAAAGAATTGAAGGATACCTTCGGACGCGTTGCGGGTGGGGTGGCAGTGAAAAACATTGCTGCATTGGCCAGGGAAAATACGAGGAGAGGGGATTTCGTGGCCAGGTTCGATGACGACAGATTCGTTGTCGTCATGGTGGCTTCCACGAAAGAGCAGGCCTATATTCATGGAACCAGATTGTGCAATACTATAGGTGATATGAGCTTCCCGATACCCGACGGAGATGATGGCGCAGCGATTACCGTGAGCGGAGGGGTTTCGGCTTACCAGGTTGATGGTGAGCAGCCCGCGGACCTCATCGAGGCCGCCGAAGAGGCTCTCGAGGTGGCCAAGTCCCGCGGGGGGAACAGAGTGGAGAAAAGCAAAGCCCACACCGGAAGCGACACCCGATAGGAACCGAGAGTTGATGACACAGAGGAAGCGGAAGGAAGAGAGAAAGATAATATGTAACACCTTTTTCCCTGAAGAGGGAAGAGCGGTTATCGCAACGGGGCGAGACGTCGAACTCGTGCAAATTGAGAATCAGTTAGAGCGCGGAATCGTCGGGAATATTTACCTGGGTGAAGTGGAAAACATAGAACCGGCCCTTCAGGCGGCCTTCGTAAGCTTCGGTGGCAAGAGAAACGGTTTCCTGCCCTTTTCGGAGTTCTTTCCTCCCGCCCTAATTTCCAAAAAGAAAACGAGAAAGCGAAAAAACAGCCAGTCTGGTGAAAAAGTATACATGAAAAAAGGGGACAGGGTGATCGTCCAGGTTGAGAAGGACGAATCCCCTCTGAAAGGTGCAGTCCTGACGTCGTACGTCTCTATCGCTGGAAGGTATATCGTGCTGATGATGGGGATGCGAAAGGCGGGAATATCGAAGAGAATAACCGATGAGCAGACAAGGGAAAAGATCAAAAAACAGGTGACCAAGCTCAACCTCCCCGCGAACATGGGGATCATAGTCAGAACGGTGGGAGCCAACAGGAATTTGAGAGAGTTGCGGGAAGACCTGAAGAATTTGAAGGAACACTGGGCCATTGTTTTAAAGAAGGCGAAGGAAATGAAGAGGCCGGGTATCCTTTACGCAGAGCAGGACCTTGTGACACGTTTTTTGCGCGATCACTACGATGCCACGGTAACCAGGATAGTCGTCGACACGGAGGCGTCTTACGAAAAGGCTATCAGTTTCTTCAATATTTACGCTTCTGAAAAGAAAGAAGACCTCTTCCTTTACAAGGGCAAGGTGCCCATTTTCGACCACTATAACGTTGAGGAGAGCGTGAGCAAGATTTTCTCGAACCGGGTGGAGCTTGCATCCGGGGGCTACATCATCATTGACATTACGGAAGCATTTATTACCACCGATGTTAATTCGGGCAGAAGCGTCAAAGAGAAAGATGTTGAGGAAACCGCCTACAAGACCAATCTCGAGGCCGCACGGGAGATCCCCCGACAGCTCAGGTTGAGGGATCTGGGCGGTATCATCGTCATCGACTTTATCGACATGGAAAACAGGCAGCATAGAAAAGAGGTTGAACGGGCCGTCCGTTCGGCGATGAGGGGGGAGAAAGCACGGTACGACATCGGGCCGCTGGGAAAATTTTCCGTGATGACCATGACCAGACAGAGACTCGGGACCTCTCCATACCCCGTTTACTTCGAGGGCTGCCAGAGTTGTTTCAGCTCCGGGAAGAGAAAGAAGGTCGGATCCGTGAGTTCAGAGTTCTTCAGGGAGATATTGAGAAGAACCGCCTCCGGTGATGAAAATGTGTTAAAATTTTCCCTGAGTCCGTATCTTTTCGAATATATTGTGAACAACCTTTCTGAGAGAATCAGGCAGATCGAAGAGTATACGGGGAGCAGGCTGGATCTTAAGGTCGATTTTTCCCTGCGAGGGTATTCATTCGCGGAAACGTCCCTCTAGTCCGGGAAGGACCTTGAATTTATCCTCTGTAAATTGATTTTGTTGTTTTTTATTATCCTGCAAAAGAGGTGACGATTATGGTTATGAGCAGCAACCTCTGGACGGAGAACTTTCACGACTTCTTTGTTGAAAGGGATCAGGATAGGTGCATACAGTGTCTCGTCTGCGTGAGGCAATGTCCTTATGAGTCGAATATTTTCCGGGAAGCGGCAGACGTGGTGGACTCGGTGCATAAGAATTGCACAGGCTGCCACCGGTGCGAGGCAATGTGCCCCACCCGCTGTATTACCATACGGCTGAATTCCTCGGAGCTGAGGCCCCACACCACGTGGACTTCCCGGTACGTAAAAAACGTGTACAAACAAGCGAGGACCGGAGGGGTGCTCCTGACGTCCACCGGTTGCGAACTCGATTATCCCATATATTTCGACAATATTCTCGTCGACGCCTCCCAGGTTACCAACCCTTCGATTGATCCCCTTCGGGAACCCATGGAGCTCAGGACCTATATAGGAAGGAAGCCCGAGAAGCTCGAGGTAGAGAGACTGGAGAGCGGGGAAGTGAAGCTGAAGACGGAAATTGCGCCTCAACTCACCTGTGACGTGCCGATTCTCTTCGCAGCTATGTCCTATGGGGCGATTAACCTGAACTTATGCGAGGCTCTCGCAATGGCCGCCACCGAGAAGGGAACTTACTGGAACACGGGTGAGGGGGGACTGCACAAGAAACTCTATTCTTTCAAAGACAACACGGTCGTTCAGTGCGCATCCGGCAGATTCGGGGTGAGCAAGACCTATCTCGAAACATCTGCAGCCATCGAGATCAAAATAGGCCAGGGAGCGAAGCCCGGAATCGGTGGACATCTGCCGGGAGAGAAGGTGGACAAAGACATTTCGGAGACCAGGATGATCCCCGTCGGGAGCGACGCCATTTCTCCCGCGCCCCACCATGATATCTATTCCATCGAGGACCTGCGGCAGCTTATTTTTGCGCTCAAGGAAGCAACAGATTATGAGAAGCCCGTTTTCGTGAAAATTGCGGCCGTGCACAACTCTGCCGCGATCGCAAGCGGGATTGCCCGGGCGGGGGCGGATGCAATCGTCGTGGACGGACTGCGGGGGGGTACCGGTGCCACGCCGACCATGATCAGGGATAACGTAGGTATTCCCATCGAACTGGCTATTGCCTCCGTTGATGATCTGCTGCGATCACAGGGGATCAGAAACGAGGTATCGCTCATTGCATCCGGCGGAATTCGTAACAGCGCTGACGTCGTAAAGATTGTCGCCCTCGGTGCAGACGCGGTCTACCTGGGAACAGCGGCAAAAGTCGCCGTGGGGTGCACCGTCTGCCAGAGATGCTATACGGGCAAGTGTCCGTGGGGGATAACGACCAATGATCCGACCATCTCGAAGAGGCTGAACGTGGAGATAGCCGCCGAGCAGCTCGCGAACCTTCTCGAAGGATGGGCCCACGAAATCAAAGAGATGATGGGGCTCATGGGTATCAACGCCATCGAGAGCTTGCGGGGCAACAGGGAGAGACTCCGCGGCGTGGGTCTCACGGACCGGGAGCTGAACATCCTCGGATTGAAACATGCAGGTGAATAACATGAAGAGAGTCTACCCCAAAGAAGAATACTGCATGGGTTGCAGCCTCTGCGTTGTTGCCTGTGTGGTCGAGCACTCACAGAGCAAAGACATTCTCCTCGCCTACAAGAAGGAGAATCCAAGGCCGGGAGAGAGGAACGTGGTGGAAGAGGGACTTGAGGGAGATTGCTTCTCTCTCCAGTGCCGGCACTGCGAGATGCCCGACTGCGTCGACGCCTGTATCAACGGGGCCCTCTACATAGATGAAGGGGTGATCAAAGTAAACAAGGAGCATTGTGTCGCATGCTGGATGTGCATCATGGCTTGTCCCTACGGCTGCATCTACAAGGAGAAAAACGCAACGGGGTGGAACTCCAACAAATGCGATCTCTGCCCGGACAGGGAAATTCCCTCCTGTGTTGCTATATGCCCCAACAGGGCACTCGTTTACGAGGAGAGGTAGATGAGGTACGTCATCATCGGAAACTCGGCAGCGGCCGTTCACGCCATCGAGGAGATACGAAAGATCGATACGGCGGGGGAACTGGTCGTCTTTTCCCGCGAGCCCTACCTGGCATATTCTCGACCCCTCATTACGGAGTTTCTCTTCGACGGCATTCCCGAGAGAAAGATGGCTTACCGGGATGCTGCCTTTTACCGAAAGCACGCTGTCGACCTGAGGCTAGGTGTCGAAGTGGTGGAGATCGACAGGAAAAAGAGGGAGGTCCTCGACTCGGGAGGGGAGCGGACGCAGTATGACAAACTGCTTTTGACTGCGGGGGGCGTTCCCTTTGTCCCACCCTTGAAGGGCGGCGGCAAAGAGAATATATTCACCATGATGACCTGGGATAGCGCGCGGCAGGTCAAGGAGAGTATTACAAAGATCGGGCACGCCGTCGTCCTGGGTGGCGGCCTCATCGGAATGAAGACCGCCGAAGGGATCTTCGAGGCGGGAGTCAAAACGACCGTCGTCGAGCTGGCACCGCAGATACTCAGCAGGATCCTCGATTATGAAGGAGCCCGGATTTTCGAAGATTATTTGCAAAAGCGCGGGATGGAGATTATAACGGGCGATACGGTCACCGAAGTTATCGGCGACAGATCCGTGTCCGGTGTTCTCCTTCGAAGCAAGAGGGAAATCCCCTGCGACATGATCGTCGTCGCCATAGGCGTTGCGCCCAACACAGAGATCGCGGAAAAGTCGGGTATCGAGACGAACCGTGGTGTGCTTGTAAATGAGAATATGCAAACGAGCGACCCCGATGTTTTTGCGGCAGGAGATATAGCAGAGTCATACGACATCATCGTCGACGAGGTGCGGGTGAACGCCATATGGCCTCTTGCCAGCCAGCAGGGGAGGATAGCGGGAGCGAACATGGCAGGGGGAAGCCTGGCATTTTCAGGAGGGTTTCCCAAAAACTCCATCAGCCTCCTCGGTCTGGAGACCATTTCCATGGGGCACGTCGACCCGCCCGACGATTCCTACGAGGTTATTTCCAAAATCGACAGGACAGGATACAAATACAGAAAGTTTATTCTCAAAGACGGGTACGTCTCTGGCGGGATTTTCATCGGCGATATCGAGAAAGCCGGCATCATAACAGGGTTGATCAAAAACCGGGTACACCTGGAGGGGGACGTGTCGTGGCTCCTTTCGGGGGTTCCGCAGCTGATCTGGCTCGATAAAGCCTACCGGGACGATAAACTTAGGAAACGGGTTTTGAGTTAATCCGAAGAATGCAGACGTCCGACAAGAAGATAGGTTTCGCCGTTCCCGACAGGGAATCGCTGGAGAAAATTAACAGGCTCACCCTGGTGTACATCGCCACATCCTTTTTTTATCTCATCCTGGGCATGGCGCTCGGGGTGGGGATGCTCGTAACGGGCAATGATAACTTTCTCTTCACCCACGTTCACCTTCTGCTCATCGGTTTTGTTGTTTTTTTCATTTACGGTGTGGCCTACAAACTGCTTCCCACCATGTTCTTCGGATATCCCGGGCTGCCGCACCTACGCCTTGCGTGGGTTCAATACGTTCTCGCCCACGCAGGTCTCCTCTCTATGATCCTTTTTTACAACATTCTTCCCGTGAACTTCCAAACGGGCACGGTTCTCTTCATTTCCGGCATCCTTGAATTCACCGCCTCTTTGCTCTTTGTCTTCATCATGGTCTCCTGCATTACCGGCAGGTCCCGGCAGGACACATGTGATCGGGGTGATCGATGAACAAAGCGGCGGGAGCCCCTGATCGCTCATTGTGCCCGATGTGACAAAATTCTTGTGTTCACCCCCGTATGGTTATATCGTTAGTTGGTAAGAACTTACCCGGCAAAGAGTATAGATGAAAAGAAGGATACATTCTGACAGGACAGCGCTCATCGGAGTTCTCTTCTTCCTCATCCTCGCAGCTTCTTTCTTTTTCTCTGTTATTTACAAGATGGGCGAGAATATTTTTGTCACCCAGCATATCGAATCCGTCGAGGAATCGGCTAACAGATTGGGTGACCATGTGGCAGGTATCCTGGACAAAGGGGTTTCTTCCGTCCTCGACTATTACGGCAGAAACATTCAGGAGAATATTGATTCGGGCTCTCTCGACACGTCTGAAATCATGAGGGACGCGTTTTTCCCCGTCGTGGCTGTCTGGCTCCATGACGGAAACGGGAATCTTCGGGAAAAGTGGCTGTCCCCGGATATTGGAGAGAAGCTCCGTGAGCGTTTTCCCGAACAGTATTTGCTCGGGCGGCCCCTGCCGGAAGTCCTCTCCTTTGCGGGAAACGTTTACCTCTCCTTCCAGCGGAAGCTGGAGTCCGATTCGGGGGAAATGATGGTAGGGGGTCTGGCGGTGCTCGATGGATCTGTGATCATCCCGTCCCTCAAAATCAGCCCCGATGCCCTGCTTTTCATCAGGGGAAATCGCGTCTATCCTCTCATGGGGGTGAACGGGCGAGGAGAGTGCGTTCCCTGCCACCTCGGGAAAAAGTACGGGGACGTTTTCCCCATGCCCCACAGTGGCTTCATCAAGGGGAGGGGGCTCTTTCTTTCCGGCGAGGCACAGGGCCACCGGTTCGTAATCGATCCCGTTGACGCAGGCGGCAGCGATGATTCATATCTTCTTCTTCGGTTTCCATCGGAAGGGATGATCACATCCCTGATTGCCTTCCGAAGGCTGATCGTACCGACCTGGTTGCTGCTCAGCGTCGTCATCGTGCTGGGTACCGTCCTCCTCTACCGGCGCTTGAGAGATCCCGTACGGGGGATCGTCTCCCCGGCCGGGGACCCGTCTGGGTCGGGTGAGCCGGCGGTAACCCGGGGCAAAGCGGAACCTCTCCTGTACGAGCAAGGGGAAGTGAAGACCGGGACGGATGTCTCCCCCGGGCCCCCGATCGCCGGTGGAGATAAAAAACCTGAGCCCGCTTTGAGCAGGATCGATCATGAGAAAATACGGAAAGATACCCTGTCGAAAATAAAGGAGCTGAGCGAATTCTTAAGCTCCGTAAACAGGATGACCTATCCGGAGCGGCTGGGTGATGCCATCGTCTGGAACCTGATGAACCTGATTCCGGGTGATCTCATAATGCTGGCCGTCATGGGGGCGGAAGGAATCGTTGGCGAGTTTGACGTTTTTTCCGCACAGAGATTCAGGAAAGATTCCGTCTCGGAAATATTCATAAAAAAGATGCACAAGGAGTTCCCCGCCTACGCAAGGGGCATCGTTCACGTCAGAGTTGTCGATGTGGAGGAGGATTCATTCCTCGCCCGGTACTCTCTCTACAAACACGGGTTGAAAAAAACTCTCCTTTTGCCCGTTGAGATAAGGGGGGTGATTCTGGGAGTCGTGGCAATATTCCGGAAGGGGAACGATCCCTTTTCTTCCTTTGAAGTCAGTCTCGCCACCCTCCTCGCCAGGCATCTCGGGACGGTGATCGAGAACTCGAAGCTCCACGAGGAAGTGAAGAGCAATTATTTCAACACGCTGAGGGCCGTCATAAACGCAGTCGAGTCCAAGGACCGGTACAGGAAGGGTCATTCAGAGAGGGTGACGGAAATTGCGCTGTCGATTGGGGATAAGATCGGGCTTTCGAAACGAAGAAGGAACATCCTCTTTCAGGCAGCCATACTCCACGACATCGGGAAGATAACGGTCGATCCGGCTGTTTTGAGCAAGAAAGGCAAGCTGAGCGAGGAAGAGATCGGTCTCATCAGACAGCACCCGATAATCGGCTACCGGATCATAGAGCCGCTGAGCTTCTTGAGAGAGGTGAAAGCGTGCGTCAGCGAGCACCACGAACGGTACAACGGAGAGGGCTACCCGAGCGGAACGAAGAAGGAAGAGCTCACGCTGGAGGGAAGAATTCTCGCCGTGGCGGATGCCTTCGATTCGATGACATCTGACCGCCCCTATAGAAAGGCGTTGACCGACAAGGAAGCTATTTCGGAGCTCGAGAAAAATGCGGGAGGACAGTTCGACCCCCATGTCGTGAAGCTGTTCATCGAAGTTTACCGGGAGCGTGAGGCCCGGAAACTTTCCCATCTGTCTGGAAAAGAGAGCTCATAATCTGTGTGCTGTGAATGATTCAGGCGATGAGGGGATCATCGGCGGTGAAGTTTTTGAAACCGAATTCTCCCTCCCTGTTAATGTAGAAGTACCTCCGTTCCATCCTCCACATGGGGAGGCATACGAGCATCTTGTGGGGGCCGTGGTCCGAAAACTCGATCACCTTCTCCTGGTGGTAGTGACCGATGATGACGAGATCGATGCCCTTCCGGAAAAGTCTCGATGCGAACGCTTTCCCTTCATCTTCCGGGAAGTTGTACCTGAACCGGGGGTTTGTTTTCTTCAGCGACCTCTCGAACCTCCCGGCAAGCGGCAGTGCGATGCCGGAAGGGATGACGGAAAAGAGTGAATAGACCAGGGGGTTTTTCGAGATATATCTCCAGAAGCGGTATTGAAGGTCGTGCGTGTTGACCGTGTCACCGTGGAGCAGGAGAATGTTTTTCCCGCCTATCGTCACGGCAAGCTCCGTATCAGAGATCGTGGTGAAGTGCTTTTCCACCCACGAATCGACGAGGAAAAAATCCCGGTTTCCCTCAACATAGTGGATCCTCAGCCCTCTTTCCGCAAGAGATATGATCTCATTGATCACCTTTTCCTGAAAGGGGAAGGTGAGCGTTTTCTTCCCGAACCAGAGGTCGAAAATATCACCGAGGAGAAACACCTCCACCCTCTCCTCGCATGAGTTCCGAAGGAGCGAAGAGAATGCTTCAGTATGCTCATCGAAATCGTTTAGGTGAGCATCCGATAGAAATATATATCCTTGCGTATTTCCCATACCAGTTGCCGCTTGATTCAAGTTCATTCAGCCTATATCTTAAAATTTTACACGGTTGGTATCAATGACAACTGTGATGAAATGCAATAGAGGAGACAGGTATGGGAGGATTGCTTGATGGCATAAAAGTTCTCGACCTTTCACTTCAACTGCCCGGCCCCTTCTGCTCGATGATCATGGCTGATTACGGAGCGGAGGTCATCAAGATCGACGAGCCCTACCCGAGAAAGAGAATGAGCTTCGGCGAGTCCCGCGGTCCGGGGGTTTCGCCCGGCGAGATATACTTGAACAGGAACAAGAAAAGTCTCACGCTGAACCTCAAGAGCGAGGAGGGCAAGGAGATATTCTACCGGCTGGCGTCGGAAGCTGACGTTGTCCTGGAAGGGTTCAGGCCCGGCGTTGCGAGCAGGCTCGGTGTCGATTACGAGAGAGTGACCGAAATAAATCCCCGTATCGTTTACTGCTCCATATCGGGTTTCGGTCAGACGGGCCCCCGGAAAAATCAAGCAGCCCACGATCTCAATTACATCTCCCTCGCCGGAATTCTCGGCATCTGCGGCGAGAAGGGGAGAGCGCCGGTCATCCCCCCCGTCCAGGTAGCCGACCTCGGGGGCGGCTCATTGATGGCGGTTACCGGTATTCTCATGGCACTTCTCGCCAGGGTAAGCGCCGGAAAGGGACAATACGTGGATGTGTCCATGTTCGACGGCGCTCTCTCATGGCTTTCCGTCCACGCCGCTTCCTACCTGATGACGAATGAGGTTCCAAGGAGGGGAGAGATGCCCCTCACCGGGCTCCTGCCCGGGTATGCCATTTACCGGTGTAAGGACGGCAGGTACTTGAGCGTCGGGGCCCTTGAGGAGTGGTTTTTCGACAGGCTCTGTGTGATTCTCGGAAGGCCCGACCTTGCGGGGAATGCAACCGTTCCTGATGCGGAAGGGAAGATCAGGGATGAGTTGCAGGGGGAGTTCGGAAAAAGAGAAAGGGCAGAGTGGATGGAGATGTTCGAGGGGGAGGATGTTTGTGTGAGTGCCGTTCACGATTTTGCCGAGGCCTTTGATGACCCGCACACGATCGCACGGGAGATGATTATTAACACGAGTCATCCCGATTTTGGGGAAATCAGGCAGCCCGGTTTCCCGTTAAAATTTTCCGATTCATCAGGCAGTATAAGGATGCGCGCGCCTTACCTGGGTGAGCACAACAGGGAAATACTGTTCGGCCTCGGATTGGGAGAGAAAGAAGTTTCCCGGCTGGTGGATTTAAAGGTAATAAACGATTTCAGTGGGCCGGGTGAAAAATGAGAAAATGGATCCGGGGAAAATATTCGGCAAGGTTAAGAAGAGGAAGGCGTTTAGTGGGGGGAGTGGAAACACCACTCCCCCCAAATTATATCTGTCGTTGCGAGAAAATTATCGGTGAGTTAATTCAGGGGTTGCCCGTTATTTTTTCTTCGCCTTTTTCCTAGCCGCCGGCTTTTTTCTCGCTGACTTCTTCGGTGCAGCTTTTTTCTTCGCTACCTTTTTCTTCGCCGGCTTTCTGGTTTTATTCTCGCATTCAGCGCATTTTTTGCCTTTCGGTCTCGACTTCGGCGCTCTCCACGCTTTGTTCACATTGACATTTTTCGGGACCTTCGAACAGGCCTCGGTTGTGTGGTAGGTTGCGCTTCCGATTCTCTGGAAAAAAGCCATCTACGCCTCCTTTACGAAGTTTTTATTAACATAGCAATATAATTTAATGAAAGCAATATAATTTGTCCAGTGTAGTGAACATTTTCCTCTCCTGCAGTGGTTCTTGAGAAACGGAATTTTCCGCCACGCGATTTGGATGTGAAATGATGGAGCCGAAGGCGGAAAGAGCCATTTTGTGCAACTTATCAACTTCGTGTTAATAAAAATATGTATTGCCCCGCCGCTATTTCGGCTGGAATGAAATCGATTCATGCAGGGATGGGATTTCCGCTCAATTTTATACTGTACCGTGTAACAGGGGTTGTCTGACAGGCAGCGGCTTCCTCAATCCATGTCCGGCGCATTGAGCGATTTATACAGAGTTTCATAAATCTTTTTCACTTCTGTGGAAACCTGTTCGGGCAGCCGGACAGGCGTGAGCGTTCCCGGCGGCAGGTGGGATACCACCGAGTGGGTCAAGATCGCTGCGGTGATTTTCATGACGTCTTTTTTATCCATCCCTTCCTCCTGATAATGAGCTTACCTTCAGTTTTGATTCATGGTTTTTACGGTAACTTCTCGCCGAAACAAATGCAAGAAGACGCGGCTTTTTTCGGCAAGAGCCGGCAAGTACAACTTGCCAGTTCATATTTCATAGTCCAGAATCCATAGTCCAGAGTCCAGAGAAAATCAGATGGCAGAACATCAGTTCCGCGTTTCACGTTCAGAGTTCCGAGAAAACCGGAAAGCAGAAAAAACTGCCAGGACGGTAATGCGGAATTCGGAGCGCGGAATGCGGAATGAAAAGCTAAACAATCGAAATGAGGATTCGGGAACGGGAAATTGTGAACCTTGAACTGGTTTTGCTCTGACCCCGGGACTCGAGACTCTGGACAAACAATAAAGCCGGCGTCAGCCGGCTTCATAGTTTTGTTGGTGCCGAAGGCGGGACTCGAACCCGCACGGGTTTTAGCCCACCACCCCCTCAAGATGGCGTGTCTACCAGGTTCCACCACTTCGGCAATATGTGTAAAAGATCTTAGGAGTTCAATCGTAATATTTTTTCCATGAATTATCAAGTCGATTGTGCGGGGAGAGGAGCGGAGAGAGGGGGACCCGTCTTTTTCCCATTGGAGGATTTACTCCCGCCCGCAAGGTTGTATAATTCTCTGAGGATGAAAAAAAGTGGACGGAATAAAGAGGCATACCTGGGGCTGGACCAGGGCAGCACGGCCACGAAGGTGCTCGTCGTCACCCAGCGGGGAGAGGTGCTCCATCAGGCCCGCAGGTCTGTGGCGACCTCCGAATCGGGACCGAGAGTTCATCAGGATCCCCGGGCAGTTGTCCGCTCTGTCAGATCGGCTCTTTCGGAATCGATTACCTTTGCCCGTGAAAGAAACATGAAGATACGCGGCCTGGGCCTGGCAACCCAGCGGAGCTCCTTTCTTTTTTTCGACAGAAAGGGCAGGGCGCTCACGCCCGTCATATCGTGGAGGGATACCTCGGGCGCGGGTCGAATTCCTTCTCTCGATCACCACGTAAAGAGGATCAAAAAAATAACCGGACTTCCGCTGACGCCCTATTACAGCGCATTGAAAATGAAGCAGTACCTGCCGTCCCGCCAAAATGAAATCCTTTTCGGGACGGTCAACACATTTCTCATGTACCGGCTTACGGGAGGGAAGGTTTTCGCCACGGACCCGGCGAACGCACAGCGGACCCTTCTCTTTAACATTCGAACCCTCGCCTTTTCCGAGGAGCTACTCCGCTTTTTTTCCGTTCCCGGGAATGTCAGGCTTCCGGAAGTGAGGGATACAGCTGGCCATTTTGGGGAAGTTTCGGTGAAAGGTATGAGCACCCCCATCGTCACCTCGACGGGGGACCAGCAGGCGGCTTTCTTCGGCTCTTCCGGATGGGAGACGGGGAGGGGGCTCATCAACCTAGGCACGGGGGGATTTCTTCTGGTCCCCGTTACGGAGCTACCCGACCGTGCAAAAGACCTGATCATGACGCTCAGCCACACCGATAAGGGGAAGCCCTTCCTCCTGCTGGAGGGAACAGTGAACGCTGTGTCCGATGCCCTCCGCTACTTCGAGAGCATTCTGGGAAAAAGATTCACGGCGGGGAGACTGGAACAAGGGTCGTACCCCGTTATCGTGTTCGGCCAAAGGGGCACGGGCGCACCGCTCTGGGACCCGCCCTTTCCCGCAGCTGTATCGGGGATGGGGGGCGATACAGGCGGAGACGAACTTCTGGCCTCGTCTCTTTTCGGTTCCCTCTGCTATTTCCGGCTCATCGACGAGGCCATGGGGCGTTCGGGATTCGATGCCGGCGAATACGTCGTATCGGGGGGCATCTCGGCCATAGAAGGAGTGTCGCGGTTTCTGCGGGATCTGCTCGGAAAGCCTGTTTACCGCTCGATGATCACGGAGATGACGGCTTTAGGTGCGGCGCTTGCAGCGATGGTCCTCGGAGACGGGGTGCCGTACCCTGGAAAGAGGAAGAATTTTCGGCTCATCCGGGGGAAGGCTCCTGCCGACGCCGGAGCATACTATAAAGAATGGCTGAAGCTGTACCGATTCGCGAGAAAGCGATTCTGCCGGGCCAAACCTCAGACTGAATAGGGAAAGAGGGTGAACTCGAAGGAGAGGGTGAGCGACATGTCATCCATCGATACCTGCTCCTTTTTCCTCTCTTTGTGGGCCCTCTTTTCCTCTGCGTTTTTGATTTCCTTCTTTCCGGAAATTCGTATGTCTGCCTTTCCCGTGAGGGTCTTGAGATTGAAGGTCAGGTCGGCATCGCCTTCAACGGTCGGTACTTCCACGCCTCCAAAGTGCGCAGATATTTCCGTGGCTATTTCCTTGGACGAAAGTGTGCCGGTGAACTCGGGTTCGCCGGTGGCGGTGTCATACTTGATCTTGAACTCGATACCCCTGAAGATCGCTCTCGGCGAGAAGCACTCAAAGACGGGTTTGTCTTCTGGTCCCAGGGACACGAAGACGCCGTGTCCCTCCACGTTTTCTATAGGGATCTCGCTCGTGGAGTTCAGGATGATTTTTCCCGCGGCGATCAGGGATGATAGCTGGGTGGAGGTCAATTTCAATGTTTCCGCGTTGATGCGGACCTTTTTGTCGGGGGAGGTCAATTTAATGTTGTGGATCTCAAAGGAATCCGTTATCCCCGGGATACTGATTTTTTCCAGGAATACGGAATAATAGGTCTTGTGTTCGACAAACTCTTTGAAGACCCGGGTCCTCTCGTCCTCGTTCACGAGCACCTCGAGAAATTTCAAGAAACTTGCTCTTTCCTTCATGGCGGGCCTCCTCTTCAGGCATTCACAGAAGATGTTAAATATTCTGTGAATAATGTTGTGGGTGTATATGAAAAGATAACACCGGGGGCACACTTTTTTCAACATGCATAAAAAATGGGCACGTCATAGATTCAGGGAAAACCTCTTTCTGGTTTTCACCTTCGTGGCATAGTAGAGGAATTTGTCTATTTTCAGGTTGGAAAGGGAGATGTGGAAGTCGTGCTTCCTGAAGCATGTTTCCAGCTTGTCATAGTGTTCGAGGAAAAATACCGATACGGAATTGTAACCGTAGTTGAGTATCTGAATCCTCTCGGAATAGTTCATGCTCCCGTAGAGAAAGAGGGTTGACTCCAGTTGGCCTGGCTCGATGAGCATGATATCCACCTCGGGGTGCGACCGGGAAAGGAGGGAGAGGCCCAGGTCGAGCTTGACCCTGCTGTTTATCCGGGACGACTGCTCCGTAACGTTCGATATGCCCGATTCTGCTATCGATTTGCAGTATCCGGTAAAGGTGGGGATGCAGACGATCGTTTTGTCGTTGTATATGGGAACGACGGGGTTGATGATTATGATGAGGTCGGCACCATGCTTTATGGCAACGTCAATGTGGCCGGATCTCTCCGCAGCGCCGTCGATGAAGTAGTGGCCGTTGATCAGGGGGGGGGAGAAAAACCCGGGTATGGCCGTCGATGCACGAACTGCCGCGGGGATCGAGACATCCTTTTTCCCATCCTCGCCGAAAACCCACCTCTCGCCCCTATCGAGCTCCACTGCGACGATGTAAAGCTCCTTTTTCAGCTCATTGAAATCGGTGGTGTTTCCCGGCAGAGACAGAAGTCTTTCCATGTACGATTCCAGGTTTTTATTCGAATAGATACCAGCCGGCACGCACGATTCAAGGGCGGAGAGAAGGCTCACAAAACTTATTTTCCTCTGATCTTCCTTTATTGCCTGAAAAATCTTTCGAAGGGACAAAATAAATGTACCCAATCCCTTGAGATATTCGTGAAAGGGAAAGGAATAGAGATCCTCCTGCCTCATGAAAAGTGGGTTGTTCATGGGCCCCAGAATGGACCGGTACATCAGCATCGGTGTGATACCGTTTGCGAGCATGGCGGCGAGGATGGAGCCGGCCGATATCCCGATGTAGATATCGAAGTCCGTCGGCCTCTTTCCTCCCGCGATTATGTCGTTGAGCGCGGCAAGCGCTCCCAGTTCGTATATACCGCCCGTTATCCCCCCTCCGCTGAGTATTAACGCTGTTTTTTTCATGACCCTTTTATGCCCGATCGTTCATCACATTAGTATAAGAATAATCGGATTTTATTACACCAATATTTACCTGTCGGCCTTCAGGTGTTGGGAATATAATAATTTTATGGAAAAGGGTGAAGAATATGGGAAATTTGAATGGTTTCGGGAGATATCACGGCGGGGAGAAAAAAGTGTCCAGGGGAAGAATATTGTGCATCCTCGCCCACCCCGACGATGAGACCTTCGGGCCCGGGGGAACCATTGCCAAATACGCTGATTTGGGGTATGAGGTGTTTCTCGCCACAGCGACGAAGGGGGAAGCAGGGATGCTGGGTGACCCTCCCGTTGCCACCCGGGAAAATGTGGGAGAGGTGAGGGCGGCGGAGCTTGAATGTGCTGCCCGGACCCTGGGAATCAAAGAGGTTTTCTTCATGGGGTTCATCGATGGGAAGCTGGTTGATACGCCGCTTCAATCGATTCTCGAGCGGACCGTTTACGCGATCAGAAAATACCGGCCTCACGTCATCATAAGTTTCGGCCCCACGGGAGTTTCGGGCCACCCCGATCATGTGAAGATTTCGGAGATATCGACCCTCTGCTTCAGGAAATCGGCGGAGGCCGATTTCTGTCCCCAGCATCGGGAAAACGGAAAACTTCGACCATGGCAGGCGATGAAACTGTACCACTTCGAAATTCCGGAGAAATTTCTAAAAATGCGGAATATCGAGCTCCGCGGGGTCCCTCTGGAAGATATCACCACAGTGATAGACACCGCTGCGTACGTGGAGAAAAAGATAGAGGCTTTCTCCTGCCACAGGACCCAGATCAAGGATATAAACAGGATACTTTCGAGACCCAATTACCGGGAGTTTACGAAGAAGGAGTATTACATACTTGCGGATGCAGCGGAGGTGAAGCCACCGGAGTCTCTTGAGACCGATCTCTTTCAGGGAATCACTATAGAAGAATAGAACAGACGAATAGATTTCGTAAAACATATCAGGGGGGTGGTATGCAGATAGGTATATTCGGTGCTCCCCGCTCCGGGAAGAGCACGCTCCTTCGAATCATGGTTGCCGAGTTTGGTTACGGCATAGACGAATCGAAGGGGAAAAAGGGCCTGTTCGTGGTGAACGTTCCCGATCCGCGCGTGGATCATCTCGCCGGGGTTTTCAAGGTCAAAAAGAAGGTCTACCGGACCATAACGCTCGTTGAGATTCCCCCGGGGGGTGCCGGACTCATAGACTCCCTGAATATCCCTCTTTTACGGGATTGTGACCTGTTGCTCCTCGTGATACCCCTCTTCCTATCGGGGGTGGAAGGGGTCTCATCCGGCGGGGAAACTGCATATGAACTATTTCGACAGATCGAAATCGATCTTGGCCTGGCCGATTATCTGGTGATACAGAAGAGGCTCGAGCGGCTCGTTAAAGAGGGGAAAAAGCCCCGTGAACTTCAACTCATGGAGGAGGTGGCATCAAGCCTCGAATCAGGAGTGCCGATGCGGGACATGGAACTGCGGGCAGAAGAAAAAAAAATGATCTCCGGCTTTAGTTTATTGAGTGATATTCCGATTATAGCTGTGGTAAACGTGAGCGAAGATGACGCGCAGAGCAACTCGGTAAAAAAAGTGGTTGAAACAATTCAAGAGCGCAGGGTCGAAGCCGTGGTGGTCTGTGCAAAGCTCGTAGAGGAAATCATGAGCCTTGACCCGGAAGATCGGGAATTGTTTATGCGTGAAGTCGGTATCGATAGATCTGTGGGGGAAACCATTTATGCGGCATCAAATCGGCTGCTCAACCTGGCAACTTTCCTGACGGTCAACCCCAACGAGGTGCGGGCATGGGGGATACGAGAGGGGTCCACTGCCCGTGAAGCTGCCGGTAAGGTCCACAGCGACATGGAACGCGGTTTTATCAAGGCCGAGGTGATACCCTTTGAGGATTTCATCCAGTTTGACGACATGGCAAAAGCTAAGGGAGCGGGGAAAGTGCGGCTTGAAGGAAAGGATTACATCGTGAGAGACGGTGACATCGTTACGGTCCGGTTTAATGTCTGATAACCGGCGTGCGGGAGCACTTTCCTCCGTTTTGCAACGATGATGCATGGAAGGGGATGATAATTGATCGGTTCGAAAGAGGGACTTCCAAAATTTGATGGTGAGAAGAACTCCCGGAGTTTTTTGCCCTTCGAGGTCGTCCCATCGAAAGTTACTGTTCTCGTCGTTGATGACGAGGAGATGATGCGGGAGCTCGTCACCGAGAGGCTCAAACTCGAGGGGTACACGGTGGAAGCTGCTGAGAATGGGGAGCAGGCGCTTCAGAAAATCAAGGCAAACGGCTACGACCTTCTCCTGACGGATTTGAACATGCCGGTGCTAAACGGCCTCCAGCTC
>JABAOH010097286.1_pt2 | contig 25141 bp, 15 predicted proteins | sample 7062181 | NCBI WGS metagenome assembly JABAOH01 (sample SAMN14538630, study PRJNA623070) | marine sediment metagenome | biome: marine biome [ENVO:00000428]; feature: marine pelagic biome [ENVO:01000023]; material: deep marine sediment [ENVO:00002113]; isolation source: pool of 5 deep marine... | reverse complement strand
GATACCCTTGTCGATAATATAGACAGTTTTATTCTTAGAGTTCCGCTGAGTAAACCTCAAGAATTAGTTCAGTCAATAGAGTTACATTGGAGAAATAAAAACCATCAAATAATGGGGAATTCTCCCATGTGTTATTCTTATGACGACTATATTGAAATGAATTTGAAAATACTTGAAAAATCCGTACAATAAAAGTCCAGGATTGATCTCCATAAGATCGATCATGCCATTTTAGCCCATGTTCACTACTAATACTGCATTATTATGGAAAAAGGGTGATAAGCGAGAAGAAAAACATCTTATCCTCTCAACATCTTGAGTTCTAAGCCTTTAAGCTTCAAAAAAGCTTAGAAAAAGGTCCTAGGCAAAAAAATCTAACTGGCCATGAGGTTTATATCCATTGCTTCATTAATCTTCCAGGATAGACGACCTGAAGCACATATGGAACTCGTTAATTTTATTAAGTACTACAAATCACTTTCTAACCCCAGACCCGGGGCCTATGCCGTCATTAGAAAGTTTATTAATAAAAGCAAAAAATTAAAAGGAAATGAGAAGAAACTCCTTCGCGATTTAATTAGAATCCTTGAATCGCCCGAAANNTGAATCGCCCGAAAAGGCCGGGGACGAAGAACTAAGTGACCTTAAAAAAGCCGCAGAAAGAGTATTAAAAAAATAAAAAAGATATCACTTGCCTGACGGTTTTTCTTCCTCTTCTTTTCGCCGAAGGCGTTAAAAATATATCCGCAGGACGCAAATTGTCTCAATATAAACGTAGTTGAGGTGTGAAAGCATGTTGAATGCCTCAATATTCCAGTAGTTTTAAACTGAAAGCATGTCAAATACCTCAATATACCAATAGTTTACATCTGGAACCATGCCAATTACCTCAAATTACCGAACTTTTTGCTTAAAATTATTTTAAATCTCTCAGTTTACCGATACTTTTCGCTGAAACAATGTCAAATCGCTCAGTTTACCGAATTTTTCCGGAGAAACAATGATGAGGGTCTCAGTATACCGATGGTTTTTGTTGATTCACCCCCAATCTCCTCAATATACCGATGCTAATTTATTTGAAAATATCCTGGAAATGCTTTTTTGAAACCTTTTCCCACTATTTCAACTTAATCCGGGGACCGGTGGTTTACTTTCTTCCTTTTTTATTCCGGTCTGCCAATGCCGAATCTGGGGACCGGTGCATTACTTTCTTACTTTTTTTATCCAAACTATTGTGAAAACATTTGAATTAAAACTCTCGATATCTCATTGGCCGGATGGTTATCGATAACACCTAATTTCTTTATTAACCTTATCTTATCAACACATCTGATTTGATCCAGGGCTACCTGCCCCTCTTTCTCTTCAAAATAAATATGTACCCGGAAAGGAAAATCCCTTATGACTGTGGTCATTGGTGCAATAATAACAGTCTTTAACACATTCATTTCATCCGGCGAAACAATGACGCATGGCCTGGATTTTTTTATCTCATAACCAACTGTCGGTTCCAGGTTGACCAAATACACGTCATATCTTTTTATGAGTTTTGCTTTTACCATTGCCATTCACTCTTATCAAATTCATTTTCAATATTATCAGGGATAAGTATTTCCGGGTACCCACCTTTTTCTATTTCTCTTAAAATCCGGTTTTTCCATCCCGTTCGTGGATTTCGCGGCACTTTTTTCTTTTTTAGCAGCAGTCCTTCTTTTTTTATCTCCGCATCGATTTCGTCTGTAAAATTGAATTGTTCAATAACCTTTTTCGGTAAGCGAATTCCCATGGAATTACCAACCCGTATTAGTTTTATAGTCATCGGCAACCTCCGAAAGTAATTATAATATAATTACTGGGCAAAATCAACAAGAGCATTAATTTTTTAATTTTTTGCCTGACACCTTTGTTTTTTTTCTTCGCGTACCTTCGCGTGTCTTCGCGGTTAACTTAATTGTTACCGCCGAAGGCGTTAAAAATATGCCCGCAGGACGCAAATTGTCTCAATATCGACGCAGTTGAGGTGCGGAAGTATGCTGAATGCCTCAATATTCCAATAGTTTTAAATTGGAAGTATGTCATTTGCCTCAATATACCAATAGTTCACACCTGAAAGTATGCTGATTGTCTCAATTTACCGAACTTTTCGCCCATGATTATGCTAAATCTCTCAGTTTGCCGATGCTTTTCGCTGAAACAATGTTAAATCGCTCAGTATACTGAATTTTCCCGGTGAAACAATGGCGAATGTCTCAGTATACCGATGCTTTCCGTTGATTTATCTCCAATTTCCTCAATATACCGATGGTAATTTATTGGAAAATATCCTGGAAATGCCTTTTTGAACTTTTTTTCCACTATTTCAACTTAATCCGGGGACCGGTGGCTTACTTTCTTCCTTTTTTATTCCGGTCTGCCAATGTCGATAGAAAGAAGTGACAGGCAAAAAATTTAAAAAAAACCTGTTCCCGGTTGAAAACTTCGCCGGTTTTGTTTAAAATATAGCTCCATATGAGAACACGTGATGGGCAACTATTTTTTCGCTAATACTTTTAAATTGGGCAATAATTTTAAACAGGGGAGGCATTGACATGTTTCAACGCAATTGGGAAGATGACGATTGGAAGACCCTTATTCATACCATCAGCCGCAGGAACTGCATTCTTATGCTGGGACCGGATGCGTCGCCGGGAAAAGTGAATGGGCAGATTAGACCGTTAACAGAAATTCTTGCCAATGAGTTGGCTGAGAAGGTTAAAGCCAAAATCGAGGCCCGCAAGATTGATCCGGGCGATTTGCTCCAGGTGGCACACTACTACTGTATGGAGGCCGGAAGAAACGGCCTGGAAGCAAAAGTCGAGATGTTCTACGAAGAACGCCTGCAGCTTACCAGTGATTTCCACAACGACCTGGCCGCGCTGCCCTTCTATTTTGCCATTACCGCCTACCCGGACCGCATGTTTTATAATGCCTTACGAGAAGCCGGTAGAGAGCCGGTGACCCAGGGATATAATTTTCGCGGGGCCGCGTCCGGGATGGTTACCATGGGAAGCATTGAAGCACCCCTGCTTTTTAATCTCTACGGCTGTATCGACGAACCGGAATCACTGGTGCTTACGGAGAATGACCTGTTGGATTTTCTTATTGCGGTGGTTTCGGGTAATCCCCCGCTCCCCAAAAATGTGGTCAGTGAATTGCATGCCGTTAATAAAAGTTTTCTTTTCCTGGGATTTGGTTTCAAACATTGGTACTTGAGGGTCCTGCTTCATGTTTTGAAGGGTGATAAAAAGGAGGCCCACTCCTTTGCCCTGGAAGAGTTTCCCCAGGATGAAAAAGAATTTCAACGGACAATTCTTTTTTTCCAGGAAGGTGATTGCAAAATTCATTTCTATAACAAGGAATTAAAATCCTTTGTAAAAGAATTAAGGGAACGATACGAGAAAGAAGAGGGACCGGTTACTCCCGGAAAAGAGGTAAAACCGCCTCCTGTGGATAAGGAAGAGGTTGACGCTGCAGAGGGCCCCACGGTTTTTATCTGCCATACCAGTGAAAATAAAGAGTTTGCCGGCTTCCTGTATGTGAAACTGAAAGGGGAAGGATTTAATCCCTGGTTGGATAAGGAGAGCCTGCGGGGCGGGGATGAATGGGATGAGGTCATTGAAAAGGCAATAGAGAAGGAAATCGACTACGTGGTTATTTTGCAGAGCCGTGAGCTGGTAAAAAAGTTTGAGGGATATGTCATTAAAGAGATCAACATGGCCCTGGATCGCCAGGAGACGTTCAGGCGCGGGATTCGTTTTATTATTCCCGTGAGAATCGATGACAGTCCCCTGCTGGAAGAATTGGAACATCTACATACCATTGATTTGTCCGCCAGGGAAAATGTCGGGGAATTAATCAAAACGATCCGCCGGGATCAAATGAAACGCAAAGGAGACCTCTGATGGAGATTAGAGAGAAACAAGAGAGCAATTACCGGTATCCGGGTTTACGCCCGTTTAGTGACACCGATCATGACAGGCGGCTGTTTTTTGGGAGAGATGAGGAAATACAGTATATATGGCATTCTATACTGGTGGAAAACCTGTTTGTGTTGTTTGCCAAATCGGGTATGGGGAAAACGTCACTGCTCCATGCCGGGTTAATGGACCTGCTGCGGCGGAATCATTTTCTTCCCCTGGTCATCCGCTTCAATGATCGCGATAGGGCACTGTTAGATACGATTTATCCCGGGATGGAAAAGGCAATTGCCAGGAGAAATGAAGCCGTTGACAAAAACAAAAAAATCGATTACGAGCCTGGAGAAACAGGTACCCTCTGGCAGTTTTTCAAAACCGCTGCTTTCTGGACTGCCGACGATAAACCCTTAACACCTGTTCTTATTTTCGACCAGTTTGAAGAGTTTTTTACCATGCACCCGTTGGAACACAGGGAAGCGTTTATCGAGCAATTGGCCGACCTGGTCAGGGGCCGGGTTCCCAGGGCGCTGCGAGAATCCTTTAAATCAAGCCAGTCCCATTTCCCTTACAGTGAAACTCCACCGAAGGTTAAAATTATTATTTCCCTGCGGGAAGATTACCTGGGGTACCTGGAAGATTTGACCCGGGAAATCCCGGGAATCCTGCGAAACCGTTTTCGGCTGCTGCCGTTAACCCGTGAACAGGCCAGGGAGGCGATTGTAAAACCCGCCGGGTTATCCGAAGATAAACATGTCCGATCAAAAGGGTTTTCTTATACCGATGAAGCAGTTGATGAAATGCTGGATTTTCTCTGTGAGCGCCGGGTGAATGATAAAATCGTTAAAACCGGGGAGGTGGAGCCGTTTCAATTGCAGTTGCTCTGTCAGCACGTTGAAGAGAAAACAATTAAACGGGCAGATAAAGCAGCGGCAGGTTCCGGTTATCCCGTACAGGGAAAGGACCTGGGTGGTAAAACCGGCATGAGAAGAATTTTGCAGGGATTTTATGAGGAGCGCCTCAAGACGTTGGGTTCGCTGTGGAAAAAGAGGCGGGTCCGGAAGTTATGTGAGAAGGGATTGATAGAGAGTGAAACCAGGGTAAGCCTGCATAAAGAATATATCAAGCGTAAATATAAGGTATATGAGGGTCTTTTGGATGTGCTGGTGGATAATCGCCTGCTGCTGCGTTCCGAACCCAGGATAGGGAATATCCTGTATGAATTGAGTCATGATACCATGATTCCACCGATTTTAAGGTCCCGGCGGGAGCGTAAAATCAGAAACTCCAGGATAGGTATCCCCATCCTTGTATTTATCCTGGTTTTCACAGGTATTTCCCTGTCGAAACAAATCATTAAAAGAAGGAATATCCATAAACTCTATGAGGATGCAGTAGAATTAACAAAACAGGGAAAAAAGGGAGATGCAATTAAAAAATATTTAAGCATCCTGAGAATCGACGAAAAACGTGCTGCCCCATATATGGAATTAGGTGAATTATATGAAGATAGAAGAAATCCCGGTGAAGCACTCGAAATCTATGAAAAAGCGATTGAGAATAAGATCGGGAATGAAATTATTCACTATCGGTTAGGCAAACTATATGCCGGTTATAAGAAGAAACCGGAAAAAGCCGTGGAGCATTATAAGAAAGCTATTGTCATCAACCCTGAACAACCTCGATACTACATAGATTTAGGGAATATCTACAACGAGCAGGGGCAATTTGATGAGGCCGTGGATAATTACAATAAAGCATTGGAGCTTGATGATAAAAATACCGATGCATATAAAGGATTGTTAGCTTTATATATAATTAATGATAACGTTGATGAAGCAGCAGCGGTTTATGAGAGAGCTGTAAAAGCTAACGAGGATTATATTTATATTATTAAAGATATAGCCCCGGAAATTAAGACAAAAGGGATGTTCCGGGAGCTTGAAAATCTCTACCAGGTTCCATCAAGGGAAAGTTATTTTTATTATTATAAAAAAGCATCTTACCGGGAAAAACTTGGAGATATGTTTAGCGGTTTAAACGACTATGAAAGGGCGATTAAAAACTTTGAAAAAGCATTAAAGTATGGCAGCAAAAAGGCGTCGGTATATAAGGGATTGGCAGTTGCTTATATAAACCGGGGAGAACCCGGTAAGGCAGTGGATATGTTTCGTAAGGCTGTAAAGGTGAGCACTGATCATGTTTATATTTTTGGAGACATAGCCTGGGAAATGAAAAACAGGGGGATGGCGGACGGGCTGGAGGGGCTCTTTCAGGCCGCATCCGATATTGCTCCTAAAAAGGGGGCATACTATGAAGAACTTGGAACCGCATTTATTTACCTGGAAGAGTACGACAGGGCAATTGAAAATTATGAAAAAGTATTGGAACTTGATAATACACGTGCGACTGCTTACATGGGTTTGGCGGCTGCTTATATCGAGGGGGGAAACCCCGGCAAAGCAGTCGAGGTTTATCGAAGCGCTTTACGTATCGGCCCCGGTTACGCTTATATTTATAAGGATTTAGCCTGGGCAATGAGAAAAAAAAAGATGACGGCTGAGCTTGAAGAGCTCAGCGAAATTGCATCTGCGGTTGATTCTCAAGAACCGGCATACTATATGAGACTTGGCGATTATTTTGATTATTTAAGGAAGTATGACCGGGCCGTTGAATTCTATCAAAAAGCATTGGCGCTTGATAATAAAAAAACATCTATATATAGTAAATTAGCCCGTTTCTATATAAAAAGGGGAGAACACAATAAAGCAATCGACGTTTTTCGTAACGCTGCAGCCGCTGGCGCTGATTATGATTATATTTACGAAGACATATCCTGGAAATTTAAAATGGAGCAAAGAATAACGCCTGATAAGCGTAAGGAACTCCTTGAAAAGCTCTTAAAAATCTCATCCGGTATCGATTCCCAAAAGGCATCATATTATAAAAAGCTTGGTTATGATTTTTTCTATCTTTCAAAGTATGACCGGGCCATTGAATCCTATAAAAAAGCATTGGAACTTGACGATAAAGATAAGGATATATATATTATGTTGGTATATGTCTATATTACGCAGGGAGAATTCGCTGAAGTAATCGACATTTTTCGCAGCGCTGTAAATGCCGGCGCTGATTATGTTTATATTTATAGAAATATTGTCGAGGAAATTAAGGGAAAAAATATGACGGGCGAGCTGGAAAAGCTTTTACAAACCGCATCTGAAGTTGATTCTAAAAAGGCATCATACTACGAAGCCGTTGCGGGTGATTTTAATTTTTTGAAAAAATATAACCGGGCAATTGAATTCTATGAAAAAGCATTGGCGCTTGATGATAAAACCGAGGCTGCATATAAGGGGTTGGCAAATGCTTATATAAACCGGGGAATACCCGAAAAAGCAATCGACGTTTATCGTAATGCCGTAACCACCAGGGCCGATTATGCTTCTATTTATAGATATACAGCCGAAGCAATGGGAAAAAAAGGAATGACCGCTGCGATGGAGAAACTCTACCGGGCAGCCTCTGAAATCGATTCTAAAGAGGCGGTATACTATGAAAAACTCGGGGCTGCGCTTGTTTATTTAAAAGAGTATGACCGGGCGATTGAAAACTATAAAAAAGCATTGGACCTTGATACTCAAAATGCGTCCATTTATAAGACCCTGGCAGTTACTTATGTAAACCGGGGAATGCCCGAAAAAGCAATCGATGTTTTTCGTATTGCTTTAAAGAAAATTGACGATTATGATCCTGTTTATAGAGGTATTGCCGACGCAATGAAGAAAAAAAAGATGGACGATGAGCTGGAAACGCTCCTACAAATCGCGTCTAAAATCGATTCTAAAGAGGATTCGTTCTATAGAGGACTCGGCATTGATTTTAATTATTTGAAAAAGTATGACAGGGCCATTGAATTCTATAAAAAGGCATTGGCTCTTCATGATGGAAATGCCTATACATATAAGGGATTGGCAATTACCTATTTAAACCAGGGGAAACCCGATAAGGCAGTAGAAGTCTGTCGTAACGCCGTAAAGTCTTACAGTGGTTTTTCCTGGCTCTATAAAGACCTGGCCAGGGAAATGAAAAAAAGAGGGATGGAAGATGAGATTAAAAAGCTCCTTCAATAAACATCCGGCCTTTGACATCTTTTGACTTCTTTGCTAAACTGACGTAATCGCGTAGAGCGTAAGGAGGTACTATTACCATGAGTTACGACATCATCTTCATCGGGGGTGGGCCGGCTGGCTACGAAGGAGCTATCGCTGCCGGGAAAAAAGGCTTAAAAACAGCAGTAGTAGAAATGGATAAACCCGGGGGTACCTGCTTGCAGAGAGGATGCGTACCCTCAAAAACACTGCTCCATACAGTGAAATTCATCAAGCAAATCAAAGCAGCCGCTAAGGCCGGTGTAAAGATCGAAAACTATTCAGTTGACCTGGAGACTATCAAAAAACAAAAAGACCGCGTGGTTTTCAAACTGACCAAAGGGATCGAAACCTTATTCAAACAATACCATGTTGAAATGATCAACGGAAAAGGCAAAGTAACCGGGAAAAATAAAGTAAAGGTAGTTGATAAAGATGGCGAAAAAGAACTGGAGAGCAAACATATCGTGGTGTCCACCGGTTCGGTTCCCGCGGAATTGCCCTTTTTAAAGATAGATGGAAAATATATCATTGATTCTGATAAGGCCCTCGAACTTGAGGATATCCCCGGTAAATTGTTAGTTATCGGCGCCGGTGCTATCGGCCTTGAAATGGCAGTGGTTTACAATTACCTGGGATCCGATGTAACCGTGGTGGAAATCCTGGACCAGGTGGTGCCGGGCAACGATGCAGAAGTGGCGGATATCCTGGAAAAAGAATTGAAAAAACAAAAAATCAAAGTCCACATAGCCACTACAATTTCAAATCCTTTGCTCAACCGGGAAGAAAATACCATTGGTTTTGATTTTAAAAAAGGTGAAAAAGAGTGGCAGGAAAGTTTTACCAGGGTGCTGCTTTCCGTTGGCAGGCGTCCTTTTACCGAGGGCGTGTTCGCCGACTCCCTGGGGATTGAATTGGATGAAAAAGGATTCGTGAAGGTAAACCATAACTTGCAAACAAAATACCCCAATATTTTTGCTTGCGGCGATGTGATCGGACAACCGCTGTTGGCTCACAAGGCGTCGCACCAGGCCATTGCCATCGTGGATTTTATTACCGAAGGCAAAGCCATTGTGCACCACCCGGTTCCCGGTGCGGTGTATACGTTTCCTGAGCTGGCTTCTATTGGTTTAACTGAAGGGCAAGCCAGGGAAAAGGGCATGCGCATCAAGATCGGGCGGTTTCCTTATTCTGCGGGTTCCAGGTCCAATGCCATGGATGAAAAGGTAGGACTTGTTAAGGTCATTGCAGATGAAGCCAACACCCTGGTTGGTGCTCATATTGTTGGTTATGGTGCTGATGAAATGATGCCGATTCTCAATTATGCTGTTACTGTTAAAATGAAAGCCGATGATTTTAAGGATATGATTTTCATTCATCCTACTCTCAGTGAAAATATCCGGGAAGCTGTGGGTGAGATATCGGGTTTTTCGATTCATATATAGTTAATTAACCACGAAGGCACGAAGGTCACGAAGGGACACGAAGATAAGAAGATAAGAAAGAGAATGATACCAATGGGAAATATCGTTATAGAGCCTTGCACGATGGCTGACCGTGTATGAAAAGTTTTTGCGGGGGTCCAGGGGGCAGTTTTTTCAAAAAGCGCCCCCTGGTCGCCGAAGGCAAAAAAAGTTCTGATAGAGTTATTAGATAAAAATAGGGCTTAGTATATCCGCACGGAGGGCATCAGTTTTTTTAGAGTGCCCGTGCGGTAGGAGAGTTCTTGTTCGATATAAACCACCCATTCCTACGGGTCAGGTACTATCTTCCTACGGCCTAGGGACCTGTTCCTACGGCCCTGGAAGCATCTTCCTACGGGCCAGGGACCCGTTCCTACGGCCCAGGAACTGACTTCCTACGGGCCAGGGACCCGTTCCTACGGCCCTGGAACCATCTTCCCACACCCCTGAAATCCTCTTCCCAGGCTAATTTTTCTCCTTTCATACCTTTTGAGTGGCCTCTTTTTACCGGAGATAAGAATACTGCGCCGCCACCGCCAGCTTTGAAAGTATCATGAAATTGACGCACTTCGGATAAGGCGCCTTCGGCGACCAGGGGGTTCTTTTGAAAAACCACCCCCTGGACCCCCGCAAAACTTTTTATTAGAGTGCGTTTTTCTTAAATCAACAGCATTGCCCCCTGGACCCGTGAAACATCCGCAAAAGCTTTTGTTTAGAAGGCTCCTTAATACTCCTTATGTGGAGATGCTTTTACAGCCCGGTCATGGGCCCAACTACGAATGTGTTTGATTTGCTCTTCCATGGTGGTAGATAATGGCACAGAGGCACCGAATATAACAAACAAGTCGTCTTCGTGCAATTTCCGGTTTTCATTAAAAGCTTCATACATCGCATCGATAATCACCTGCTCGATTTCACTGCCGGACCATCCTTTGGTGATCTGCGCCAGTTGAGGGATATTGAATTCTTTGGGATTATTTCCTTTTGCTTTCAGGTGAATAGTAAAAATTTCTTCTCTTTCGATACGCGTGGGCAGATCAATAAAAAATACCTGGTCGAATCGTCCGCGGCGCATCAATTCAGCAGGCAGCATGTCAATGCGGTTGGCAGTGGCAGCAATGAATATTTCGGATTCATGTTCCTGCATCCAGGTGAGGAAGTAACCCAGGATACGTGAAGAAGCGCTGTCTGTGGAGTGTTTATCCGTGATGCCGCTTTCGATTTCATCGAGCCAGAGAATCGCAGGGGCCACAGAATCCATGGTTTTTAATGCCCGGGAAAAAACCAACTCCGGGGAACCCGCCATACCCGAATACACCAGGTTCATGTCCATCCGGAAAAGAGGCAGCTCCCACAGCGATGCAGTGACCTTAGATGCCAGACTCTTGCCGCAGCCCGATATACCCATGGCAAGAAATCCCCGCGGCTGTTCAAGACCATACGCCCGGGCATCTTTGGAAAATGCTCTCTGCCGTTTTCTTAACCAATCTTTTAAATTCTCCAGACCACCCAGATCATCCAAGGTGAATCGCTGCGGATAATATTCCAACACGTGCTCTTTCATGATTAATTGCTTCTTTTCCTCGTGGATGAAGCTGAGCAGCTCAGGGGTGATGTGATTCTTGCCTTGAAAGGCTTTTAAAAACGCTTTGTAAGCTTCATCCAGGGTTAATCCCTGGACACCGATGACAAAATTTTTCATCTGGTCTTCGGTTAAATCTATGATTCGGCCGGATTTTTTCATGGAATGGAGAAACCGCTTAAATAAATCCTCCAGTTCTGCGTAATCCGGGAGATCAAACATGAGGATGTCGATTTCTTTTTTTAAATCAATGGGAAAGTACTCGTCCGGGGAGAGCAAAAAAATGGTGAATTTACCATTTTTAAACGTTCGGTAGGTCTCTCGCAGTTTCCTGACCAACTGCCTGTTATCCTGTAAATGTGGATTTAAGTCCCGGAATACGCAAAAACCGGGGCTGTTGTGCTGAATGATATAATTCAGCGCCTGGATTGGGTCGGTGGTACCCTTGACAATCTGACCGTTGGTAACCAGACCGTTGTTAACATCCCAAAACATCAAAGACTGGTCCCGCTTCAATTGTTGAAATAACGTTTTTATATGGTTCTCTATTCGTTTTTCTTCATACGAAATAATCTGGATCAACGGTTGACCCACCAATACGGAATTCTTGATATAATCTATAGATCGTTTACTCATTTTCCACCTCTATAGAAGAAAAATTTATTATACTGGGATATTTAAATAATACCCGTTTAATTTCAGGTTTCATCACAATGATGTTGGCATAGCAATTAAGAGGAATATAAATAGATTCTTCCTCGATTAACCGGGTGATGTGTTTTAATATTTCTACTTCTTCTTTGATATCGATTAACGGGAGTTTATCAATAAGTGCCAGGACCTGGGGTGAGCTTATCTTTAATATATTCAACAGCCCATCCGGTCGATAGAGATTGATTAAGAAATTATAAGGACTGGGGTAGTCTGCGGACCCGGTAAGAATAATACTGTGTTCAGGGGATTTTTCAATTTTTTGGTAATAGGTTTCTGCATCCACTAAAATAATTTTCATATTAATATTTACCTTTTTTAACTCCTCCCGGATATACTCCGCCAGTTTCTTTTGCCTGGGGGGGATCAATAAGGAAAATGTCACGGCGTTTTCTGCTTTTAACGTGTCCAACTGCCTGGCCTTTTGATAATCCAATCGATAATAAGGGTCATGGCCGAACAGGTTAACGGGCATGAGTAAATGAGCCGGGATGCAGTTGCCGGAAGAGAGAGACGCCACTAACTGTTCCCGGTTAATGGAGTAATTGATCAACTGCCGGATTTCTTTGTTTTGTATCCATTGATTTTCTTTGGGGTTAATCGCTAATATGGTTTCCAGGTCGTAGGAACTATTAATGACGTTTCGATTGGTCAGGACATCTTTTTGCTGTGGTGTTATGTCTTTTACAAACAAATCAAAATAGAGCAGGGTACCCAGGTCAAGCTCTTCCCTGGGGAGGTAAAGATTGAGTTGGTCCACATTGCCTGTTGCTGTTGTTGTTGTTGTTTTCATTTTTGTTATTGTTTTCTTGTTTTTCCCGGTGGATTTTGCGGATTTAAAGTTAAAATAGTCGGTATTTCTTGTAAAGGTGAACTTACGGAAATTAAAACCCTTAATAAGGGTTTTATCCTGGTAGTTTTGAAATTTAAAGGGCCCTGAACCAATGGGGTGTTCCTGGAAATCGGTTTGGCTTAATCCTCCGAAATTTTCAGGAATAATGGATGTGGACTTGGAAGATAAAAAATGGAGAAAATATTTACACTGTTTTTTTAATTTTACTTTAAACTTAAAATCATCGATCTTTTCTAACCCGGTTATATCCGGTGTTCTCCTGGCCACGAAATCACCGGTCCCCTCAATGCAGCATAACTCGGCATTTTGCTTGTAAGTATGTGAAACCAGTTGTTTTAAAGAAAACAACACATCATCAGCGGTTAATAATTTTCCATTATGAAAGGTGATGTTTTTACGCAGCCAAAAGGTATATTCTTTCCCGTCGCTTGAGACTTCCCAGCATTCGGCGACTTCAGGAGCCAGGCGGCCCGAATAGTCTGCGGTAATCAGGGTGTTGTAAATCAGCTCGTAAATGTGAGAATCGTTATTGTAAAAAAAACGGTAAGGAAGAAATGAAGAAAAATAGGGCCTTTTCAGGCAGACATTAAGGATAATAGGCGAGGAAGCAGACGTTTCCTTTGCACCTGTACGTGTAGGGGGATTGTCATTGTCTGTTTGCTTTGTGCAAAAGCAAATCACAACCAGCACGAAAAGCAAAAATCCAACTTTTTTCTTTATATTCATTTCCATACCTTATATATATAACAATCTAAAGTAATTGGCAAGAGAAGAAGTGAAAAGAATTATAAATTATGAATTATGAATTGGGAATTGGGAAATGAAGAAACGTTCTAAAATATATCTTTAACGATTTTATTATAAATGATCTCCGGGGGGTGGTGGTCCTGGGTCAGCATGTCGCGGATCCTGTCAAATTGTTTTAGCATGTTCTCCCGGACCTGGCGGTTATTTAAAATCCGCCGCATCTCAGTGACCACATTTTCTACGGTATAGTTGTACTGGATTAATTCCCTTATCACTTCTTGACCTGCCAGTATATTAACGATGGAATAGAGATCGATTTTTACAAAGCGTTTGCCCAGGAGATAGGAGAGTTTGTTAACCTGGTAGACGGCTGTAAAGGGGACACCGATAACAGCGATTTCCAGGTTTGAGGTGCCGCAGGTGGTTAAAATGATATCCGCTGCGTTGATTAAATCATACCCGTGTTCCTGGCCAATGATTCGTACCTGGAGCGGGCTGGCCTCCAGGAAAGGCGCCATTAATTCCTTATCAATACCGCTGGCTTTTAATAGAAAGACATTTATTTTAAATTCCTTTTTCAATACTTCCATGGCGGCCAACATGGTGGGAAGCAGGGCATTCACTTCGGTTTTTCGACTTCCCGGCAGCAGAGTCACCAGCAATTCATCTGCGGGAACCGCGTGTTTTTGTCTGAATTCCTCTTTGGTGTGGTTGACTTTAATCATTGGCACCAGGGGATGACCGGTATAAGTGAAAGAAATGTTTTCCTGGCGATAGATGGGGATTTCAAAAGGGAAGATAATAAAGAGGTGGTCCACGTATTTTTTGATTTTTTTTACCCGTGAATACCGCCATGCCCAGACTGTGGGGCTGATGTAATAGTAAACCCGGATACCGGCTTTTTTAAATTTCCTGGCCATCCATAAGTTAAACTCCGGGAAATCGATCAAAAGAACGGCATCTGCTTTTCGTTTCTTTGCTGCGTTAAATAAAACATGCATATACCGTTTGAGTTTCAGGATACTGGAAATCACCTCTATAATCCCCACCAAAGCCAGGTCTTTATTGTGGATAATCACGTCTACTCCTTTTTGTGCCAGTTTATCGCTTCCCACCCCAAAGAAATTGACAGGGGTCTCTTTTTTTTTAAACTCTTCCACGATTTGAGCGGCATAATTTTCTGCGGAATTCTCTGCGGCAACAATGAGAATGTTTTTCATGCCGGTTGATTGGTTATTCTCTCTCTCCTTTGTCTCTCCTGGTTCCACTGTCACCTCTGTCACCACTGTCTCCCCTGTCTCCGCTTTCTCCCCTTTCGTCTCTTCTTCTTCCGGATTCATCTATTTCTCTTTCATCTCCTGACGCTTCCGGGGGTTTGTCTTTATCACCCTCTACGACAAATTTTAAATCGGGCATATCTTTTTCCAGTTGTTCTCCCAGGTATACCGCCCATTCGCAGTATTTCTTTTTTTTCCTGTAGACCAGGTAACCTTCTTCGGTTGAGTTGGAGCAGACGCCGATGATCATGGCCTGGCTGAGATATTCTTCCAGCATATCTTCNNCCCTGGTTACTGTCGGCCTTGCCCTGGTTTCTGCCGCCCCTGCTGCCGCTGTCGCCTCTGCTGTCGCCTCTGCCGCCTCTGCTTTCATTTCTGGCCACCCCGCCGCCGCCGATTCTGCCGCTGCGGAGGCCGGCGCCCGGTCTGCCCGGCCGCATCACAATATTCCACTTGCCTTCTTCTGTCATCGGGTCTTTGTAGAGTTGTCTTAAAAATTTCTTTTCATATAAAAGTTCCAGGCTGGTGGGAAACATGTTGGGATTTTTTTTCCTGTAGAGTTCAATAGCGATCACGTATTGTCTTGCTCTGAACAGCAATTCTGCTTCGAGGTCTCTTTGCACTTCTCTTTCCCACATGTCCCGTGCCTTTAACATTAAAATGGCAAAAATATTCACGGCAATGATAGCGGTAAGCAGTGCATACCCTTTCTTGGAAAATTTAAACCCACGTCTCTTATTTTTTCCCGACATTTTTTTCTCCTATTTACTATGTTCCATACGCCTGGTTATTTCATCATTCATCATTCATCATTTAGCGTTTTGCCGTCACCAGTCGCTGTATTTGGAGCCATCCAGGGATTCGGCATGGGACAGGCTTCTCACATCGATAATACCTTCGGCAATTTCAGGATCAAAATCTTCCATTTCCTCTGGTTCGAAACGTATCATGTCCCACTCATTTGACTGCATAATCGGGTCAATCGGAATTTTCCTCAGGTATTTGTGAATGACCAGGTCTTCCAGGTCTGTGGGATATTTATGTTTATCCTTGTAGAATTTGTTAAGGGCGTCCCTTATTTGGAATAGATTTTCTTTAAGTACCGCTTCTTTTGCTCGAAGTGTTGCATTTCTATAGATGGGCAGAACAATTGAAACCAGGATACCGATTAACACCAATACGGTTATGATCTCGACTAATGTAAACCCTTTTTTCATTTTTATTTTTCCTTTCATGGTAATATTATATCAAAATTTTGAGAATAAGAAAAGAAGAAGATCAGAAATTTATCTTTTTGATCTGTTCCAGGAATAGTCGGGCTTTAGGAGATACGATATAATAGTGTCTTATTCATTTAGCTGTAGGCTTCGATGGCTTTTAGAATGATCTCGCCGGCTTTTTTGAGTTTGTCGATTCCCAATACATAGGCGATCCTGAGTTCTTGTTTTCCTTTACCGGGAGTGGAATAGAAACCGGCGCCAGGTGCCACCATTACGGTTTCACCATTTACATTGAATTCTCCCAGCATCCATTTGGCGAAATTATCCGAATCATCCACTGGTAATTTAGCCATGATATAGAAAGCGCCTTTGGGTTTTTGCAAGACAACGTCTTTATTAGAGGTTAAGATGTCGAATAATACATCTCTTCGTTGTTGGTATTCCGCCTGGGTACTTTTAAAATAATCAGGGGGTAGTTGGTAGGTGCCAATGGCCCCGATCTGTCCAAGAGAGGGCGGGCACAGTCTTGCCTGGCCAAATTTCAATGCCGACTGGGTAATATCTTTATTTCTAGAAATCAATGCTCCCACCCTGGCGCCGCAAGCAGAGTAGCGTTTGGATATGGAATCCACCACGATAACCCGGTCTTCTATACCTTCTAATTCCAGGATACTGAAATGTTTTTCCCCATCATAGGTAAATTCTTTATACACTTCATCTGCCACCAGGAACAGGTTATATTTTCTTGCCAGTTCTCCCAGTCCGATGATTTCGTCCCGGGTAAATACGGTCCCTGTCGGGTTATTGGGAGAGTTAATCATGATAGCCCTGGTTTTTGGATTAATTTTTTTTTCGATTTCCGGCATAGGGGGAAGGTGGAATCCTTCTTCTGCCTTTGTTGGTACAGGAGAGATAGTTAAGTTGGCAAGGGTAGCATAGCCGTTGTAATTGGTATAGAAGGGTTCGGGCACAATGATCTCATCTCCTGCGTCAGCGATAGCGCTGAAGGCGAATAGGATTGCTTCGCTGCCCCCGCAGGTGATAATGATATCTGCGGGCTCCAATTGGATATTATACCTGGAAAAATAATTCACCATGGCTTCTTTTAATTCCGGGAAACCATCTGATGGTCCATATTCAAGAACTTTACCTGTAAAGTCGTTAATATTTTTATAAAAAATTTCAGGGGTAGGGATATCTGGTTGCCCGATATTGAGGTGATAGACATGAATGCCTTGTTTTTTGGTTTTGTTGGCAATGCCTGCTAATTTACGGATAGGGGATTCTTGCATGTTTGTTGCGCGTTTTGAAATAATCATAATGCCTCCTCATTTCAAAGGTAGAGATTAATTATAATACCTGGGAAATATTTGTCAAGCTCATCTCCTGGGAGCAAATAAGAATGATACCAAGGGGAAATACCGAAACGAAATGCGCTGTGATGACCATTCCGCATATATAAAAAGTTTTTGTGGGGTCCAGGGGCGGTCTTTACTAAAAGCAGCCCCTTTGCCGGGGCCGCAGCCAAATATGGCATCCTAATTAAATTGTGAATTATGAATTATGAGTTATGAATTATGAATTGTTAATGAAGAAAAATTCAGCCATTGCAATCTCTCTGGGCAAATTACCCACTTGTTGGCCCAAGAAGTGGTGGGTAGCTGCTTCTCCTTATTTTGAATTTTTTTTCTTGCCTCTTGCAGGCTTAAGCGGTATTATATATCTTTTGGGATCCGCTTATAAGGAGGAAACAGCTACCATGGAAATTATAAACCAATTTTCAGAAAAAATCAAAGGAGTGTTATCCACTTTCGATCGCTTGGTGTTTAAAGGAACCCTGAGGTGCTTTTATAGAAAAAATACCCTTGACTATTTTCTCTTCAAGAAAAAGATACTCAAAAAAAATTTTTCCGCTTTCGCCAGAAACTATACAAAGGAGATAGTTAAGCATGGCATAGATTTAGCCAAAAAATCCGGTAGAGCCTATATTTACCTTGAATCGTATAAAGAATCCAAAGAAGACAAGGCTAAGCAAATTATGACCAATGAGAATATCGAGGAAGGTCTGATATGCATATTGTCATGTGTGGAATCCTGCAGCGCCTTTGGTACAAAAAAAAATGAGAAAANNTCGGTTTTATGTATGTGCGTTTGCAAACGTGGTTTCCGTTTCAAATCCAGCTTTATATCAACTATGAAACGTCGTCCGCAGGGTATAAGGGTGAAGCATCGAATGAAGACAAACGTGATTAAAATGTATGACAAATTCAGTGTTTTAAGAATTGAAACCGTTATTAACGCCCCTTATGAGTTCAAGGTTTACCGAGAAGTCACTCGAAAAGGGATAACCAAAATGGATTGGGCGCCAATGGGGAAATGTGTTTCCAATATCTATCGCTATGCTAAGGTGTCAGAAGCATCTAATATACGTTATTGGAATGCTTTGTCATCGGTTAAGGAGTCGTCTTCGATACGAAAGGAGTTGGAAGCCATTTGTCATCCCGTTGAAAAAAAGGGAAAGCGTTTTTCTGGTTTTAATGATTGAGAAAAAAAGAGCTGTGGGCCGAACAACTCGTCTTTTGGCAAAACTTAGAGCGCATGCACTGATTGCCAAAATCCCTCATTCCTTTCGGTATAAAATTACCAAAAAAGGGGTTCGGGTTATGACCATAGTATTGATGTTCAAAAGAAAGGAGATTCCAAAATTGGCTACAGGATAATAGAAAACTTTGCTTTTTTTACCAGTTTTTACAGAATATTAGTAAAAAGAGCCCACTGGTAGTTAAAGGCAGAAAATTTGAAATGATGTAAAATATAATATAAAATAACAAAGGAATAATGAAAAAAGACTTCTATGATGTGATCATTGTTGGTGGTGGTGTTATGGGGTGTGCTGCGGCGTATTATCTTATCTCCGGGGATGATAAACTCAAAATAGCAGTAATAGAAAGGGACCCTACTTATTCTCAAGCTTCAACTACCTTATCCATGGCCAATGTGCGAATTCAGTTCAGCCTTAAAGAGAATATTCAGATATCCCAATATGCCAATGAAGTCTTCCGGGAATTTGACGATGTGATGGCTGTGGATGGCATTGAACCAGGGATTCATTTTCGCCGGGAGGGAAATCTTTTCCTGGTGGCCAAGGAGGGCCGGGAAGCTGCCCAACGAGCATTGGCTTTACAAAAAAGCCTTGGCTGCCAGGTGGAATGGTGGTCTAGCGAAAAAATCAAGGACTGCTTTTCTTTTTATGAACCTGGGAGGTTGGCAGGAGGGACTTTTGGGGCGGCTGATGGTCACCTGGATGCTAATTCTTTGCTTATGGGTTATAGAAAAAAGGCCGGTGCATTGGACGTGACGTTCATTACCGATGAGGTGTTAAAAATTACTACTGATCCGGGATGTGTTACAGGAGTGAAGTTAACATCGGGGAAGGTGTTAGCTGCAGGAGTTGTGATCAATTGCGCCGGGGCGTGGGCGGCTCAGATCGCTGAAACAGCGGGTGTAAAGCTGCCCATATATCCAACTAAACGACAAATTTTTGTTTTGGATACCGCCTTCAAGCCCCAAAACCCGCTGCCTTTAACGGTTCTTCCTTCGGGGCTTTATTTTCGCTCCGATACCGGGGGAGTTATTCTTTTGGGCAAATCAATGGCTGATGATCCGGTGGGATTTGATTTTACCGTGGACGAGATTAGATTCACGGAACAGCTCTGGCCTGAGTTAGTGACTATTGTGCCGCGTTTTGACAGGCTCAAAGTGCTCAGGAGTTGGGCTGGGCTCTATGCAGAGAACACCTTTGATGGGAATGCGATACTGGGAGAATGGCCGGAATGCCGGGGCTTTTACCTGGCCAATGGTTTCTCCGGGCATGGGTTGCAGCAAGCGCCGGCAGTGGGCCGTTATCTATCAGAGTTGATCTTAATCCAAAAACCAGCGCTTGATTTGTCGATATTCAGTCCCCGGCGTATTCTTGAGAATAAACCCCTGTCTGAATCCGGCCTGGTTTAGTTATGATCGACCGCTATGAAAAAAGTCCACAGATTACACAGATTTACACAGATTATAAAAAAAATATAAAAAAAAATCTGCGTAATCTGTGTAATCTGTGGTTTCCCCTTTTTCATTTGTCTCCGGGCGACGGTGGGTCGTTCCCTCGTAAATGCCTATTCACCTGGAATAATAGTGTGTCTTAATTTTTTAAAAAAAAAGTTGAAAATCAAGATAAATTAAATTATAATATACTTGAGATGGACCTCAAAAATTTTATTTGCAGATCGTTCTGCAAATTTAGCAGGGGGTGCAAATGAACTTTGAAAGAGATGTATTTATCAGTTATGCACACATTGACAATTTATCGTTAAAAGAAGGAGAAAAAGGGTGGGTGGCAAACTTACACCGGGCGCTGGAAGTGCGGCTGTCTCAATTAATGGGTGAAGAACCCGAAATATGGCGGGACCAGAAATTACAGGGCAATGATTTCTTCGATGAAGAAATCGCCAAACAAATTACTAAAACTGCCTTAATGATATCCATATTATCTCCACCCTATATTAAATCAGAATGGTGTACCAGGGAGTTAAGAGAGTTTATTGAAACATCCGCAGAGGGAATCGGCCTAAAAATTGGCAACAAATCCAGGATATTCAAATTGATCAAAACAGCTGTCCCATATGAGGCGCATCCACCGGAAATAGCAGATATCCTGGGGTATGAATTTTTTATCATTGATTCTTATACAAACCGGATAAAAGAACTCAGTCAGAAATCCGGCGGCGAGCTGGAACAAATCTATTGGACAAGGCTTGATGATTTGGCACACGATATTCGTGATTTATTGGAAACAGTAAAATACAAGGATTTAACAAATAACCGCTGCCAGGAAGATCAATTAAGTATATATCTTGCTGGAACCAGCTTTGAATTAAAAGAACAACGGGATATGATTAAACGGGAGTTGATGGAATGGGGATACAGGATTTTACCGGACCGCCGGGTGCCCCTGGTTGAACCGGAATACAAAAAGTCGGTGGAGGAGCTCTTAGATCAATGTGTATTATCCATCCACCTGGTGGGAGGAAGTTACGGCGCCGTGCCGGAAGGTTCCCAAACGTCCATTGTGGCCTTGCAGAATGAACTAGCCATAAAAAAAAGCAAAACAGGTGAATTACAACGTTTAATCTGGCTGCTGCCGGGCAGCAATATAGACATGGAAGATGAACGGCAAAAACAGTTTATTCACCAGGTCCGGGCCGATATTGAAACTCAATATGGGGCAGACCTGTTTGAAACACCCATTGAAGAGTTTAAATATGCCATTCGTGATAGACTGGAACACATTAAATCTGCTCCCGCTTCCGCTGTCGTATCGATAAAAGAAAAGCCTTTAAAATACCAATACGTATACCTGGCAGAGACCAACTATTACCTGGAAAAGCAAAGAGACAATATTAAACGGCAATTGATGGAACAAGGTTATAAGGTATTACCGGACCAACCCCTGCCGTTAGTTTATTCGGAATTAACAAAAACAATCGATAGCCTGGTGGAGCGGTGCGACATCTCCATCCATTTGCTGGGAGAGGATTATGGCGTAGTACCGGATAAAACAGAGAAGTCTATTTTATGTATACAAAATGAACGGGCTGCAGAAAGAAGCCGGGGTGGACAATTGAAGCGTTTAATCTGGCTGCCTCCAACCGTCAACCAAAAAGATGAACGACAGCGGTCATTTATCCAACGCGTTAAGGCAAACGCAGCTGATCAACCCAACGATGATATTTTTGCCACACCGCTTGAAGATATGGAGGCGACTATTTTTAATAAACTTGAAATCCTGGAAAAAGAAGCATCAACAATGGTTGAGTCTATAACGAGACCACTGCAAATTTATTTGATCTGTGACCAGAAGGACCTCAATAATATTACCGAATTGGAGGATTTTCTCTATTANNTGGATGCATTCCATTACCAGGGATTTAAAAAAGATCGCCGGTTACGGTAGAACCCGTCCGCTGGAAGTAAAAGCTGTTTACCTGGCGCCCCCGCTTACCCCACCCAAAGAGCATTTCCGCTCTCACGGTATCCTTACTATTAACGGCATGCAAGGGTTTTCACCCGGGTTAATGGAACCCTTTATGGAAATGGTGAAAGCCATAAGCAAAGGGTAATGAGCACAGCACATAGGGCATAGGGCATAGAGACCATGAAAGGGAATATAAATATTAATACCAATACCATGATACATCCGTTTCCCGGTTTAAGGCCCTTTGAAGAAGAGGAAGAGCACCTCTTTTTCGGAAGAGATAAAGCCGCAGTGGATTTGATGTCACGGCTGCGCATCTCTCATTTCTTAACCATAATCGGGACATCGGGAAGTGGGAAATCATCCTTAATAAAGGCGGGGTTACTTCCTTCACTTTACCGGGGGTTTATGGCGAAAGCCGGTTCCAGTTGGAGAGTGGCTCTTTTTCGCCCCGGGGATAATCCCATCGCCAATCTGTCCGCTGCTTTATGCAAGGCCGGTATACTTTCCCAGGACAACATCTCCGGCAAGTTTATTGAAATCACCCTAAGAAGGAGCAACCGGGGGCTTATCGAGATAGTCAAACAGTCACGTTTGCCAGGGGATGAGAATCTTTTGATCGTGGTGGACCAGTTCGAAGAAATATTCCGGTTTAGCCATTTAGAAAGGAGTCATGCGAATGGGAGACAGGATTCCGCCGCTTTTGTCAATTTGCTTTTAGAAGCCTCCAGGCAAACGGATATCCCCATTTATATTATTTTGGCCATGCGTTCCGATTTCCTGGGTGACTGCACGGCCTTCAGGGGGCTGCCTGAGGCTATAAACAATAGTCAGTACCTGGTTCCCCGGATGACGCGGGAGGAGATACGGGCTGCTGTTACCGGCCCCATTGCGGTTGGCGGGGCAAGAATTTCACCCACTTTATTGTCGCGGCTGCTCAACGATGTGGGGGATAATCCCGATCAATTGCCCATCCTTCAACACGCACTCATGCGAACCTGGGATTACCGGTCCAAAAACCACAGGAGGGACGGTCCCCTGGACCTTCACCATTATGAAGCCATTGGCACCATGGAGAGCGCCTTATCCCAGCACGCGGAAGAAGCTTATATGGAATTAAAAACAGATAAAAATAAAACCATCTGTGAAAAGATGTTTAAATTATTAACACAAAAGGGGAATAAAGGCGGCGGTGTGAGGCGGCCAGCTAAAATCAGCGAAATCTCTTTCGTCGCCAACGCTTCGGAAAAAGAAATTATTAACATGATCAATGTTTTTCGTCAGCCCGGCAGAACCCTTTTAATGCCTCCCATTGACGTATCCCTTAATGCAGATTCCGTAATCGATATTTCCCATGAAAGTCTTATGCGCATATGGACACGTTTAATCCAATGGGTAAAAGAAGAGGAGCAGTCAGCCGAATTATACCTGCGCCTGGCAAAGGCAGCCGCTTTATACGAAGAAGGAAAAACAAGTTTGTGGAGAGACCCTGACCTGATGCTGGCTTTGACGTGGCAGCAGCAACACAAACCCAACGCCGTATGGGCCCAACGTTACGACCCGGCATTTGACCGGGTAACCGGGTTCTTGGAGGCCAGTAAAGAGCAGCAAAAGCGGGAAATTAAGGATAAAGAAAAACTGCGAAAAATAAAAATAATAACATTCTTTTTTGTAATAATAAGTATTGCCGCTGTTATTTCCATTACCCTCGCGATTAAGGCGTTGGATAGTAAAAATGAAGCGGAAAAGGAACGAAAAAAAGCTTTAGCGCAAAAAATAGAAGCAGATAGACAACGACAACTGGCAGAAAAACTACAAAAAATCGCTGAAGATGAAAAAAATAAAGCATTACTAGCCCAAAAGGAAACCGAAGAAGAAGCGGCAAAAGCTGAAAAAGCCAAGGAGGCAGCGCTAGAAAGCGCAAACAGGGCGAAACAGGCAAAAATTGTGGCTGAGACAGAAAAACGCAAAGCAGAAGAAAAAGAGCTTAAGGCACGAATTCAAGGATTGATTGTAGATATGAGTAAAGAAGAGGAGAGGTTTCGTCAGTGCCTGGCAAAAGCAAAAGAACTGGCAGTCCAATCGACAGCTCAAACCGGGGATATAGAACTAAAGGCGCTGTTGGCTTTAGCTGCTTACCAATTAAATTCAAAAGCCTATGAGGACCTCGCCCAATCCACACAGGAAACGTTCGCTGCATTTGATAAAAAAAACCTGGATAGGTTTGCTGGAAAGAAAGAACTAACTGAAGCATACGAACGCTTAAAAAGAAAATATGTTATGCTGCAAAAAAAATCAGGAAAAAAGCTGGTACCGGCAGAAATATTTGAAGCCTTAAGAGAAGCTTATATTGCCAAAGAAGATGCAAAAGATATCCTCTGTGAAAACACCGAATCCTGGGCATTGGCTGCAATCGGTAATCAAATTGTTTTTAACAACCGGGAGGGTGAATTATTAATCGCTTTATTACAATCTCAATCTAACGATTCAAAATTACCTGGCATAAAAGACACGAATCGCTTATCGAAAAAGACCAAGTTTCAGCCCAGTTCATTTGTTGACACGAAAGACCGGCTATTTTGTGGTACCATGAAGGGCAGTCTTATTTACTGGGAAAAAAGTAAGTGGAAAGAAAAGAGACTGCCGGTTAAGCATAATGGGAAAATTTTATCCATGGCTTTTTCAAAGAATAAGAATTGTCTGGTTTACTCCGTTAAAAATATGATTTGTGTACACCAATTAAATTTGCAGGATACGCCAGAAGCATTTGTTCAATTTGAAAAGGGTAATTTTGTTCGAGCGCTAACTGTAATCGAAGACCCTGATTCTAAGCATTCTATTTTAATTGTGGGCGATGCCAAAGGAAATATTTTCCATTATAATTTATTGACAGACATAAAGGAACAAAAGAGATTAAATACCGACTTTAAGTCAAATGGGTATGGTTTTCACTCCATTGCATACAATCCTGCTGGAAGGTTGTTGGTCCTGTCCAATTCCAGGGGTGAACTTTTCCTCTTCCCCGATATCCACTGCAAAAGTCTTATATCCGGTACGAGAATACAATCCTACCTGGTTGAGAAGAAGCACAAAGGGATTGTAAAGGCATTGGCTTTTAGTCCCGGCGGCAGATACCTGGCATCCGGCGGCCTGGACGGT
>JABAOH010009780.1_pt1 | contig 25141 bp, 17 predicted proteins | sample 7062181 | NCBI WGS metagenome assembly JABAOH01 (sample SAMN14538630, study PRJNA623070) | marine sediment metagenome | biome: marine biome [ENVO:00000428]; feature: marine pelagic biome [ENVO:01000023]; material: deep marine sediment [ENVO:00002113]; isolation source: pool of 5 deep marine... | reverse complement strand
GCGGCAGCACATTTTCGCCGCGCGATTGCCATGGCCCCCGACTTTGTCGAGGCTCACAACAGCCTTGGCAGCGCCCTGAGAGAGCTCGACCGCAGAGACGACGCCATCGAGCATTACCGCCGAGCCGTCGCGCTCGCCCCCGACTACGCGCTCGCGCACGCCAACCTGGCGGCAGCCCTTCACGAAAGCGGACGCTTCGATGAGGCGATCGTCCACGCGCGGCGGGCAGTGGAGCTCGACCCCGGCGATGCCGAGGCGCAAGCCAGTGTGGCCAGGGCGCTCGCAGCGCTCGGGCAGGACGAGGCAGCGCTCCCGGCCTGGCAGAAGGCGATCGCGCTCGCACCGGATCGGACCGATTTCTATGTGGGCGTGGGCGGGGTTTTGGCGCGGCTGGGCCGCCTTGGAGATTCTGAGAGCGCCCTTCGGCGCGCGCTTGAATTATCACCGAATCACGCGGGTGCCCGGTTTACGCTCGGGTCGGTTCTTGAGCAGGCCGGCCAGTTGGAGGAAGCCGAGGCCTGCTACCGGCAGGTCCTGCTCGTCCACCCCGAGAACGCCGATGTGCATGTCACGCTCGCGCGTGTGCTCGACGCACAAAGCCGACTCGATGCAGCCGAGCAGAGCCTAAAGCACGCCCTTGCGTTCGATCCCCGAAACCCGTCCGCGCATTTGGTCCTGGGCGCATTGCGTGCGTCGGAGGGCCGATTCCGGGAAGGGGAGCAGAGCTACCGCGAGGCCTTGCGCTGCCAGCCCGAGTGCGCCGCAGCCTTTTTCGGTCTTTCGAACATCAAGCGCTATGCGAACCTGGAGGATGCGGATGTAAAAGCGATCGGCGCCCTTCTGGCGCGCCCCGAGATCCCGGAAAGCGATGCGGCGCAGCTGCATTTCGCGCTGGGCAAGATCTGCAATGACTGCGGTGCCTACGAGAAAGCGTTTTGCCACTACCGCGAGGGGAATGCGCTCAAGCATCGGTGCGCGCGTTTCGATCGGGGCAAGCTCGAGGTGCAGACCGAGGGGGTGTTACGTACCTTTGATCGGACGTTCTTTCAGGCACGCAACGGCTATGGCGTCAACTCGGAACGACCGGTGTTCGTCGTCGGCATGGCCCGCTCGGGCACGAGCCTCGTCGAGCAGATCATCGCGAGCCATCCGCTCGCGCGCGGCGCAGGCGAGCTGACCAAAATCGCCGACCTTATTACTGCTTTCGAGCGCACAGCGGGTCCCTACCCCGAGTCGGCGGCAGCACTCGACGCGAACACGAGCCGCGAGCTCGCCGCCGCCTACGAGTCGCACCTCTGCCGGATGGCCGGGGATGATGCCGCGCGCGTGACTGACAAGATGCCGGCCAATTTCATGCATCTCGGCTTCATCGCGCTGCTCTTTCCGCACGCGCGCATCGTGCACTGCCAACGCGACCCCCTCGATACCTGCCTGTCGATCTACTTCCAGCACTTCCATCACGGCAACGACTACGCTTACGATCTCGGCGATATCGGTTTCTTTTACCGCCAATACCGGCGCCTCATGGGTCATTGGCGCGAGGCATTGCCCATGGCGATCCACGAGATACGCTACGAGGAATTGGTGGCAGACCCCGAAGGCCAAGTGCGGGCGTTAATCGAGTTTCTTGATGTGCCTTGGGACAAGCGTTGCCTGGTCCCTCACCGAAAAAAGCGTGCGGTGCAGACCGCGAGCAGCTGGCAGGTGCGTCAGCCGATCTACGCCAGTGCCATCGGCCGCGGGCGCCACTACGATAAGCATCTGGGTCCGTTGAAGCAGGCGTTGGGATTAGAGGAGCCGTAGCGAGTTGATGACTGTTTTCTCCTTCCCTCGTTACTCGCCACTCGCTACTGAAGTTAGAACGCATTCACCCCTGTGAGCTCGCGCCCGATCACGAGCTCGTGCACGGTCTCGGTGCCCTCGTAGGTCACCACGCTTTCGAGATTGAGCATGTGCCGGATCGGGCAGTACTCGATGGTGATGCCGCCGCCGCCGAGCAGGTCGCGCGCATCGCGGGCGATGTCGAGTGCCATGCGCACGTTGTTCCACTTCGCCAGGCTCACCTGGCTCGGATGCATGCGGCCTTGATCCTTCAAGCGGCCGAGCTGCAATGACAGCAGCTGGGCGGTCGTGATTCGGCGCACCATCTCCGCCAATCGGCGCTGCACGGTCTGGGTGTGGGTGATGGGTCGCTCGAACAGCGTCCGGGTTTGAGAAAACTCCAGCACTTCGCGAAAGCAGGCGATCGCCGCGCCGATCGCACCCCAGGTGATGCCGTAGCGGGCCTGGGTGAGACAGCCCAAGGGCCCTTTCAGCCCTTCCGCCCCGGGCAGCATGTTGTCTGCCGGCACGCGCACGTTATCGAAATAAAGCTCCGATGTGACCGACGCGCGCAAGGAGAATTTGTTCTTGATATCGCGGGCCTCGAAACCCGGCGTGCCCTTTTCGACGAGGAAACCGCGCACGCCGTCCTCGGTTCGCGCCCACACGAGCGCGACGTCGGCCAGCGTGCCGTTGGTGATCCACATCTTCGAGCCATTGATCACCCAGTCGCCGCCCTGTTTCTTGGCGTGGGTGTGCATGGCGCCCGGATCGGAACCGCCATGGGACTCGGTGAGGCCGAAGCAGCCGATCGCCTCGGCCTTGGCCAGCGCCGGCAGCCAGCGCTCCTTTTGCTCTTCGGAGCCGTAGGTGTAGATCGGCCACATGACGAGACTGCTTTGCACGGACACGAAACTGCGAATGCCGCTATCCCCGCGTTCGAGCTCTTGGCAAGCAAGCCCGTAGCAGATGTTGTTGATGCCGGCGCAGCCGTAGCCTTGAAGCGTGCTGCCGAGCAGTCCCATGGACGCCAACTCGGGCACAAGCTCACGCGGAAAGCGATGTTCGGCAAAGGCCTTGGGGATGATGGGGAGCGCCTTTTCGTCGACAAAGCGCGCGACCGTTTCCTGAACGATGCGCTCTTCGTCGCTCAACAAGGACCGGACGTCAAAAAAGTCGGTGGGGTTCGGCGCCTGCATGGGTTTTTCCTCCATCGTGCGCAGTCGGTAGTGAAGACCCGAGTAGAAAGTTTCAGGGCAAGCAGTCGTTGCCGGTCCCTTACACTGTCGCCTTGTTATTGCTTACTTGCACTCGCCTCTCAAGCGCGCATCGCCGGCAACACCAGGCGCTCAATCCAATTTCGCACCTCAACGAGGCGCTTGTGTTCGTCCATGACATCGTCGTCCACTCCCAGTAGCCACGCCAAATCCTTGCGGCTCGGGTCTTGGTGGAGCGCCTCGAGCTTGTCCACATAATCGAGCGCAGCCGCGCGATCGGCAAAGAAACCCTTGCTGACGAGCTTGTCGGCGCGGCAATAGGTCAGGCGCGCAAGCTCGTGCAGGTCGTATTCGGGGTGGTATTGCACTGCCCAGAACGTGCCGCCGTTGTGTGTGACGGCGACCGCCTGCACGGTCGTGAAGGAATTCGAGGCCAGCAACACCGCTCCGCCAGGCAGGCGAGTGACTTCGTCCTCATGACTGATGAAGGCGTCGAACACAATCGGCTTGCCGGTAAAAAGCGGGTGTTTCTGGCCTTCGGGCGTCAGTGCGATCTTGCGGGCAATGCCCATTTCCCGACCACGCGGATGCGCGGCCACGCTGCCCCCGGCAGCGACCACCGCGATCTGTGCCGCCCAGCAGCTTCCAAAGCTGGGCACCCCCGCGGCGAACGCCGCCTTGGCGAGCTCGACCTGCGGCGCCACCCGTGCGTCGTCGGCGTAGATCGTCAGGCTCGAACCGGTCCAGGCAATGCCGTCATAGTCCGCAAGCGCGGCACCTCGAGGCAACGATACCCCGGGATCGGCCGGATAAACGATGTCGACTTTGCACGTCGGCAAGATCTTCTTAAGCATCTGCGCATAAAGCTCGCCGGCGGGCGTCGCCCCACCGGCACGTAGCTCCTCGCGGCCGTCACGATGATAGCCGTCGATGACGAGAAAATGCGGTTGCGCAGTCATGGCAGAATTCCCTTCTTCTCAAGTGCCCTCGCGCGCGAGACGGTCGATGATGGCGGGCAAGTCCTCAGGGCGTTCACAGATGGCGTCAGCCGACGTCGTGTCCTTGTCCCGATCGCGTGTCGCTGTAAAAAGAACGGCCTTCATGCCGAGCGACTGCGGGCCCTTGATATCATTATGGTCACGATCGCCGACGTGCACCATCTCCGTGAGCTCCACGCCGATCTGGCGTGCCGCCGCCGCAAAGGCTTCAGGATGGGGTTTCGATCGACCCACCTCGTCCGAGAAAGCGAATGCACTGAAGTGGTCCTTGAGCGCGTGCATTTCCAGCCACTTTCGCAGGTTGCGACCGGGCGTGACGATGGCATCGGACACCACGCACAGCTTGTAACGCCTGGACAGCTCGGCAATCGCTCGGTCCATGCCGGCAATGGCGTCGGGTGCGATCGCGATCTCCATTTCTTCGTGTCCCGTGACCACGGCGGCAAAGTCATCGTCAGGCAGGGTTCGCCGCAGACCGTTGAGCAGGACCTGCACGCGCTCGCGGACGGTCCACGTAATGTGCTGATCGTGCCAGACGTGGTTGAAGGCCGCTTCCATCACGTCATAGGCCAGCGCGACTTTTTCGTAGGGCATCGGTTCATGGCGGTCGAGGGCCTCCCATACCAGGTGCCGCCGTTCCTCATTCTTCGAACGCAGCCCTTTCGCCGCGCGCTTGGGTTCATCCGAGTTGTCGTGGATAACGGTATCCCAAAGGTCAAATGAAATGGCTTTGATCATAGTGCAACTATTCTTTTCCAGGATTGTGTAGCAAGCGGTTTCATCCCCACTCGACGGGCGCGGGCCGCATCATACCAGATCTGCAGAGGTGGGGTCCTTGTCGCAAGAGGGTCCTGGGGGGATAGGCAACTGCGCGCACTGTTTGTCCAGACGATTCCGGCACACCGGCGTGGCAAATGACCGAACGCTAGCGAATCACGATCAGCATCTGGCTGTTGCCACGAACGATATTGAGCGCGATCACATCTTTCGCCGTTTGCAGCGCGCGCCTCAGCTCGTCTGCGTTCTTGATGCGTTGGCGATTGACACCCACGATCACATCGCCTTCGCGAAGCCCGTAGCGCCATGCCGGACTGCCAATTTCGACCTCCACGATCTGCGCGCCCTCGACCTTGCCGTAGGCCGGCGTACCGGGCTGGATGTCCTGAAACGCGGCACCCGCGAGCTTTTCCATCGGCGTACCGGGTCCGGCGGTGATTTCCTTGGGCGCGGCAACGCGCATGGCCAGGGTCTTGCGCTTGCCATTACGCAGGAGGGTCAACTCGACTTGCTCGCCAATGCGTACGAGGCCGATGCGGTTGCGCAGGTCACTCGAGCTGCGCACGGGCCGGCCATTCAACTCGATGACGACGTCGCCCGCTTGGAGACCGGCCTTTTCTGCCGAGGAACCGGGTTGCACCTGGGTAATCACGGCGCCTTGCGACTGCGCGATATTCAGCGCCTTGGCGATGTCAGGGGTGAGGTCCTGAATCATCACGCCCACCTGACCGCGGCGGACCTCGCCGTAACGTGCGAGCTGATCCATGACCGCACCTGCCATGTTGCTCGGCACCGCGAAGCCGATACCAATATTGGTGGGACCGATGATGGCCGTGTTGATGCCGACGAGCTCGCCTCTGAGATTGACCAGGGCGCCGCCGGAATTGCCGGGATTGATCGAGGCGTCCGTCTGAATGAAGTCCTCGTAGTCCTCGATGTTCAGTCCGCTGCGACCGAGCGCGCTGACGATGCCGGACGTCACGGTCTGTCCCAGTCCGAAGGGATTGCCGATCGCCACCACGAAGTCACCCACCTTGAGGGCGTCCGAATCGCCGAAGGGCAGCGCCGTCAAGTTACTGGCTTCGATCCGCAGCAGCGCAATATCGGTGCCGCGGTCGCTGCCGACCAATGTCGCCTTGAATCGGCGACGGTCTTTCAGCGTGACCAGGATCTCGGTGCTGTCGGCAATGACGTGATGGTTGGTCAGGACATAGCCCTTTTCGGCATCGACAATCACGCCTGAGCCGGCGCTCATCTGTGGCTGGGGTTCGGGTAGCTCGAAAAAGCGACGGAAGAACGGGTCGCGAAAAAGCGGATTTTGCTCGGGGGGCGAGCGCGAGGCGATATTGACGACTGCCGGGGTCACTTTTTCCATCAGCGGCGAGAGCGTCGGCAGCCGCTGCTCGCCTTCCAACAGCGGCAGCGCCGCCTGGGCGGGCGCGTTTGGCTGCAGCGTCAGCACTGTGACGGCCAGCACAACGGCGAGAGCAAAGGAAACGACGCGCATCGGTTTTTTCCCCAGCCTCCAAGGAACAGCGGCCAAGCGGCCCCCGGCCAAGCTTAAATCTTCAGGCCAAGCCCTTGAACAGGGTGGACGTGCGGCCACCGCGAGCGTTTTTCAAGTAGCGGTGGCCCCATTGGCCGGGCTTGAAAAGGCGCTCTTTAGCCCTATATACGGGCGTTCCGGGGCATCTGTTTGGGCAGTGCGTAGAGGAGGTGAGACGATGATTATGCGATTTTCCGACCCCTTCGAGACCCTGCAGAGTGTGCAGCGTGCGCTCGATGCAGCGATGAGCAGTGATTGGTTTGGTATGGGCACCACGAGCCGAGGCGCCTTCCCGCCGGTGGACGTATTCCAGCAGGATGATGATTTTGTGGTGGTGACGGAGCTGCCAGGTATGAGCAAGAAAGAAATCGAGCTCAAGGTTCAGGGTAACGAGTTACAGATTGCCGGTAAGCGCAACGTTGATTACGGCGAAGGCGCAAGCCTGCATCGAAGGGAGCGCCGGGCGGGCAGCTTCAATCGCACCGTCAACTTTCCGGCGGAGATCAACGCCGCGGGCGTCAAGGCCGAATATCGCGACGGCATCCTGGCGGTCTTCGTCCCGCGTGCCGAAAGCGCCAAGGCGAGGACGGTCACGATTGCCTGACGGCAAGCGCTGTCGCGTGATCTTATTGATATTAGGAGGTAACTATGGCCAATGAGCAGACATTAGACGTGCAGTCGAAGAGGGAGCTGGAGAGACTCGCCAAGAAGGAACTCAGCACGAAAGAGGAAAAAACCCGGCCCGGTAAGTTCTACGTGCCCGATACCGACATCTATGAGACCGACGAGGCGCTGGTAGTGGTGATGGACATGCCGGGTGTCGAGAAGAAAAACATCGACATCAAGGTCGAAAAAAACGTGCTCTCCGTTGAGGGGCAAATCGATTTTGCAAAGTACGAGGATCTGAAGCCGGTGTACACCGAATACAATGTCGGCCATTTCAGCCGCAGCTTCAGCATCTCGCGGGACATCGACAGCGCCGGCATCAGCGCGAAGATCGAAGACGGCGTACTCACTTTGCGCTTGCCGCGGGTTAAGGAGGCGGCGCCCCGAAGCATCGAAGTCACTTAGTCGCACCCTCGTTATCCTGTTCTCAGTGTCGGCGGGTGATCGCCGACACTGGGACAGCGCCCCCGGGGTTTCTTACAAACCCCTTTCCAAAAATAACTGCCCAGACCGTTGCGCCCTGGAAGCAACGCCAAGAACGCCAAGGCGCAGAGCGCGCAGAGGCTCTTTGGAAAAAACATTTTTAGCTTGCTCGGCGGCCTCGGCGCCGCTGCGAGCTCTGCGTTTGTGCCCAGAGCGCTAGCGCTGCCGGGCATTTTGATGGGTTCTTGGCATCGCCAGCCGGCGCGGACCGCAACGGCTGCCGAATCTAGCCCGCCGGTTTATCCTCACTCCACAGCGCATGAAAGTGGTGCACCGGGCCATGACCGCTGCCCACACTGAGCGCATCGGCCGCCCGCAGCGCTGCCGTCACGTAGGCCTTAGCCCGCGACACCGCGTCGGGTACGGCGAGTCCGCGTGCAAGGTAGGCGGCAATGGCGCTGGCGAGGGTGCAGCCGGTGCCGTGGGAATTGCGCGTCTTGATGCGTGGCGCCGGCAGATGGATGGTGCGCGTGCCGTCGTACAGGATGTCGACACTTTGCGCCGTGTCCAGATGACCGCCCTTTAAGAGCACGAAACGCGCACCGAAGCGGGCCAAGCGTTTGCAGGCGTCGGCCATCGCGCGCTCGTCGGCCGGTGGCGGCTCATCCAGCAACACACCGGCTTCGGAAAGATTCGGCGTGAGCACGGTCGCCAGCGGCAGCAAGCGCTCGCGCAGATGCGCGACCGCTTCCGGCTGCAACAGTAGATCCCCGCCTTTCGCCACCATCACCGGATCCAGCACAATGGGCGACGCGCCATGGCGTTCGAGGCCGAGGGCCACCGCAGCGATCGCCGCGGGCTGGCTCAACATGCCGATTTTGACGGCATCGATGCGTATGTCGTCGAATACGGCGTCGATCTGTGCGGTGATGAACGCTGGCGGTACATCGTGAATCGCCCGCACCTCACGCGTGTTTTGTGCGGTGAGCGCCGTGATCACGGATGCGCCGTAGACGCTGAGCGCAGAGAAGGTCTTGAGATCGGCTTGAATCCCGGCACCGCCGCCGCTGTCGGATCCGGCAATCGTCAAGGCATTGGCAATCATGAATCCCGCTCCTGAGTCCGGTGCGCTTGTGGGTCGATCGGGCATGCCTTAAGCTCAATGCTATCGACGCTTAGCGAAAGCCGCAACAGCATGCAGCGAGCGAACGGCGGCCCAGCGCAAGCGGCTGCCGCGAACATCCAGCGAAACTTTTTTAATATCGGCTTGCCAGTAAATGTCCGAACTAGAACGAGCTCTTGAACACCACAAAGCCGGGCGGCTGCAAGAGGCGGAGGCGATGTACCGAGACATACTCGAGCGTGACCCCGGTCAGGCCGACGCTTGGTTTCTGTTGGGCATGATCGCGCACGACCTAGGCCAATATCAAAATGCGATCGCGCTCATAGAGTGCGCTATCGAACGCAAGCCTGATGTTGCGGTCTACCGAAACGCGTTGGGTGATGCATTCACTGCCATGGGTGAACATGATCGCGCAATCCGCGCCTACGAGCAGGCATGTTCACGCGATCCCCAGTATGCCGAGGCTCACAATGGTCGGGGGGTCACACTGCATGCGCTCGGCCGGCTCGACGAAGCGATTGACGCCTTTAGGGCGGCAGCCGCATCGCAGGCCGGCTTTGTAGCCGGGCACTTCAATCTCGGCAACGCATTGCATGAAGCCGGGCGGGTCGAGGAGGCGGTCGGCGCTTATTCGAAGGCGGTCGAGCTGGCGCCGAACGATGCCGAGATCTGGAACAATCTAGGCATTGCGCTCAAAGATGCCAATCGTGTGGATGAGGCGCTTGGCGCATTCGATCGGGCCCTGGCCTTGCAGCCCGAGTTTGCGGGGGTGCACATGAACAAGGGCATGGCGTTACTGGTGCTCGGGCGGTTTGAAGAGGGCTGGAAGGAGTATCGGTGGCGCTTTTCGGCCATGACTGCGGGAGCGAGCGAGGAGACGGTGAACGATGCGCCACCGCTTTGGGACGGCAGCAATTTTTCCGGCAAGACGCTGCTGGTGCGGACGGAGCAAGGCCGTGGCGATGCGATCCAGTTCATTCGCTTTCTGCCCATGGTCCAGGCGCTGGGTGGGCGCGTCGTGCTGGCATGTGACCCAATCCTGCATCGCCTCATCGCTGCATGCCCGGGGGCCGACGACGTTATCCAGGACACACGGCCAAGCGTCAGCGGTGCGCGCCCAGACCTTCGGGTCTCTTTGTTAGATCTTCCGGGACTGCTCGGCACACGCATCGACAATATTCCTGACCGCGTACCCTACATAAAAGTGGATCCCGCGCTCGTAGAAGATTGGCGCAAGCGAATTACAGAAAAAGGTTTCAAAGTTGGACTCTGCTGGGCGGGTTTGCCGGAGCATCGCAACGACCGTAATCGCTCGATGCCGTTGAGTGTCTTTGCGCCGCTCGCCCGCGTTGCGGGCGTGAGCTTCTACAGCCTGCAAAAAGGCGCCGCTGCCGCTCAAGCCGAGCAACTCCCCGCGGGCATGAGGCTCATAGACGTTTCTACACAGTTGAACGATTTTGCCGACACGGCGGCGCTGATCAGTCATATGGATCTGGTCATATCCGTGGATACCGCTGTGGCCCATCTGGCCGGTGCCTTGGCGCGTCCGGTTTGGACACTGCTGCCCTACGCGCCCGACTGGCGTTGGTTGCTCGAACGCGGCGATACCCCTTGGTACCCGACGATGCGCTTGTTTCGCCAACCTCGTGCCGGCGACTGGAAGACGGTCATGGAGGAGGTCGTGACGAGCTTGGAGGGCACAGTTCGATAGACGGCGCGACATCCGGCGTTGGCGCACAATCCTTACACTACACCTCACGCCTCACACGTTATGCCTTCACCCGCTTCATATCCGGATCGTAAAGCGGCACGAGGTGGAGCGTGCAGGGGATCCGCTCGGTAGCGATCTCAAGCTCGTAATGACCCGAACGCAGGAAGGACAGGGCTACGCCCTCGGCGTGGCGCACATAACCGTAACCGATATATTTTCCGACCGTGTAGCCCCAGCCGGCGCTGGTCAGCCAGCCGACCCGCTCGCCGTCGCGGTAGATGGTCTCGCGTCCCAGGAGCACCTTGTCGGGGTCATCGACGGTGAAACACGCCAGTCGTTTGTCCACACCGTCGCGTTGCTGCGCCTCGAGCGCGTCGCGGCCCTGAAAAGGTGTGGCGGTCTTCAGCTTCACCGCCCAGCCGAGTCCCGCCTCGATCGGCGTGTAGTCGGGGCCGATATCCGCACCCCATGCGCGATAGCCTTTCTCCAGGCGAAGCGACTCGATGGCGCGGTAGCCGGCATTGACGATGCCGAGCGGTGCTCCCGCCTCCATCAGCCGGTCATAAACGGCGACCGCCGACGCGCTCGGCACGTGCAGCTCCCAGCCGAGCTCGCCGACGTAGGTCAGGCGCAGCGCACGTACCGGGACACCGGCAATCCGAATTTCCCTGGCCGTGGTGAAGGGGAAGGCCACGTGGGAGACGTCATCCTCGCTGACTTGTTGCAACACATCACGCGCCTTCGGCCCCATCAGTGACAGCGTTGCGAAGTCGGATGTGACGTCGCGCAAAAGCGCATCGGCGCCCTCGGGGATGTTGCGGCTGATCCAGTCGAAGTCATGCGTCACGAAGCCGGTACCCGTGACGATATAAAAGATATCTGCAGCCAGGCGGGTGACGGTCAGGTCGCACTCGATCCCGCCGTCGGCGTTGAGCATCTGCGTGTAGCTGATGCGACCGGACGCTTGGGCGACGTTATTGGCGCAGATCCACGATAGCACCGCCTCGGCGTCGCGGCCGCTGAGCGTGAACTTGGCGAAGGAGCTGGCATCGAACAGCGCCACGCGCTGGCGACATGCCCCATGCTCCTGGCCAACGGCATCGAACCAGTTCGGCCGCTCAAACGAATAGTGATCGCGTGGCTCCATGCCTTGCGGCGCAAACCAGTTGGGACGCTCCCACCCCATCTTCGAGCCGAAGCAGGCGCGCGCTGTCTTGAGCCGGGGATAAAGCGGCGAGACGCGTACCGGTCGCGCACTCTCGTGTTCCTCCTGTGGCCAGGCGATGCTGTAGTGCTTGGCGTACAGCTCAAGCGTGCGCGCGCGCACCCAGGCATCATCGGCGTGCAGGCTGCCGAAGCGACGAATGTCGACCGGCCACAGGTCGTACGGCGCGCGGCCATCGACAATCCAGTGCGCGAGCGCCTGGCCGGCGCCGCCGGCACTGGCGATGCCAAAGGCATTGAATCCGCAGCCGACATAGAAACCCCGCATCTCGGGGGCCTCGCCAAGAATGAAATTTCCGTCCGGGGTGAAGGCTTCGGGGCCGTTGATCAGCTGTTTGATCCCCGCGTGCGCGAGCGCCGGCACGCGCGCGAGCGCCTGCTCCATCAGCGGTTCGAAGTGATCCCAATCGCTGTTGAGCAGCGTGAAATGAAAGTCCTGTGGAATCCCCTCGAGCGCCCACGGGATCGGGTTGTGCTCGTAGCCGCCCATCACCAGGCCGCCGACTTCTTCCTTGAAATAGGTCAGCCGGTCGGGGTCGCGCAGGGTCGGCAGGTCGCGCGGCACGCCGTCGATCGGCTCGGTGATCAGGTATTGATGCTGGACTGACTGCAGCGGGACGATGACGCCGGCCAGTTTTCCCACCTCACGTGCCCACTGGCCCGCACAATTCACCACGCATTCACAGCGAATGTCGCCCTGCTTCGTGGCGACGCCGCTCACGCGCCCGTCTTGCACATGGATGGCGGTGACGGCGCAGTCTTCAAAGATACGCACGCCCCCGGCGCGGGCGCCTTTGGCCAAGGCCTGCGTAATATCGGAGGGATTCGCCTGACCGTCGGTCGGCAGAAAAGCGGCGCCCACGAGATCCCCGATTTCCATGATGGGCCAAAGCTCCTGCGCCTCCTTGGGGGTGAGCAGGTGCATCTCGAGACCGAAGCTGCGCGCGGTGGTGGCCTGGCGCTTGAGCTCGATCATGCGCGCTTCGTTGCACGCGAGCCGCAAGCCGCCGACTTGCTTCCAGCCGGTGGCCTGACCGGTTTTTTGTTCCAGCCGAGCGTAAAGTTCGGTGCTGTGCTTCAGTAATTGCGTGATATTGGCATTGGTGCGCAGTTGTCCCACCAGACCGGCGGCGTGAAAGGTCGATCCGCTGGTCAGCTTCTTGCGCTCGAGCAGCACCACGTCTTTGCAGCCGAGGCCGGCGAGGTGATAGGCCGTGCTGCACCCGACGATGCCGCCGCCGATGATGACGATGCGGGCATGGGCGGGCAGGCTCGGCAAGGCGTTTCCTTATTACTCGTTATTGTTTTGGATTTTCCCCGCCCTCGGGCCCGTAGAAAATGACCCAAGTGGCGAAGTCGTCGCTGAAGTTCTCGAAGCGGTGTATTTGTGAGGCGGGTACAAACAACACGTCGCCCGCTCTGAAGGCGACGCGATGCGGACCGTTCACAAAGGTGCCCGTACCTGAAGCGATTACGTAGACTTCGTCTTGCTCGTGCGGTGTCTGCGGGTCCGTCTTCTTGGGTGCGTAGTAGCGCACGGTCATGGTTCCGTGGCGCATCAGCAGCGCCGAGCGCGCGCCTTCGGGAATCGGTGCGGCCTTGGCTTCGGCAAGGGTCACGCGCCAGGGATCGGCGCCGGCACAGCTACTCGCATACGGATCGCTCACGGTGGTCGCCCTCACGCTGTTGCATCGGACCCTAGACTACGAGCAGTCTCAAGGTGGCACAAGCTCGCCATGGCGAGACCCGGTGGTCAGCGATCAACGTCCGCCCGAGACCGGTACGATGGCGCCGGTGATGTAGGGAGGCGCCTCTGTGATCAACCACAGGATCGTCTGGGCCACTTCTTCGGCAGTGCCTGCGCGCTTCAATGGAATCTGCGATAGGTAACGCGATGCACGATCGGGCTCACCGGCACGTGCGTGCAACTCCGTATCTATCAGGCCGGGCGCGACGGCATTGACGCGAATACCGTCCTCGGCGACCTCGCGCGCGAGGCCCTGGGTGAATACGTCGATCGCCCCCTTCGAGGCGGCATAGTCCACCCAGTCGTTGGGGCTGCCCATGCGCGTCGCGGTGGATGAAAGGTTAATAATGTGGCCGCCGCGACCGCCGTGGCGGGTGGACATGCGCCGAATCGCTTCGCGCGCACACAGCATGGATCCGATCACGTTAGTATCGAACACCGCGCGCAACGTGGCGGGATCGATGTTTTCGATGCGACGACCGGCGGGCCCGGTGAAGCCGGCGTTGTTGACGAGAGCGGACACTCTGCCAAGTTGCCGATCGGTCGTCTCGAAAAGTCGTATGACTTCTTCCTCGCGCGACACGTCAGCCCGCACCACGATAGCTCGGCCGCCGCCGTTTTCGATCTCCTTGGCCAAGCCCGCAGCCTCGGCGGCACTGTCACGGTGATTGATGCAGACGGCGAAGCCCTTGGCAGCCGCCAGGCGCGCTGTCACGGCGCCAATCCCGCGACTGGCGCCCGTGATAATGATCGTCTTATCCCCCACTTGTCACTCCCGACGGAGCAGCCATCACAACGCGTAGCGCTCGTATGCCACCTTGAATGCCGGCTCATCGCGACGAAACGAGTCACAATCCACGTCGCGTGCGGCGGCGAGGTGGGCTGCGAGCAGTTGCCCCGGGATCGCCTGCACGATCGGCGCCAGACGCTCGCCCACATCGTGCACTTTCAAGGCGGTGACGCCCTCAGGGCCGTCGACCGGTGCGACCCAGGCAACCGGTGCGCCGACGTCAAGGCCGAACTGGGCTACTGTCCGCATGCGCTCTAATGCCGCCCCCGCGCTGGCGAATGCCATGATGGCATCACCGGCCTGCAGCTGCGCCTGCGGGCCGTGCAGGAACTGCTCCGTTGCGTAACCCGTGGCGCGCATGCGCGGTCCCTCGTTGAGCTTGATAGCCACCTCAAGCGCGCTCACCTCGTGCGGTCCGCCGGCGACGGCGAAGATAGCACCAGCCGCACGCCACGCCGCCGCCATACCCTCGATTACAGGCTCCAGGGCCAGCGCCGCGCGCACCGCCTCTGGCACAGCCGTGAGATCGCCCAGGCTGTCCGGTTGCATGCGATTGACCAGTCGCGCGCTGAGCAGCATCGCCGCGGTATGGGAGAGCGTGAACATAGGGGAGGTTTCGCGTTGTACGGTGTGCAGGATCACGCCGGCGGGGTTATTGGCGTCCGGGTTATTTGCCGTAATCCAGACAGAAGGCACGCCCGCGGCGTGCGCGCGCTCGAGCGAGCGTTGCGTATACTGCTTGCGGCCAGTGTGGCTGTAGACAATGGCGGCGTCGCCCGGCTGCAACTCGGGCCCATAGACGGCGAAATCGTAGGCCGTCCAGGCAGATGCCTCGCGACCCGTTGCACGCAGCCAATGGGCCGTCAGCAGCGCCGCATTGAACGACGTGCCGGTGCCGACGCTGAATAGCCGCCGTGCGCCTGCGAGCGCCTCGGCCGCCTCCGATACCGGCTCCGGCGCGTCCAGTAAGCGCGCGAGCTCGTCGGGTTGCCGCTGGATTTGCGCATAGGCCTTGAAGTCGGTGACTTTGCTCACGATGACCCTCGTTAAGCTTGGTTCAGGACTGCTGATAGTACCTGACTTCTGGTGAGATTCAGAAGCGCAAGCGCCTGCGCGGGCATGAATACGCACGCGCATCCCCTTACAGAGAGATTGCAAGCCATGCACTCAATACGTCGATGCTCGTCGTCGCGCCTTTTTGCTCACGCGAGCTGCAACTAAGTTACATATAGGCAGCGACCGTGATCAAAGCGGTTGGCGGGCAATGCTCGCCGGGAAAAACCTGCCGCAGTAAGCGAATTTCCGACCGGCACGGTCGACAGTGGCGATTTGTGACATAAATCAAAGACACCTGAGCAAAGTTGGGTAGGATGTCCCAAATTGGCTCGACCATTCTCGAGTAACGCTCACACCAGCAGCCGTCAACCCCGGCAGATCGTCGCGGGCGGCCTTCTATGCTCGTACGCGTATTGAGGCACTACTTGCATGTTTCCGTCATTGCCCTCGGCGCGGTGGAGGCGTTTATCCTGTTTGCGGCGGCCTACCTGGCTATCACGACGGGACTCGGCCATCCTTTCCACGCCGCGCCTGATCCACAAGCATTTGCACCTGTGTTTCCGAAAGCAGCCGTGTTCACGCTGGCCATGTTGTGCACGATTGCAGCCTTCGGTTGCTATCAGCACGAAGCGCAGAACCCGAACTCGGGCTACTACGCAAGGTGTATCAGAAGCTTCGTTGTCGGCGCGCTAGCCGTTATCGTCTTATTTCAAGCGATCCCTGCTCTTGCGGTTGAGCGCGACGCGCTCACCGTTGCGTTGCTGTTGGGGTTTCTCGGGTATATGACGGCACGCGCGGGCTTCCTCAGACTGGTTGGCACGCCCACCTGGAGGCGGCGCGTGCTCGTGCTGGGCGCCGGTGATGAAGCGGCTCGCGTGTGCGAATTGGAAAGGAGGCAAAGTGGTGCCGACGGATTTCAGGTCGTCGGCTGTATGCCCTTGGATGCGTCGCCTTACAGCGTCAGCACCTCTGTGATTGTGAAGGAATCCGCATCCCTCGACGTGATCGTGCGAAAGTTTCAGGTTGATGAAATTGTGGTGGCGGTGCGCGAGCGGCGGCGGGGGCACTTGCCGCTTGCCGACTTGCTCGAAAACAGGATCAATGGAACGAAGATCATAGATTCGGCGACGTTCTTCGAACGCGAAACCGGTCGCGTGAAGCTTGATACCGTGAATCCGAGTTGGCTTATTTTTTCCGACGGTTTTCGCGTAGGTGTAGCCAGGAAGGTGTTCAAGCGCGCGTTCGATGTGATTGTCAGCAGTACGTTGCTCGTGATGACGTTGCCGATGATGATCATGACAGCGATTCTGGTTGCGCTGGAAAGCCCAGGGCCGGTGTTCTACCGTCAGCGACGGGTCGGACAGCGCGGCACGGTATATGAGCTGTACAAATTCCGCAGTATGCACGAGAACGCCGAAGCGGACGGCGCTGCGCGTTGGGCCGCGGACCACGACGTTCGCTGCACTGCGGTGGGCAGGATTATACGTAAGTGGCGGATTGACGAGCTGCCGCAGCTCATCAACGTGTTACGCGGCGATATGAGCTTTGTCGGACCGCGACCGGAGAGACCTTCGTTCGTAGGGGAGCTGACTGAACAGATTCCGTATTACTCTTGCCGTCATACCGTGAAACCGGGAATCACCGGTTGGGCCCAGGTCCATTACCCCTATGCTGCGTCGATCGAAGATTCAAAGACGAAGCTGGAGTACGACTTGTACTATCTAAAGAATCACAGTCTACTTCTCGACCTGCTGATATTGATCCGAACGATTCATATCGTTTTGTTCGCGCAAGGGGCGCGATAACCTCTTTTCGCTAGTCAGGATAGCGTATCGTCGAAGCGGTCGAGAAACTTATCGCACACGGCTTCGTCGTGGGCAATCGAAAGATAGAGCTTGGTGCCCATCGGATTGAGAAACACGCCGCGCTCGAACAGTCCGAGCATCACCGCCCGACCGCGCGCTTTGTCTGCGCGCTGGGTGGAGCGGTAGTCGCGCACCGGGCGATCGGAAAAGACCACCTGCGCGAGCGGGCCGTCGCCAATGACCTGGGCCGTGGCTTGACGACGTTCCAGCACTTCGCGCATGCCGTCGCGCACATATCTTCCCAAGGCATGGAGGCGATCATAGGTTCCGTCTTGCGACAGCACCGAAAGCGCCGCACGCGCGGCCGCTGTCGAGATCGGATTGCCCCCCAATGTCGAGGCCACCCACACATAGTGCGGATCGCCCATTCTGTCCTCGCGCACGATGTCCATGATGTCCTGGCGTCCCCCGAAGGCGCCGATCGGATAACCGCCCCCCAGGGCCTTGCCATAGGCGACGAGATCAGGCACGACGCCGTAGTATTCCTGGGCGCCGCCGTAAGCGAGGCGAAAACCGGTGACGACCTCATCGAAGATCAAGAGAACTTCGCATTCGCGTGTAAGCGCACGCAGGCCCTCGAGAAAGCCAGGCTCGGGGGGCGTGCAACGTTGCAGCGGCTCGACGATCACCGCCGCCAGCTTGCCGGCGTGCTCGCTAACGATACGACGGGTGAGCTCGATGTTGTTAAAGGGAGCGACCAGAATATCGCGCTTGGCCGTATGTTTGACGTCCGCGCTGGTGGGATCGGGCTCGGGGAAGTCAGGTGGGTGCGACGGAAACAGACTGGTGACGCCCACGTCGTTGGCGCCGTGATAGGCGCCCTCGAATTTCAGAATCTTGGGTCGTCCGGTGAACGCGCGCGCCAGTCGTTGGCAATAAAGCGTCGCCTCGGTCCCGGAGGCACAGAATCGAAGCGCATCGCACGCGGGGCTCAGGCGCACGATCTCTTCCGCGAGCAGCAGCGAGTTTTCGCTGATGTAGGCGAAGTTCGATCCCAGCGGGGCCTGACGGGTCACGGCCTCGACCACAGTCGGGTGGGCGTGCCCCACGAGCACCGAGCCCCAGCCGATGGAGAAATCGATGAAACGGCGGCCATCGCTATCCCAGAGCTCGCATCCTTGGCCGTGGCTAATCACGGTGGCGAGCTCGGACGGCAGATTGAATTCGCCGTTTGAGCCCGCCGGAAACACGGCCAGCGAACGCTCTCTCAGTGTAGACATCGGCTCTCCTCGGTTGAAGGCGGATGGAAGCACATTAAGGTATGCTTTAGCTCCTGCGGCCGCCGACCTCCGCGCGGACGGGCGCCAGCAGCAAGCATAACACCCGGTTGGTTTGGAACAAGTTGGCGGACGTGCGTATCGCTAAAGTCTTCGGTTGGATAGTACTGGCCTTGTTGATCCTGGTCACGGCGGCAGTGTTGATCCTGCAGTCGATCGACCTGTCCAAGTACCGCGGGCCGCTACAGTCCGAGCTCAGCACCCGCGTAGGCCGGCCCGTCAAGCTCGGCGGCGACATGTCGTGGAAGGTGTCGCTGTGGCCAACCATCGTGGTGGATGACGTCGCTATTGCCAATCCCGCATGGGCATCCAGGCCGGATTTCGCGCGCGTCGAACGTTTGCAGGTGCAACTGGCGCTACCGCCTTTGCTTTGGGGTCATGTCGAAATCCTGCAGCTCGGGCTTCACGGTGCGGACGTCTTGTTCGAGCGTGGCCCGGCAGGGGAAAAAAACTGGGTCTTTGGCAGGGACGAGTCGGGTGTTCTCAGGCTGCCAGAAATAGAGTCGCTCACCTGCGAACAATGCGTGCTGGCTTACCGAGGGCCTAGCGGCGAGGAGCAGCGCCTCAACGTATCAGCGGCCTCGGCTGTATTCGACCTGGGTGAGCCGATACAGCTGCTGGCGACCGCGACCTACCGCGACACCGCATTCAGCGTATCCGTGCTCGGCGGCACGCCGGAGGCGCTGATCCGTGCGGGCACGAAATGGCCGATTACGCTCAAGGTCCGTGTTGGCGATGCGACCCTTGAAATCGACGGCTCGGCGACGCGTCCCCTCGAAGGCAGGGATTTCGATCTTCGAATCATGGCGAGCGGCGAGCAGTTGGCCGATCTTGCCAAGGTGCTGCATGTCACACTGCCTGCACTTGGTGCTTATCGGCTTTCCGGCCGCGTGCAGGACGCCGATGGCGCGTACAACGTTAGCGAAGTAGAAGCTCGTCTCGGCGGCCCGAGCGCACCTGGCCACCTCGTGGTGACGGAGGCTACGGCATCCTTCGGCTACGATCGCCCGATTGCGTTTCGGGCCACGGGCCAATACGACGACCTGTCTTTCTCCACCGCGTTGACCGGCGGCACCCTCGCCGGGCTGATCTCAGCCGCGGGGCCATGGCCCGTCGAGCTGACTACTCGCTTCGGCGAAACGGATTTGCACGTCGAGGGTAGCCTCAGCCAACCGCTGACTGCCCAGGCCTACGATCTGCAGATCAAAATCGCTGGGCCAGGGGTGACAGACCTTGAGAAACTCGCGCGCGTGAGCCTTCCGTCTCTTGGCGGGTACTCGCTCGGGGGTCGCGTACGGGTCCGCGACGGAGATTACGCCATCGGCGCCCTAAAAGGTTTTGTTGACAGCGTCGACGCGGCGGAGCGCCTTAGCATCGCCGAAGGGCGCGCGTCGGCATCGGCCGCTGCCCCCGCCTCGTTGCAAATCAAGGGCACGTATCGGGACGCGCCTTTCACGCTTGCTTTCGAAGGAGGTAGGTTTACGGATCTTTTTGCGCCGACTCAAGCTTGGCCGGTGAAGCTCACGGCCAACACCCTCGGCTCGACGGTAGAGGTTAGGGGCACGTTTGCGCGTCCGCTGGAGGGCAAAGGAATGAACTTGCAGGTGAAAGCGAGCGGACCCCGCCTGTACCGGCTCAGGCGTTTGATCGGCGCGCCGCTACCCAGCCTCGGAGCCTATGCGCTTTCAGGGCACGTCGTTGACAGCGAAAGCGGTTACAGCGCAACGGACGTAAAGATAAAGATATCGGCCGGCGAGCTGCGCGGTGACTTTGCTTTCGAGTTGCGCGAGCGGCGGCCGTACCTAAGGATACAGATCACGTCCGATGCGCTCGACCTTGACAAGGTACTCGAAGCAGAAGCCGACGCGGTCACGTCTGTTGCGCCCCGTCCTTTAGACGTACCTGTTGCGGTACCGCTGCTGCGGGCCGTTGATGCCGATGTCAGCGTGCGCATAAAGCGCATGACGAGAGGCCAGGTCGAGGTTAGCGATTACACCTCGACGAGTCGGCTTCGAAATGGGCGCCTCGCCGTGAGGCCGCTGCGCATGCAGCTGCCCGCGACGAAGATCGAGGGCCAGTTCACGCTCGACGTGCGGGCGGGCCCACCCTCGCTGGTGGCCGAGTTGTCGGCGAGCGCAGTCGATGTCGGGAAGATCTGGAAAGAACTGACGCGCACCGACAGTCTGCAGGGCATGGCCGAGGACGTGAAAGTCAAGATGGCCGGAAGCGGGCCGACGATCAGGGCGTTACTGCCGCAAGCATCCCTCAGCGTGACGGCTGGAAGTGGCCGTATCGAGTATCGTGGCGCGCAGAAAGAAACACACCGGATTGAGCTCTCTCGGCTTGACGCACGCATCGATGAAGGCGGGCCGATCGAGCTCAACGCGCAGGGTGCGTTTCGCGATACCCCTTTCCGTGCAACGTTCACCGGGATGCGCCTCGCCCATATTCTAGCGGGCGATACGCATTGGCCGGTGAGCTTTTCGGCGCAGGCGACGGGCGCGTCGCTGGCCGGTGAGGGAACCATGACGTGGCCGCTAGGGAGTCCGGGCTGGGATCTTCGCTTCACATTGCATGGCGAGCGCATCGACGCGCTCAACAGCCTGTTGCAGGTGCAATTGCCCGCGCGCGGCCCGTACAAGCTCAGTGCAAAGCTTGATAGAACGAAATCGGCATACAGGCTTTCCGACCTGGAGGTCCGCATCGAGGACAATCACGCCGTCGGCGAGGTTGAATTGGCGACAGCCGACTCGCGCAAACGCATCGTCGCCAGACTGAGCGCGGATGAGCTCGATCTTGACGATTGGGTCGAGTGGCGTCAGCCGGCTGGAGCGAAGAAGCCGGTGACGCAAGACGAGCAGTTCGTCTTGGCAAAGTTAGACATCCCGATCAAAAGGCTGCACCGCATGGATCTCGAGCTACAGGTCGAGGTTAGCCGGATCGAGGCGGTCGGGACCGACTTCGGAAATGTGCGCTTGAACGTGCGATCAGAGCAAGAGCGACTCGTGGGTTCTTTTAACGCCGCCATCGCGGGCGGTGAAATATCGGGAACACTGGAGCTCGACGCAAGCGCCGATGTGCCAAGCTCGCGGGCTGAGCTCACGGTGCGCCACCTCGATTATGGTCACTGGCTCAAGGCGCTCCATGTCACCGACAAGGTCGAAGGCATACTGGATATCAAGATCACGCTTCGCGGTAGCGGCCATACATTACGGGCGATGCTGGCCGAGGCCAACGGGGCCGCGCTGTTCATCAGCGGGCCGGCCCACATCGCCGAAAGCGACTTGGGACTGTGGGGCGCAGGTATCACGTCTGGTCTGATGTCAATCACGACAAGCGCGTTGGGAATTAAGAAGTCGACCGAGTTCAATTGCATGGTCTGGCCGTTCAATGTGACGGATGGCGTGGCGCGCAGTGATGCGATCCTGATGGATACGCCTAAGATCACCATCGCCGGCAGCGGCACGGTGGATCTCGGTACGGAAACGCTGGATATCTTGTTGGAACCCGCACGCAAGAACGCCAGCATATTCAGTTTTCAAAACCCGGTGCGCATCAATGGCACCTTGGCCAATCCCAAGCGCACCACGCTCGGCAAGGCGAGGACCTTCGGCAAGCTCGGTTTGGTGATCCTACAACCGTATTTTCTGCTGTTCACCGCCGAGCTCGGTCGCGGTGACAAGAACCCCTGTGTGGCCGCGCTCGCAGGCGAGCCGCCTCCCAGGAGAAAAAAGGGCGTGAAGCGCGATCTGGGCTTGGTGGGCGAGCTTCTGACAGACATCGGCAAGCCTGCCGACGCGACGCAGATGCCAGCCAGTCGTCCGGAACAATAAGAAAACAATACCCGCAGACATCGGCGCACCTGCTTCAATGTAGCGTGCTCCCGCAATCGAGCTAGCGCGTACCGACGAGCGACGACAAGGTCCGTTGGACGCGGCCATCGGGGCTGAATGCCAAGAGCCGGCCGGCCGCCATGTCGCTCACCCAAAGCGTCCCGTCGGGCGAGACCGCCATCGCGGTGGGCCTCTGGAAGGCGTCGGAACGGACGAAGATGCGTTTATTGCACTGGCTGCGCTCGCAGGTGATTTGCCAGATCTGTTTGCCTTGGGGATCGGAGACATAGATACGCCCGGAGTCGGCATGGACTTCGAGATCAAAGGTTCCGCCGAGGCCCTCGACGGCCAGTCGGGGCTGCAAGGGGGAGGCTGTTAGATCGACGAGGTAAAGTCGCCCGGCCCGCGCATCCAAGGCGAGCAAGCGCTGCCTCGTGGGATCGATCAGCAAGCGGTCGAGCTGTCCCGGCGTATCGATACGCAGAAAAGGTTCGGGTTGTGGTGGCGTCTTTGAATGGTCCGCCACGTAAATCTCGTTTTGCGTCGCCAGATACACTTTTTGTGTCGCGCCGTCACCGGTCGCGACAATAAAGCGTTGCTCGCCCGCAAAGCGCACGGGCTTGACTTTGCGGGCTCGAAACGCCTCCGTCCCGAGCGCAACGAGCTCCGTGCGGTAGCCTTGCTTCTCGCCCTTCTCAAGCTCACGGTTCTGAATGATCATCGCCGTATCCTGTTGCCGGAAACCGCCGATGACATGACTGGGGTCGAAACCCGGCGGCAGGCAAGCCAGAAAGATCGGTCCGTCCGACCCCTTCGGCAGCGCAAACAAGCGGCGTGAGCGGTCCACGAACAACAGCTCGCCGGATGGCCGCACGGCGAGGCCGACGGCGCGCAGACCCGTTTCATGGGTCAGAATCGTGGTGGAGTCGGGAAGAAGTGCACCGGTATGTTGGAGCAGTACCGCGAGCAATCGCAGCGTGCCGGCATTGAAAATGTCCGAGTGGCTCGATATCAGGCTGCCCGGGACTCTGGCAATCCAGTAAGGTGTGTCATTGAGTGCGAGCGGCAGGCGCCGCAGGGTGAATCGATGTTTCGGGCCATCGAAGGAGATGGCCGGGCTCTTGCTTCGCGGGTCATCCGCGTAGCGTAATCGATCGGACGGTTGCGCCCCATCGGGGAGCGGCTCGGCCGTCACAATATGGCTGTGCAGCGACGTACGATGACCGGGCGTGTACACATAGAAGCCGCGCTGACTCGCCGTCGGGCTGCAAAACTCAACACCGTAGTCGCGAAAGCGGCTGGTGAACGCACCAAGCGATCGACCAACGGGGTATAAAACGCGCGTCGCAGAGTCCGCTTTAGAGGTTAACGATACCAACAGCGGGCGCTCGAAACGATTTCCGTCGGCATCGACCCGATATACCTTGAAGCGCTCGCGCGCCAGCACCTCGATGACCTGCTTGGCTTCGAGTGAGGGCGAGGCCGGGTTCAACAACAGGGCAAGGTCGACCTGCACATTGAGCGTTTGTTCCTCTGCTGCCGCGGCCCCTCTGACGATGAGCTGCGACAGGCTCCGCTCCATGATCCACCCGCCAAAGGAATGTCCGATGAGCAGCACCTTTGATTTCGGGTTTCCTTTGGCCTTGCGCACGATCCGCGTCACGGCGTCGACGGCCGTGGGCCCACTTGCGATGCGCGTGGCCGCCCGTTGACGCCCATAAAAGGTGAAGGGATGCAGTGGCCCTAACGCCGACTTGCCCCGCCACGCCACGAAGACGCCGACCAGCGCGGCCGTCTTGGCCGACCCCGAGCGTTGTCGTAGGCTGTCTCTGATCAAATTAAGAAATTGCTTGAATTCGTAAAGGCTGTAGCCCTCCTTCTGTTCGTGCTTCTCGGAGGCGTTGTTGTTCCATCCGTGGACGAAGACGATGACGACACTGCCGGCCTCGGCTTCATTGGCCTGCTCGATGGCATCGAGCGTGCGGGAGACCTGCGGCGGCGCCCAAAGCTCGCCTTGATCGTCGAACTCGACGATGGCAAGCGTATAGCCTTGCTCCTGCTTGACGTTCACGGGTCGGTACATCTTGCTCGAGATGCAACCGCTCAGCGTGAGCGAGGCCGCGACTGACAGCAGGATGAGCGTCAAGAAGGCGCGGGCGCGATAGATGGCGGCGCCCGCGCTAGGTCGACATGGCCTCTCGTGGAGACCTATGAAACACAGTCGGCGCATAGTCGTCATAGCTTATTCAACGTGGACTTCCCGAATCTCACCGTGTCACGAGGCAAAGAGCCGTCGCACTGTCTGTGGGGCGCGCCTCAAAAGTAGATCTTTGCATACAGCAAGAGCCCTTTGTACTCGAACGTCCCCTCGTCTTTGTCCTCCGTGTTTTCCCCCTCGAGGTCGACGGCGTTATAGCCGCCCCCCAGGCCGACGTTTTTCCAGGTCTTGTGCTCAAGCGCGATGAGCCCATCAAGCACGCGCGCCTCAACGTCGCCCTCCTCGATCTCGAAGTAGTCGACGCTTGCCTTTAGGAAAAGTTTGCGACTGAAGGCGTAGCTAAGGCGCAGACCGAAAATGGGATAGGGCGCAAAGCCCTCCGCGTCCTCGGTGCCGATCACGCCCGCGGCGAGATCGGCATCGACATAGAGCCCCGTCACCCCCGCCGATGCGCCCAAGTCCGCCTTGCGGGTCTGGAAAAAGGAATAGGTGTAAACGGCCTTGAGGACCGCCATCTTGAACTCACTTTTTACGGGCGTGCCCGCCGGGATGAACAAATCGCCGACCTGGATGTCGCGCCGTACCGGAATGCTGCCCGAGCGCGAGACATCGAGCAGGCTGTAGTCGACCCTGTGCCGGCGCGAGAAGCGATAGTAGCCGTCGATCCGCGCGAGCAGGCGGTCGCTCTCCATGCCGAGATCATCTTCGAGGTTGATTTTCGTGCCTATGCCGAGTGTTCGGGAGGATAAGCGCAGCTCCGTTTCAAAGTCGGCTGCGAAGCCGCCGATATTCACGCTGGCACGATCGTTCTCCATCCAGAAATTCTTGTCCTGCTGCGCGAAGACCGGA
>JABAOH010012534.1_pt1 | contig 25161 bp, 18 predicted proteins | sample 7062181 | NCBI WGS metagenome assembly JABAOH01 (sample SAMN14538630, study PRJNA623070) | marine sediment metagenome | biome: marine biome [ENVO:00000428]; feature: marine pelagic biome [ENVO:01000023]; material: deep marine sediment [ENVO:00002113]; isolation source: pool of 5 deep marine... | reverse complement strand
CAGGCCGAGGGGCTTCAGCGCGCCCGTGAGGACCGGGTGGGCCGCCTGCCACAAGTCGAACCCCGAGAGGTCAGTCGCGCCTTCCTGGGGCAGGACAGCACCAGCAATTGAGAACAGGATGAGCAGCAGCACGAGGACAAGGGCCAGCTTTGAGGAACTCAGGCCATTGAGCAGGACGGTTGAGAATGGGTATCGAGCCGACATTCAAGGTTCTTCCTCGAAAGTTTCTGTCCTGGCGATATCTCCGTCATTTCCCTCCTTCTGACCGATGGCGGAGCACTGGGCGCTTCCTCCGCGGCACTACCGGGTATAATTCTGCCCTGGATTCTTAGTACCGCCGTGGTTACAATCACCCCCTGAGCACTCACCGGAGGACCCGCTAATCTGCCACCCCCCGATCCAGCCGCCGAGCATGAAATAATCCGTGGGTCCGGCTGCAAAAGAGGTGGTCGTGGACCAGTCGAAGCTGCCCCCGTGAATGTTGCCGCGCGCTGCGCCGTTAGGCCAGTAAGTGGGAGGGGGATTTTTAGGCTGATCGCCGAAATTGACAATGCCCCCGTGGCACCCCATGCAGCCCAGCTCGTTTTGACCTTGTGTGTTACTGGGAGACGGCGCTCCGTGCTGTTGTTGACCAAGCCCGTGGTACTCGAATATGCTGCCCACGCTCTCCGGATCGCTGGAGCTCACATACACGCTCGCCTTGTGGCATGTGGTGCAGAAGGTCTCCACCGTTGCCCCCATCCCTGACAGATCTGGATCTGAGGGATCTGTGGCTGTTTCCATGGCGTCGAAGTCGACGGCAGTGCGGATCATCCGCTGATTGGTGCTTCCGTGCCCGATTTCCTTCACAATTCCGCTTCCGTCAGGGACCCCGTGGCAGTCAAAGCAGGAGATTTGATCGTGGGTCGCGTCCTGGTTCCATGGCAACTCCATGGTAATGTTGCTGCCGTTGCTCGCGCTCGGGATGGTGTAGGGATTGCTTCCCGCGCCGCGGACCGCGTGGTGGAAGCTGTTCGCCGTATCGAACTGACCATACACGTCGGGGACATCGCGACTGGGCGATGAGAAAGGCTGCAATGCGTTGCCGCTAAAATTAGTAGCTGTGGCTCCCCCTGTATCGTGGCACTTCAGGCAGAAGTTGTCCTGGACATCCGTGACCCACGATTCCAATGTATCACTCGATGTGTTCCTTGAAAATTGGCTGAAGGATATGAGGGTGGCATCCGTCCCGTCGTCGGGGTCGCGAAGATCCACCTGGTTGTTTTTGTGGAAAGCACCATCAACCGCCTCGTAGTGGCAGACCCCGCAATCGTCGTCGGTGACAGACCCGCCAGCCACATGGTGGGAGGCCAAAGCGAACTCTCCAACTACTGCCCGTCTTGTTGGAGGACCATCCCCATTGTCCTGGCTAGTGTTGTGACAATTAGCACACCCACTTGCCTTGAAGCCATCCTCATCCACAGCGGCCTCACCCTCGTGGGTGTGGCAGCCAGTGCAAGCAACGGCCACCTCGTGCGAGTGAAGCACGGCTGCGCTATTCCGGTGGCGATCGGTCTGTGTGTGGCAGGTTTGACAGATGCCGTTCCACGGGGAGTTGTCGTCATCCCACGCAAAGAAGCCCGTGTTCGCCTGGAAGAGGGCCGGTTCGAGCGCCCCAGTGATGTACTTGATCGTATTCGGGCGGATCCACTCGACGTTCGAATCACTGCCGCCCGTGTGTGTATCCGCCGTTACGAAGTCGAACTGATTGTGCACCTCGTGACAGGAGCCGCAGTCGACGAGTGTTATGTAATTTGGGCCCTTATGCAGGTCAACGGCGGACTTAGCATCCGCCAGCTGGCCCGGGCTGTGGCAAGTCTTGCACTTGGTCGCCTGGTCCGCTCCCGTCGGTACCTGGAACGATCCATGGAAGTCCCCTGTTCCGAAGTGACAGTCTGAACAGTTCGCGAGTCCGTGGGCAGCGTTGTGCCCCGAGTTCCCCCTGGCGGGATCGGTTTGCCTGTAGTCGATGCTTGCGCCCGCGCCGGCATACGCGTATACCGCGACATAATAGGGCAAGTCGCTGGAGAGACCTGTGACTGTTACCTGCGAGCCGGTTCCCACGTAGACGACGTAGTTCCCGCTTCCAATCTGATCACCAGCCCCGAACAAGGCGTCCGCGGTGTATGTCTCGCCGTCCACGGGATCGGAGTCAACGGGGAGTTTCTCCTTCATGAGTACGATCGAGCCGTCGCCGTTTCCGGGGGTCCACGAGAGAGTGAGCTCACCTTCCGCTGGCCTTAAGCCCCACCGAACATCAGAGGCCTGAACCGTGGGCTCCGCTCCCGCTGCAAGCTTTGGAGCGGCGAGAAGCACGGACAAAACCGCGAACGCAAGAAGTCCCCGTCTCATGCCGACCCTTTCGTAAAAGACCGCTTTAGCATTGATGCCTTGCAAACCGTAGTTCCTCCTGATGGTCAGGGACTCGTAAGTAAATCAACCCGATGATTCCCTGCGTTGGCGACGGCTACATCTCCGTTCTCCTTGAGAGCTATGTCCAGAGGAAGCCTGAGCTGCCCCGGCTCCGTGCCCTCCGTCCCGTAGGAGTCGATGTAGTCACCGCTCAAGGCGTTCAGGATTTGAATCCTGCTCATGTGGGAGTCGAGGGCGTGGACACGGCCGAGCCCATCGATGGCCACGCTCTGAAGGCGAACGAAGCGGCCCTGCCATTTGTATCCCATCATCCCCTGGCCGATGTTCCCACCGAGTGAGCGCACGAGATTCCCCTGGAGATCGAAAACCCTCACCAGGTTGTTGGCCTGATCGGCGACGTACAGCTCCCCGCCGGCGATCGCAACTGCGATGGGAAAGCGAAGCTCTCCCGCACCAATGGTGCCCAGGAGGTCTCCATTGGTCGCATCGAACTTCAAGACCGCGTTGACACGGCTGTCCGCCACATAGAGAATCCCGCTCTGGTCGAAGGCCAGACCGTTGGGCATCTTAATCGTTCCCGCTCCAATGTCCCGCAATTTATTCCCGGTCGAATCGTATACCTCAACAATGTCGAGACCATCGCTGCCAACGTAGAAGTTCCCTAAATCGTCGACGCCCACTGCCAAAGGTGTGTTTAGGTCTTTGAGCTCACCAATCAAATTGAGATCGGGATCATAGATGAAAACAGACCCGACCTTGGCATCACTGACGTAGAGTTTACCGTCTGAACCAAAAGCAAGCCGTGTGGGAAAGAGGAGCTGATTTTTGATGGCAAGCGGGTCTTCCGGCGGCTGGTCGCAGTGATAATACTGCCGGATGAAGTCAAACAGGCCTGCATAATGTCCCTCTTCATAGTACTTCTCTATATTGTCCGGGACCTGGATCCACTCGCACCAGTCCATGTATTGACCTACCGTTTCCCAATCCTGTTTCAGCTTCTTTTCGCTGAACAATATGAGGTCGTCCAGGTCAACGTCGCCGTCCCCGTCCATGTCACTCCTGTCAGTACGCGCATAAGCTAGGCTTGGGTAATTGGCCTGGCTACCTGAAGATTCCGAATTGCATCCCGCAAAGACCACCACTACCAGAGCCATAAACGCCATACTCCAAAAAACTGCCCATTTGTTTCGCAAGTTAGTGACGAGGGTACTCATTACCAAGATTCCCTTTTCTCAGTTTCCCTGCTCGATTCTGGCCGTTTTCGGCAAAGAAGTACGTTTTTTCTCGATGCAAGGTTTGTGCCGTATGAAAGGGTATTCCGTCGAGGAAGCACAAATCTCAGGATTGATATGTAACTTATTGAAAGTAGAAATTTTTTGCTTTAAGACTCAAGATTCAAGACCCAAGACTCAAGGCTAAAGATAGTGAATTCTCAGAAGGGCGTGCTGGAAAGGGCGCATGGGGGTGTGTGTAATCGCGCAGTTAGAAACCCCGAAATGGATATCTATCGCCAGATTCAATACAACTGACGTATATACAAATCTACTCACCTGCTCCCGACTGGAAGGACTCATTGGTACCATATTTTCTAAGGAGATATTTATAATCGAGGCCATGAGGACCTCTTGGTCCGCTGGCATCGTTGGGATCATCGCAGCCTAAACAGGATGAATTTTCTACCGGGTAATCGCCATGGGCTTTTTTTAAAGGAGCCTTGCCACTGTCATGAAATGTAAGGCAAGGAGAGAGGTTCTCAGAAGTCTTTTGGTAGTTTCCCCCTTGAGACTGATAGCAGGCTTCGTTGCCTTCTACTTCAGCAAGTGACGCGCTGGAATGCCACTGGCTATGGGTACGTCAACGCCTCGTGGTTTTTCCCGTGGCACAAAAGGGTACACTGCCCGCGACCGGGCCCCAGTGAGATGAACTCAAGACGCCCACTGCTCGAAGCGGTGACCACGGACTTCCCGGTTCGATCCCGGCTCATAAAGTTGATCAGGCCGATGTTTTGCCTCGACCCGTGCGCGTCGTGGCACGCTGCGCACGATGCCTGCGCACCCCGCACGTGCTCGTCATGGAGGAACGTATTGGCTCGGTCGTTGATGAGGAAGTCGCGATTATGACACTTGTAACATAGGGCATAGGTCTGGAAAGACTCCGCCGATGGATCGTTCTGCTGGTACTCCCGCTCGAGGATCGGCGAGTAGCGTGACCCGTGTGGACCGCGGGGCCGCGCGCCTGCTGTCGTCGATTCATCGTTGTTATGGCAATCGGTACAGTAGATGATGCTGGCAGTGGAATATCCAGCCTCGAAACCTCCCATAGTGGTATTCCTCCCAACGGTCGCCACCGGATGATACGAGGGGTTGCTCGGGTCGATCTCCAGGCGGGTGTTCCGGACGTTGTCCTGGCGGACAACCCCGATGCTGCTTTCATCCCGGATCCCGTGACACTTCAAGCACACCTCGTACTCGTAAATCGCCTCGTTCGCTGCTGCACCAGAGATCCTCAGGCCCCGGACCCCCTTAAGCCGGCCCGGAGCCGCCGGGGGGCTTGCCCGCACGGAGATCGCCTGGTGGGGGTTATGACAGTCGGTGCACGTCACGTGGCGCGGCATCGAATTGAAATCCTCACGTGGATCATGTGCCCAATCGGAGGAAGCAATCGGGTGCGCGCTGGGTTTAAGGAACTCGGACTCGAGGTTCTTGGAGGCTACTCTCCCGTTGTGGCACACGAGGCAGACGGCACGCTCCTGTGAACTGCTCAGGAGGCGGGGAGGGCGAGGGGCGGCATGGGGTCGATGACAGTTCTCGCATCCGCCTTCGGTTACGGTACTGAAAGGCAATGTGGGCCACGGGCTAGTGCCGGCGCCGCGCCAAGTCGCGGCCGACGTGGCATGTGCCGAACCAGTCCAATTCTTGAGCCGATGACATGCCGTGCACAGCACACCAGCGCGGTCGTCCAGCCGTAGGAACATCCGGTAGCGGCCCTCATGCGAATCGTGGCAGGCGGTGCATTGAAGCTGCTTTGTTTCGTCTAACCGGATGCCGTGCGGAAGCGCAGCGGGATCGGCGAGCTCTCCCCGCTTGAGGGCGAGGGCTGAGTCATAGACGAAGGAGATAGGATGGTCGTCCGAGAGGTCGGTCCCCAGAGATGCCCGTCCGGTTAACCGTGGCAGGAGCACCGTGCCGGTTGCCGAGGAGACGCGGAGGTTACCCAATGCCATGGTCCCGTCATGGCAGCTCAAGCAGAGGCGCGATGCGCCGGTGGGTTGGTTCAGCTTAGCCTCGAGGGTGGAGCTGGCATAAAGCTTATACGTGACCCCAGGGAGGGCTTGGTTCCACAGGGCTCGCGCGGGGTTGGCGTTGTGCGGTGCGTGACAGAAGATACACACCCGGGCAACACCTGGCGTCCTGACACCTCCTGGGCCGGTCACCGAGAGGTTATGCGCCGTGTTGAGGATGCCGGTCCGAGCGATGGCTTCCCCGGGGCCCGAGACGGCAACGAGGATACCGCACACGAGGAGCCCTACCGCCCGGATACTAGCCACCACTGGTTTCCCCGAGGTAATCAAAGATTTGAACCCTCTGATTGTACGAATCCGCCACATAAATCCGGTCCTTGCCGTCAATGAAGAGGCCATTCGGGAGCCAGAACTGACCCAGGCCCACTCCACGTTGGCCGAAGCTGAGAAGAAAATGGCCATTGCGATCAAAAATCTGGACGGCATCGAAGAGGGCGTCCACCACATATACGTGCCCTTGGCTATCCACGCCGAGGCCCTTCGGGGAGGCAAAATCACCCGACCCGTCCCCATGGCGACCAAAGGCATCGAGAAAGCGCCCTTCTTGACCAAACATCTGGATCCGAAACCCCAGGGAATCGGTCACGTAGAGGGTGCCTAGCCCGTCCACTGCCACATGGGTCGGGAAGTTGAATTTCCCATTGCCTGTTCCTCGCTGGCCGATGACCCCCACCGGCTTGCCATCGCCCGCAAACATCCAGACCCGGTGTACCGCACTGTCGACCACGTAAAGACGATCTGTGGAAGCGTCGTAGACGAGACCAGCCGGGCGCCGCAGGTTCGACTCCGCAATGGTCCCTATCAGTCTTCCCTCGGCGTCATAGACAAACACCCTGGCAAGGTACGAATCCGCCAGGTAGACTCGATTGTTCCGGCCGAGAGCCACGGCAACCGGTGAGACGAGGCGTTGCCCGCCCGCCTCCCGGATCCTCTCGAATCGACCGGCCTGAGGATCCAGAATCCATAACGCCTGCGCCCCTGGATCGGCTACGTAGATCACCCCCTCATCGGCAGTCACGCCGGTCGGGCGCACGAACCACTCCTCTTCCTTGCCCACGAGCAATTCCCCAAGGCTTCTCCAGAAGGAAGGCCGAATGCCCAAGTCCTGCGGACGTGCCACAGCCTTCACGAACCGGATTCGCGGGCGCTCTGGCGGTTGGGGCCACACAAGGGGCCCCATGGCCCCTGCTCGTTCTGCTGGGAGCTGGCGCACCGGTGAGCCACAGGCCGCGACCACAGCTAAAATCACTAGGAGGCTGATAGTTCGTGTCCCCACGCGCATCCCGCATGTCCCTCAGAATCGGCGTATGATACGAAAATTAGCCCGGTACTCGTCCGTATCAGTATCTCCCCGCTGCCGATTAGTGTACGTCAGTGTTGGGCTCATTTCAACCCTGCGGAAGAACCATCGGACCCGCAGGCCCGCCTCTATGGTGCGCTCGTCTTCCACCAGCGTGTCATTGAGATCGCGGATCTCCGCGTAGGTTTCGGCGGTGAGGCTGGTGTTAAACGTATAGGTCAGGGTGGCCTGCCCCGTCAGGGCGCGGGTCTCTCGCCCTTCGGGCCTTGAAAAGTCGGTAAAGGTCTGGTTGCCACTCATCGCCAGCGTCATCTCGGCGAGAATGGGTATCCCCAGTGACTGCTTTGATCGAATCTCGTCAAACGCCAAATCCCCCGACCTGAAGCGCTCTGCCTCTCCCACGAGGCTCGCCCTGAGCCGCTTGCCGTCATACCGCAGCTCAGTTCCAATGGTGTCAGACCGCTCGTCATCGAGAAAGCGGTCATCGCGCCCGGAGAGGAGGCTTTGATCTGACTGTTCGTGGATAAAGTACGGGCGAATCCATCGGTAGTCCGCGCTGATATTGACGTACCAAGTTCCCGTGGTAAAGGTGAGAGAGGGGGAGACACTGAACCAGTAGTCCACGGCGATCGTGTCTCCGGGGTTGATGCCCGGGTTGGTCAGTGAACAAGGGAGGGGCACGATCTCGGTAGTATCCCCGACGGTCCGGAGCGTGTAGTCAACCGCCTCCGTCAAGATTTGCGGCACCGGGAACGGGGCACAGCCGCCGGGCAACGGGCCCAGTGCCACTTTCGTGACAACGACCGTGGACGTGATGACAAACGGATTGCGGAGGCGAATCGGGAGTGCAAAGGGGGTGGCAGCAGTGTGCGTCTCTTGGGGGACAAAGGTCTCGGTGGTGTCGAACCGGTCGTCCTCGTACTCGAAGGACCCTCCCAGGTCCGCGATCAGTCGGCCATCCCTGGGTAAGCGCTTGGTGTACTCAAAGTCCAGCCGGCCGCCGTAGATTTGCTTCTCGCCTCCTGGAAGCGTCTCATATGTACCGTCGAGTTCAAAGGTGGTGGTGAAGTTCTCGAACAACCGGTGGCTCAGTGTGAACACCCCGGTCTGTGTAGTGGTCGCATCACCCAGTGTATCGGTGTATCTAAGGAGGTAGCGATACTCTGTCCGGAGCCGCTCGGTATGATCGACCCGCAGTAGCTCATCCGCGGTCAAGGTTGTCAGGTCAGATGCCCCCGAACGGGTAAAGGCGAACAGCCGGGAATCCCAGCGCCTGTTCAGCTCCGTCCCGAAGTCGAGGCTGTAGTAAATGCTTCCCTCGTGGCTCTGGTAGCTGAGGTCTGGAAAAACCTCGTCCGAAAAATCGACGAACTCATATCGGAGGTCCATCTCGCTGTCAATCCACCCCCGTAACCCCTCATAGGTAATGCGGTTTAGCTGCTCTTCCCGGCGCGTTGCGATGTCGCCCGTGCGCGACTTCTCCTCTTGAAACTCCTGTCGAAAGGTCAGCTTTGAGGGAATATGCAACCGCTTGGCAAAGAGCGTTATTCCCCTATTCTCGGTCTCGACCTCAGTCCGGCCGGCCAGTTCGCGGGATAAGAAGAATTGTTCCCGATTTGCGAAGAGGTTTAGCGACATTGTCTGCTCCGGAAGGACGCTTGCAAAGGCATCGTACCCTTGCAACGTGCCATCGCGGAATTCGGTCCCGCTTTCCGTCGTGAGCCACTCCTGGGAGAGTCCGAAGGTTCCCCCCAGGGACAAGTTTATAAGCCGGGGGTCGAAGAAATAGGCCCCCACGTTCCGGAGGGTGAGCCGCTCCTCCGTGAACGTGCTCTCGAACCTCGTTTGTTCCACACTCCCCCTCCCTATGTCCTGGCGGAAGAAGTCAACCACGCCCTCGATGGCCCCGTCCCAGCGACCCAGCCGAAAGACCTCTGCTGGCGCTTGAGCGGCCAAAAAAAAAGAGTCACCGCCATCGCGAGGCTTCCAGCGAGGAGACATCGGAAATGCCAGCTCCTCATTTGCCTGCGTGACACCGGTTGCAGGTTTCGAAGGTCACACCCCATGCCATCTTACCATTGTGACAGACCCCGCAGAACTTGTCCTGCTGGATAGCATCCATCGAAATCTTGTTTACACCCGCCTTCATCTCGAACAGGCCGGGGTGGCAGGCGTAGCACTTGTACCGGATGCGATGGATCCAGTGAGGGAACACAGCGGCTGGCGTCCCGCTCTCCCCACCCTCTCGCTTGAAGACTACGTCTCCCTCGACCGCCACCGCTGGGCTAACAAGGAGGCTCGCCATAAGGAGCCCAGCTGCGAGTCGCGAAAACAGTGACATCACTTCCCTCCCTTCATGGCGGGGTGGCACCGGCCGCAGGCGTCCACGGGGAAGGTCACTCCCTTCCCGTGACAGGCCCCGCACGACTGTCCCTCTTCAATCTTCTCCATGGACATGGGCGTCGCCCCCGTCTCCTCCTGGAAGAGCGCGGGATGGCAGTTGGCGCATGCCAGCCAGGCCGTGTGGGCCTCGTGGGGAAAGATCACCTTGGACTCCTCGTCGCCCTCAGGGGTCCGCTCGATATCCAGTTCCAAGACCTCCTCCTCTGCCGCCTTGGGGTCGATCCCCGGCCGGGGCCCGATCACCCCATCCGCCAGCGCCTTGGTCAGGTCAGGCATCCCGTCGGTCACGGGCAGCAGCTTCGCCGCATCCGCCCAGGTCCGCGCTCGTTCAAGCGGGTTCTGTGACTCCTCGGCTGGGCGCCACTCCTCCGTGGCCGGGATCTTGGGGTGGCACCGCACGCAGCGATCTTTCATGCCAAACGCCACCGTGCCATGACAGGCGCCGCATTGCTGGCCCACCTCGATCTTGGCCATCGTGACCATGGTCGGCTTAGCCTGCCGCTTCAGGGGGAAGATGGCCGGGTGACAACTCCCGCACGCGAGCCACCGGGTGTGCCCACCGTGGGAGAACTTGATCGAGAAGAACTTGCTTGACGAAGCCAGTTCCACATCCAATTCCAGCACCGCCTGCTCCGGCGACTTCGGATCCGGGCCGGGCCGGGGTTTGATGGTCCCCGCTTTGAAGGCCTGGTCCCAGTCCACGTGTCCTTTGCTTTCCTTTGGGAGGAGCTGAGCCACTTCCGGCCAGCCCTTTGCCCGCTCAATCGGAAGCTCGGCTTCCTTCGAGACTGCTTTTTCACCTTGCGCCTTCGCGGCCGCTCGCTCCTTTTCCAGCTGTCGCTTCAGCTCCTCGATTTCCCGGAGCAGGTCCCGTCGCACGCGGCGCTTGGGTGGTGGCGCTCCCTCACGATCGAAGAAGAAATCCAGGACCTTTGCCCGCTTCTGCCCGCTACATCCGACGAACAACGCAAGCGCCAAGCATGCGCCCACCGCCAGCGTCACGATCATTTCCTTTCGACTTAGCTCTCGATTCACTGCACCTTCCCTCTTATCGTGTCGGCGGCATACCATTCCGAGGATGCCCGGCCCCGGGCGCAGGAGGAGAGCCCATCTGGAGCAACCGCTTCCTCGGAAGTCCCCAGTCGGGCCTCAGCGCACTGGCCGCCAGGAACTCCCGAGCAGCCAGCTCACGCATGCCTTTCTTCTCATAGACGAGCCCGAGGTTGAAACGGGCCTCGGCCAAGTGGGGCGCTAGCTCGAGCACCCTGAGGTAGCCTTTGGCTGCCTCCTCCAGCTTTCCCAGCTCGAAATACGCGTTGGCTAGGTTGTTGAGGACCTGATACGCCTGCGGCTCGATCTGGCGTGCCGCCTCCAAGGAATCTACCGCCAGGTCAAAAAAGGCCCGCTCCCCAAACCGGATGCCCAACCGGGTGTAAAAGACACCGAGGTTGTTGTGGGCCTCGGCGGGGTTGGGATCGCCGTGCCTGGTCCGGCCATGCTGGGTCACGGTCTCCTTCGCCTCCAACTGGCGCAAGATCGCCCCAGCTTTAAGATAGCTCCCGATCAAACGGTCCTCCGGTCGAAGCTCCGCGAGGCGTGCCAGCTCTGCGGTAGCCTGGGTAAACTCTCCCAGGGAAAAGAGGAGCTTCGCTCGCTCGATCTGGGAGGCGATGTCATCCGGATCAAGCGGCGGCGCCTTTCGGATTTGGGCGAGAGCCTCTTCCTTTTCTCCCCGGGCCCAGTAGACACGGGCAAAGTGAACCCGTGCCGCCTCCAAGAGCCCGGGGGGGAGATTGGTGACGGCCGGGAACTCCCTGGTTCGGGCATCCCTGAGCAGCCGAGCGTTCTCGTCTGTGGTGTCGGCGTAGAGTGCCATGGGGGCGGCGAACTCAAGGAGCGGCCTGTCGTCGGTGTTCTCCACAGCGCCCTCGGCGAAACGGGCGAGGTCACCCTCATCCAGGAAGAACAGGGTGAACAGATCCAGGGGTGAGCTTAATCTGAGGCTCGCCATGTCCTCGCGGACCGTTGCCGAGGCTTCGATCCGTCGCTCCAGCAGCGCGTAATCGACGCTGAGGGGCGATGTCCCTCCTACCAATAGGTAATCACTCCGGATGGTGCGCCAGAGGGTCGAGTGCGGAAAGACCTGCCTGAACGTGTTCACGATCATCTTCAGCTCCCTCGGGAAGAGGGAGTACCCGTGAACCCACTGGACCATGATCCCATCATCCTTCAGCCGTTCTTGGGCCAGGCGGTAGAACTCCCGGGAGAAGAGGTTAGCGACTCCCGCCATCCACGGGTTTGACGGCTCCGAAGAGATCACATCATATCGCTTCCCGCTGCCAAGGATGAAGTTCCTCCCATCCCCGATTACGAGCCGGACACGGGGGTCGTGGAGTACCCCCCGGTTCTCCCGGATGAAGAATTTCGATGCCTCGACAACGGCCGGCTCCAGCTCCACCACATCGATTTCCCGTACAATGGGGTGTTGGGCCACCGCTCCCGCCGTTACTCCGCTGCCAAGACCGATGACGAGGACCCGTTCGGGCCGCGGGTGGAGAAAGACGGGCAGATGACCCAGCATGAGCTGTGTTGTCATGTCCACCCCGTTGCTGGCATCCACCTTTCCGTCAATCTTCAGCAAGGTCATCCGTTCCGTGCGCTCCACCGCCACCGTGGAGTTGATTCCATCACGGTAAAAGAGAAGCTGCCGCGATGCGCCCTCCCGTCGGAACCGGGCAACCGGGTCCTCCTCGGCCGCGAACCTCTTGACGTAGATCGACACGCCCCCCACCATCACCCGCCGGTCCCAACGGGGGAGGAAAACCACTGCTGCAGCGAAGACGAGCACCACCGGGGCGACCACCGCACGGCGCCAGAGGGGTCGGGATGCGGCGGATGCGACGAGAACAACAACGCCGATGGCGGCATTCATAGCGGCGGCCGCCATCATGGACGCCTGCGCCCCCAACCAAGGGACAAGCAGGAACCCACCAAAGAGAGCGCCCCCGATTGTCCCCATCGTGTTAGCCGAGTACACCTCCCCTATGTCGCGGCCCAGCCGGGGGAGGGCCCTGCTACAGATCTGGACAGCGCAGGGGAAGACACACCCGATGATCGTGGTCGGGACGATCATGACGAGGAAGCTGAGCATGAACTGGGTCACCAGTGCCGCTCTGGCAGAGGGAGACAGATGCCCGAGGATGGTGAGCACAAGGTCCGGCATCCGCTCAAAGGTCGGGATCAGGACCAGCGCCGCCAGTCCAATAGCAACCTCGAACCAGCCGAAGAGGGCTATATCCACCCGTCGCCGCCCCCAGATCCTGGCAAAGAGGAAGCTGCCCAGCGCCAGGCCTATGAGAAAGGTGGTGAGCATGGCGCTGAAGGCGTATATCGAGCTGCCTATGACGAGCCTCAACGCCCGGGTCCAGGCGATCTCATAGACCATGGAGGCTGCCCCGGACAGGCCGATGCCGACGAGCACGAGCCGCATCATCAAGGGAGTCGACAAGGGAAGCAACTCGCTTCCTGAAGTTCCCAGGGCTCGGGATTCCTCTGGTTGCCTCGGTTCGGTCGGCGCTTCGCGAGGCTCCCGCGTCCACCGGTCTGTAACAAGGGCCCAGCACCCAACTCCCAGGTTGACCGCCACAGCCAGGACCGTGGTGGCCTTTACCCCGATGGCCGGCAGAAGGAAGAACCCGGCGGTCCCCGAGCCCAGCACAGCGCCGAACGTATTGAGGGCGTAGAGGTACCCAATCTTTCGACCGAGCCCTTCTAGGCGACTCACGAAGAATTTGGCCATTACGGGCAGGCTCGCGCCCATCAGCGTCGTCGGAACGAGCAGAATCAGGAAGGCCAGGGCGAACTGGGCCAGGCTGAAAGTGAAGACGGAAAGCCCGAGGGAGCGGTACAGGGCAAGGTAGACCACCTCGGCCTGAGCCAGGAGAGTCGGGATGAGCAGCCCATAGACGCCGATCCCGGCCTCAAGGAGCGCGTACACCCGAAGTGGTCGGCCCCGGCGATCGATAAGCCTGCCGAAGATGAAGGCACCGAGGGCCAGGCCGGCCATGAAGGCCGTCAGCACGGTCGTGATGGCGAACGCCGTGTGGCCGAAGACGAGGCCCAGCATCCGCATCCAGACGATCTCATAGACCAGGCCCGCCGATCCCGAGAAGAGGAAGCAGAGGCCGACCGAAATTGCAAGGACTCTCCTCTCACTCACCGCGCCGCTATCCATTCTCAGCCCTCTCCATGATCTCCCGAAGCTGTCGGAGGAGTCCGGAACTGCCCAGACCCTCGGCAAGCCGCCGCTCCATATGGACCGCCGTGTCGTACTTGACCCCGATCTCCTTTGCAAGCTCGACAGAGCTGCGGCCCCCCCCGAGGAGTCGAAGGCAGCGGAACCATGTGCCCAAGGGAAGATTCGTGCGGGCGAAAGGCGTCCCCTTCAGGTCGCTGAACGTTCGCCGGCAGCCGAGGCAGAGGTATCGCCGCCGGGGCACCTTGGCGAACTTAGAATGGGTGGTCACCCGGCTCCGCCGACAGAACGGGCAGGTAATCCCATTGGGCCAGCGCACCCGCCGGAGCAGCTCATAGCACCACGCCTCGCTGAATTCCAGCCGCATTTCGAAAACCCCCCTCCGCCGCGTTTACCCGGTATAGCGTGATCACCCCGGGCTGGAAAACCGTAGCCCAAAAAGGAGGCCTAGCGACTTCACCCCGCGTCCAGGCCTCCTCTTTGGTTCTCGCGCCGCCTTTACTTGATGTGACAGTTAGCGCAGAAGCCTGCTCGCGCCGCACGCAAGAAGTTACTAATGCTACCGTCGTGAGGATTGTGGCACGTGCCACACTCCATGCCGTTGGCCCCTCCCAATGGATCGGCGTAAAGCTTCACGCTAGTCGGAGGATCCTGATAGCTCGCCGTGTCGGCATTACTCGTGATGGTGTTGTACGTGCCGGGGGTGGCGTCAGGATAGGGGATCGCGACGGGATGGTTCCCCTTCAGGTCGCCCAAAGGGGCGATTACCTGAGTACCTTCGACCTTGCCGCTCACCGTGCCCGTCCAGATGTAACTGCCCACGGTGGTATCGCCCACGCCCACGGTCCCGTCGTGGCAGCTCAGGCAGTTCTTCGTCGTGCCTGACCAGGCGGGTATGTTCACCGGCAGCGTGGTCCCAGCCAGCGTCTCAGTCGCATCGCTCCAGGTTAAAAGACCCGCTGACTGTGTGTGGTTCCAGATCAGGGGGGTGGCGCTAACACGGTGAGGGGCATGGCACGTGATGCATTCACCACCGGCTCCCTCGGCGCTGAAATCGTGGGCGGTATTGGTGATATCGTCTTGGGCGACCGCCAGGGACGGCACGTAGGCCCACACCACCATGACCGCCAGGGCCACAAGACAGAGCTTCAACAGGGTACGCATGCTTCTTCCCTCCTTTCATCGTAGGTATTCACTTGCTTTTCGTTTCTTTCTTCTCTGCCCTTGCAGCATCACCCCCTTTCCCGGGCCGAGGCGGCAGGGGCAGGAAGCTGTCCTCGGCCTTGGTATTGATCAACTGGTAGATGGCCACCCGTTTGTTGAACGCATCGGCCACGTAGATGCGGTTATTCCTATCGATGGCAATCCCCGTCGGGTTGAACAGGGCGCCAGGGATGTGACCTCGCCCGGCGAAGATAAGGAGAACCTCCCCTCGCGAATTGAAAATCTGGACGTTGCTCCAGGCGGAATCCACGACGTATAGGTTGCCGAAGGAATCCACGGCGACGCCCTTGGGCTTGTCGAACATCCCGAAGGCATCTCCCCGCTCGCCAAAGGTCTTGAGATAGCGGCCTTCCGGATCAAAGGCTTGAACCCTCGCGTTCAAGGTGTCCGCCACGTAAAGATTCCCCTTTTGGTCCAGCGCCAGGTACGTCGGGAACAAGAACTTGCCCCCCTCGGCCCCCTTACCCCCAATCGCCTTGAGGTAAGTGCCGTCAATGTCAAAGACATGCACCACATGATTGTACGAGCCTTTCCGAGAAGAGTCCGCTACGTAGATTCTCCGGCCCTTGGAGTCGATGGCGATCCCAGTGGGGCGCTCCAGGCTCTCGTGAAAGACCTTCCGGAGATACTTGCCGCTCGGATCAAAGACGCGAACCAGCCTTTGGGCCGAATCTACCACGTAGACGTTCTCGTTCTCGTCCACGGCGATTCCGAGGGGCCTCACCAAAGGGTACATGTCCGGCCGGAGAAACCAAACCCGGCGCGCCTCGAAGTCGAAGACGAACACCGTGCCCTTGCCATAGTCCGAGACGTAGAGGCGGCTGCCGTCGCAAGAGGGAGCGACCCCCATGGGCTGGGAAAGGGATATGGGCACTTTCTTTCCAATCAGAGCTTCCGCGAAGAGCTCACCCGAGCTTTTCCCCAGATCGTCCTGGTTGCGGAGAACCCCCACGAACTTAATGCGAGACGTAAGGGGTGGCTCCGGCCATAGCAGCTCCTTAATCTGAGGCTTTTCAACCGTGGCACAACCGGAGACTGCCACAATAAGGGCACCCGTAGCCGCCCAGATAAGCCGGCGTGATCTTATTCCGAGGAGGGTGCGTGACAAACACACTGGAGCCATTTGTATCGCCTCGATCGCCTTCATATCTCGTAAACAAAGAATTCCCGTGAATGTTGAATTACAATATTTGTGCCATAGGATGGGTTTTAGATCAGGAAAAACTAATCATGGGAGGATGGAACGGAAGTCATTGAAAATAGGAGGGTTTTGGTTTAAGGCGCAAGGTTTAAGGCGCAAGGCTCAAGGCTTAAGAAAAAAGATTGGAAGGGGAAAATGTGGGAAATGGCGCAAGGGGGGTGTGTAATAAGGCGCAGGCTGAAAGGCATAAGGTTAAAAGCGTAAGGCTGAAGCAAGGCTAAAGGTGCAAGGCTTAAGGCGTAAAACTGAAGCAAGGCGGAAGATGAGGACGCAAAGCTTGAGTCGAAATGATTATTTCCGTTTTTTGATCGCTGCTGATCTGGCTTGGATGAGCCTTGTTAACATACTCGAAATGGCCCTGCACTCTTGTTGGATATGATCGAAATGTTCCTTTGTAATGTAACCAATTTCGTGGGCTATAATAACTTGGCTAAGAACTTCGGCGGAGGATCCTTTCGCCGTGTAAAAGAACTTGATGGCCTGTCGGTCCGTATCCAGCTCATCGCCCTCAGCAATGTTACTGGAAATAGAAACAGCAGCTCGGCGAATTTGGTCTCTCAATCCATAGTCTTTGACAAACGCGCCTTGTCTAGTCAGTTTGTAAAGAAACACGGCGAGTTCCTTTGCCCGCTGCCATACGTTCAGCTCTTGGAATTTTCCCACTGCCTTAACTGCCCAAGGTTTTGACCTTGGGCCTTACGCCTTTTGCCGTGTGCCTTGAACCTTTGGTCTTGGGCTCATCGGAGACCGTACTTTTTCATCCGATGGCGCAGGGCATGCCGTGATATATCGAGCAGCTTTGCAGCCTGGACCTGGTTTCCACTTGCCCTCTTCAGGGCCTGTTCGATCAATTCCCTCTCCACATCGGCCAGGGATACTCCCTTCTCGGGCAATTTGAACGCTGCACCCGTCTCGTGGGCATTTTTCGCGATCTCCCTGGGCAGATGTTTCACCAAGATGTGCTCCTCTCCTCCCAAAATGACAGCCCTTTCTATGACGTTCTTCAGTTCTCGGACATTTCCCGGCCAATCGTAGCCCATCAAGAGCCCCTCCGCCTCCTCGACAATTCCCTGCACGTTCCTTTTGAATTCACGATTGGCCGTCTGGATGAAGTATTTACTAAGAAGGGGTATATCCTCTTTTCTCTCCCTCAGGGGCGGCATATAGATGGGAACGAGGTTAATTCGATAGTAGAGGTCCTCGCGAAAACCACCGTTTTCAACGGCCTTCCAGAGATCCCTGTTTGTGGCTGCAATCAAGAGGACATCAGCATCCATTTCGTTGACCCCCCCGACGCGGCGAAATTTCCTCTCCTCGATGACCCTGAGGAGCTTCCCCTGGAGATCGAGTCTCATGTGCCCGATCTCATCCAGCAAAAGCGTGCCCATCTGGGCCTGCTCAACGAGCCCCCTTTTCAAGTCCTTGGCATCGGTGAAGGCCCCCTTCTCGTGTCCGAAGAGCTCGCTCTCCAAGAGGTTCTCCGGGATGTTTGCACAATTGACCTCGACAAGAGGATGGGCCTGGCGAGGGCACTGATAGTGGATGGCTTTGGCCACGAGATCCTTCCCGGTCCCGGTTTCCCCAAGGATCAAGACGGTCTTTACGTCCATTTCGATGATCTTGGAGATTCGCTCGTAGACCTCCTGCATGGGAGGGCTGGACCCGATAATGTTCCCGAAACCATACCGCTCCCGTTGCTGCATGCGAATCAAGGCAACTTCTCTTCTCAGCCGGGTTCTCTCGAGGGCATTGTGAATGGTGATCGCCACGCCGTCCATGTCGAAGGGCTTCGAGATGTAGTCATACGCGCTCAACTTCATGGCCTCAACCGCGGTCTGTACCACGTCCGAGGCTGTCAGCACGATTACCACTACCTCTTTGGTCAGTTGGCCCAATCTCTTCAAAACCCCAATCCCATCGATCCCCGGAAGCATAATATCCAAAAGGATCAGGTCCGGTATCTCCTCATTGATCCTCTCCAGGGCCTCTTCCCCCGTTTGAGCGGAGATAACCCTGTAACCGCGCTGAGTAAGGTCCTCCTGCAGTGACCAATTCAACATGGTGTCATCTTCGACTACGAGAATAACCTCTTTCGGCATTTGCTAACCACCACTATCGTAACTACTTCGGGGATTCCCCTCTCGTTTCTCGTGAGAGAAATAGCATCCATCCGTCGCCCAAGTTCAACGGGCCTACTGTGCAACGGGAAAAAAGATACGGAAGGTCAGCCCCTCTTCCCCTCTCTTTTTGGCCTGAATCGAGCCGCCATTCTGGTCGAGGATTCTCTTAGCCATGGAAAGCCCTGTTCCGGATCCCCTCCCCATGGTTGAAAGGAATGGCTTAAAAAGCCTTTCCAAATCGATTTCCGGGATCGAGATACCCGTGTCCTCGAACTCCAAAAGGATGTGGCCCCCCGAATCCCGTGAGCTTCGTACGGTGAGCTTCCCGCCCTGGGGCATGGCCTTCCCCATGTCCAAGAAAAGGTAGAGAAAGGCCTGTTCGATCTGTCTTGGGTCAATATTTAGCTCGGGGAGGTTTGTTGAGAGATGCTTTTCAACCGTAATCTTACGTCGTTGACACTCCGATTGAATTCTATTCAAAGACTGTTCCAAGAGCTCATGTATATCGGCGGGGGAAGGATTTGGCGGTGAAATCCTACTAAAATCCATCAAGTCTGACAAGGCCTTGTTGATATTTCTCACCTGATCGTAAATCTCTTCTATGACCTTTCCGTTAGGGTCTTCTGGGGCTATCTTTTTCCCCAAGGCCTTCAAAGCTACCCTTATCCCTGCCAGTGGATTTTTGATTTCATGGAGGAATCCGTCAACTAGTTCCTTGATCATGTACTGATCCATTTGCGGCCTCGCCTCTCTTGAATCCTCGTGCATAACAATACCTCTAACCTGCGGTCCAAGTATAGCCATGAACTTTCGGCATCTTACCTGTTGTATAGTTTTTTAACCCTTTTGTTCACTTAGTCTATCGGGAAAAAGATGTATTCTTTTCGAGAAAAACATGGAGGAAAATCCTCAAAGATCGGCCATTCCAGGGCCTACATCATGCAATTTGACTGGTGAGGCACACAGATTATCATCTGTCCGCAAATAATACAACAGGGGATACATAAAAATAGGCCAGCCCAAAGTCTTGGGTCGGCCAATAAAATGATCATAAGGATATGATAATCTTATGCCTGCGCTCCTGAGGGGGTTTGGGCACCCGTTTTCCTGCGCAGGGCGCGATTTCTCTGGCCTGGCTTCACACTAATAACGACAGAGTCAAAGTAAAGAGAACAGCGCAAGGTCCTCATTCCTCACATACCCGAGGAACTGCCCCCAATCGCGCTGGCTTCTGCTGTCCGGGCCTCTTCGCCCAATGACAAAAGGAGCTTATTCCAAATCGAACGATCGTCCCTGTTTATTCCCATGAAATCGATTCCAATCCTGAGATGGTCCGTCCCTTGCTTTTCAAACCACATAACTTCACCAATTGCCGTGAAGTTCATCCTCCCCATTATGAGTTCAACCCCGACATCCACCCCAATTTTGTTCGTCGCGGCTTCGACAAGGGAAATGATATCCATATAATCCGATAATCCCAGTTCGATGCATATCCCCTCCATAGAGATATTTACCGTCTCAGCATTGATAAGTGTGGTAATAATCCCCGCTCTCCCCCGTACGTAAAACTTGAGCATTACGGGAAAAATAACCTCGAATCGAACGGTAGATCTCTGTCGTTCCCATTTCACACCCATTTTCCTGTGGTTTGAGCCAAAAATTAGCAATTTCGGTGCCAATAATCTCCCAGCTGGGCAGTTATTCTTGTTGTAATCAGGCTACGCTTGGACTCTGCCACCGAACGTCCAAAGCGAAGCATCATGGCAAGCGGGTTTGGATGAAATATAGTTGGAATAATGGGAATGATAAGCGTATGATGAATTCAGGTCGGGGGGAATCCCCCTTCCCTTCTCAATGAACTCTTTTGAGCGACTCCCTCTTACACGATTCCAACTCCGAAATAACTTGGTCCGTTAAGCCGAGCAAGGAGGATTTGGGGAGGAGATCCCCCGCGATGCAGTAGGCCTGAATGGCCCGCATGAATCTCATAAATGAACCCTCCTGTCCCCTGCTGCAGATGGCCTCCAAGGGGCACAGACCACAATTATCCTGATTTTCCAAGCAGAGCGGGACCTTGAGTGCAGCGGCCTCAAGGACTTCGTCGAATTGTGATGTGGAAAAGGCAGTCCTTATGAATTCTCGAATTCTCACCCATTTTTCCACGGTGAGGTCGAAGGCATTTTCGCCTCCCTCATAACGAGTCACCATCTCTTGATACGTCAACAAGTTTCCCATGCCAGCTCTCCCTTGACCTTTTACTTACAAGGATACCCCGATTTCTGTCTCCGCCTCAAGGTGGGGGAGAAAAACGAGAAGGGTGAAGAAAAATGGGATCGGGTAAGGGTTCAACGGCGTTCAAGGGTTTGCATTGGTCATTCTGACGAAGTTGGCCAAAAGTGAGAGGCCCATCCGATCGCTTTTTTCCGGGTGAAACTGCACGCCCAGTATATGACCCCGCCGGACCATCGCGGCAAAATGAACCCCATATTCCGTTATTCCCATCACAACCCGGGGGTCATCGGGTTCTCCGTAATACGAGTGGGCGAAATAGAAAGAGGAACGGTGGGCGATATTCCGCAAGAATGGATCCTGGCGGCCCCGGGTGAAACTCACCTGATTCCATCCCATGTGGGGAACCTTCACCGTATCTGGGAGCCGTTTGACCCTACCCTGGATGAGATCCAGCCCCCGGTGTAATCCCCCCTCTTCCCCCTCCGTAAAGAGGAGATGCATCCCCAAACAGAGTCCCAGGAGGGGTTTATGGGTCTTTTCCCATTCGGACAGGAGGGGGAGAAAACCCCGGCTTTCGAGATTTCGGATTCCCTGAGCGAATGCGCCGACACCGGGTAGAACAATTCCACGTGCTTCCTTGGCGACCTGCGGGTTGGAGGTAACGACTGCATCCCCACCCGCCTTAAAGAGGGCCTTGCTCACGCTCTTGAGATTCCCCATGGAATAGTCGATCACGGCAATCATGTCAACCCGTACCTGGATTCCGATGATAAGAATGAGAGGCCTTGGGACATCCAATACCCCTGAGAGCCTTCGTTCTCCCCGGCCGTATCCGAGTTTATTCTAAGAGAATACTAGAGAAATAGATTTTCTCGTGAGTTTCAAAATAGTTGAAGTGAAGTTTCCTGAGTTTCATGGGGAACACCGTTGTCCATGAGCGTAATTTGCTGGAGAAGTGGGGTACCCATCGAGGGTGAGCAGGCTTCGACGTGAGCTCAGCCGAACGTAAGGGGAAGGCCAGCCCTTTAGAGGCTGGAAGGGGTAAGCATTCCCAGCCTGCGAACCCCGAAAGGGTCACTTAGAAAGCACTGAAGCGAAGGGACACTGGTGTTCGCCTATGAAGAGTAAAATTTGCCATATCATCAACAAATTACAAAAATACTCCTTATAAAACTAAGGAAACTTCAGTCAACTTTGGCCCGTGTTTCTAGATTTCATACTTTAGGCTAACCCTGCCGGAAAAGCAAGTAGGCAACGACATGAGGGGTATTGAGGGTGGGTCGACGAGGAAGAGCTTGATCCTCAATGGGCCTCGTTCCAATTCCTTCCGTGAGCGATGGAGACTTTCAGTGGGACCGAACAGTGCATCACCCCTTCCATTCCTTCTTGGATGAGCCCACTGGCCCGCCCAAGTTCTCCCTCCGGGCATTCGAAGACCAATTCGTCGTGGACTTGCATGATCATCTTAGTGGATAGATTACGGTCTTTCAGCCGTCGATGAATTTTGATCATGGCGACCTTTATCAAATCGGCCGCTGTCCCCTGAATCGGGGTGTTAATCGCGGTTCGCTCGGCGGCGTTTCTCGCCATCTGATTGGAACTGTTGATTTCGGGAAGGTAACGCCTCCGTCCAAAAAGGGTGGCCACATACCCCTTTTCCCTCGCCTCCTTGAGGGAAGAGTCGATGTAGTCCTTCACCGCATGATATTTTTGAAAGTACCCCTCGATATATGCTGAGGCCACCTTGGGTTCGACTCCCAACTCCTTTCCCAAACCGAAGGCGCTCATACCGTAGATGATCCCGAAGTTGATGACCTTAGCCTGTCTTCTCATCTCCGGGGTGACCTCCTCAAGGGGAACTCCGAAGACACCGGACGCTGTACGGGCATGAATGTCCTCATCCCTATGAAAGGCCTCACAGAGGTCGTTATCCCTCGTGAGATGGGCTAGGATCCTCAGCTCAATCTGTGAATAATCGGCCGAGATCATCACCCAGCCCTCGCCCGGGATAAAGGCTTGGCGGATCCTCCTGCCCTCCTCTGATCGAATGGGGATATTCTGCAGGTTGGGATCGCTTGAACTCAGCCTTCCCGTAGCCGTAACCGTTTGATTATACGAGGTATGTACCCTCCCGGTCCGGGGATTGATGAGCTTGGGAAGGGCATCGATATACGTGGATTTCAGTTTGGAAAGGCTCCGATATGCCAGCAACTCCAGGGGAAGATCGTGCTGCTGGGCCAACTTGGTCAAGACTTCCGTATCCGTTGACGTTCCCGTCTTTGTTCTCTTAACCTTGGGAAGCTTCAATTTTTCAAAGAGGATCCTGCTCAACTGCTGGGAGGAGTTGATGTTGAACTGCTCCCCGGCCAAACGGTAGATCCGATCGGCTCTGGAGGCGAGTTGACCCCCGAACTCCTTGGACATCTCCTCCATCAGGGATCGGTCGATTTTAACACCGTTCATCTCCATGGAGGCTAAGACTTCGATCAGGGGAATCTCCACCTCGTCAAAGAGGTCCTTCAACCCCTCATCGACCAGCTTGGGAAGGAGAATGCGGCTCACCAGGAAGGTGACGTCGGAATCCTCGCATGAATAATTTTTGGCCGTGTTCAGGTCCACCTGATCGAAGCTCACTTCCTTTTTACCCGATCCCACCACGTCCTTATAGCTAATCATCCGATGATCCAGGTATTCCCGGGCTATTTCCTCCAGGTTGTGATTATGCTTTGTGGGGTTCAAGAGATAGGAGGCCACCATGGTATCCCCCTCTATCCCCCTCAATTCGATGCCGCTCCGTTTGAGGAGCACGTATTCGTATTTGATATTTTGACCGTATTTCTTGAGCTTCTCATCCTGGAAAAGGGGCTTCAACTCGCTCAGGACGAACTCCTTATCCAATTGTTTCGGAGCTCCACCGTATCGATGCCCCAAGGGGATATAGTACGCTTGATGGGGATTGAAGGAGAAGGAGAGGCCAACGAGCTCGGCCAGCATAGGATCTCGGGAAGTGGTCTCGAAATCAAAGGCAAACACCTGACACCCTCTTAATTCCTCCACCAGATTCGAAAATTGATCCTTCTCGGTGACGAGATGATAGTCCTCCATGGATAGTGTTTCACTCGTTAATTCCTGGAGAAATTTGCTGAATTCCAGTTCACGGAAGATCTCCTTGAGCCTCTCCACAACGGGCTCGGATAGGGCAAAATCCTCGAGGTTATACTCAAGGGGAACATCTATAGCGATGGTGGCCAGGCGTTTACTCAGCGTGGCCTGTTCCCCAAACCGAGCGAGGGCTTCAATCAGCCTCTTTTGGGGGAGCTTCTCCCGATTAGCCAGAACATTCTCGAGGGTATCATATTGCTTGATCAATGCGACGGCCGTCTTCTCTCCAATCCCCGGTACTCCAGGGATGTTGTCTATCGAATCCCCTACCAGGCCCATGACATCCGTCATCTGCTCCGGCTTGACGCTATATCGCTCAAACACCTCCCTTTTGCCGAACGAACGATCCTTCATGGTGTCCAGGGTACAAATATGCTCATCGACCAGCTGCAGCATGTCCTTGTCACCAGTCACGATGACGACATCCAACCCCTTTTTGCCTACATCCTTGGCGATCGTTCCAATGACATCATCGGCCTCATAGCCTTCTTTCTCGATGACCGGGATACTATAGGCCTCGATGATCTTCTTAATATAGGGAATTTGAGGCTCTAAGCCCTCCGGCATGCCGGGACGATTGGCCTTATAATCGGGATAGATCTCGTCCCTGAATGTCGGTCCTTTGGCATCCAGTACTACTGCGAGGTACTCGGGCTTCATCTCCCTGAGGACTCTCAGCAGCATGGAGGTAAAGCCGAAGATCGCATTGGTAGGAAAGCCTTTGGATGTGGATAATCGGGCGATGGCATGAAAAGCTCTGAATATATAGGAACTCCCATCAATGAGGAAAAGGCGTGGTATCTCGTGCATATCAGACCATTCCCATGGACCCGACAAAAATCGAGGTGGGTGAGAACTCGGGAAAGCGTTCTCTCTTCGGCCAAATCCCCATCACTTCATTTCCCGGGGGGTCCATATATGGATTCGATTCCCTCCGTGGCCTTTTGCCACATACATGGCATCATCAGCCACTTTTACGAAACGCTCGAGGTTTTCATCGGTATTATATTCGGCCAAACCAATGCTGACGGTAATATCTCCGAGCTTAGCTTTTTCGACCAAGCCTCTAATCCTTTCGGCTATCTCAGAGGCACGATCCGCCTTCACCCCGATGAGAAGGACGGCGAACTCATCACCTCCATACCGATAGCCCGAATCGACCTTCTGCCTTATGCATTGGGCAACGATCTTCCCAACCCTCTCCAAAACCCGATCACCTTCGATATGCCCGCGGGTATCGTTATATTTCTTGAAATTATCCAAATCGAACATCATGAGCGAAAGGGCCATCTTCTGGCGATTGGCCCGTGTCGCCTCTTCCTCCAACTTCTTGTAGAAATGCCTGTGGTTATACAGTCCCGTCAAATCATCAGTAATGGAAAGCCTCATCACCTCCCCCTCGAGCCTTGCCTTTTCCATCAATATTTGACATTTCTCATAACATCGGTTAACGATATGAACCAGATGGTCCATCTCGAAGGGCTTCTTAATGAAATCCGCTGCCCCCTCCTTGAGGGCTTGAATGGCATTGTCCACAGTTGCATAAGCGGT
>JABAOH010036067.1_pt2 | contig 25164 bp, 22 predicted proteins | sample 7062181 | NCBI WGS metagenome assembly JABAOH01 (sample SAMN14538630, study PRJNA623070) | marine sediment metagenome | biome: marine biome [ENVO:00000428]; feature: marine pelagic biome [ENVO:01000023]; material: deep marine sediment [ENVO:00002113]; isolation source: pool of 5 deep marine... | reverse complement strand
CGGTCATCCCCGTCGTCCTCGGGACGGCCATTGCCTTTCTGGAGGGGAAATTCGATCTGCTTCTCTTTGTCTTTGCCCTCCTCTCCTCGGTCTTACTCCATACGGGAACGAATCTCGTCAACGACTCCTTCGATTTCATTAAGGGAGTCGATACCCAAACTTCGTTCGGCTCAAGTGGAATGATCACTGGGGGCATACTCACCCCGCAGAAGGTCCATCGGGCAGGTATTCTGTGCTTCTTAGTCGCCAGCGTGATCGGGCTCTATCTCGTCATCGAAGTTGGTATTACAATTCTGTTCCTGGGGATCGCAGGAATTCTTGGCGGCTATTTTTACACAGCCAAGCCGATCCAATACAAGTACCACGCCCTCGGGGACTTTCTCGTTTTCTTCCTCATGGGGCCTCTCATGGTATGGGGCTCGTACTTCGTCCAAACGCGAACGTACCATCTCCACCCCCTCCTCTTCTCGCTTCCTGTCGGATTTCTCGTGGCAGCCATCCTCGTTTCGAACAATATTAGAGATATCCAGCACGACAGTGAGGTCGGGATCAAGACGGTCTCGACAATTCTCGGGTTCAAACACTCCAAGTGGGAGTATCTGTTCCTGGTTTCGGGTGCCTTTGTCGTGATCGTCATTCTGGTCCTTTCCAAACTGGCCTCTCACTTTCTGCTGTTCGCCTTCCTCGCTTTTCCCACTGCATACAAGATCATATCCCTCGTCATGCGAACCCAAGAGCAGAAAGCTCACGAGTTAGCCGCAGTCGACATCCAGAGCGCCCAACTCCATCTCCAGGTGGGGGGACTCATGATCGTCGGCCTCATCTTCTCCAACTTTTTTGGATAAAGAGAAGATCTCGTGACAAAGATACGCACCACCGATGCTTGGTTTCTCGCCCTCAGTCTTCTTCTCGCCGTCTTTTTCTGGTACATCATGTTCCTGATGAGGCCATTCAATTTCTGGGCGGAAATGACCGGATCCACGCTCTTTCTCGGCGGCCTTGCAGTCTATCGGATGCGGTCAACGCTCAGCCTGGGCAGCCTCTGCACGTTCCGGGCGTGGATTGTCGGAATTGGCTCTGCCTTGTTTCTTTATCTCTTTTTCTGGGTGGGGAATGCCCTGTCCCACCGGATACTCCCTTTCAGCACGACAGAGATATCGACCATCTATGCCTTTCGCGCGGAGGGGGATCCCTTGGTCGTCCTCGTGCTTCTCCTATTTCCTATCGGTCCCTGTGAGGAGATCTTTTGGAGAGGGTTTGTCCAATCGGTTCTTTCGACATGGCTGGGCAAAGGGTATGGATTCTTGGCGGCGTCTCTCCTGTACGGGATGATTCATGTCTGGGCAGGAAATCTCATGCTTCTTTTGGCAGCGCTCGTTTGCGGGTTTTTCTGGGGATGGCTTTACCTGAGACTGGGTGACCTCGCCCCGGTTATCATCTCCCATGCCCTGTGGGATGCACTGATTTTTGTGATTTTGCCCGTGCAATAGAAAACAGGGGACAGAAGTCAGGAGTCAGAATTCAGAATGCAGGAAAACCTCACAAGACGTTTTGCAGCAATCGATATTGGAACCAACACGATCCTTCTCCTCGTGGCAGATATCGACAAAGACGGCGAACTGCTCCCTCTCAGGGACCTCGAGCGAACGACCCGGTTGGGTCGTGACCTCGAACGAACGGGCCGCCTCCATGGAGAATCCCTTGAAGCGAGTTATCGGGTCATCGACGATTACCTCTCTGTCTGTCTAGATCTGGGTGTGGACCAGGTCATTTTGGCAGGCACCAGTGCCTTGCGAGATGCCGAGAACACAAACGACCTCCTCCAATTCGTTCAACGCCGTTATGAATTGACGATTCAGATTCTCTCTGGCGACGAAGAGGCACGGCTTTCGTACCTGACTGCTGACCGCGAGATGGGCGGAGACGCTCCGCTCCTCGTCTTGGACATCGGTGGCGGCAGCACAGAGTTCATCCTTGGCAGCAGGGGCCGGATTTCCAAACTCCAGAGCATCGACATCGGGGCGGTTCGGTTAACCGAGAGGTTTCTGCGGTCCGACCCTGTGGCGGAGAAGGATTTCAAGGAGATGATGACTCATATCACCCAGGAGTTGCAGACATTGACCATCAAGCCGCCGAGACGGGTTGTCGGGCTGGGAGGCACGATTACCACCCTTTCAGCAGTACATCTCAGCAGGAGACGTTCCGACATGTCCACGGTGCACGGGGCTTCCCTTTCCGGTGAGGCGGTGAAGGAGCAGGTTTCCCTCTACAAGAGGACGACCCAGCGGCAGAGGTTGAGGATTCCGGGTCTTCCTCGAGATCGAGCCNNCAATGGAAATTCTCCGGTTTGAACGTCTCCTTGTAAGCTGCCACGGCCTTCGTTATGGTATCCTTTATGCAGCCTCCCAGGGTCCTGAGGGGGTATTCGGCCGCCAGAGGACTCGAGCGTAGACATCAGCGGAGGGTCCGAAGACGGGAGACTCGCAACCGCACAGTGTATTGAAAAAGGCGAGAAATCGTGCTAGATAGATTATGTTAGGATTAAACTTCCTGAAGTATATGTCATGTTGCTTTAAGGCAACGGAGAGGTAGGAACCTGCAGCGTGAGTCCTTTCTATCGAAACCTCGCCTTCTGGCTCGTCATTTGCTTGATCATGGTATTCTTATTCCAACTGGTCAAGGGACCGGGGATAAGACGAGAGCAGGAGATCGACTTCTCTACCTTTCTCCAGGCCGTGGAGAACGGCACGGTGGCCGGGGTGAGTATTCAAGGAAACGACATCTCCGGCGAGTATGCTGAGGGGGTTCGATTCAAAACCTACGCTCCAGACTATCCAGACCTCGTCAAAACCCTGAGAGAAAGTGGAGTCCGGATCGAAGCAAAACCCAAGGCTGAATCCCCCCTCTGGCAGTCGATTTTGGTCTCATGGTTTCCCATGATCCTCCTCATCGCCGTCTGGATCTTTTTCATGCGCCAGGTTCAAGTCGGTGGCGGCAAAGCGCTGGCCTTTGGGAAAAGTCGAGCCAGAATCCTCAACAAAGAGCAGAATCGAGTCACGTTTGAGGATGTGGCCGGCATCGACGAGGCCAAAGAGGAACTCAAAGAGATCATCGACTTCCTCAAAGACCCGAAGAAATTTACCAAATTGGGAGGCCGTATTCCAAAGGGCGTTCTTTTGGTTGGGGCGCCGGGCACAGGGAAAACCCTCTTGGCAAGGGCAATCGCCGGAGAGGCAGACGTACCGTTTTTCAGCATCAGTGGGTCCGATTTTGTCGAGATGTTTGTTGGTGTTGGCGCTTCGCGCGTGCGTGATCTTTTTATCCAGGGAAAGAAAAACGCCCCGTGTCTTATCTTCATCGACGAAATCGATGCGGTCGGACGCCATCGCGGTGCAGGGCTCGGTGGGGGGCATGACGAAAGGGAACAGACCCTCAATCAGCTTCTGGTCGAGATGGACGGATTCGAATCAAACGAGGGTGTTATTCTCATTTCGGCGACCAACCGGCCTGACGTCCTCGATCCGGCGCTCCTCCGTCCAGGACGGTTCGATCGTCAAGTCGTTGTTCCCATACCCGATATCAAGGGGCGAGAGGCAATTCTCCGGGTTCATACCAAGAAGACCCCTTCCGCGAACGATGTCAAACTCGATGTTCTTGCCCGTGGAACGCCGGGATTCACGGGGGCCGATCTGGAGAATATGGTGAACGAGGCCGCACTCCTGGCGGCTCGACATAACAAGTCGAAGATCGAGATGAAGGATTTCGAGGATGCGAAGGACAAAGTGCTCATGGGAACAGAGCGGAAGAGCATGCTTATCACGGAAGAGGAAAAGCGGAACACCGCATACCATGAAGCCGGACATGCCCTGGTGGCGATTTTGACACCTGGGACCGACCCCATCCACAAAGTGACGATTATCCCCAGAGGAAGATCTCTCGGCCTGACCCAACAACTGCCGGTGGATGACCGGCACAATTACTCGAGGGACTTCCTCATCAAAAAGATCTCCATCCTCCTCGGCGGTAGAGTCGCCGAAGAAATCGTGTTGAGCCAACAGAGCACGGGGGCCAAACAGGACATCGAGCAGTCGACCGAACTCGCCCGGAAGATGGTGTGCGAGTGGGGAATGAGTGACAAGATGGGACCCTTGACCTTTGGGCAGAAAGAAGAGCAGATCTTTCTTGGAAGAGAGATAGCCCAGCACAGAGATTACAGTGAGAAGACCGCCCAGGAAATCGATAAGGAGGTCAAGAGCATCGTCTCCGAGTGTTACGAGAAGGCCAGTACCATCGTCAAAGAGAACATCGACCTGCTCCACAGGCTGGCGAAGACGCTTCTTGAAAAAGAGGTGCTTGACGGCCATCAGATTCAACTCCTCCTGAAAGAGAGCTCTGCCCAATCACAGGCATAGGTTTTTGAGGTGATGACGAGCTGGGCAGGCTCCCACCTGTATTTTCCTTACAAAAATAGCCGAGCGAGAAATCGTATCGAAGAGATGGCCAAAAAGCATGAAGGAACCTTGGAAAATCGGAGGTGAGGGAGCCTGAAGTCAGCATGAAAGTCTGGCCAGCAAAACTCCTGATCAAGGGAAAAGCGAAACGAGGGTGAATTCCGCCCCCTGACAACCGACTCCTGGCCCTCGATCCTCGATTTCATGGAGGGGAGAATGATCTCTATCAGACCAATCCCAATTCAGACCCTTTCAGAGGCGACCACTGAGCTTGAGAAAATCGGATTTCCTCCTTCCCAGGCCGAAAAACTGGCCAGTGAAACGATGGTCCTTCACCTCAAAGTGGAGGGAATACACGATAAGACGATCCCATACCTTCGGAGAATGGTTGAATCCCATTCGAAATCCATAGTGATTGCGCCGATCTCACGGGAAGATCCCACGGAGCGCACCCTTCTCCTTTCAGGGACTCCAACGGAGATCGAAGGACTCGTGTCCACCGTTGAAAGCGAGTTTCCCGGCCTACTTGATTTTTCAAAAGAACTGAGAAACCTGTTGAAAAACATCCAAAAGACTCGATTCATCATTCCCTGTCGCACCCGGACACTGGAATTGGGGGACAGAACCCTCGTGATGGGTGCAATAAATGTCACTCCCGACTCCTTCTCAGACGGCGGCGTCTTTTTCGAGCGCGACAGAGCCGTGGCCCGAGCCTTGGAAATGGTCGAGGAAGGAGCAGATCTCATCGACATCGGCGGGGAATCGTCCCGTCCGGGCTCGAAGCCTGTCGACCCAGACGAGGAACTCCGGCGAATCATTCCAGTTATCGAGGAGGTCGCAGCGCGGACGGATGTACCGATTTCTGTGGATACGAGAAAGGCACGGGTAGCTTCTGAAGCCCTCGAGGCGGGGGGACAGATCGTCAATGATGTGAGTGCATTACGCTTTGATCCAGAAATGGCCAATCTCGTCGCCTCTTGTGAGGCCCCGGTTGTTCTCATGCACATGCGTGGGACACCGGAAACCATGCAGCAGGATATTCACTATGCGTCGCTCATCTCAGAAATCGCGGCCTACCTCAAAGAGAGTATCGATCTTGCCTGCCGCGCCGGGGTGGATCCCGACAAGACGATTATCGATCCCGGCATTGGTTTCGGCAAAACTGTCGATCACAATCTCGCGATCATCAGGCATCTCTCTCAGTTCCGAATCCTTGGAAGGCCGATCCTCATCGGCACTTCCAGAAAAACCTTCATCGGAAAGGTCCTCGACCTCGAAATCGACCAGAGAGCGGAGGGAACGATGGCGACCCTCGCCGCCTCGATTCTCAATGGCGCCCACATCCTACGAGTCCACAACGTGCAGGATGCTGTCCGGGTGGCGCGGATCACAGATGCCATCAAGGGGGTCTCGATTCCAGAAGCCTGACCCAAATTCTTGAACTCGAAATCCGAAGCACGAATCTCAAAACAGATCCGCAATTCGAATGTTCGAATGCCCGGAACCTATTCTGCTCCCCAGAAGCCGTGGGGCAATACATTCACCCTCCTCTCAATGGCAGAAAGGTCATCCCTTAGATCGTCGTCTTTTGAGTTCTTTCTGTCATTCGAATTTGTTTCGGATTTCGAGATTCGGTATTCGGATTGAGTCCCCACCATGGGCCTTCGAAGGGAACGAGAGTATTCTGCTCGAGCCACACAAGACCCGAAATTGTCCGAGGAGCCGGGAAACGGTGGCCTGTCTCTTGCTTGACAAACGGGGATGAGGGGATATTATATGGAAAATCATCAAAGGCCGAGCGCGAAGGCACATCCACGGAGGGGCAGAGATGGGTGAACTCTTTGGCACAGATGGTGTCAGGGGCGTTGCGAATGTCCACCCCATGACAGGCGAGATGGCGATGCAGATCGGTCGAGCCACCGCTTACCTCTTCAAGAACAAGGAGGGGCGCCATCGCATCGTTATCGGGAAGGACACCCGTATGTCCGGCTACATGCTCGAAACCGCCCTCGCCTCGGGAATCTGTTCTATGGGAGTCGATGTGCTCCTTGTCGGGCCCATGCCCACTCCTGCAATCGCCTTCATCACCCGATCGATGCGGGCCGATGCAGGTGTGATGATATCGGCTTCCCATAACCCGTTCTATGACAACGGCATCAAGATCTTCTCCCATGATGGATTCAAACTGCCCGATAAGATGGAAGAAGAGATCGAAGAGTTGGTTTCTTCAAATTCGATTCAATCTCTACGGCCAACTGCCAGGGAGGTGGGCAAGGCTTTTCGCATAGATGACGCTCGGGGCAGGTACATCGTCTTTCTGAAAAACACATTTCCTGACGAACTTAGCCTTGACGGCATGAAGATTGTGCTCGACTGTGCAAACGGTGCGGCCTACCGGGTTGCCCCCACGGTCCTCGAAGAACTGGGAGCCGAGGTGATCCCCATCGGTGTGGAGCCAGACGGCGAAAACATCAACCTCAACTGTGGCTCCCTTCATCCTGAGGTGGTGAGTCGGCTGGTTCTCGAGACCGGGGCAGACCTAGGGATGGCCCTGGACGGCGATGCCGACCGGATTGTTTTCGTAGATGACCGAGGAGACGTGGTCGATGGTGACCATATTATGGCCATCTGTGCGACGGACATGATCCAGGAGAACCGGCTAACAAAAAAGACGCTGGTGACGACCATTATGAGCAACATGGGCTTGGATAATTGTCTCAAGGATTACAATGGAAAGGTCGTCAAGACCGCTGTCGGTGACCGTTATGTGGTTGACGAGATGAAGCGAGGCGGGTATAACCTGGGAGGCGAAAAATCTGGACATACCATCTTTCTCGATCATAACACGACCGGTGATGGTGTGATCACGGCCCTTCAGGTGCTCGCTGTGATGATCAAGAAAGGGAAGTCCCTCGGCGATTTGGCGTCTATTATGACGCCTTTTCCCCAGATCCTCTTCAACGTCCGCGTCAAGAAGCGGCAAAATCTGTCTCAGATTCCTGAAATCCAACGCAAAGTCAGAGCCATTGAGGGGGAGCTGAAGGACACCGGAAGAGTTGTCATTCGATACTCGGGAACGGAGCCACTCATCCGAGTGATGTTGGAAGGGAAAAGTGAGGATAAGATCCACCAAATGGGTGGAGACCTCTGCGAGACAATAGAAAGAACCCTTGGGTGAGGCTCGATAGGCGTTTCCAATGATATACGGCGTCGGTGTTGACGTGGTGCAGATTTCAAGAATCGGTTCACTCCTCAACCGGTGGGGCGACCGATTCCTTCAGAGGGTTTTTACCAACCAGGAGATTCGACACTGTCTCGGACGAAAAAATCCGTCCTCCCATCTGGCGGTTCGGTTCGCAGCCAAGGAAGCTTTCCTAAAGGCCCTGGGCATAGGTTATAGCCAAGGGGTCCGTTGGAAAGACATCGAAGTCAGCCGCAACGCATCAGGCATGCCAAACGTCCAGCTTCACAACCACACGAGGACCTTGTGCCAGTCTCACGGCATCAACAGAATCCACCTCTCTATGAGTCACGACGGCGATTATGGACTCGTTCAGGTCATCCTAGAGGCTTAGCTTGAAGGTTGCCAGCTCCCAGCAGATGCAGAATCTAGATCGGAGGACCATAAACGAGTGTGGGATTCCTGGAATCGTTCTGATGGAGAATGCTGNNAATCTGTCATCCCTGAGGGTCGCGATCCTCTGTGGCCGAGGAAACAACGGAGGCGATGGATTTGTCATCGGGCGCTGTCTCCTCGCCCGAGGAACCACGGTAAAAGCGTACCTCCTTTCTCCCAAGGGCCAGGTCAAAGGGGATGCAAAAACCAACTTAGAGGTTTTTGTTCGCTCTGGGGGGACGGTATGTGAAATCGTAGATTCACAGCGTCTTGGGGCGAAGCGAGAAGAGATCATCTCCCACGACCTCCTGGTCGATGCCATTTTCGGAACCGGACTCAATTCGAACGTTTCCGGGTTGTATGCCGAGGTGATTGAGACGCTCAATCGGTCGGGCAGACCCATTTTTGCCGTCGACATCCCTTCTGGTCTCGATGCTAACACTGGGAGACCATTGGGCACATGCGTTCATGCCACCCTAACGGCCACTTTTGGTCTCCCCAAGGTGGGACAAGTCGTCTATCCGGGGGTTACCCATGTTGGAGACCTGGAAATCATCGACATCGGTATCCCTGTGCGGTTCGTCGAAGAGGAAGGAATCAAGGTCCACCTCGTCGAAGAACATGAAATTCGAAGAATGCTCGGCGGTCCCCGTCCTCCCGAAAGCCACAAGGGAGACTTTGGTCATCTTTTGACCATTGCCGGATCCGTCGGAAAGACCGGGGCTGCCGCAATGGCATGCGATTCGGCCATGCGCGTGGGTGCGGGTCTGGTGACGCTCGGAATCCCCGAAGACCTCAACCCGATCATGGAGGTCAAGCTCACCGAGACGATGACCTGTCCCCTTCCGCAAACGGAATTCCGCTCACTGAGTCTCCAGGCATTCGACACCATTAGGTCCCTGGCCGAGGGGAAACACGCCCTCGTCTTGGGTCCGGGGATATCGACGGACTCCGAAACCATGGCGCTCGTCCGAAAGATCGTCCAATCCCTATCTATCCCGATGGTCATCGATGCAGATGGGATAACTGCAGTGGCCGAGGACAAAAAGGCCTTGCAAAAGATCAAAACGCCTGTTATTCTGACCCCTCACCCAGGTGAAATGGCCCGGTTGATGGACATATCGGTGAGGGAGATTCAGGAGGACCGTATCGGGGCGGCCACGAGGTGTTCGGCTGACCTGGGGTGTCACATCATTCTGAAAGGCGCAAGAACGATCGTTTCGGCCCCCTCGGGGGAGGTCTTTATCAATCCCACAGGAAATCCTGGCATGGCATCAGGGGGAACGGGCGATGTTCTCACCGGTATGATTGGAGGATTCCTCTGTCAGGGAATGCCGCTTACCGATGCGGCAGTCGTGGCAACTTTTCTCCACGGACGTGCGGGAGATCGTGTCGCCACAGAGAAAGGAGAAAGATCGCTGGTCGCCACCGATCTTCTCGAAAAAATCCCAGTTTTGCTCAGGGATCTTACCTCGTAGGCCGGAGCGGTGATGGCCTATTTTGGAGGGGGCAGGCGCGTTTTTTCGAAAATGTTTTGTTTGTGGTACACATATTGCTTGATCGNNTTTGATCCCTCCTCGAACGGATTTGTCGTGCTTCTTTCAGACCTCGAGAGTACACACGCCCTCCCCATATGGATCGGGCCCTTCGAGGCCAACGCGATCGCCCTAAAACTGAAGGAAGTCTACTCCCATCGCCCCATGACGCACGATCTGATTCGGAATATCATCCACCTCTTTCAGTCCGAAGTTATCAAGATCGAGGTCATGGATCTCAAGGAAAATACTTACTACGCCTTGATTCACATCAAAACAAGGGGCAAAGAGATCACAATAGACTCACGGCCAAGTGACGCCATTGCAATCGCCCTCGCCTCGGGGGCGCCAATCTACGTGACAGAAGAAGTCCTCTCGAAGGCGAAGACCATAGAGCTGAACAAGGACCTGGAAGAGGATCAATTAAAGGAGTGGCTCGAGAGTCTCAATCCCGAGGATTTCAAGTATAAGGCATAGTATCGAATCCCACCCTGTCCTGAGTTTCTCCCCTTCATCCATTTCGCTGCCAGTTGCCAGAGGCCGGTCGCAGGCATCCTGTCTTTTCTAAAACCGACAAACGCGGCAGTTTTTCTGACTGACAACGGACAACTGACCCCCATCTCGTCTCGTGTCTCCCTAATAACTTGCATAATTCACCCGATCCCATCGTGTCCTCAAAACCGACATTTACGGTCCGAGAATCGAATATGGGACGCATGAAATGCCTTCACATTGGCTTTTCAGGACAACGCCTGACCACTCTCTCTCTCGCCCGCTCAGCGATTCAGGTCGAAACTCAGGGATCTCCGTGTGCGCCGCGAGAGATGGAAACTGACTTCATGGGCTTGCGCTCGTTTTGAGCCGTGATAGTCGCTACTGACCCCCATAAAGACTTGATTTCCCGAGGGTCCCGTGGTAAACAAATACACTCAATTTGTGAAAGCCAAGGACAAGGTCCATTTGGGAGCAAATACTTCAAACCCCCAAGCGTATCCGACGATTTTTCGCGGACACGAAGGATAGGATAAACAGCGTCATTTGAAAAAAGAGCTCATTATCGAATCTCATGGGGCTGCCGAGACAAGGAGGATCGGAAGACTCCTCGGCCACCTGCTCAAAGCAGGGGCTGTTGTTGCCCTGTCCGGCGAGCTTGGTTCGGGTAAAACCCAGTTCATCAAGGGATTGGCGAATGGGCTCGGCGTTGACAGGAGATATCAAGTCGCAAGCCCCTCTTTTGTGTTGATCAATGAATATCCGGGAAAAATCCCCTTGTACCATCTCGACCTCTATCGATTATCTCGGGGAGAAGAACTGGAGGAATTGGGTTTGGAAGAGTATTTCTACGGATCCGGTGTGGCGGCCATCGAATGGGCAGAGAAGGCGACCTTATACGTTCCGTCTGAGAGCATTTGGATCGATATCCGATGGAAAGGTACAAATCGCCGGCAGCTATTCATCAGGGCAAAAGGGAAAACCAACGTCCCAATTATTGAGGGGATTTCCAAAGCGATCGAAAGGGATTCTCTAGGAAAGCATTAACCATCAATCGCCGCCGGCGACCATTCAGAGGAATTTGTGCAGCATCATCCTGTTGGAGGAGGATTTGCTCCATGGCATTGGTTGTCCAGAAATTTGGGGGTACCTCGGTTGGTGATATCAAGAAGATCGGAAAAATTGCCCGCCGAGTCATCGAGACCAAAAAGAAGGGAAACGATGTAATTGTTGTGGTTTCGGCCATGGCAGGGGAGACGGACCGTCTCCTCCACCTCGCCCACGAGACCGCCGATTCACCTGACGAGCGAGAGGTCGATGTGCTTATTTCGACGGGGGAACAGGTTTCAATCGCCCTTTTGGCCATGGCCCTAAAATCGATGGGGCAGGATGCCCAGTCTTTTTTGGGATTTCAAATACCGATCATTACGGATAACGCATACGGCAAGGCAAGGATCAACCAGATTGAGTCCGCAGGGATCATTGAGGCGCTGCAGGCGGGGAGGGTCGTCGTCATAGCAGGGTTTCAGGGTATCGACACGACCAAGAGCATTACAACCCTCGGAAGAGGCGGTTCTGACACCACAGCTGTTGCCATCGCGGCGGCCCTCAAGGCTGATGTCTGTGAGATCTATACCGATGTAGACGGTGTGTACACCACGGACCCCAATGTCTGCGAAAGGGCTCGAAAATTACACAGAATTTCCTATGAAGAGATGATGGAAATGGCGAGCCTGGGTGCCAAAGTGTTGCAGATTCGATCGGTCGCATTTGCGATGCGATATGCCGTACCGATTCACGTCCGGTCGTCATTTAACGATCGGGTGGGAACCATGGTGTGCATGGAGGACAAGGAAATGGAAAAGGTATTNNAGGTATTGGTATCAGGCGTGACTTACAACATCGGGGAAGCAAAACTCACCGTAACACATGTGCCGGACAAGCCTGGAATCGCTGCGAAACTGTTTGGCGCCCTTGCCGAACAAAACGTTCTCGTGGATATGATCATCCAAAACGTGAGCATACGAGGTCATACGGATGTGACGTTTACGGTTCCCAAAACGGATGCTTCGAGGGCATTTTCCATCGCCAAACAGGTGGCCGCTGAAATCAAGGCCGGCGATGTGATCATCGATGAGGATATTGCGAAAGTTTCCATTGTGGGGACGGGAATGAGGAGTCACTGGGGAGTCGCCTCGTCGATGTTCAATGCACTGGCCAAAGAAAACATCAACATCCAGATGATCAGTACATCTGAGATCAGGATCTCCTGTGTCATAGAATCCAAATACGCCGAACTGGCTGTCCGTGCCCTTCATGATGCCTTCGAACTTGAGAAGGAACAAATAACAGAGGGAAGCTGAGCCCATGGAGAGAATCAAGATCTACGATACCACCCTTCGTGACGGAAACCAGGCCGAAGACATCGCGTTCTCTTCTGAGGACAAGGTCAGAATTGCGATGAAACTCGACGAACTCGGCGTGGACTACATCGAGGGCGGATGGCCTGGAGCAAACCCTAAGGATTCCCAGTTCTTTCGAGAGATCAGCCGGGTCTCACTCAAGCGCGCTAAGATTGCCGCCTTTGGCAGCACTTCCCGGCCGGGCAAGGGACCTGAAAAAGATGCCAATATTCAGACCCTCCTGAAGATGAACACTCCCGTGGTGACCATCTTTGGAAAGTCATGGGACGTGCATCCCAAAGAGGTGATGAAGATCGACCCCCAAGAGAACCTCGACATGATTTCCCGGTCCGTTGAGTTCCTGAAACAGCGAGCCGACGAGGTCATCTATGACGGTGAGCATTTCTTCGATGGATATAAATCGAACCCAAGTTACGCCCTGGCTACCCTGAAGCACGCCGAGGAGGCTGGCGCTGATTGGATCATCCTATGTGACACGAATGGGGGAACGCTCCCCTGGGAACTCGAGGGTGCTATCAAGGCAGTCAAGGACCATCTCTCCGTGCCACTCGGAATCCACGTCCATAACGACTCAGAATTGGCGGTGGCGAACTCGATTTTGGCCGTTCGGAATGGAATTTCCCAAGTCCAGGGGACGATCAACGGTTATGGAGAGCGATGCGGTAACGCCAACCTCTGTNNGCGCTGCGGTAACGCCAACCTCTGTTCCATCATTCCTGCCCTGAAGTTGAAGTTGGGGCGCGAATGTATTTCAGATAACCGATTGAAAAAGCTCAGAGAGGTCTCGAGATTCGTCTATGAACTCGCCAACCTCCCTCCAAATAAACACCAGCCCTATGTCGGCGACAGCGCCTTCGCTCACAAGGGAGGCATCCATGTGAGCGCAATCCGAAAGAGCCCATTGACTTATGAACACATCCGCCCCGAGTCGGTCGGGAACCGCCAAAGGGTGCTTGTTTCCGATCAATCCGGCCAAAGCACGATTCTCGCCAAAGCGGCAGAGTACGACATCGACTTGCAGCGTAAGGATCAGGTCACCCAGAAGATACTCGCTGACCTCAAAGAACTGGAGAACAAGGGATTCCAATTCGAAGGAGCCGAGGGATCCTTTGAGATACTGATGAAAAAGGCACTGGGAAAGTACAGACGGTTCTTCGAATTGCAGGGATTTCGGGTGATCGTTGAAAAGAGGGCGGAAGATGAGCCGCCCATTTCCGAGGCCACCATTATGATCAAGGTCGGGGAGAGGGTCGAGCATACGGCCGCCCTGGGAAACGGTCCCGTCAATGCTCTGGATAATGCACTCCGCAAGGCACTCGAGAAGCTCTACCCGGAGCTCAAAGAGGTCAAACTGGTGGACTTCAAGGTGAGGATCCTCTCGAGTATCCACGGAACGAGGGCGACTACTCGAGTCCTCATCGAGTCTCAGGACGTCCATGATAAGTGGGGAACCGTGGGCGTTTCGGAGAATATCATCCAGGCAAGTTGGCAGGCCCTCGTCGACAGCATTGAATACAAACTGCTCAAGAACACCAAGTGAGGGCAGACTGCCGAAGAGACCCTATTCGGTTGAAGGCAACCTCCGGAAGAGAAAGAGGCAGATGGGCGCTCTCGCCAGGCGAGGGGGCCTTTCTCGCCATTCTGCTTTTACTCCTTCTTCTCATCTCTTGGATGAGAGGTGGTTTCGGTTTTCTGCCATGGCAGGATCGAGGAATCACGGCCCCGACGACCCCAGAAGACCGCTTTGTTGTTGAGGTCGAAGGAGACCTTTCCCATCCGGGCATCTACACCTTCCCTCAGCCAGTCGGAATCACACAAGTCCTCCAAAAGGCAGGAGTTCGAGGCCGGCGCCTTCCTCAAGGGAGTGTGTCGAAATCCCTGAAGACCGGCTCAACCATCCTGGTTTCTCAGACAAGCCAGGGGTTCAGCGTCGAGGTGAAGCCGATGGATTCTGCAAAGAGGATCCTCTACGGCATCCCCATGGACCTCAACCGGGTCCACACGGACGACCTCGAGCTAATTCCTGGAATCGGGCCTGCCCTCGCCCGCAGAATCGTCCTTTATCGAGAACGGATGGGCGGCTTTGCCCGTGTGGAGGAGCTCCGGAACGTCTCCGGCATCGGAAAAAAGAAACTCGAGTCCCTCAGCGACTTTCTATTTGTTGACACCGACTCGGCGCCTATCCCTTGATGATCCGCGGCAACATCAGGTGATGGTGGGGACAGATCGACTTCGGATTCTGATAGGCTGCTCCCGTAAAGGCGACCATGTATTTTCTGATGCCGTCGAATGAGACGACCTCATCGACAAACCCCATTTTGGCACAGTAGCCCGGTCGGGATTTCTCATAGTAGTCCTTGGCCAGAATATTCATTTTTTCAATGACCGGTTCTATCGGATTGCCCGCATCCCGCTCTTTCACCAACCTCCTTGAGAAGGAGGCCACCGCCGCGGTCTCACCGTGCATGACATAGATCTCTGTCGTGGGCGTCCCGAGGGTGAAGGCGTTGTGGTTATTCGCCGTGGGTCCCCCCATGATATAGTGGGCGGCTGCAGTTCCTTTTCTCAAAACGACCAGCATCATCGGCACGTCGGTTTGTTCAATGGAGTAGATGAGAGATTGCCCCAACCCCAAAAGCTCCGCTTTCTCCGCCAGATCACCCACATCGATCCCACTCGTGTCTTGAAACCAGACAATGGGGATCCTATCTCGCCCACAATGGGTCACGAATTCGTTCATCTTGACGAGGCCCTGGCGGTATAGCTTCCCCCCAATACCGGGATAAGGCGCATACTCAGGATAACCCTTTGGTAGGAAGCCCTGACGGTTTCCAATGATTCCGACGAGGAATCCATCGACCTTTGCCAGGCCCGTGTAAACCTCGGGGCCGTAATCTGGCCTGAACTCCATATGCTCGCTATTGTCCGTCAGCCTGGCCAGTACCTCGTCGAAGTCATAGGCCGCTTTCTGGTTGAACGGGACGAGCCGATTGATCTCTTCCGGAGAGAATTTCGGCTCTTTCGGCTCTGCTACCCTGAAGAACCTGGGGTGATACGCCGGAAGGTCTTTCATATGCTCCTTCAGCGCATCGAGAACCCCCTCTTCGTTTTCGTACACCTCGCTGAAAAAACCCGTTTCGTTGTAGTGGATCTCAACGCGTCCCGGTGGAACAGCCTTAAACTTCCTCGTCGCCTCAATGATCTGCTCCGCTCCTTCCTTGTCGAAAAAACCCTGGGGACTCATGCCGCTGACAATGCCACCTCCTCCAACAGCGATGTTGCATTTGCTGTGGGCCAGAAGCAGCGTGGGGCTGATCCCCTGATAACCTCCGCCAGCAGGATTGGTTCCCCAGATTCCTGCAAGCACAGGAATTCCGAGCTTCTCCAGCTCGGCGTGTCTGAAAAAGGTCGTTCCGTTCCCTCTTCGATTCGCATAGACTTTTTCTTGCTCGGTGAGCTTCACACCGCTGCAGTTCACCAGCCATACCAGAGGGATGTGAAGACGTTTGGCGAGGTCAGTGACTCGAAGGATGTTCTCTGCCTGACCGGCGATCCACGCCCCGGCAACCACTTTGTTGTCGAAACCAATGACGACAGCCCATCTCCCACTGATCTTCCCCAAGCCATCGACGACTCCCGTTGTCCCAGATGCCTCGTCCATGGGATCGAATAAGGTGTGAAGGGGGCACCAGGTGCCTGGGTCGAGGAGGTATTCGAGTCTTTGATAGACCGTCCATTCGCCCCTCGCTTTGAGCTTCTCTTCAGGAAGGCCTGCCTTTTTGACTCTCTCGACCTCTGCTGCGAGCGACTTCTCGACTTCTTTGATCTCTTTGACACTTTCCTGAGTCTGCTTGATCTGTCCCTCTGTCAGGGCCTTGCCAAATTCTGTCATTTTTTCGAAATACGGTCTCATAAGCCTCCCTCCTTCTCCCCGAATACCATCCCATAAGGACGCTCTCCTGTGTTATAAATCGGGAGAGTTGCAAATTGCGCGAAAGCTTGTTACATATATCACAAACTCATCTATCACAACGTATCCGAAACTTCAAGGACAAAATCCCTCATGTACGATCCCGTCTTGCTTTCGAAGAAAATAGAATCCATCGTCTGCAAGGGGCCCCTCCGAAAATACTACCGATTCCGGCCCGCAGGGTTTTACGGGGGCATTGCGACGGCGGATTGCGTCGGTTGCTGCCTCCGGTGTCGTTTCTGCTGGGCCCTGAATATCACGGACCGGCCCAAAAACGTGGGACAATTCTACACGCCTCGCCAAGTCGCTGAACGGCTTGTTCGCATCGCTCGAAAGAAGGGGTTTCATCAGATCCGACTGAGTGGCAATGAACCGACACTGGGTCGAGACCACCTTCTCCAGGTTCTCGAGGCGATTCCCCAGGATCTTTGGTTTATCCTCGAAACCAACGGAATACTGATCGGAGCAGATCCGCAATACGCCAAGGCCCTGGCCAGATATCCGAATTTAGAGGTCAGGGTCAGTTTGAAAGGAGCGAGCCCTGAAGAATTCCGGAGGTTGACGGCCGCAAGGCCTGAAGCTTTCGATCTTCAGATTCGGGCACTCGAACATCTCCTGGAATTCGGCGTGTCCTGTTATCCGGCGGTAATGGCAAGCTTTTCGACCCCGAAGCGTGTGGAGGACCTGAGATTAAGGCTCATACGCCTTGACTCGGATTTCAATGATCTTGAGATTGAAGAGGTCGAGTGCTATCCGCGGGTCCAAGAGGAACTCAATAAAGCGGGGTTGGTCGTAAGAGAGGCTTCAGATCGGTCGTGGGGTTGTTAGAATAGGTCCACAACGATAGGGCTGTTGTCACTCGTCCGTTGTCCGTTGACAAACTCCGCGAGTGATGATCCTGAGCTGGCCATTGACGAGGAATACGACCGATGGTTTAATCGGAACCAAGTAACCCTCGTCGTCACAACGAACCTAAACTGTTTCAGGCGATTCTCTCAACTGACCATTGACGACCGACGACGGACAGTGAAACGCTCTGTTCATGAGGAGGGAGACAGGATCTTCATCTGGCCAAAGACGCCTTACGATCCCAGCTTCTTGAAATACGCGTCCCACTGCGCTCTCGATTCCGAATCCATCTTTTGAAGGAAAACACCTGCTTCCAACTGATAGGGCTCTTGTCCCGTATACCACAACTTAAACCATCTCATCTGCCCCTCTCCCCGAATCCTTTTTCCATCGAGTTGGATTTCTAGATCGACGGAAAACCCCTGTCCTTTGACCAGAGTATGTGAAAAAAAAGCGGAAAGGTCATCGTGAAGGGGGTTTGCCTTGATGAGGAGTCCTTCAAAAGAGATATCTCCGGTCATCCCGCTGACCTTTCTTCCTTTTCCCGAAATCCTCCCACCACCCGGACGCTGCTTCATCTCTCCTGGTAAGGCGATCCAAACGTTCAGAAAGACCGGAAACCTCGGGTGTTTTCTCCTCTCCTGAAAACCCTTATCTGACATGTCTTCTTCCTTTGGTCAGGGGCGGAGACTGTGCTTTCCCCGCATTCCCTGATTCCGACCGAATATCATGCACGGGCACGATACCACCACCCGGAACCTCGTGGGCCTTTGGAACCGCTCAAATTTGGTCGCAAATTAGATGCCAATGTTCACATCCCACCGCGGAGACTGCCCGCGCGATGACCAGAGCCCCTTTTCTCTGAGTGGGGGAAGTTCTCCGCTCCGGTCAATCGCAAGGCCCTCACGTCTTAGGTCTTTTTCAGGGCTTTGATGATCCTTTCAGGTGTCAGCGGTAGTTCAAACACCCTCACCCCGACGGCATCATACACGGCGTTCGCAATGGCTGGCGCTATGGAACAGCAAGAAGGCTCCCCAATCCCCTTGGCTCCAAAAGGGCCAACACCGTCACCGGATTCGAGAACAATCGTCTGGACCTCCGGAGCATCCAAGGCAGTCGGGATAAGGAACTCTGACAGCGAGGGAGTGAGGGTGATACCCTTTTCAAGGATGACCTGTTCTGTCAGGCCATAGCCCAAACCGTACACGGCTCCTCCCTCGAGTTGACCTTCCACACTGAGCGGGTTAATGGCTCGTCCCACATCATAACAGGCAATCAGTTTGAGGACCCTCACAGCTCCGGTTTCGACATCCACCGCAACCTCAACGGCGTGGGATCCGAAAGTGAAATCGGGAAACACCTGGCCTTGCCCGGTCTCAAAATCAATCAACTCTCGAAAAGGCGCGTTGAACTGGGCNNTCCCTCTGCGGCACAGGCCTTGACGACATCGACCAGTGGCACATGGCGGTCTGGCTCCTTAATCAGAACAGCTTTTCTTTCCCTCAGTTCGATCTCCTCAGCCCTTGCCTCTAGCATTTGGCCGGCCTTGGCCAGGAGGTTCTTTTTCACTGCATTGGCCGCCATGAGTGTGGCATTGCCCGACATGTAGAGTTGGCGAGTCGCTGTTGTGGTCCCGGCCAGCGGAGTGAGGGCCGTGTCGGCAATATAGATTCTCACATCTTCCACGGAGACGCCGAGAACCTCTGCCGCAATCTGCACCAGGGAAGAGGACTGACCCCCTCCAATGTCCTGGATACCGGCTCTCACCGTGACACTCCCATCCATTTCGACACTCACATAAGACCGGGATGTGTCGTGGAGAAACACCATCCGACCGTAGCTGGTCATTCCAGAGGCGATGCCTCGCCCGATCTTCTCGGTCGGGGAGGACGGGTTCGATAGATCGCCGAAAGCCCCAAAGGCCTTCTCTGCGGTCTCGGGGAATGCGACGTAGTGATCGAGAACCCTGCCTGTGGCAAGGGCCTTTCCCTTCTTCAAATAGTTTCTCTTTCTCATCTCGAGGGGAGAGAGATTCAGCCTCCGTGCCAACTCATCCATTTGGGATTCATACGCAAAACAGACCTGAGGGGCACCAAAGCCTCGATTGGCGCTGGTAAAGGTATTGTTCGTCAGAACGGTGTATGAATCGATCTTGACATGGGGGATGTCATAGGGACCCGTGGCGTTCACCGTCGAGTAGAGCAACACCCAGGGGCTGAGGTAGACATATCCACCCGCATCTGAGATAAGCTCCACCTCCAGGGCCATGAGCTTCCCATCTCTCGACGCGCCAGTCTTGTAACGCATGACATATGGGTGGCGTTTGCTGTGACAGAGAATGGATTCCTCGCGGGTATAGGTGAGCTTCACGGGTTTTCGGGTCTTCCAAACGAGAAGGGCGAGAAAGGATTCTACCGTAATATCCTCCTTCCCACCGAATCCTCCGCCCACCATGGTCCCAATGACTCTCACCCTGTTGTGAGGAAGCCCAAGGACGTCGGCGATACCCCTGAAGTGTTCAATCACCTGCGTGGAGACTCGGACGGTGATCACGCCATCGTCATCGACCCAGGCAACGCCAGATTCAGGTTCCAAATAGGCATGATCCACAAAGGGAACGCGGTAGGTGTTCTCGACGATCACCTCAGACTGGGAAAAGCCCGTCTCAACATTCCCCTTTTTGACCTTGTAATGGCAGACAACGTTGCTCTCCCTCTCCCCGACGAGATAGGCATCTAGCTTCATGGCCTGGAGCGGGTCAAACACCCCAGGCAGAGGCTCGTAGTCGACCTTGATCCTCTTCACCGCCTCATCGGCGATGTGCGTACTCTCTGCAGCGACCAGAGCGACAGCCTCCCCGAGGAATCTGACTTTTCCATCGGCGAGGACTCGATAGAGGCCCTCGAAACCGCCAACCTCATGGGTCTGGCCAAACCGGGTCACGGTTTCGTTGTTCGGCACGTCCTTGGCCGTCATGACGGCCACAACGCCTGGAAAGTTCTCTGCATCCTGGGTATCGATAGACCGGATCTTCGCAGCAGGATACGCGCTCCGCAAGACCTTCCCATGAAGCATTCCAGGAAGCGCGAAATCGTCGGCATATTTTGTCTTCCCAAATACCTTGTCCCGGGCATCGTGCCGGGGGATAGGCTTCCCCACGACCTTTAATTCAGGCAAAAGGGGCTTGCCGGCGATTTTAATATCGCCCATGATCGACCTCTCCAGAGACTACGGCTTGCCAGCGAATGCAGCCTCTTGAATGGCATCGACGATCTTTTTGTATCCCGTACAACGGCAGAGATTCCCCGAGATTGCTATTCTGATCTCATCTCGAGTTGGCTTGGGGTTCTGGTCCAGAAAGGCCTTGGCCACGACAATCATTCCTGAAGTGCAAAACCCGCATTGAATGGCGCCATGATTGACAAAGCTCTCTTGAAGCGGATGGGGCTTCTCCTCGGTTCCGATCCCCGTGAGGGTAACCACCTTTTTCCCATGGGCTTGTAACGCCAGGGTCAGACACGAATTGACAGCCCCTCCATCCAAGATGACAGCGCAGGCGCCACAATCCCCTTTCCCGCATCCTGCCTTCACGTCTGTCCGGCCGACTCGGTTCCGCAGGACCTCCAGGAGCGTTTCGTCTGGCCTCACAGAGACCTCCACATCAACCCCGTTAACCGCCATCTTGACCGTGTGGGTCTTCATCTGGGCTTCCTCACAAAAGCCTAATCTCTGAGGGCCTGTCGGATGGCTTTTCGGACCAGAACCTGTGAGACGTGCCGGCGATACTCGGCAGATCCCCGAATATCCTTGATGGGTTTGACTTCCTGAGCCACCCGTTGAGCCGCCTCGTCGATAACGGCCACCGTTGTTGCCTGCCCTTCAAGAAATGCCTCTGTTTCCATCGCCCGAATCGGCGTGGGGGCAACGGCCCCGAGGGCAATTCTGACCCTGGAGAACCTCTTGCCGCGTGTCTCAAGCCAAACGGCGACACTTGCGACGGAGATGGCCATCGCCTTTCTCAGACCGAGCTTCAAGTAGGCCGTCTTTTGTGGAGGTTTCGTCCTGTTAAACTCAATACCCGTGATGAGGTCGTCATCTCTGAGAACCGTCCGATTCGGGCCAACAAAAAAGGCGGACAGGGGCACTTCGCCTTCTCTGGCATCGGGTCCGCATACCCTGACCACTGCATCCAAGGCAAGAAGAGGCACCGCGGTATCCGCGGCAGGAGATGCATTGGCGAGATTGCCAGCAATCGTTGCCCTGTTCCTGACCAGAGGATTTCCGAGTTGTTTCAAAGCCTGTTGGAGGATCCACCCCTCCCGTTCAATCAGAGCCGATTCCATGACCTGAGAAACAGAGGTCAGCGCACCGATCCAAATACTCGCACCCCGGTCCTCGATGCCGCGGAGTTCCTCGACTCGGGTGATGTCGAGAAGAAGCCTCGGGCTGGTTTTTCCAGCCCTCATGTCCGGAATCACATTGGTCCCCCCGGCGACCACGCAGGCCCGACGCTTCCACCTTTTCAACAGCTGGGTGGCCTCTTTCAAATCCGTCGGTGAGAGATAATCCGTTGAGACCATAGAATGCCTCATCGATTCATGAGCAGTCGCTTTGCGCCGCTCTCGGTGCAAAAAAAAGAGGCTGAAAGCCCGATGAGCGCCTTTCGATTTCTCTCGACAGAGCTATATTTAATCTGTTTGATTGTCGGTGTCAAGAAACATCCACCCCCCTTTTTGCCGCTCTCTGGGCGAAAGATGAACGCTTCTAACTTGCTTGCCTTTTCTCAATCATTCGATTATATTGAGGCCTTGAGGCTGCCGGAAAAATGAAACCACGAATCGTTAGAGGGAGGGACGAACGATGAGAAGATTTCCTTTTACATTTGCCATCCTTGTGATTGCGATCTCAGCAATGATGGTACTCTCCGCTTCTGGGGAGATGGCCTGGGCCAAGACGATCAAGATTGCCTTCATTGGCCCCCTTACGGGGCCCAACGCTGCCCAAGGCAATGGGGCCAAGAATAGCTTCGATCTGGCGATTAAGCAGGCCAATGAATCCGGGGAATTTCCATTCAAGATCAAACCAATGTTCTTAGATGATGCATCGGATCCGGCTGTCGGTGTCTCTGCAGCGTTGAAGGCTGTCTCGGACAAAAGGGTCGCGGCTGCCACCGGACATTGGAACAGCGCCGTCGCACTCGCCACCATCCATACTTTCCATTCATTCAAAATCCCCTTTATGGTCTGGGGCGCCATCAGTCCGAGAATCACCGGCTACAACTACCCGGAGGTGACTCGGAACTGCCCGACTCTGGTTCAGGAAAATGTCCCCTTTGCCAAATGGGTCATCCAGGATCTCGGATACCGAAGCTTCAGCATCGTCTCCGATACGACGGATTATGGCGAGCAGAACACCAAGGCATTTCGCGCCCTGGCTGAGAAGCACGGCGCCAAGATTCTTTCCGTCGACGCCGTTCCCGTCGGAACCACGGATTTCAGACCGATCCTCACAAAAATCAAGGGCCTCAAACCTTCAGCCGTTTATTTCGGTGGCGTGGTCATGGAAGGCGCCCTCACCAGGAGCCAGATGGAGAAGGTGGGATTGAACAAGGTGTTTGCGGCTGTCTCTGGTCTCGCTGACGAGAAATTCAATGAGGTGGCCGGCAGAGCTGCCGAGGGAACGATCATCACCAAACCGGGCTTCGACCTCGAGGAACTGGCCGGAGGAGCCGAATTCAAGAAGGCCTATGAGGCTCAGGGATATCGTGAGCCTATGGGAGCATATGGGATTTACGCTTATGAGGCAGCAAACATCATTCTCCAGGCTCTCAAGGCGGCCGGGCCAGATGATAAGGCGGCGGTCGCGAAGACCATCCGAGGCATGAAATATCAGGGCATTCTGGGAACGACCACGTTCGACGACAATGGGCAAACTGAGCTTGCCCTCGTCACAAAACTGGTCAGCCAGGACGGCAAGTGGGTGAAGTGGGAAAAGTCCGAGTATGCCACGGGAAAGCGCTCGCTTCCTAAGCCATAACGGCGAATCCCCCGACTCCGGCAGCCCACCCTTTTCTCCGCAAACATAGACCCGAAATTCGAGAGCCGACAGGTGCCTCTTGTCCGCTCTCGTTTATTTTGGTTGGAGGATCGGTTTGGCCGAATTTATCCAGCAGATCATCAACGGCTTGCTCCTCGGATGCAATTACACCCTGATTGCCATCGGATTCAGCCTGTTTTTTGGTGCCTTGAATGTCATCCACTTCTCCCATGGTGATGTCTGCATCCTCGGGAGTTTTGTTGTCCTGATTTTCTATGCCCTCGGAACCGCCAGCGGTCTTTTTGCGGCCTTGCCTGTCGGGATATCTATTCTCCTTCTGATTGCGGCTGCGGCCGCGATGACGGGCATCCTCGGCGCAGTCTTCGAGAAACTGGTGATCAAACCCTTTCGCCACGCCCCGCTGCTCATGGTCCTCGTGGCAACCGTGGCGCTTGGCCTGATCATTCGGGAGGCGATTAGACTCTTCTATCCACAGGGCAGCAATCCCCAGATATTTCCCCGTTTTCTCCCAGAGGGAAGCTTCTTTACTGCTGGCATACTCGTTCACTATGACAACCTAATCATCCTATCGGCCACCGTTGGGCTCATCACATCGATGTTTCTTTTTCTCCAAAGAACACGCACGGGTGCCGCCATCCGCGCGATTTCACAAGACATCGAAGCGGCGATGATGATGGGGATCAACATCGATGCAACGATAGCGATCACTTTTCTCCTGGGCTCAGGCTTGGGAGCCATTGCGGGCATCCTCAATGGCGCTTACATCAGTATCATTCGTTTCGATATGGGGCTCATGGGAGGGATCAAGGGATTCTCGGCGGCTGTCGTCGGAGGCCTCGGCAACATTTACGGCGCGATTTTTGGTGGATTGGTCCTCGGATTTGTGGAGACTTTTGCCTCTGCCTTCATCCCCGGAGGGACCGCTTACAAGGATGTTTTCGCTTTTCTTGTGGTCATCTTTTTTCTGGTCTTCAAACCCTCCGGAATCCTGGGCGAAAGGGTCTACGAGAAGGTGTGAACATGCCGGGACATGACCGGATAAGGAACATGGCGGTGGTATTCTTGGTGGAGCTCTTTGCCTTCTCGGTTTTCGTTCTGTTCCTGCATTTGGAGAACATCCTGGGGATCATCCTCGTCATCCTCGGCATCGGCGGATGCTGGTATCTATTCGATCGATTTAAGAGAGTCCAGTCCTACCTCACCGCAATCTTTCAGCGAGAAAAGCGTCTTTCCATATTCCTTGCTGTCCTGCTGCTCATCGCGCTCCCGGTTGTTCTGAGGAACCAACCCTATCTGATCCATATCTGCCTAACCGCAGGAATCTATGTGATGCTCGCCACGGGTTTGAACTACCAACTGGGAAGTACCAACATCGTCAATCTTGCCACGGCTGCCTCTTACGGAGTCGGAGCCTATACATCGGCACTCCTTTCGGTCCATACAGGCGTCAGTTTCTGGCTCGTGATCTTTGCGGCTGGGGGCGCCGCCGCGTTCATGGGATTTCTCCTCGGACTGCCCACGACCAAAACAAAGGACTACTACCTCTCCCTCGTCACCATCGCCTTCGGCCTGATCGTCTATTTGCTCCTGAATAACCTCCGCTGGACCGGCGGCCCGAACGGAATCGGGGACATCCCGCCTCCAGGCATACTCGGCCACTCCTTTCGAGACGAGATAAAGGTCTTCGGTATGAGCCTGCCCTTCCAATCCAATTACTACTATCTGATCCTGTCTTTCTGCCTGTTGTATACCATCATCTCTCAACGGCTCC
>JABAOH010118310.1_pt3 | contig 25177 bp, 21 predicted proteins | sample 7062181 | NCBI WGS metagenome assembly JABAOH01 (sample SAMN14538630, study PRJNA623070) | marine sediment metagenome | biome: marine biome [ENVO:00000428]; feature: marine pelagic biome [ENVO:01000023]; material: deep marine sediment [ENVO:00002113]; isolation source: pool of 5 deep marine... | reverse complement strand
TACCGCCGGCGGCTCGCGCTCAGCGAGCCGTTGACGTTCAGGTCGGGAGCTGGTCGGTGTCCGGTTCGAACCCGACGCTGTACGCCGCGGGCTTCGGACGCCGGTTTTGGGGACCGTTGGGTTACAACCTCAAGGGGCTCGCGCTGGTGGATGCCGAATCGTCAGCCGGGTCGCGGATCGGATTCGGCCCGGAGCTATCCCTATTTCGCGGGACCGGCCGCTGGGTTCCCTACGCCGTCGGCGGCGTCGGCATAGCGCTTGGTCCCTCGGAGGCGCCGGAGTTGGCCGCCCTCTGGAACGCGGGTGTCGGCGTCGAGTTCAACCCCTGGTCGCCAATCGGTCTGGCTCTGGAGGTGAGCCGTCTCGCAGAGGATCACGATTTCCGCGGATTTTGGAACCTGGACGAGAACGATCGGCGCGGTTGGGTCGTCAGCGCCCGGCTGTCCGTGCGTTGGGGCGGGGGGCCGGGTCACGTGCGGCCGGTCGTCCGCGAGCCGTCGCCGATCGAGATCGATCGACGCGGCCCGGCCGCGTACGAGCCCGACCTGCCCGAAGCGGCCACCGGCCACAGGCTGGCGACGCAGATCGTCGAGACCGCCCTCGAGGCGATGGGCGAGCCGTACCGCTGGGGTGGAACGAGCACCGAGGAAGGGTTCGACTGCTCGGGTCTGGTTTGGTACGCGTACACTGCGCACGGAGTTGAAGTCCCACGAGTCAGCCGTTACCAGGCACGGGTCGGACGCGCGCTCCCCGCTGACGTCTCGTCACTGCAGCCAGGGGATATCCTGCTGTTCTCGAATCGCGGCGGCGTGGTGACGCACGTCGGTTTGTACGTGGGTGATGCCAACTTCATTCACGCTACGACGTCCGGTGGCGTCCGCATCGGGAGACTCGGTCGTCAGGAGGGCGACGCCAACGACAGCTGGTACTATAAGCGCTGGATCGGTGCGCGGCGCGTGCTCGAGTAAGTCGGTGGGCAGCCACGACGTGCGAGGACCCACCTGCCGCCCCGGTCGAGCGGGGCCGGAGCGGCGAGGTAGGTTTTCGCGTCAAGCAGCGGATCAGCCGCGCGTCCAGGTGCGGTCGATCGTGCGATCGCAGAAGTTGCCGGTCAGCTGGACGCTGGCGGTGGCCGGATCGTAGACGGCGTGCAGCTCGAAGGTGCACTCCTTGAATCGGCCGTCGCTCGTGCTGATGCTGAAAGCTCCGGAGACGTTCTTTTCCGCTGCTACAAGCTCTCGGTCCACCCGCTTCCAGAACGCATCCCAGTCGGCGCTGCCGCTCATCGTGTAGACGACCTCGTTGCGCTCGCGGGCACACGCCTCGATCAGCTTGGTGCCGGCGACCGACATCTCTGCCGTTGCCTCCTCGGGGTCCACGATCAGCTGGCCGGAGCCCGAGACACTTAGCTGGCCACCGGCTGGGCAGGTCCGGGTGCGCTCGAAGCTGAACGTCGTGGTGATCGGCACCGCCGACGGCGGCCCGTCGGTTGTTAAGGCGCCGCTTACCGGTGCCTGGATCGTGAAGGCATCGCCCAGGATCCCGTCCAGCGTCCGGTCGACTTCGACCGCAAGGAAACCCGCCTCGCTTGTGCTCAGACTCGGGCCGCTCGTGCCCGGACCGGTCGTTTCGTCGCTGCAGGCTACTGCCGTGATCAACAGAGCCGTCAGGCCCCACCTCAGCGTTCGTCGAATCCCCATCCTTCTTGCTCCTTTCCTCTTCTTCAGGCGTCCGCGGGGAAGCGCCGGACGTCTTCTGTACGTTAGACGCCGCCGGAGCCCGGACGTTAAAAGCAGCGGGCGGCCGTTCGTCCGATCGCTCTCTTGATCGGCGAGCAGCCGGCGCGTAAGCTCCCGCCACCTCAGACCGGAGAGCCAAATGAGACCAGCCGTTTTCCTGCAGGCGTACGTCGCGTCCCTCGTCGCCTTCTTGCTGCTCGACTTCGCCTGGCTCGGCCTGATCGCCCGTGGGTTTTACCGCCAGCAGCTGGGTCACCTGCTCAGCCCCGATGTGCGCTGGATTCCCGCCATCCTCTTCTACCTGCTCTTCGTCTCCGCCGTCGTCGTCTTTGCGGTCATGCCGGCGGTCGAGCGAGGTTCGCTGGGCCGGGCGATCTGGCTCGGCGGCTTTTTCGGAATTGTGGCGTATGCCACCTACGATCTGACCAACCTCGCCACGATGCGTGGCTTCCCGGGGCTGGTCGCGCTCGTCGACATGGCCTGGGGATGTGCGCTGACCGCGGCCGTGGCGGCGGTGGGTTATCTGGTCGCGAGCCTCGCGGCCTCTCCGTAGGCTGGCTTCCCTCCGCGACGCCTGCCGACCGGAAAAAGCTTCAGCCATCCGGAAAACTCTAGCCACCCCGGCGGCGCCTCCAACGGCGTAAGTCTTTACAGCGTCGCACCTGGGGCTCCGGCGCCCCTTGGGTCCGCTCCTTGCCACTCCTATCTCCGCCCAATGTCTGCCCGGACGCATCGGGTGCGGACCCAGCCTGTGAGGAAACCGACATGGCCACCTTCTTGAAAAGCNNCGCGAGATGCTCCAGCGGATCGAGAGCGGAAAGGACGAACTGCAGTCACTCGTCGAGCGGGCAGAGCGTTCGGTGCGCGAGATCAACCGTGTCTCCGGACCGTTGCTTGAGGCGCAACGGACGATGGAGGCGATTCAGCGGCGGCTCACGGGGCTGGAAAACGAGATGAGCTCCGCCGATCGCCTGGCGGCCGAGCTACACAAGGTCCAGGCGGCGGCCGAGGGCGCCGCCGGAACGCAGGCTCGCATCGAGGCGCAGCTTGCGCAGGCCAGCGAGGACGCGGAGCGGATCGCGGGCCGGATGGAGGAATTGAAGAGCGACTCGGAGCACGCCATCAGGTTGAGGGAAGAGATCTCCGAATTCCTGGCGCAGGAGGATCCGTTCCGCGAGCTGAGAGCTCAGATGGACGACGTCGGGAAACAGGTGCGCGAGGTGGGTGATCGCTTCGGGCGCATCCGCGAGCGGCAGGACGAGGTGTCAACCGCTTACCGGCAGGCCATGTCGCGGCTGGAGGCTTTCGAGAACGAGCAACAGGGGGCGGTCCGGAAAGCCGAGGAGACGCACAAGCGGGTCGAGTCGATTCAGGCGAGGCTGGAAGACCTGGACGAGGTCGCGAAAGGCGTCGCCGACACACGGCACGAGCTGACCACGCTCAAGTCTCTGGCCGATCAAGTGTCGCAGAAGCTGGCGGCGCTGGAGAAACAGCGCGACGCGATCGACCGGGCGACCGGGCAGGCCGCGAACCTGACCGAGCTAATGCGCCAGATCGACGCTGGGCTGCAGCAGCAAGAGGGTTACCACGACAGGCTGAACGCCTTCGAGTCCGAGACGACCCGGCTCGAGTCGCAACAACAGACGCTGCTCGATCGCACGGCCGAGATCACGACACGCCAGCGGGAGATCGAGGAGACGGAGGAGGCCATCCGGGGCGAGCTCAGCCAGTTGCAAGAGCGACTGCGGCAAAACGTCGAGCGCTTCGACCTGGAGAATCGCGGGCTGGAAACCGCGAGCCAGCGGATTGCCGATCTGCGCTCCTCGCTGGTGGATTGTGAGACGCGCTTCTCAAGTCTGGACAGTAGCGCGGCGGAGATCGCCGAGCTGGGCTCGCGCGTCGAGGGCCTGCTGGCGCGCGTGGACGCCATCCGCGAGGACCTGACACAGTTGAACGGCGAGTCCGAAAGGGCGCACGCCCTGCGTGAGGATCTGGAGCAGCTGGGCTCGGGGGTGGAGGGCCTCAGCCGTCAGGTCTTGCGGCTGCAGGAGGCGCAGCCGGCGATCGAGGCCGGTTTGCAGGATCTCGGCAGCCTCAACCGGAGTCGGGAGGCAGTCAGAGAGAGCTTGGAGCAGATGCAGCGCGTGTACAACGAGATCATGCGCGTGAGGGAGGGCCAAGCGGAGACGGAGGCCTGGCTGACCAACACCGACGCGACCCTGGCCGAGCTGCGAGACCAGGCTAAGGAGCTGTTCGGCATGCGGCCGACACTGGAGGCCGTTAGCCGCGAGGTCGAGCGGGTGAACGGCTCGTTGGAGGCGATCGAATCGCGACGTGAGTTCGTCGAGGAAGTCAACGAGCGCCTGAGCGAACTGCGGGCGTTGTCCTCGGAGATCGACGCGCGAAGCCAGAAGCTGCAGGTGCGGATGGAGACGGTCGAGACGCGCTTCGGCGAGCTTGTCGACAAAGCGGATGATGCCGAGCAGGTATCGGAGCGCATGACCGCCGTCATGGATTCGCTGGAGGATGCGGAGCGTCGGATGACCGATGTGGCGAAGATCATCTACGCGCTCGAGAACCGCTCTCAAGACCTGCAGAGCTTGGCGGAACGTGTCCGCTTCATCGGACGCGAACTCGACCAGCGGCAATCGGCGTTGGAGAAAGCGACCGAGCACCTCGAGCGTGCGTCGGCGCTGCGCCAGGAGGCGGCGGACGACATCCAGCGATTGGACGAATTGACGCAGGCGTTCAGTGGCAACATCGGCTCGTTGGAAAGCCGGGCCCAGCAGCTCGATGTGCTGTCGACCGGTCTCGAACAGCGTGCTCGGAACTTCGAGCAGGTCGAACGCCGCATGGCGGGCTTCGCGGACCAGTTGGCCCGCTGGGAGCGTTCCGAGTCCGAGCTGGAGCGGGCCCTGAAGCAGCTCGAGGCGCGACAGGCGACGGTGGACACTCTGGGTTCGGACATCAAGCACATGTTCGAGATGGCCGAGCGCACGGTGGAGGACGCGCGAACGGTCGCCGCGGCGCGCCGTGAGATCGAGATGACCCGCGGCGAGCTGGAAGTCGTGCTCGAGCGCCTGCATGCGGCGGAGAAACTCGGCGCGTCGTTAGAAGAGCGGAAGCGTAAGATCGAGCGCGCCGAGGGACGGCTCGCCCGCGCCGATGCTTTGCTGATAGAGATTCAATCGAGTCTCGAGACACTGGAGGCCCAGAAGTCGCTGGTCGAGTACGTCCTCGAGAAGGCCGGCGCGCTGACTTTCCAGGTCAAGCAGGCTGAAGCGCTGATCGAGACGCTGCGCGAGGAGCGCGAGCTGACGACCCGCGTGCACAGCGCCTTCGAGCGACTGCGGGGTGTCGGCGAAGCTGCGGCCGAAGCGGGCTGATCGGCGATCTCCCGAAGCTTGGGTCGCGGTTCAGGTTGAAGGTGCGCGCGGAATCCAGCAGATTTCTGCCCCTGAGACTGAACCGCGACTCGCGCGCTCGGGAGATCTGCTATGGTCCGCTTTCTCGTTTTTCTGACTGCATCACTCCTCACGGCTACAACGCTCGCCGCCCAGGATAAGCAAGTCATCGATTCGCCGGTCTTTCCGCCGGGCCTGCCGTTTCCCGCCGCCGTCCGGGTCGGCGACATGATCTACCTGTCCGGGCAGATCGGAATCAGACCGGGAACACTCGAGCTGGTGGAGGGTGGGGTGGGTCCGGAGACCGTTCAGACGATGGAGAACATCAAGACGGTCCTGGAGGACGCGGGCAGCTCATTGGCCAGCGTGGTAAAGTGCACGGTCTTTCTCGCCGACATCGCCGACTACGGCGCGATGAACTCAGCGTACCGCCGCTACTTCTCGGATAACCTGCCCGCCCGATCTACCGTCGCCGGCAGCGGGCTCGCGCTCGGCGCACGCGTAGAGATCGAATGCATCGCTTTGGCGGGATCCGGGCGGCAGGGCGGAGATTGACCTCAGGGTAAAATCTCTCGGAAGGCAGCACGGCGTCGAATCCGTCAGAGCTTCGACTGGTTGGGCGCGCTCGACGCGTCCAGCGCCCGATCGAGGATCATCAACTTCTGCCAGATCTTTCCCGACAGTCCGGTCGTCAGGCTCTCCACCTCGTCAACGGCGGCGAGCACGACGGGGTCATCGAAGGTCTGAGCGTATAGCGCCGCGATCTTGCTGACCAGCGACAGCATCTCGCTACAATAGTCCAGGTAGCGGCCCAGCCTGAATTGATCCAGTTCCCGAACCGGCGATGAGCGGGTGTCGATGCCGATTCGAGCCAGCCGGTCCGGGTCTTTCGTCAGCTGGTGCATGTCGATGACGTGGGCCAGCGCTCGAAGCTCACGGAGGAAATGCAGGGCGCGCCGGCGTTTGATTCGGTTCTCGAGCGTGAACAGGAAGAAGAGGACGATCCCAATGAAGATCAGGTCATTGACTCCCGCCTCCAGAGCCTGAACCAGCTCGAAGAAGTCGAAGCCCGCTGGAAACTCGGCATTGGCGATGAGGCTCGCAGGGAGCGCGAGGAGCACGACGACACAAACGCCGATGGCGACCCGAAGCATCAGCAGCGGTTCAGACACCGAATCGAGGTGCTCCACCGACTCGCTGGCGATCTTCCGAAGAATCCCGGCCAGCCGGCCCAGGCCACTGGCCGGGAAGCGCTCTTCGATTCGTTGCTGGAGGGCCGCTACCGTCTCGATGATCCGCTCGACATCGAGTTTAAGGTGCGGTGGCGCGGGCTTCGCCCCCAGCAGCAGCCGTCGGAGGTCCGTGGCCAGCAGCTCTTTCGCGCGCTCAGGCATGCCGTCCCCTGATTACTCCGGCGACGTCACGCTCGCCAGTCTTACCCGGTCCCAAATCCCCGCGCGAATCCGCTCGACCTCATCACCAAAGCGCGGGTCGTCACGTACCCGGTCGAACAATGGCGATTCGAGGACCCGCGGCTCCACTCCGCTGGGCGACAGGTCATAGGCGCGGCGGGTCCACTCCAAGGCACGAGCCGCATCGCCCGTCCAGGCGTAGTAGGTCGCCAAGTCCTCGGCCGGTATGACCTCGGTGAATATCGCGTCGCGCCAACGGCCGGCTCGGAAGGCCGCGGTCAGCGAATCGACGATCGCGGCGGCTTCTTTGCGCTGGCCCGACGCGTAGAGGCAGGAGGCGCGGATCCCCGCGTGCGGCCCGAGCTCCATCGCCAGGCAGTGATCGAAGCGACCGGCAAGCAGGTGGGCCCGGGCCTCGATGGCGCGAGGCAACATCAGCTCGGGCTCGAGCTCACCCGCCAGATGCGCCTCGCTGGCAGCGCGGTCGTAGCGACCCAACGACAGCGCATCGTACGCCAGCGCCAGACGCCGGCCCGCGTTCTGCGGGTCGAGCGCGATCGCCTGCTCCGCGGCCCGGAATGCCGCCTCGACCTCGCCCCGCTGGTTGAGCACGCGAGCGCACCAGCTCAGCACGTCGGCGGCGCTGGGCTCCAGGTCGATGGCGCGCCGGCAGTCGGCGGCGACCTGAGTCACCGGCGCGAAGGAGCGGCTGGCCAGATACCCCCGCGCCGTATAGCCGGCGGCGTGCTTGGGGTCGAGCTGGACGGCCCGGTTCGCCAGCGCCAGCGCCAGGCCGGCGGCGCGGTAGCCTTCGACGCCGATCCGGTAGCGGTAGGCGAGAGAGAGCGCATAGACGCTGGAGAGGCCAGCGTAGGCGTCGGTGTAGGTGGAATCGAGAGCCAGGGCCTCGCTGAACGCCGCGCGGGCGCGGGCGAGGCCGGCGGCGGTTCGGCGACCGAGGGCGGCCCGGCCGATCAGGTAGGCCTCGTGGCCCGGACTCAAGGTGACCGGCGGTCCGGCCGCCGGGACCGCGGTGAGCGGAATCGAGGCCACGTAGTCGTCGACGAACGATTGCGCGATGTTGAGAGCGGTCTCGTAGCGGTAATCGTTGTGCCAGTCGTAGCGGCCGGTCGCGAGGATCTCGCCTGAACTGCCGTGCGAGACCCGGGTGTTTAGACGCACGCCATCGCTGGTCTCGTACAGCGATCCCGAGACGAGCTTCTCGACGCGCAGCGAGTCGGCGAGCTGTCGGGCGGTGAGCTGCAGCGCCAGCAGCCGCTCGACCGAATACGGGTCGCTGACCTTGATGAGCCCGACGCGCTTCAGCCGTCCCACGATCTCATCGGTGATTCCGGCGCTCAGGTTCTGCAAACGCGGATCGTCGGTGCGGTTCTCGATCGGCAGCACGGCGACCGAGTCAATGAAGCTGATATCGGCGAAAGCCTCGAGTGGGTCGCGCGGGCTCCAGGGTCGCCAGAGCGCCAGCGTGACGATCACCGCGATGATTGCCGCGCCCGCGAGCAGACGCGTACGGGAACGTGAATCGCTCATATCCTACCGTTAGAGCGTCGATCAGGATGGGTCGGGGCTACTGCCGGGCACAAGATGGGATGAGCGCCTCGGGTGAGCAATCGCCTCCCGCGGCGGTGGTCAGCTGAGGGCGGACGAGCGGGGCGCCCGCCCGAGGCCGAGAACGCCTATTACTTCTTCAGCTTGCGGTAGCCCACGAGAACGAGCAGGGCGCCGCCGACGGCCAGCGCGAAGCTCCGGATATCGAAGCCCGTTATCCCGCCGAAGCCGACGGCCGAGCCGATGAACCCGCCGATCATGGCCCCGACGATCCCCAGGACCATCGTCATGATCAGGCCGCCCGGATCCTTGCCGGGCATGATCCACTTCGCCAGCGCGCCGGCGATCAAACCGAATACGATCCAAGTGACGATTCCCATGCTTCTCTCCCTGCGCTCAGTGACCAGGCATCCGCTTCCCGCGCCGTGAAGCTCACCGCGCCACAACATGCGGCATCGACGCGTGGGGGGCAACGCGGGCCGGCATCGGCCTGCAGCTGGAACGGCCCTGCGCCGCCCGTCGAGGATTCGTGGTGCGGAGAATCAGGGCAAGAACGAGAGAAGGATCGAGATGGCGATCAAAACGACGATGATCCACTCGAGGACTTCCAAGCGGTTGACCGAGGCCTCGTCCGTGAGCTTGGAGTATATACTATCGATCGTCCCCAGCTTGCGGATTGTCGACGCATCCCAAGCGGCCAGTCGCAACCGCCGGGCTGTTAGCTCGTACACACGGCTCAGATATTCCTCGCCGAAGACTTTGAGCGCGTTGGACACCCGCTCGAAAAGAATCGCGCCGTCGACTTGAAGACGAGCGATCTGTCTCACGTCGCGCCGGTAGAATCGCAAGGTAGACAGCCATCGCCAACGTCGTCGAGACACGATGGCGTAGGACCGTTCCAGCGCCTCGTCGAGCTGCCGGTCGAGGAAACGCATCTCCAGCAGCTGCACGTTGGCGAACTCGATGACGGTGCGCAGGTCATCTACTTCACGCCCGTATAGAAAAGCGGCGTTCCAGTCGAGCACCGCCAGATCCGAAGGGCTGAACGCGATCCGCATCGCCAGCGCATCCGCCACTTCTTGCTCTGAGAGCGGCCCCGGCTCGGCGCGAAGCATGGCGGCGATGTCGGTCGCGTGTGAGTCGCAGATGGCTTCCGCCGTCAACGCGTCCTCGAAATCCTCAACGTGGAAGACAACGTAATCCTCGACGACTTCCGCGATCCTGAACTGCGCTCCCTTCGGCAGAACGCCCAGCAAGCCCTCGACATGCTGCCGAGCTTGAACCTCCAGCTCCTTGTTGCCCGAAAGCTCGTTTCCCAGTCGAGCCAACTCGACCAGCGAGCCCTCGAAGGGAATGGTGTAAGTGACGGTGATCGCGCCGAAGTCGTAGATCACCACATCGACCAACTCGCGGCTCGTGTGGCGGCCGATCGCGATCGGTTCCGATTGCAGCGTGATCGCCAACGGAGCGGGTCGGTACTCGAAGTACTCGAGTGCGCGCCGCCTCTTGTCGATCAGCTGGCGGTGTGTCGCAGCGATGACGCGCCGCTCGCTCTCGACCAGATCGATGTAGGGCGCGATGTCGTAGGCGAAGAGCGCCAGGCACGCGCCTTTCTGCACCCGGCGGGTCGCCGGTGACGGTGGTGCTGGGCGATTCATCCTGTGGCTCTCATGATCGATCGACGAATCCGCAGTCCAGATTTAGATCGCCTGGGCACCGGCCACCCCGACAAGCTCGAAGCTATTGCCCGGGCCGCTCGAGCACGGCGATCCGTCCGTCCGCCTGAGCCACCAGCAGCCGCGACCCTTGCACGGCTAGCCCCGTGGGCCGCTCCAGACCCGGTAGCGCGTACGCCGCCTGCACCGTCTGTTCCCCGAGATCGATCACCAGCAGCGTCGAGTAGGCGTCGCTCAGGGCATAGAGCACGCCGTCGGCCACGGCGGATCCGGTGACCACATACTCCGCCAGGCTGCGGTCCGCGCCACTGAGCGCCAGATCCGGAGCCAAAAGCGGCTCGAACTCCGAGGCGAGGATGAAATCGCGGCGGGCGAACCGCGACACCACGAGACGCCGGTGCCGCGGACTGGGCACGGCAACCGTGATCAGCTCATCTGCCGATGCATCGAACGCCAGCGACATGACGTACATCTGCCGGGCACGCACCGTAGCGAAGCGACCCCGCCGCAGCTCGCTCACCCCGCCGTCCGTCTTCAGAAACCGTCGCCACTCGCGATCCGCATCCACCGGTCCCCCGGCCCGCAGCAGCAGATAGCTCTTGTTGGTGGACAGGACGGCCAACGTGTCGCCGAGGAACGTGGCGCCGGCGAACGGGGAGAGATCGATGCTGAACCCCGGGTCGACGGTGACGTGGTGTAGCTGGCGCGCGAGCGTGCTGTCGAGCAGGTAGATATCGAACCGGTCGGTGACAACTAGGAAGCGGCCGCTCGCCGTGTCGTGGGCCAGACCGCTCAACGTGCCGGCCAGCGGTACACCGATCTGCTTCCAGTCCGTCACCGGCAACGTCGACAGGTTGGCCAGCGGTCCGTGCGACGGATCGGGGTCGACGGGGGCGGCGGCCGGCTGCGGGATGGTCCACGACCCCCGCAGCGACACCCGCCCGGCCAACTCCTCCAGCGACCACACCCAGTGCCGGGGATTCAGTGAGAAGCGTACGGGATCCGCCTGGCCGATGAACGGCGGCGGCCCGGTCGTCGTGAACGCCTGCACCGCGTTGGCCGCGACGACGACGACGAAGAGCCCCATGGCGAAGCGGCCCGCGCGACCCGGCTCTCGTGGCCAGCTCTCCACCGCGTCCTCGCGGAGGAAGAAGAGCAAGACAGCGATCGCGAGCAGCACCGTCCAGTGGATGACCCAGGACCACACGTACGTGTGGATGCCGAAAATTGGGGCGCTGAAGCCCTGGCCGACGTCCCGAGCCAGGTGGAGGGCCGAGTGTCGGGTTGCCATGAAGACGCCCCATGTGCCGAGCAGCACCGCGAGCCCCAAGTAGCGCGGACGGGGACCGTAACGCAGGGTGAACAGTCCGACGAGCCCGATCAATACCATCGACGTGCGCTGCGCCCAGCAGAGGATGCAGGGCGTGTCCCCGTGCAGCAGGCCGAGCAGGACGGCCCCACCCACGGGAACCGCGATCAGGACGATGACGAGCCAGGTGAGCGCGTCGCGCAGCCGGTGCTGAGGCAGAGCCATCATATGTTCACGCCCGGCACGAAGGACGTGTGGGTGCCGATGAGGAACAGCAGCGCCATGAGGATGCAGCTCAGCACGAGGAGGCCGAACGCGAGCCGCTCTCGCTCCGGCCGGCGCCCTACGAGCCACGCGATCCAAAGGATCAGGAGGAAATTGAGGAATTCCATCGGGCGAGCACCCTCTTACGCTCCGTTGTCAGACGGTTAGCGCGCAATCCGGCTGTTGAAGCCGCCGGCAGCTCTGGCGCCTGCTCGAAGATCGCGCGGAAGCTCTGCCAGCGCTCAGGCTTCAAGGAGAGACAGGGGTCGGGGGAAACGATGAACGATAGGTCCAGGTGTCTCTCTCTGTCGGGCAGAGCGCTCGGCTGCCCGTCAGAGTCGCTACCATCAAGCCAGTCGTCGGCCATAACATGCGGCATCGACACGTAACGGGCAACGCCAGGAACAGATCGGAGTGGAGTCATCGCTCGCTTGGCAGATATTGAGGCGGCACTGGTGGTGCGTCGCTGCGCCCGTCGAACATCCAGGAAGTGATCCACCAGCGCTTGCCGTCGTGATAAAGCTGAATGCTGTTGATCCCGCGGCCGCCAACAGCACCGTCCCGGGTAGTACGCCACTCGTACGTGCTCCAGACGTGCGCGATGGCCCCGTGGGTCTGCGTCTCTCGATTGATCTCGTATTCGAAAAACCCGCGCTCCGCTAGATCGACCGACTCCCGATGAAAGTCGCCGAGACTCATCACCCGCGCATAGGGCTGCCCATCCTCACCGTTGCCGACGATGAGCACCTGCGCATCCGGCATATGCAGTGAGCTATCCCGCGGCCAATCTCGCGGCTGGCCCGCCGGTGCGGACACGACCTCGTAATAAGCACGGATGATACCGTCGAGCGTGCTCACGTCCTCCGGCCGCGCGGGAGTTTGTGCCTGTAGTGAGTCGGCTGCTGCAAGTGCGATGATAGCCAGGCTGGCCATGCGGAAGAATCTGACCATGTGAAGGTCGCTCCTATCTCGATCTCTCAGACAACGCGGCCTCGATCCGCTGACGCGCCGCCTCGACGCGCGGCTGGAGGTCGGAATCGGCTTCTGACCACAGCTCGACGAAGGCGGTCAGGTGGCGGAGTGCCGCGGCGGTGTCGCCGAGGGCGAGGTAAACGCTCCCGGCACGCTCGTGCGCCAGCGGTCGCAACGGACCGTAAGTGCCGAGGTCACGGAAGTCGAGACCGTAGGTGCGAGTCAGCGTGTCATACTGGGCCGCCGCCAACTCCAGCTGTCCGAGCGCAGCGTACGTGTCGGCCAAGAACAAGCGGCTGGGATGGTGCAGGTTTCCGTACTCGCGCGCCCGGGCGCGCTTGAGATACTCGAGGCTTGCCGCCGGGCGATCCTCCTGAAGCGCAATCACGGCCCGGACCTGATCGCCAATGCCGGGCGGGCTGAGACCGAGTGCTTGCTCCAGGGAATCCATCCGGGCCAGGATCGCACGAGCCTGCACAAGCTCGCCGACCACCGCGTAGCCGTTGGCCAGATAGCCGAGCGCCCAGTACTCGAATACCGGCGCGGCGCCTAGCGGCTCCGGCGAGCCCACCTTTTCCAGAAGCGGGCGTGCGCGCTCCTGGACGCCGGCTGCCAGCGCAGCGTAGACGCCTACGCGCAAAGCCTGATAGGTGAAGGGCCGCGACCCGTATTCCTCCGCGTAGTCGACCGAAGTATCCGCCAGCAACAGCGCGGATCGGGGCTGCCCGTGTATTGCCGCGACCGAGGCGTGGAGCCAGCGGCCGTAGGCGCGTGGAAACGGCCATTGGCTCTCGGCCATAGCGCTTGCGATCTCCTCGACGCGAGCGAAGTCTTCCGCATAGTACGCGTTCATCGCCTGCGTTGACCAGGTGAGCCAGGTGTTGGGGAACTCCTGCTCGAGGCGCTGCAGCGCTGAATCCGCTGCCGCGTGCCGGCCCAGAGCGCGTTCGGCGCTCGCCAGGTTGTACAGGTTGATCGCGCTGACTCGCTGGTCAACGGCCCGGCGATACAGGGCCCGGGCATCTTGGTTACGACCCATCCGTTCGTAGACGTCACCCAGGTTGTTGATGGCGGCGGTCAAGTCCGGGTAGCGCTCGATGGCCAGGCCGTAGTAGTGGGACGCTGAGTCGAGTCGACCACGGTAGGCATGGAACAACGCCCCGGTCATGTAACGCTCCCGTGGGATGAGGCGCTGGCCGAATCGATGCGCCATGTCGACGTGGCGCTTTGCGGCCACCGGGTCGCCCAAGTTGCCGTACCAGACCCCCAGCGCCCGATGTGCCCCTGCAAAACCCGTATCGATCTCGACGGCCTGCAGAGCAAGCGGGATCGCGGCCGGCTCGTCTCCGGCCAGCGCCGCCGCTTGGGCGCGCCCGTAGAGTTCCAGCGCCTCGAGCGAGGCGGTGGTCACGTTGGGCAGCGGTTGGGCCCGGCGCAGGCTGCCGAGCGATTCCCCCAGGTGGCGGCGCACCAGCCGAACCAGACGCTCGGCGGCTCCAAGAACCTCGGCGTCGCTGGCGGCCGTCTCGCGCAGTCTCACCGCGACCTCGCCGGTGCTCGCTTCGACGATCCGTGCGGTCAGCTGATAGCCTGTTCCGAGGGACGCAACGCTGCCGGCCACGACTGCGGGGTAGCCCTCGCGCCGTGCGATTTCAATAGCGACGCCAGCGTCGAGTCGGACGTCCGCATCGAGGCGCATCCGCTCGAAGACCTCGTGAAGCTCGCCTCGATCGACCACACGCAGGTAAGGCGAGGCGTCCAGGTCCGTGATTACGGCCTCGCGCACGGCCACGGCGAGCGCGTCTTCCTCGGTTTGGTACTCGAACTCGGCGACGACCACGCGGTCGTTGGCGCTGAAGAAATCTGCGGCCTCGGCTCGCAACACGAGCCCGGGGAAGGCGAAGAGTATCCAGCCGGCGGCGACGATCCCCCAAGCGGCGAAAAGCGTCAAGCCGCCCAGGGCCATGTTACGCCAGGTCAAGAATCTTTTCGCGCCGGGCCCATCGCCACGGTCGGGCGCCGATGCTGTCGGGTCAGCACCCGCTTGCTCGACCTCAGCGCCTGAAGCTTCGTCGATGTCCCGGACGAACGCGGCCCAGAGAACGATCGGCAGCAGGAGAATGAAGAGCGCACCCGCCAGGCCCGGCACCCAACCGGGCAAAGACAGCTTTCCAGCTAGGACACGGACTGCATTGTAGCCGAGCCAGGCGCTCAGCAGGTAGATGCCGAGGACCAACCACAGGGTGCGACGGTTGATCCGGGGGTCCACGCCCCGCTGGACGAAGGCGGTGGCCAGCACGGGCGGCAGGAGGACGATGAAAAGTGCGACCGCGAACGCAGGAAACCAGTCTGGAAGGACCAACCCCTCGGTCAGGCTCTGCACAATCTCGTACCCGACCCAGGCTCCCGCTAAGTAGGCGCCCAGCACCTGCCAGAGAGAGCGCCGATGAACCTCGTTGACCAGCCGTTTGAGACTCGACATCGCCTCCCCGCGACGGCGCTGGACCCCCCGGGCTGCGACTCTCCCGACCGACTTGACCCAGCAAAGATGGCCGACGACAAGTGGCCGGGCAAACGTGGCGTGTTGACGAAGCGCTTGCCGATCACACGATCCTCGAATCATCTTCCGCGCCGTCTTTGCGTGATGGCAACCGCCTTCGTCACACGAGCGACGCTACCGTCGTAAGTATCGGTGGCCGCCGCTCCGTAATCGTCAGCCCTACGAAAACGCTGTGAACGGGAAACTCCGCCAACTGGCCCGGCTCCACCTGAAGCTCGGAACGATCGCCTTCGGCGGACCGGCAGCTCACATCGCGATGCTCGAGGATGAGGTCGTGGCCCGCCGCGGCTGGATGACTCGCGAGCATTTCCTGGACCTGGTCGGCGCCACGAACCTGATCCCGGGCCCGAACTCGACCGAGATGGCGATGCACGTCGGTTACGAGCGCGGCGGCCGGGTCGGGCTGTTCGTCGCGGGCGCCTGCTTCATCCTGCCGGCCGTGCTCATCACCGGCGCGCTGGCCTGGGTCTATGCGCGCTACGGCACCAGGCCCCAGCTGGCGCCTTTACTCTTTGGCATAAAGCCGGCGGTGATCGCGGTGATCCTTGGCGCGCTTTGGCGGCTGGGCCAGACGGCGGTGAAAGGCTGGGCACACGCTGCGGTCGGCGCATCCGTGGCCGTCGCCACTCTAGTGGGTATGAACGAAGTGCTTGCACTTCTGGCTGGAGGGGTCGTCGGCACGGCGGCACTACGTGCGCTCGCGCCGGGCGCTCCGCTGGTGCTCGTTCCCCTGAAACCTGCGCTCGGTGGACCGAAGGCGGCTGCGGCGCTGGGCGCCACTCTTGCGGCGGGCGGCGTCTCGCTGTGGAAGCTAGGTCTCTTCTTCCTCAAGGTCGGTGCAGTGCTCTACGGCAGCGGCTACGTCCTGGTCGCTTTCCTCGAGGGCGACCTGGTCGAGGGTTACGGTTGGCTGACCCAGTCGCAGCTGCTCGATGCCATCGCCATCGGACAGTTCACGCCCGGCCCGGTGCTCTCGACCGCGACGTTCATCGGCTATGTGATCGCCGGCGTGCCCGGCGCCATCGTGGCGACGGTGGGGATCTTTCTCCCCTCCTTCTTTTTCGTCTGGGTCCTCAACCCAATCATCCCGAGGCTGCGCGCGTCGCCGCTCACGGCACACTTCCTCGATGCGGTGAACGCCAGCGCCGTCGGACTGATGGCGGCGGTTACGCTGACGCTGGCGCGGGCCACGCTCACCGCCTGGACTGGGTGGCTGATCTTCGTCGCCGCCGCGCTCCTGCTGCTGCGTTTCCGCCTGAACGCCGCCTGGCTGGTCGTGGGCGGAGGCATCGTCGGCTGGCTGCTGAGCGCCGTGGCCGGGTGATGCGGCGCTCGCGGATTCGCGCGACCGGCCTCGGCTACCGCTAAGGACGGGGGACGCTCGGGTGCGTCACCTCGGGGTCGTCGCCGTCGATGGGCACGAAGCGGAGCGGCGGCAGCACGATCGTCACGTCACGGACGTCCTTGCCATGTAGGAACCGCAGGATCGTTTCCTGCACCTTGGGCTGAGGCAGTATCTGCTCGTGGCCGGCGTTCTCGACGACGATGTGGGTCGCGTTCGGCATGCCCCAGCGGACCTTTTCCGCTTGGGTGGATCCGTTTTCAGCTGTGATTCAGATGCGCGGGACCCCAAGCTTGCTGCCAGCGGAGCCCGGCGCCCATCTTTGTGGACCATGAATCAGCCCATCTCCCCGATTCAGGCCTTTCTGGCAGAGCTGAAGCGGCGCCACGTCTTCAAGGTCGCTGCCGCTTACGGCGCCACCGCGTTCGTGGTGATCGAGGTGGCCGACATCGTTTTTCCGCGCCTCGGCCTTCCGGACTGGACCGTGACGCTGGTTGTTGCCCTGGCGGTCCTCGGCTTCCCCGTCGCTCTCGTCCTGGCCTGGGCGTTCGAGCTCACCCCCCAGGGCGTGCAGCGTTCGATGCCTGCGACCACTGCCGAGCTCGAGGCTCTCGTCGCCCAGCCGCGGCGCCGGCTCTGGCCTTCCGGCCTGCTGGCAATCGGCGCCATCGCGCTCCTGCTCACCGCCGTATGGTTCGCCGGCGGCCGCAGGCTGCTCGAACCCGACGATCGAGGCGCCGTCGCGACGACTGAGAGCAGCGCCTCCGGCTCGGCCGTCGCCGTACTCCCTTTCACCGTGCAGGCTCGGCCGGAGCTGGCCTATCTGCGCGAGGGCATGGTGAGTCTTTTGAGCACCAAGCTGGACGGCGCGGGGGAGCTGCGTAGCGTCGATCCGCGCACGCTGTTGCGGTTCGTGGAGCGAAGCGACTTGAGGGCCGGTGACCCGACGGCAGCCCGCGCCGTTGCCGATCGTTTCGGCGCCGGCCTTTATGTCGTCGGAGACCTCGTCGAGGTCGGCGGCCGCATCCAGCTTGCCGCCACCATGTACAGCCGGGCCCGCGGGGGCGAGCCGATCGGCCAGGCCGCTGTCGAGGGAGAGGCGGACAACCTCTTCGCGTTGGTGGATGACTTGGCGGCACAGCTGCTTTCCGGTTTGAGCGGGGGGCCGGCGGCCCGGGTGCGTCGGATCGCGGCCGTGACCACGGCCAGCCTGCCGGCGCTCAAGGCGTTCTTCGAGGGCGAGGAGCTGTTCCGGCGGGCGCAGTTCGGCGCGGCCGTCGAGGCGTTCCGACGTGCCACACGCCAGGACAGCCTATTCGCGCTCGCGCATTACCGGCTGAGCCTGGCGGCCGAGTGGAACCTGCAGGACGACCTGGCCCGCGAGGCCGCGGAACAGGCGGTACGTTACTCGCAGCGCTTGTCCGATCGCGATCGGCGCTTGCTCGAGGCGTTCCGGGTGAGGCGGCGCGGAGCCAACGCGGAAGCCGAGCGGCTCTATCGCTCGATCCTGGGCACGAACCCGGATGAGATGGAAGCGTGGCTCGACTTAGGTGAGGTGTTGTTCCATGCGGGCCCGCTGCACGGCCGCTCGTTCAGCGCATCGCGCGAAGCACTGGAAAAAGTGCTCGAGTTCGATCCGCGTCACTCCACGGCCCTGATCCATCTGTCGAGGGTGTTGGCGTACGAGGGAGATGACATCGCCCTCGACTCTCTGGTCGACCGCTTCATGGCGCTCAACCCGGAGCCCGAGCGGACGTTGGAGCTGGAGGCCCTCCGTGCCTTTGCCTTGCGTGACGGAGCCGGGATCGCCGCCATATCAGCACGTTTGGACAGGGCCCAGGACCTGGGTGTCGCCCTCGCCGTTTGGGCGGTGGGTGTCTACGCGCGCAACCTCGTGGGCGCCGAGCAGGTCGCCGCCATGTTGACCGAGCCCCACCGATCGCCCGAAGCCAAACGCCTCGGCCGAGCCTGGCTCGCCTACTTGAAGCTGGCGGCGGGAAAGTGGACCGAGGCGCGCGCCGAGCTCGACAGGCTGGCTGAGCTGGACCCGGGTTCGGCGCTCGAGTACCGGGCACTGCTCTCGATCATCCCCTTTGTGCCGACGAGCGCGGAAGAGTTGAGGAGGCTGGCGGCTGAACTGGAAAGACTCGATCCGGCCAGCGTCGCCGTGAGCGAGAACCCGAGCGTCGTCTTCACCGCACACGATCGTTTGCACCCCCTCATCCGCTTGTATGCGCTCGGCGTGATTCGGGCGCGCCTTGAGGATGCGGCGGCGGCGAGTCGTAACGCCGATCGATTGGCGCGGGTGGAGGTGCCACGCACTGCCGGCAGCCTGCCGCAGGATCTCGCTCACAGCGTCCGGGCGCAGGTTCTGCTCGCGGCCGCCGATCGAGATCCGCACGGGCGTACCCGTGTCGCCGAGGCGCTGGCAGAGCTGGACGCGGCACGAATGGAGACCTGGTACGGCCAGACGATGGCTTCGCCGCTCTACAATCAGGTCTTCGAGCGATTCATGCGCGCCGAGCTGTTGCTGCGTCTAGGTCGTCAGCAGGAAGCCCTCAACTGGTACGCGAACCTGGTCGAGACCTCACCGTTCGAGCTCCCCTATCTGGCCGTATCCTACCTGCGGCGTGCGGAGGTTTACGACGGGCTGGGGCAGCCTGAGGACGCGCGCTCACACTACGCGCGCTTCATCGAGCTGTGGAAAGACGCCGATCCGGAGTTGCAGCCCGAGGTCGCGGCGGCGCGGCAGCGGTTGGAAGAGCTGGCGAAGTAAGCCCTCGCGTCTTCAGAGCGTCGCCATCTCGATGTTATCGAAGTTTCGCCGGTAGTGGGTCATGTACGCGACCTTACGCTCCAGGGCGTGGATGACCCCGTGGGCGAAGTTGACCTTCTCGAACTTCTGCGCGCTGCCCAGACCGCCGGGGCTGAACACGTTGATTTCCATCAGCTTGTCACCGACGATGTCGAGCCCGACCAGGAACATCCCATCCTGTACCAGCTTCGGGCGGACGACCTCGGCCACGTGCAGGTGGATGTCCCCGATTTCCGCTGCCCTGAGCTTGCCGCCTGCGTGAATGTTGCTGCGCATGTCGTCGCCCGAACGGACTCGCCGAAACGCAGCGTACTTGCCCTTGTAACGGTAGGGCTCGCCGTTCATGAGGAAGAGGCGGGTGTCGCCCTCCGCCGCCGCCGGCAGATACTCCTGAGCGATGACGTAGCCGTCCCGGCTGACCGCGTCGATCATCTGGTTGAGGTTCGCCATGTCGCCGGGTTGCACCAAGAACACGCTTTGCCCGCCGGAACCCTGCAGCGGTTTGAGTACGATTCGACCGCCCTGGTCCTTGGCGAATTGCTTGACGTCGTCACGGTCGCGGGTGATCAGCGTCTTGGGTCGTACGTCCTCTGGAAAAAGCTGCAAATACATCTTGTTCATCGCCTTCGCCAGCCCGTTCGGGTCGTTGAGGACGATGACGCCGTGACGCATGGCGGCGCGTCCGAAGACGATTCCGGACGTCTGTGCCCAGGCGCGAAGTCCGGTGTCGGTGGACGGATCATTACGGAGCAACAGGAGGTCGAGATCGTCGACACAGATGCGTTCCACCCGCGCCTTCTTGCTCTGTAGGTCCGCCAGATAGACTTCTGACCGTTTGTAATTCTTCTTCGGGGCTGAACGGGCGCGGGCGTAGACCTTCTCATCGGCATCGTAGGCGAAGTCACCCGCTCCCAACACCCAGGCTTCGTGGCCCAGGTTGATGGCCGCCATCGCCAGGCGGGTCGTCGTGTACCCGGGCTCTTCGGTCTTGATGTCGTTGACCATGAATCCGATTCTCATCTCGACTTCTCCTTCTTGACAAGGTCGATGACCGTCACGCCGTTGCGAAGACGCTCCAGATACTCGGGGAAGCTCGGGTCGTCCAGATAGCTGGGACGTAGTGGAGGCGGTTTCAGAACTTGCCGCCACAGGAGCTCACGGATGATCGGCACGTGATTCTCCGCGATCTTTCCGATCAGTAGTGGCTCGAAAGCCCCGCCGCGCCTCAGGTAGTCGGTAAGGCGCACGAGTCCTCTCAGGTAGGTGGCGTCTTTGGTCAGTCCGCCACCGCGATATACGCGCATCGTGATCACGAACGCCGTGCGCTGATCGAAACCGTATGTGTGGTTGAGCATCCGAAACGTTTCGATGAATGCGGCGCCGCCGATCAGATGCCGCACCGCCAGCACGCGTGCAGCGAGCAACCGCATGCGCGAGCGGCTGAGCCCACCGACCAGATACTCCGACAGCACGGCCAGACCTTCCTGAAGCTCCTCGTAACCCGCCAGCCCCGAGTAGAGCTGCTTGAAGGGCTGCGCTCGACCGTTCACATACGTCAGCAGGTGTGTGCCCACCTCGTGCTGAATCAGCGCCTCGACGCGAGAGGCCGGGATCTTCGCACGTTCACCGACCAGGAGGTTGCCACGCGATACCATGAGCCCGGTGATGTCGCTGCGGACCTCGACGGAATTCGACATGTCCGGGTAGCGCTGCCGGTAGAGGCCGATCTCTTTTCGAGCGCGCTGGGCGAATCCCTCGGCATCGACGCTGCCGCCCTTCGAGTCTTCGCGCGCCCTCCGCGGCAGTCGCTCGAGAAGCTCCTCGGCCAGATTCGTCAGGTCCTCTCCGACGCCACCGAACACTTGCAGACTGCCGTACAGAAACCGCCGGCTGCCGATGTCCATCAGCATGTTGAGCTTGCGATCGAGCTCCATCTGCTTCTCGCTGAACAGCCGGGCGATGGCTGGGTCCTCGACTCGCTCGATCGGGATCTGGTAGAGCTGGCGCTTGAGCAGAGAGGGCTCGGCCGGTAGCGGCCGGTAGACGAATTCCGGGACGGTCTGGCACCGGCTCTTCTTGAAAGCTCTCCACGCTTGTTCGGGGTTCGCCGGCGTCACATAGAGCAGGAAGTCGAAGCCGTTGCTGATCTCGGCTAGCTGGCCGTCCACTTCCCAGACGGCCTTGACCATCGCCCGGCGACCCAAAGCCTGATAGTGCGGCGGTGCATGGGTCGTCTGCGACCGGGTGAACTCGAACATCGCCCGTTTGAGTGCGCGCGAGAGATGACGGTGGACCTCTCTCAGAACGCGCGGATAGACCTGCCCGGTGTCAGGGTCGCGATAGACGGCCTGGACCTCCAGACCCAATAGGTGGATCGCGAGCGCGCTGGCCTCGGCCGGTTTGAGAAGCGCACCGAGCCTGGACGGCGAAATCTTTCGGCTGCGCACGCGCTCGACCCGCGCCGACGCTCTGCCGATCTTCCTGCCCCTCAGCGCCTTCTCGAGAGCGTGCACGGTCGAATCGAGGGCGCGCTCCCCGGACGTGATGATCCGGAAATGCGGTGCCGGTCGTTCCGGCGAACGGTCGACGGCCGCGTCTTCGTTCGCGGACCACAACTCGAGAATCAGGTAGCCTCCGAACTCCTCTCTCATCGTTTTAGCCACGGCGTGCACCAGCTCCGCCAGACTGGGCTGTAGCCCCCGATCGGCCGCGGCGAGCAGATACGAGGCTTCTCCCAGCACCAAACGGTCGGTGCCCGGGTCGGCCTGCGCCCGAGGCCTCCGGTAAGCGATGAGGAAGGGGAGGGGGCGGTCGACGTGCAGGCGGCCCCAGATCGGCAGTCGACGCCGCACTCGCCGACCCGCTCGCAGCCGTGTTGTGATGGTCTCAATGAGCTGCGCGGGAACCTTCTTCGCTTCTTGCGACTTGGTGCGTTTCGTCATCTCAACCGCGAGATACCTCTTCGAGCGCCTCCAATACGACCGGGACGGTCACGGCGAGGGCGCGTCTTATCGCTTCGTGCTGAGGCCGGTCGAGTTCCCCGGTCCATTCGTCCATGAAGAACTTCTTGAACTCGATTGCCAGCGCGCAGCCCGACCTCGAGAAAGTGTCGTGAATCCAGCGCGGGAAATGCCCGCCTCGAAACTTGACGTTTTCCCGCACGTCGAGCCGCCGCCCCTGGTAGTCGAAAGCTCTCAGCGTATCGATGAAACGGTCGATGACCGGCGCCCATCTGTCCCGGTCCAGCGTCCCGGTACCGACGTTGACCTCCGGGTTGGCGGCCGGGTCGGCTGGCGGCCCATCGGGCCCCTCGCGCCGATGGTTGTAACTATGGATGTCATAGACGATGAACCGCGAATGGCGCTTCTCTACATCGGATAGCACCTTCCTCGCTTCGGCATAGAAATCGTCGTATTCCTGTAGGGAGCGGGCGATCACATCACCAGGCAGTTCGCTCTTCCAAAGAGACAACCCCCAGGCGTCTTCCGGCCGCCGGTACACGGCTCGATCGCGTGGCCGGTTCAAGTCCACCTGGAAGCGCGAATAGCTCGCGATGATGCGGGTGTCCGCCACCTCGGTCCAGGCGCCCGTGTACGGATCCTCCTCTCGCAGACGCTCACTCTCGCTCAAAGCCGAATGGCGCGCGACCTCGTCCCGAAGCCGGTGGCCGTCGTGGATTGCGGCCGCGACCAGTGCGCCGTTTCCTTGCTGGATGTGCCATCGTGACTGGCTCATCATAAGCTCTCGCGATGCTGTATTCGGGGTGTTACTGACTTCCGTGCCGCAGGGCGAAACCAGCTCATCGGCTGCGCCACGCAACGAAGGGACGCAAGCGGAGCACGCTGAGCCAACGCCGTCAGCGGCGGTCGACTCGCGCCTTATAGTGGCGTTCCTGTGACTTGACAAGAAAAATTAACTTCAGAAGGCGCTAAGACACCAGAGGTACGTGTCCGCACTCTACTCGCAGATGTAACAGACGCCGCCCCCTTCCACCTGCTGTGGCACGTCCCGCTCGGCGTTCACGATGCACAGAAAACCGAACGGCTCCTGCGCATCGGGCGGGTTGCGGAACTGATGGGGATCGTTCGGGGCGATGTACACGACGTCACCAAAAGCGACTCTATATATGTAGCGGCCGAACTGCGCCTCTCCTCGCCCGCGGATCGGAACCACGACGTGCTCGTGCTCGTGCTGTTCGAGCGTGCTATAGCCGCCGGGCGCAATCTCGAAATACCGAACATGGAATCGCTGCGACTCGCCCCGCTTGCCGGAGAGCTCGCGGCGCGTGATGCCCTTCCACGTCTCGGTCGTTTCCTTGTATGGTTCGAGGGGAACGTCTTTCCAGTTGAAGTCGCCTTCGTGACGGATGACCTTGCTGTGGTTCCCCGCGATCGGTGGGTGCGGCGGAGTCTTGCCGCGGGTCGTAGCCAACGCCTCCTCCTTGGTGTAGATCGTGCTGTGACCAACCTAACACGAAGTCGAGAGAGAGCCAGAGTCCCCCGATAACGCGCCTAGCCCTCGGCGCTTGATGTCCACGCCGCCTCGGCGAAACGTGCAAGGTGCTCGTCGCTCAGTCCACCCAGCTCGAAGAGGGCGACCCCCGCCGCGCCAGCTGACCGGGCGACGCTGAACGCGTCGGCAAGGTCGGCGGGTGGCAGGCTCGGAATGAACAGTCCGCTGTAGAGCGGCGTGCGCGGTGCGAGGGCGGCCACGCCTTCAGCGGTGGCTGCGCCGATCCACGCTAGCTCTTCCTCATAGAAGGTGTGATAGAGCATCGGAAAGAAGGCATCGAGCGGCCAGCCGTCCCAGGCCTGGCGCACCAGCCTTCGGGCCAGCCCCGGGGTGGGGAAGACGGCGGCGCTGATCGGCTTGCCCCTCGCGTGGGCGGCTTCGGCCAGAGTCTCGACCAGCCCGGTCACGCTGTTCCAGCGGAACACGCGCCAGGCCAGATCGCCCGTCGGGTCGGGCAAGGCGAGCGGATCTTTTCCCGTCTGCTGGCTGAACGTGGCGCGGCAGACTTCGCAGTAGCAGAAATCGAACTCGGGGTGCTCTCGATCCTGGATCAGGCCGTACTTCTCCCAGAGGCCGACGGGCAGAATTACATCTGAGTGGCGGATGTAATCGAGGTGTACGCCGTCGATGCTCGGGTCGCTAGCGATGCGATCGACCACGCCTCTCAGATACTCACGCACTCCGGGGCGGGTGGGACAGAGCCACTGATAGTAGCCGACGTAGGGCGGATGCTCGAGGCTCGAGTCGCCGTTGCGGCTGATCGTGAACCACTCGGGGTGGTTGTTCTTGACCCAGTCGTCACCGCTTCGGTTCAGCACCCAGATCCAGCGGTGGCACTCGAGATCCTCGGCGTGGGCCGCGTCGGCCAGCTCTCTCACCACCTCGTCGTTACCGGAGACGAGCACGCCGTGAATGCCCGCCGCGCGCACCCGAGCGAAGCGGCGGCGCCACTCATCCGCGGTCAGATCGGCGCTGCCGTGGACCCAGGCCCAGTTCTTGGCTCCACCAGGTGGATTCGTCCGCGCTGAGCAGGCGATCGCCATGGAGGACAGGCTCATGCCGACCGCCGACTTGGCCGTCGTTGCCAGGAACTCTCTTCTCTTCACGTTTCGACTCGCGCCGCCGGATCAGCGGCCTGAATGGGGTGTGCGCTGTCGTCGACCTGAGAACCGCTGAACTCGACGATCCCCCACATCTCAGGCAGGTGCATGTTAACCGCGCCCTGGGGAGACCAGACCCAGTTGTGCTCGGGGAGTGGTTTGCCGGTCGTGGGGTCGATCTGTTTCCGGTAACGGCCCTCGACGACGTCGACCGGCCACTCCACCCGCGAGAAGTTCATACGCCACGACTCGCCGTGGCGCGGAAACCGGCCGCCGGGCGCGTGCGCCGCCAGCGCGCTCCAGGGAATCGCCAATTCCACGGTCCAGCCAGAATCGGTGTCGGTTGGGTCGTTCAGTGTGCCGTCAATGAAGACAGCGGCCCGCAGGCCGTCGATGTCCCAGGCCGAGTCGGCGGTCCCACCGTCGCGATACGGTTTGGCCAGGAAGAGATCCCAGACCGTGCCCAAGGCGTTGATCTCGAGCTCGTAGTAGTTGTGCGTGTC
>JABAOH010149104.1_pt1 | contig 25195 bp, 20 predicted proteins | sample 7062181 | NCBI WGS metagenome assembly JABAOH01 (sample SAMN14538630, study PRJNA623070) | marine sediment metagenome | biome: marine biome [ENVO:00000428]; feature: marine pelagic biome [ENVO:01000023]; material: deep marine sediment [ENVO:00002113]; isolation source: pool of 5 deep marine... | reverse complement strand
CGGGCTCGAGCAGCCGCACCTCCTTGATGTCGACGCCGGCTTTCAAGCCTTCGTCGCGGATGATCGCCTCGACCGCTTCCTCGAGCGCCGTGCGGTTCTCGATCACGTCGAGCACGCGGACGCGGCGCGTGATCGTCCGCATCTCGGGCTCGCCGTCGGCGTCGAGGATTGGGTTCCCGCCCGGATCGAGGATTTGCGTCGGCACCCGGATCATGCCGCCGGCGACATTGCGCACGACGGACTGCACGGCCGGGCTCATGATGCGGTCCTCGACCTCCTGCAGGCCGCCGACGGAGGCGACAACGAACGGTGCGTGCTCGGGCGTCACCTGCACGAGAACGCGCAGCTGCTGGGCGATGGTCCAGCCCTCGATCTTGAGGAAGATCGCCTCGTCCGCCGCATTCTGCGGCACCGAGACGTTTTCCGACTCTTCGCGCTGGGTGATTCGCCCCTGCTGGTCCACCGCCAGCGAGATCTGCCGCCGCGTAAACCCGCCGCGATACTCCCAGGTCTGAACGCGGGTGTCGACCAGCGTGACGGTATAGGCCTTCTCGTTGATGTAGTACTTGCCGGGGTTCAGCGCCTGTTCCCAGACGCCGATGCAGCCGACCGGCACCAGCGGCACGCTGAGCACGCCCTTCAGTTCGCCGACATCGGCGGTCGGCGCGCAGTCCGCCGGCCGGTCGGCGCGCAGATTACCGAAATCGACGCGGGAACGGACATTGGACTTCACGACGCCGACGAACCCTTTCGGGATGTCGGTGACCGACCCCATCTCGACGTTCCACAGGAAATGGTTCAGGCGGTACTTGCCGGGCGTCAGCACCGTGGTCTGCGGGCCCTTTTGCCCGCCGTTGGACAGGAAGTAGGCCGCGTCATTGATCATCTTATCGGCGTCCTCTGCGGCGAACGGATCGGCATAGGTCTGGTCGTCCCGCAGCGGCTGGCCGTCGCGCGCGACGAGGAAGCCGTAGCGGCCCGACGGGATCTCGATGACATCCGCCATCGTCACGTTGTACTGGATGCGCAGGGCCGGCTGGAAATGGAACCCGGGCGGCAGGATGTCCGCCTGCGGTCCCATCTCCCCTTGGGTCGCCAGGATGGCGCCCTCCTGTAGCGAATTGAAGCCGTAGACCTTGTCCTTGTGGCCGGTCTGGTCCTTGTCGACATAGACGAACGACAGCGATGCGATAAGAGCGAGGGCGATCAGAATTCCGAGGCCACGTATACCAAACCGCGCGGAAGACAGGAGCCGGTCGTAGGCAGGGTCGCTCGACGTGACGTAACCTGCCCCGAACCAGGCGGCCAAAACGACGACAATAGCAAGGATGAGAGTGGTCATGGTCTGATCCTCGGGTTATCGGGTCGATCGGGTAAGCGGGATGCGCCGTCAATCACAGCCGCTGCACGCACTGCACGCGAACCGGTCGCGTCGTAACTTTGGCGGCTCTTGGTTAATGCGAAGTGAATATGGCGCTTTTTCCAAACGAAAGTGGCTGTCTCACGGAAGTTCCAGCGTAACGCGGAACGCCATGCGTTCGATGTGTGCGCGCTCACCCGGTATCAGATTGCCAAGTTCGAGCGCTTCGATCAATAGCATGCCCTCGAAGCGTGGAATCCGGGCGATACGTTGTTCCGCGTCCTTGATGTCCGCATCGGAATGGCCATCGGGCCAGAGCAACACGTCCAGCGCCTGCTGCGCCGCCTGGAAGCCAGAACTATCCTTCACGAACGCGAAACGGCGTTCCCGTTGTGGCGCATTGACATTGTCGGCACCGGCCTCGTTCGGTCCGGTGTTGTCCTTGTTGCGAAAATGCCAACCCTCGATAACGGCCGGATTGATGCCGCGGAAGGGTGGCGTCACGGCAGTCACATAGTTGTATTCGCGCCGCATGGGATCGCCGATCCAGATCGTCCAGCCGCTGCCGGAGGGGACGAGACGAAATTCATACAACATTGCGCCGTGTTTGAACTGGTGGACCAGTGTTTCACCGCGGCTTATTTCGCCGCGCAGCTGTAACGGTTCGGCTATGACCGAGCTGCTCGCGGCGACAACAAGGATCAGCGCGGTGAGGGCTATTCGTCGATATCGGGGCATGGTGATCCGGCCATAATATGCATCGAACGTAAATAGAATGTGTAATCCTGGGACTGTCCGCAAGGCGACATGGCCGGCGCCGGCCTGAGATACGTTGACCCTTCCCCGGTGCACCCGGCCGGTGAGCTTGGCTGACCGAGTCGATGATGGCAGCATGGGCGTCAGAGCACGGCATGAAAGAGGTGATGCGACTCCCGCCAAACCTGCTGATTTCGCCGATCCTGTTGTGCCTCCTTGCCGGTGCGGCGCTGGCAGGGGCGCTGGAACCGGTGGTCGTGGAGGTTCGAGCGGGACCGTTCGTCATGGGCTCGGACGAGGAGGAACGGGCCGCCGCCTACGAATTGGACGAAGCTGCCTACGGCCATGACGTCACGCGGCAGCAGGGCTGGTACGGCGGCGAATTGCCTCGTCAAACCGTCACGACCGGCCGTTACGCCATCATGCAGCGCCCGGTGACCAACGCGCTGTATGCACGCTTCGTGACGGCGAGCGCCTGGCCACCCCCGTATGTCGATCCCGAAACATGGGCCAGCTACGGCCTGATCCACCCGTACGACCGGGTCGCGCGTTACCTGTGGCGCAACGACGCGCCGCCGCCCGGCCGGGCGGACCATCCCGTGGTTCTGGTAAGTCACGACGATGCCGCAGCGTTCGCCAAGTGGCTCAGCAACGAGACCGGCCACGTTTGGCGGCTGCCGAGCGAAGCGGAATGGGAGAAGGCGGCGCGGGGTGTCGACGGCCGCCGCTTCCCGTGGGGCGACAAGTTCGACCCGCAACGACTCAACAGTCATGACGGCGGGCCATTCGATACCGTGCCGGCCGGCAGCATCGCCTCAGGCGCGAGCCCATTCGGCATGCTGGACGCAGCGGGGCAGGTATTCGAATGGACCGCAACGCCAGCAGGCACAGACCGCTTCGTCGTGAAAGGCGGCTCATGGGACGACAAGGGGTGTGGCGTGTGCCGCCCTGCGGCGCGCCATTCCCGCCCCCAGACACTCAAACATATTCTGATCGGTTTCCGACTGGTGCGGGTCGCCGATGCCGATTGACGATCAACAAGAGGTGACTGGCATTTCCGTTATACGGCCGATACAACCGGACCTGCACACAGGAGGGGATGCGGCGTGCCGAATGAAGTCGAAGCAGTCGATGTGGCCGGGCTCCCGGAACCGGAGCTCGTGGGCATGCTGGCTGCAGGCGAGAAAGTCCTCGAATCCGTCCGCGTGCTCGGCAATACCGGCGACAACATCGTCGGCGAGCTGCTGCACAATGTCGAGACCTTTTACGAGTGGAATCATTATCCAGAAGGCGACGTCTTCGATCCGCGGAGCAACGCCCAGTACTATTATCACGCCCATCCCAAGGACCAGCGACCCGGAGAGCACGGCCACTTCCACACCTTCCTGCGGCCGAAGGGCATGCCGTCTGGCATCGAGCCGGCCCCGCTGCCCGATTTCGAACCGCCGAAAGGGGAAAATGACGCGTTGAGCCATCTGATCGCGATCTCCTGCGACAAGCAGGGCACCCCGATCAAGCTGTTCACGACCAACCGCTGGGTAACCGGCGAGGTCTGGTACACCGCAGAGGACGTGTGCCGAATGGTCAATTATTTCATCATCGACCACGTGCGTCCGTCATGGGCGGTCAATTTGTGGCTTTCGAATATGCTGATCCTGTTCCGGCCCCAAGTCCGCGCGCTGGTGCGCGGCCGCGACAAGGCCATCGCCGCCTGGGCTGCAGAGCATCCTGGAGACAACGTCTACGAGGATCGCGAACTGGAAGTGACGACGGAATGCGAGATTTCGGTCACGGATCAGGTCAGCGCGATCCGTGAGGCCCTGAAACGTCGGCGTTGATCAGCCGTGTCACAGGCGCTTTCCGGACCCGCGATCGAATACCGACATCTGCGACAGATCGATCCGCGTGCGGAGCGGCGTTCCGATCGTAACGCGCTCGCGCGGGCTGAACCGGCCGCCGATCTCCCCTCGGCCGAGAGCGAGATTTACATGCTGATCGAACCCGTTGGTCTCGACGAGTGTCGGCACGAGTTCCAATTCGACGGCGGGCCCGTCGGAAGACCGGTCCGATCCGGCGACATATTCCGGGCGGATACCGACGATCACCTCGGCTCCATTCGTCGCACCCCCCACGAACGGATAGTGTTCGGCCGGCAGCGCGGTTGTCGTTCCGTCAAGCGGGATCTCGATCTCCACCGCGCCATCGCCGGCGCGGATGCTTCCCTCGATGAAGTTCATTGCCGGCGACCCGATAAAGCCGGCGACGAACGTGTTGACCGGGTAGTCGTAGACCTCCTGCGGCGGGCCGCGCTGGGCAATGACGCCATCCTCCATCACCGCGACTTCCGTCGCCAGGCTCATCGCTTCCGTCTGATCGTGCGTGACGTAGACGATGGTGGCCGCGAGCCTCTGATGCAGGCGCTTGATCTCGGCCCGCATTTCGACCCGGAGCTTGGCGTCGAGGTTTGAGAGCGGCTCGTCGAACAAAAACAACTTGGGTTCGCGCACCAGTGCGCGCCCCATGGCAACCCGCTGCCGTTGCCCGCCCGACAGCTGGGCCGGTCGGCGGTCGAGGAGATGGTCGATCTTGAGCATGCCGGCGACCCGGGCAAGCGCCGATTTCTGATCAGCCCGCGACGCGCCACGCACCTGCATACCGAAGGTGATGTTTCGGGCGACCGACATCCTGGGATAGAGCGCATACGACTGGAATACCATCGCGATGTCACGATCCTTGGGCGCGACGCCAGTCATCTCGCGGCCACCGATCAGGATCCGACCCGCACTCGGTTCCTCCAGTCCTGCGATGCAGTTCAACAGTGTCGACTTGCCGCAGCCCGACGGCCCCACAAGGACCAGGAATGCGCCTTCGTCGATCGAAAGGTCGATGTTCTGGAGGACATCCACATCCTGGAAGCTCTTGCTCAGCCCCTCGATCTTCAGGACCGGATCTTTGGTTAGAACCATCCGTGTCATCCTTTCACCGAGCCCGCGGTGAGGCCGCGGATGAAGTACTTACCCGCCAGCACATATACAATCAGGGTCGGCAGCCCGGCGATGATCGCCGCAGCCATGTCGACGTTGTATTCCTTCACACCGGTGGTCGAGTTGACGATGTTGTTCAGCGCCACTGTGACCGGCTGCGTGCCGGCCTGGCTGAACGATACGCCGAACAGGAAGTCGTTCCAGATTTGCGTGAACTGCCAGATCACGGTCACCACGATGATCGGCGGCGAAAGCGGCAGGAAGATCCGGAAGAAGATTGTGAAGAACCCGGCGCCGTCGATTTTCGCGGCCTTGACCAACTCGACGGGGACGGTCACGTAGTAATTGCGAAAGAACAGCGTCGTAAAGCCGAGTCCGTAGACGACGTGCACCAGGACCAACCCGCTGAGCGAGCCGGCCAGCCCGAGAAGTCCCAGCGTCCGGGCCATCGGCAGCAGCACCACCTGGAACGGGATGAAGCAGCCGAACAGCATCAGTGCGAAAATCACGTTCGCTCCGCGAAAACGCCAGTGTGAGAGCGCATAGCCGTTCACCGCGCCAAGAAACGTCGACAGGACCACCGCCGGGACGACCATTTTCACGCTGTTCCAGAAAAACGGCTGCAACCCTTCGCAAAGAATGCCGGCGCAGGCCGAACCCCAGGCGGTGATCCATGGCGTGAGGCTGGTGTTCGTCGGCAGGCTCATCAGCGAGCCCGCACGAATCTGGTCGAGACTCTTCAGCGAGGTGATCGCCATGACGAAAAGCGGCAGCATGTAATAAGCGACGAACAGGACCAGAAGCAGATAGAGCAGCCCGCGCATCGCCCGACGCGCGATCCGGCGCCGGGATGCGCCTGCCACGCCGGCGGCGTGCACCGCATCAGTCATGGCGCGGCCTCAGCTGCGAATAGAGGTAGGGCACGATGATCGCCGCCACCGTAATCATCATCACTGTCGCACTGGCGGCCGCCTGGCCCAGGTCGCCCCGCGAGAAAGCCATAGCGTACATGTAGGTGGCCGGAAGGTCGGTCGCGAACCCCGGGCCGCCACCGGTCAGCGCGATGACCAGGTCGAAGCTCTTGATCGCCAGATGGGCCAACACGATGAGCGCGCTGAGGAACACAGGCGACAGCGACGGAATGATGATGCTGACGTATATGCGGGGCAGGCTGATACCGTCGACCATGGCAGCCTTGATGATCTCCTGATCGACCGAGCGCAGGCCCGCAAGGAACAGGGCCATCACGAAGCCCGACGCCTGCCAAACGCCGGCGATGACCACGGTGTAGATCGCCATGTCGGGATCGACCAGCCAGCCGAAGCGGAACTCGTCCCAGCCCCAGGACCGGACCAGGGATTCAATGCCGAGGCCCGGGTTGAGGATCCACTTCCATGCGGTTCCCGTCACGATGAACGACAACGCCATCGGGTAGAGATACACCGTGCGGATCGCACCTTCGGCGCGGACGCGTTGGTCGAGCAGCACCGCCAGCAGCAGACCCAGTGCTATCGAGATGGCGATGAACAGGAGGCCGAACACGAAAAGGTTTTCTATCGCCACGTCCCAGCGCGGCGTGCGGAACAGCTTGGCGTATTGGCCGAATCCGTCGAGGTCGTATCGCGGCAGGATGCGCGAGCGGGTCAGCGAGACATAGCCAGTCCAGGCGATGAACCCGTAGACGAAGAACAGGACCGCCGCCAGCGACGGCGCGACGACGATCTTCGGGACGTTGCGGGTCAGCCAACCGGACATGGCGAACCTGTTCCGCCGCCGCGGGCCGCAACGCGCGGCGCCGGCGGCAGCGGAGACCGGTCTACAACGAGTTGGCGACGGCTTCGGCCAGCATCTTGGCGGCCTGCGCCGAACCCATGTCGGAATTGAAGTGCTGCGTTACGAGGTCGGTGATCGCACCCGCCTGCTGGCCGCGCAGCGCCATGCCATGGGCATAGCTCGGCAACAGTGTTCCGCTGCTGGCGGCGACGTCCATGTCATAGGCCGATCGCCGGGCGCAGTAGTCGAACTCGGCGAGCGATGTGCCAAGGCGCGCCGGTATCGAGCCCTTCGCGAGGTTGAACGTCTTCTGGAAGTTCTCGCCGACGATCAATCGTGCCAGCAGCTTCTGTCCCGCATTGCGGTCGGTTCCGGAGACCCGGAACATGGCGAAGCTGTCCACGTTGTACAGGAAACCGGCGCCGGGGGTCGGGTTGCACTGGTAATCCTTGCCCGGCGTCTTGCCGGCGGCGGTGAACTCGCCCTTGGCCCAGTCGCCCATGATCTGGAACGCCGCCTCGCCGTTGATGACCATCGCCGTCGCCAGGTTCCAGTCGCGGCCCGGGAAGTTGGCGTCGACGAACCCACGCAGCGTTCGCATCTGGTCGAAGACCTTGATCATGGTCGGACTGTTCAGTGCCGTCGGATCCAGATCAACCAGCGCCTTCTGATAGAACTCCGGACCACCGATGCCGAGCAGCACGCTCTCGAACACGGTGGCGTCCTGCCAGGCCTGCCCGCCGTGCGCCAGCGGCGTGATGCCCATCGCCTTTAGCTTGACCGCGGCCTTGTTGAATTCATCCCAGCTGGTCGGCATGGCCACGCCGGCTTTGGCCAACACTGCCGTGTTCGGCCCAGATCCAGTTCACCCGGTGCACATTGACCGGTGCGGCGCAGTACTTCCCACCGCATTTCATGTGCTTTGCGATCGCGCCGGGCAGGAGCGAGTCCCATTTCTCCGCCGCGCCGACGTCCGAGAGGTCGGCGAGCACGCCCTCCTCGTACCATTCCTGGATGCTCGGGCCCTTCAGCTGGACTGCGGTCGGCGCATTCCCGGCCAGCACGCGGGCACGGAGCGCTTGCATGGCGGCATCCCCGCCGCCGCCGGCAACCGGCATGTCGACCCACTTGCCGCCATTGCGCTGGAACTCCTCCATCAGGGTCTGCACGGCACGGGCCTCGCCGCCAGACGTCCACCAATGCAGGACTTCGACCTCCGGCTGGGCCAGTGCGTTCCCGGCCCCGAAACCGGCGATCAGTATCAGGGATGTCAGGACAGATCGTTTCATCGGTACCTCCCGCTAATCGTGGTTCAACCGCCACATCGCATCCAAAGTGGGGTTTGAGTCCATCAAAGACCGGACGGGCCGGCACAATCAACAGATAACATGCAGGCGGGATCCCACTTCTGCGCAAATTCGTTCAACGCAGACGTCCGTGGCCCGGCCCATTTGGCCGAAACGCGATGCCCCGCGGACCGGGTTGCGCGGGTCCGGACGACCGTCGAACGCTGGCGCCCGCGGAAGATCGATTTGCCGGCGCGGCTGTGGCTCAACCCGGCCGGGCCGGCCTGTGATAGGTGACGCGGACTCGCGCCGTTCCCTGACGGATGAAGCCGAGATGGTTGGCCGCGGCGTAGGACAGGTCGATGATCCGCTTTTTCGTGAACGGCCCGCGATCGGTGATGGTGACGATCACAGACCGTCCATTGGCAAGGTTCGTGACCATGACCTGCGTGCCCGTCGGCAGCGTCGTGTGCGCCGCCGTCATCTCGTACATGTCAAACCTGCGGCCGCTGGCTGTCGTCTTTCCGTGAAACGGCTTACCGTACCACGAGGCGATACCCACCCGGTCATACGATCGGTCGTCGCGCGGCACATAGCGTACCCCGTTCACTATATAGGGCTTGCCCAGCTTGTAGGGGACGTTGGTGGGCGGCGGGGCCGACTGTGCCGGCGGATGCGCCGCCGGTGTTGTGCCCCGTGCCGTTTCGCCGCCACCGCAGGCGGCCAGCACCAATGGCGTCAGCAATGCGACGACGAGACAAACTGGTCTGATGGATCGTGCAAGCGGCATGGCCAACACCGGGGTGAATTCGACATTCCCGTCAATTCAATCCGAGCCTGGTTGGGAATTCGTTAATCCGACCGCCGAATCAACGCGGGGGCGGTCGCACGCCGCTCAGTCCGCCACGACCTCGAGCGGCTTGTCCGCATCGCGCTCGAACCGTTCGGCGGCGGTCAGCTTGTTGTCGAGATGCAGCCGCAGAATATCGGCCAGACGCCGGCCGTCCCGCGCCGCCAGCGCGTCGAGCATCTCCTCGTGCTCGCGCATCGCCTGCTCCCAGCGTGTGCCCGACCTGTTGGCGACGAACCGCTGGCGCCGGATTCGGCCGCCCAACTGCCGGTGCTCCTCGATCAGGACGCGGTTGCCCGACAGTTCGACCAGCCTCTCGTGGATGCGCTGGTTGAGCCGGAAATACTCGCGCAGTTCCCCCCGCGTCTGGTGCAGCGCCATCTGGTAGTGCAACACCCGGATTTCGGCGACATCGTTCTCCTTCACGCGTTCACAGGCAAGTTCGCCGGCCAGCGCCTCGAGCGCGCCGATCACCTTGAACGTATCGGCGATGTCCGTGGGGGTGGGGTCCGAAACCATCGCACCCCGGTTCGGTTGCAGCGTTACCAGCCCTTCCGCAGCCAGCATCTTCATCGCCTCGCGCAGCGGGGTGCGCGACACACCAAGCCTGTCGCACAATGCCTGTTCGCGAACCCGCTCGCCCGGCGCAAGCTCGCCTTCGACGATCATGTCGCGCAACCGGTCCGCAGCCGCCTCGTGCAGGGGCCGGCGCGACCGGGGCCGTTGTTCCGCGTATCCGGATGTCGCTGGGCCAGGGCCACGTTCGCTCATGATCTTTCCTCCCTGTTATTCTTCAGTGTTTGACGAGAGCGTCCGCCAGTACCCGCGCCACATGAACGGCCTGTCGGCCGACTCCGTCGTCAATCTGATGCCGGCAGCTGGTTCCGTCCGCAACGATATAAACGTCGTCTCCCGCCTCGCGAACCGCGGGCAGGACGTCCAATTCACCGATGCGCATCGAGACATCGTAGTGCTCGGCTTCGTATCCGAACGCGCCGGCCATACCGCAGCAGGTGGACTCGATCGTCTCGACTTGGAGCCCGGGAATCAGCGCCAGGGTCCTTTCGATCGGTCCCACGGCTCCCATCGCCTTCTGATGGCAGTGCCCATGCAGCAGAGCCTTGCCGACCCGACACCCGTCGAACTGCAGGGCAAACCGTTCGGCCGCGACCTCCGAAGCGATGAACTCCTCGAACAGCATCGCTTTGCCGGCCAGTTTTCGGCTTTCTTCGCCGGGAATCATGGCCAGGAACTCGTCGCGCAGGGTGTACAGGCAGGACGGCTCAAGCCCGATCACCGGAACATCCCTGTCCACCCATGGGCGCAGCGCAGCGACCATGCGACGCGCCTCGGTGCGCGCCTCCTCGATCAGGCCGGCGGCGAGGAAGGTGCGCCCACAACACAAAGGACGCCCGCCGTCGGCGGCGATTGCGACATGCACGCGATAGCCCGCGGCGGCAAGGACCTGCAATGCGGCGCGTGCGTTCTCCGGCTCGAACCAGGTGTTGAAGGTATCGACGAACAGCACGACGTCAGGACCGTCCTCCGGCCCCGCGGATGGATGATCGTGCCGGAACACATCACGCCGCCATTCCGGCAGTTTGCGGCGAGCGCTCAACCCGGTCAGGAATTCGCCGAGCCGGGCGAGCAGCCGGCTCCGGTTGCGCAGATTCAGCAGCGGCGCCAGCCGCGCCGCCCATGGGGCATAGCGCGGCATGTACGCGACCAACCGCTCCCGCAGGGACAAACCATGCGTCTTGCGCCACTGATACAGGAACTCGTACTTCATGCGCGCCATGTCGACGCCGGTCGGACATTCGCGCTTGCAGCCCTTGCAGCCGACGCAAAGGTCCATCGCCGCCTTCATATCAGGGCCGGTCAGGGCATCCGGTCCGAGCTGCCCTGTTATCGCGAGACGCAGCGCATTGGCGCGGCCCCGGGTGACGTGGATCTCGTCGCCGGTGGCCCGGTAGGAAGGGCACATGACACCCGGACCTGCCTTGCGACATGTCCCGTTGTTGTTGCACATCTCTATGGCGGCCGGAAAGCCGCCCCACTCCGACCAGTCGAGCGCCGTTTCGACGGGCAGCGACGCGTAGTCCGGCGGATAGCGGAACAGCGACCGGTCGTCCATCTTCGACGGCCGTACGATCTTGCCCGGATTGAACAGCCCGCCCGGATCGAAGCGATCCTTGACCGATTCGAATGCGCGGGCGATCTTCGATCCGTACATGGTTTCCAGGAACTCCGACCGGACCAGCCCGTCGCCATGTTCGCCGGAGAATGAGCCCTTGTACTCGCGGACCATGGCGAAGGCCTCTTCGGCGATCTCGCGCATCTTGCGGACGTCCGTACCGTCCTTCATGTTCAGGACCGGTCGGACGTGGAGCGTACCAACGGAGGCATGCGCATACCAGGTGCCGCTGGTGCCATGTTTCGCGAAGATCCCGTTGAGCCGCTCGGTGTAGTCGGCGAGGTGCTCCAGCGGCACGGCGCAGTCCTCGATGAAGGAGACCGGTTTGCCGTCGCCCTTCATCGACATCATGATGTTGAGGCCGGCCTTGCGCACCTCCCACACCTGACGTTGGAAATCGGGCTCGGTTGCCTCCACGACCGCGTCCGGATAGCCCAGGTCGCCCATCAGCGTGACCAGTCTTTTCAGATCGCGCAGCTGCAGGTCCGCCGAGTCGCCGGCGAATTCCACCAGCAGCAGCGATTCCGGCTCGCCGCGCACGAACTGGTCGACGACCGGGCGGAACATCGGGATAGCGCGCGCAAGGTCGACCATCGTGCGGTCCACCAGCTCGACCGCCGACGGATTCAGCGTCACGATGTGCTGCGTTGCCTCCATCGCGCCGCGAAACGTCGGAAAATGGCAAATACCGAGCGTCTTGTGCGACGGTATCGGCTGCAGATCGAGCTCGATCTCGTTGAAGAAGGCGAGGGTGCCTTCCGAGCCGACCAGAAGGTCCGCCATATTGTGGCCCGCGGCATCGACCGTCTCGATGTTGTATCCGCCCACTTTGCGCAGCAGCTTGGGTATCCGGGCGTCGATCTCGCCCGCGTTGCGAAGGCTCAAGGCCCGCATGCTCTGGATCAGCTCGATGTAACGATCCGGCGCGTCCAGCCCCGCCAGATTGCCGGGCACGTCACCGAAATTCGCTTCCGTCCCGTCGGCCAGGATCGCGTCGATGGAGCGCACGTTATGGACCATATTGCCAAAGCGAATCGACCGCGAACCGCAGCTGTTGTTGCCGACCATGCCGCCGATGGTGGCACGGTTGGCCGGCGACACGTCGACCGGGAAGAAAAGGCCGTGCGGGCGCAGGAACGCATTGAGCTGGTCCAGTACAATGCCCGGCCGCACCCGCACCCGCCGTCGCGCCACGTCCAGCGACACGATGTCGCGCAAATGCTTGCTGGTATCGATCACCAGGGCGGCGCCCACCGTCTGGCCACACTGCGACGTTCCGGCGCCTCGAGGCAGGACCGGCACGCCCTCTTCGCGGGCGATCGCGATTGCCGTGCGGATATCATCCGCAGACCGCGGGACCGCTACGCCAACCGGCATGATCTGGTAGATCGAGGCATCCGTGCTGTACCGGCCGCGGCTGAACGAATCGAACAGAACCTCCGCGCGCGTTTCGCGACGCAGCCGCCGCGCCAGGGGACTGCCAGTTTCGTCTGCGACCGGACTTGCGTCGCTGCGTTGCATCGTGGTCATGCCGATCGCCGCTAAGATTAACCGACTTCGTTAATTATAGCCCATAATATTGCATACAATGGATATTGCATACAATGGTCCGCGAAAGGCTGCGATCGAGGCCGGTAAGATCCGGCTCCTCAAAAAGGCATAGGAAGGACAAGATCATGTGATTGCGCGATGTGCCCGAGTGGGCGGTTGCACTCCCTAAAATTGTATGCAAAAATTGTGAAAATTAACATCGGTGCCTCAGTGCCGAAGTGCCACAGGGAGTCTCTGGATGGCGTTCCATAGTGGGCGGCATTTCCTGCAAATTCCGGGCCCGACGAATGTGCCAGACCGCATTCTTCGGGCAATGGACAATCCGACAATCGATCATCGCGGGCCGGAATTCGCTGCGCTTGGGCTTGAAGTCGTGGCAGGCATGAAACGCGTCTTCCAGACCGAGGGCGAGGTCGTCATCTACCCGGGATCGGGGACCGGCGCTTGGGAAGCGGCGTTGGTCAATTCCCTGTCGCCGGGCGACCGCGTATTGATGTACGAAACCGGGCATTTCGCAACGTTATGGTCGCAACTCGCAGGCCGTCTGGGCCTCGAGGTGGAGCTGCTACCGGGAGACTGGCGGCGCGGCGTCGATGCCGGTGCGATCGAGGCCCGGCTCGCCGAGGACAGGAGTCAAGAAATCAAGGCCGTGTGCGTGGTCCACAACGAAACGTCGACCGGCGTGACGAGCAACGTTCCGGCGGTGCGCAGGGCGATCGACTCGGCCCGTCATCCGGCATTGCTGATGGTCGACACGATCTCGTCGCTGGCCTCCATCGACTACCGCCACGACGAATGGGGTGTCGACGTTACCGTCGGCGGCTCGCAAAAGGGTCTGATGCTGCCTCCTGGTCTCGGCTTCAACGCCATCAGCGCGAAGGCGCTGAAGGCGTCGGAGGCCTCAACCATGCCAAGATCCTATTGGTCGTGGGCAGAGATGTTGGGGCCGGCCAAGAAGGGATTTTTCCCCTACACGCCGGCCACGAATTTGCTTTATGGTCTTCGCGAAGCGTTGAAGATGCTGTTGGAAGAGGAAGGCCTGGATGCGGTCTTCGCCCGGCATTGCCGGCTTGCGGAAGCGACGCGCCGTGCGGTGCGCTCCTGGGGTCTGGAGATCCTCTGCGTCAAGGAGGACGAATACAGCGATTCGTTGACCGCGGTGGTCATGCCTGAAGGTCACAGTGCGGATGAATTGCGCAAGACAATTCTGGGTCGCTTCGACATGTCGCTTGGCTCGGGCCTTGGCAAAGTCGCCGACAAGATTTTCCGAATCGGCCACCTCGGCGCGTTCAACGACCTCATGCTGATGGGAAGCCTGGCGGGCGTCGAAATGGGGCTGGAAGTTGCGGGGACCCCGCACAACAAAGGCGGTGTTATGGCTGCGATGGCGTTTTTGTCGGAGCGCCGTAACGCTTAGGTGTAATCGAGCCTCGGCCGGCCGGCCGAGTCAGGAGAACAACCAAGAACAATAACGCAAGAAATAAGGAGGAAAAGATGAGACTTTTGAAACTAATCGCATGTTTGGCGCTCGCGGTCGGCATCGCCGGCCCGGCTGCCGCGGAAGAGCTTGCTCTCAAGTTCGGACACGTTGGTGCGCCGGGCTCGTTGTTTGACATCTCGGCGAACGAGTTCGCCCGCCGCGCCAATGAACGGCTGGCCGGCAAGGCCCGGGTCGAGGTGTTCGGCTCCAGCCAGCTCGGCAAGGACCAGGAGCTGCTGCAGAAGCTGAAGCTCGGCACGGTCGATTTCGCGCTGCCGTCGACCGTCATGTCGACGGTGACCGACGAGTTCGGCCTGTTCGAGATGCCGTATCTCGTGAAGAACCGCAACCACATGAACCGCATCGAGAGCGAGATCTTCTGGGCAAAGCTTGCGCCAGCGGCCGAGTCCAAGGGGTACAAGATCATCGCGGTATGGGAGAACGGATTCCGGCACATCACCAACAACCAGCGGCCGATCGAAAAGCCGGCCGATCTGCAAGGCATCAAGCTGCGCACGCCGAAGGGCGCATGGCGGGTCAAGATGTTCCAGACCTACGGCGCGAACCCGACGCCGATGGCGTTCTCCGAGGTGTTCACCGCGCTCCAGACCGGCGTCATCGACGGCCAGGAGAACCCCTTCGCGCAGATCTACAGCGCCAAGTTCCAGGAAGTGCAGAAGTATATGTCGCTGACCGGCCATGTATACACACCGGCCTACGTTACGGTGGGCAAGGCGCGTTGGGCGAAGTTGCCTGCCGACATCCGCACGGCGCTCGAGGAAGTCGCCAAGGAAACGCAAGCATTCGTTTACGAGAAGGCGGCCGCAATGGAGGACGACCTTCTCGCCAAGCTCAAGGCAGGTGGCATCCAGGTGAACGAGGCCGACAAACAGGCCTTCATCGATGCCAGCGGCGCAATTTACAGTGAGTTTGCCTCCACCGTGCCGGGTGGCAAGGAGCTGGTCGATAAAGCATTGAGCCTGGCCGAAGGCTCGTAATCGGTACGACTGAAGCCCCCGGCCCGGACCTGCGCGTCCGGACGGGGGCTTTTGCCGACCGGGTGGAGGGAGGTCCCAATGGTGACGCTCGCGCTTGCGCGTCGAATATTCGAACGTGCTCTCGAGGCTGTTACGATCTTCCTGATGGTTTCGCTTACCGCAGTGGTGGTCGTCGCGGTTGTGTACCGCAAGGCGGGCGCATCCCTGGTCTGGTACGACGAAGTCGCATCGATCATGCTTGCATGGCTGACCTACTATTGTGCTGCTCTTGCTGCGCTTAAGCGAAACCACATCGGCTTCGAAGGAATCGTGGAGGCGGTGCCGCCACGCATGGGTCTCGTATTCCTGGTTCTCTCCGAGATCGTCGTGTTCGGGTTCTTCGGTTTGCTGGCTTGGATCGGCTGGTTCATCCTGCAGTTCCTGCAAGGCGACACGCTGGTCAGCCTGCCCCAGGTGCCCGTCCAGTTCACGCAGTCGGTGATCCCGATCGGCGCCGTCCTGTTCATGATCGGCGAGGCCCTCAGCCTTCCGGAGACCTGGCAGAGGGTTCGCGACGGGCGCAAGCTCCACGATGAGCCAGGACAACCTGCGCCTGGCGCCGGTGCCGCGCATGGGAGTCCCGATTCGTGACGTTGTTGCTGATGCTTGTGGGGCTTATCGCCCTGATCCTGATCAACGTGCCAATCGCCATTGCGCTAGCGACTGTCGCCGTCGTCGCCATGCTCGCCACCGGAGGCCCCGATCTGCTGCCGAACGTTGCGCTTGTCATGTATGACGGCGCAACCAAGTTCCCCCTCCTTGCGATCCCGATGTTCATTCTTGCCGGCGCAATCATGAATTCGTCGGGGATCTCCCGGCGGCTGATCGCGTTTGCTTCTGCGCTGCTGGGATTCGTCCGCGGCGGGCTGGCGATGGTCAACATCGCCGCTTCGATGTTTTTCGCAGAGATCTCTGGATCCGCGGTCGCCGATGTCGCGGCGCTGGGCTCGATCCTGATCCCTGCCATGAAGCGGAAAGGCTATCCGACACCCTTCGCGGCGGCCGTGACGTCGTCTTCGGCAACGATCGCGGTGATTATTCCTCCGTCGATCCCGATGATCCTTTATGCAGTGATGTCGGATAGCTCCGTGGTCCAGCTCTTTGTTGCCGGAATCATCCCGGGGATCATCGGTGGAGTCGGTATGATGGCCGTTTCATACTGGTTCGCGCGCCGCCACAATTATCCCGTCGAGGAGATCTTTCAACTCAAGCGGCTCTGGCAGACATTCAAGGATGCAGCCTGGGCGTTCCTGCTGCCATTNNGAATCTTCGGTGGTTTCGTGACGGCGACGGAAGGAGCCGGACTTGCGGTTGTCGCCGCCCTGGTCATCGGCGGACTGATCTATCGCGAACTCGACTGGCGACATCTGCACGACGCCATCATCGAGGGCGGTGTCCAGACGGCAGTGGTCATGCTGCTCGTTGCGGCTTCGGCGCTCGTCGGCGTGTATCTGACCGAACAACAAGTACCGCAGAAGCTGGCAGCCACGATCCTGAGTTGGACCGACAATCGCTATGCGGTGCTGGCGCTTCTCAACGCTTTCTTCCTGGTCATCGGACTGTTCCTGCATTCGGCGGCGGCGATCATTCTGGTCGTGCCGATCGTGATGCCCCTGGTCTATGCTGCCGGCATCGATCCCGTGCATTTCGGGCTGGTCGTCACGCTCAACCTCGGAATCGGGCAGCAGACCCCGCCGGTGGCGTCGGTGCTGATCACCGCCTGCGCGGTCGCCAAGGCGAATATCTGGGACGTCAGCAAGGTCAACATATACTTCATCGGCGTCATCGCTGCGGTGCTGTTGCTGGTCACCTATGTTCCGATCGTGCCGATGGCTCTGGTAGAATTGTTTTACCGTTAGGAAAGACGCGACGATGTTGAATGAGACCATCCTGGTCCGCCGCGATGGCCATATCGCGACGGTCACGCTGAACCGCCCGGAAAAGCTGAATGCCATGACGAAGCCAATGTGGCTGCGCCTTGGCAAAGTCATGGATGAGTTGGCTGCAGATGATGACCTCCGCTGTATCGTGCTGCGCGGCGCCGGCGGCAAGGCGTTTTCGCCGGGCAACGACATCTCGGAGTTCGAGACCGACCGCTCGAACCCGGAACAGGCCAAGGCCTATGGGGACATCCTCCACCGTACGCTCAGAGCGCTTGGCGGATGCCGCCACCCGACGGTGGCCCTCATCGAGGGAATCTGCGTCGGCGGGGGCATGGAAATCGCTGGTTTGTGCGACCTGCGCATCTGCGGCGAATCGAGCCGCTTCGGCGTGCCGATCAAGCGCCTCGGCCTGGTCATGGCCTATCCGGAAATTGCTGCGCTGATCCGCCTTGTAGGCCGCTCGGTTGCCCTCGAGATTCTCCTGGAGGGCCGGGTCTTCGGCGCGGCGGAAGCAAAGGAAAAGGGCATCGTCACGCGGGTCGTGCCGGACGACAAGGTCGAAGAGGAGGCCTACGCGGCGGCGCAGCGGATCGCCGAAGGCGCCCCACTGGTTGCTCGCTGGCACAAGAAGTTCGCCGAACGCCTGGAAGATTCCACGCCGCTCACCGCAGAAGAACGCGATGAAGGCTATGCGTGCTATGGCACAGAGGATTTCCGGATCGGCTACCAGTCGTTCCTGGACAAGATCAAGCCGGCGTTCAAGGGGCGCTGAGCATGACCGAACGCCGCGGTCCTTTGCAGGGTATGAAGGTCATCGAGCTGGCGCACATCATGGCCGGCCCGGTCTGCGGCCTGATGCTCGCCGACATGGGCGCCGACGTCATCAAGGTGGAGAAGATGCCCGGCGGCGACGACACGCGCCGCTCGGTGCCGCCGGAGGTCGACGGCGAGTCCGCGGCCTTCATGATGATGAACCGTAACAAGCGGGGCGTTGCCGTCAACCTGAAGGACGCGCGAGGCAAGGTGGTGCTGCGCAGGTTGCTGCACGATGCCGACGTCGTCATCGAGAATTACCGGCGCGGCACCATGGAGCGGCTGGGGCTCGGATACGACGAGCTGAAGAAGGACAACCCTCGGCTTATCTACTGCGAGATCTCCGGTTTCGGGCGCACCGGCCCCTATGCCGACCGCGGCGGCTTCGATCTGATCGCCCAGGGCATGTCGGGCCTGATGAGCATCACCGGCGAGGGCCCTGGCCGACCGCCAGTCAAGGTCGGGGCCCCTGTGAGCGACATCACTGCCGGCATTCTCGGCGCGATGGGTGTGGTCTCCGCCTATGTGAGTGCGCTGCGAACCGGCGAGGGGCAGCGTGTCGATACCTCGTTGTTCGAAGCGGCGATCACCCATACCTACTGGCAATCGGCCATCGCCTTCGCCACCGGTGAATCGCCGGGGCCGATGGGATCGGCACATCCGTTGAATGCGCCCTACCAGGCGCTGCGGACGAAGGACGGCTGGGTTAATGTCGGGGCCGCCAACCAGGCGAATTGGTTGCGCCTTCTCGATGCTCTCGATGCGCAAGATCTGGCGGAGGACGAGCGATTCACGGAGAACGTCGACCGCATCTCCCATCTCGACGAGCTGGCTGCTGCGCTGGAGGGCTACCTGGCCGACCGAACCACCGAGGAATGGCTGGCCCGATTCGAGGCGGCGGGGCTGCCAGCGGGGCCCGTTCTCGATATCGGCGCCATGCATCGCGACCCGCAGGTTTTGGCGCGGGAGATGGTAACGGAAGCCGAACATGCGCGCCTTGGGCCGGTCAAGACCCTCGGCCTTCCGGTCAAGTTTTCCGGAACCCCCGGCGGCGTTGTCCGCGGTGCGCCGGTATATGGCCAACACACGGCCGAGGTGCTGTCGGAACACGGTTTTGGCCGCGACGAGATCGAGGCCCTCGCCGCGTCCGGCGCGGTCGCTCTCGTCGGCTAACGGCCGGGCAACGGCATCGAGCTCGCGAGACGCCGGTTAACCCGATCTTAAGCCCCGCAGGCCAATCATCGCCGTCACAGGACCGGCCGCGCCACCGGTATGGTGGGGCGGGGTCCCGCGCGCATCGACAATCGAGTGAGCCCGTCTAAGGGGCTCCCGTTGGCGTTCCGGCCGGAGCTCGAGCAATGAAATGGACCATCAGACGCAAACTGGTTTTCATGGGGACGGTTGCAGTCGTCGTTCTGTTTGCACTGATTTTCGTTGCCTGGGACGCGAGCACCGCCGTTAAACGCGTAACCAATGCCAACCAGCTGATGCTGCAGGAAGCTCAGACGCTGGGCGACCTCCGCGTATCCACCCTCGAGCTGGTGCTTGCCGCGGCCGATTCGATCGTCGATGCGGACGAAGGCTACGTCTACGAGGAACGCCTCGAAAAGATGGATCGGGGCATCAGTGAGTTGCGGGATAACCAGCACATCGTCGATGCCGTTGCCGAACGGGCAAACAAGCCGGAACTTGCGGCGGAGGTTGCCGAGCTGACCAATATTGCGGACCGCGTGATCCGGTTCGAACTCGTGCAAGCGATCGAAAGCGGGGGCGGTCAGGATTTTGCCCGGTTCGACGACGATATCGACGAATACGGCGAAGGTCTTGTTGATCTCCTGGCGGAACTCCAGAATCTGGTGGTGCTGGACGTGGCCCGCTCGAGCGAGGCGCTGAACGACGAGGTTGCCGATTCGTCGCAGATCGCCCTGGTTATGGGGGGAGTCTTCGCCGGAGCGCTGGTCCTTGTCTTGTACTTCGTCGGCGGCACCATCACGCGCCCGATTTCGCGCCTTACGCAGGTCATGACGGAAATCGCCGCCGGCAATACCGATGTCGCCGTGTCTGGGCAGGACGGGAGCGACGAGGTCGCCGACATGGCACGCGCGGTGCAGATATTCAAGGACAACGCGGTGGATAAGCGGCGGCTTGAGGAGGTCCAGGCGGCCTCCCAGCAGCGCGCGTCCGAGGAGCGGCGCCAGACCGTTCGCGAGATGGCGGACCGTTTCGAAGTGCAGGTCAAGAAGGTCGTGGAAGGCGTGTCCTCCGCCGCGACGCAGATGCAGGTGACGGCGCAGCAAATGTCGGCAACGGCGGAACAGACAAACCGCCAGTCGACCAACGTGGCCACTGCGTCCGAGGAGGCTGCCGCAAATGTACAGACGGTAGCCGCAACGGCGGAGGAGTTGTCTGCTTCGATCGCGGAGATTGGCCGCCAGGTCATGCAGTCCGCGAAGATCGCGCAGAACGCGGTTGCCGAAGCCGAGGCGACCAACACGACGGTTCAGGGGCTGGCTGAAGCAGCGGAGAAGATCGGCGACGTCGTGAAACTGATCAGTGACATAGCCGGACAGACAAACCTTCTTGCCCTCAATGCGACCATTGAGGCGGCCCGCGCCGGCGAGGCCGGCAAGGGCTTCGCCGTCGTCGCCCAGGAGGTCAAGAACCTTGCCAACCAGACCGCACGCGCAACCGAGGAAATTTCGCAGCAGATCGCTTCCGTGCAGGAGGAAACCACCGACGCGGTCGGCGCGATCGGGAAGATTCGCGCGATCATCGGCGAGGTCAACGAAATCGCGACAACCATTTCGTCCGCGGTCGAACAGCAAGGGATCTCGACAAAGGAAATCGCCCGCAACGTCCAGCAGGCGGCGCGCGGCACCCAGGACGTGAACCAGAATATCGAAAGCGTCTCCAAGGCAGTTGGTGAAACCGGCCTGGCAGCGGGACAGGTACTGAGTGCGTCGCAGCAGATGGCGCAGCAGGCTGAGGGACTGCGCCGCGAGGTCGAGAGATTCCTGGGTGAGGTCCGCAGCGCCTGATTGGCGCCCGTCGGCACACGAACACGGGACTGGCGGCTGAGCATTGCGGCGACGCCATATACTCAGGAATTCAATAGGATACAGATACTTGAGCAGCCTGCGAAAGCATGACGTGGCCGCCAAATCGTTAAGGACGGATTCTCGGTCCTAAGGATTGGTTAACTATATTCGGCGACAGTTGTGTAAAGTGTTCGAAAAGGCCCGGTCCGGCGAGGAGCACTGTTGGTGACGCTATGAGCGTCTGGAAGGCGAACCTCTCAGAGCTGAACATGTTCAGCCTGCGGTTCAAGAACAGAATCGCGGAACGGCGGTTTCTGTGCAGACACATGCTCGATTCGCGTCCGGTCATACGGCTCGGCCTGCTGGCCGGCGCGTTTCTGTACGGGCTTTTCGGCGTGCTTGACGCACTGCTCATGCCCGAGGTGGTCAGTCAGTTCTGGGCTGTCCGGTTCGGCTTTGTGTTCCCGATCGTCTTCGGGGTATTTGCCCTGACCTATCACCGGAACTTCGTGCGCTGCGCTCAGGCAGGACTGTCGCTTGCAATGTTTGCGGCGGGCATAGGCATCATTGCCATGACGGTGTTCGGTGAACCCCCCGCAAGTTACTGGTACTATGCGGGCCTGATCATGGTGGTGATCTACTGCGCCAGCGTGCTGCGTCTCCATCACGTGTATTCGCTGATCGTCTCCCTGATCCTGTTCGCCATCTATCAGTTGTCGGCGTTTGTCCTGAACCCCGTTCCATACGAGGTGTTGCTGAGCAACAATTTCTTCCTGGCAATGGCGATCGCAGTCGGGGGCGTTGTCAACTACGTGCAGGAACTGTACCTGCGCCTGAATCACCTACAGACTCGCTTGTTGACTTACGAGAAGGCGGCCTCCGAGCGGCTGCGCCGCAGGGCGGACGCGGCAAACAAGGCAAAGACGGAATTCCTGGCCAGCATGAGCCACGAACTGCGTACGCCGCTCAATGCGATCATCGGATTCTCCGAGATCGTCAAGGAAGAGATCCTGGGCCCGCTGGGCACGCCCCGTTACAAGAACTACGCTGAAGACATCTATTCCAGCGGCAGCCACCTCCTGAGCATCATCGGAGATATGCTCGATCTGGCGACGGCAGAGGCGGGAAAGCTGTCCTTCGCCGAATGCGAGGTCGACATGTGCCTGATCGTCGATGAGTGCCTGCGGATGTTCCGGGTCCCGGATATCTCGCATGGCCTCAAGATTTCGGCTTCGCTGCCGCAGCCCAGCGTGGTCGTGATGGCCGACCCCGGACGGCTTCGGCAGGTGGTCATCAATTTGGTTTCGAACGGTGTCAAATTCACCGAAAAGGGCGGCGAGGTTTCCGTCGCCCTATGGATGGACGAGGCCGGCGCATGCGTATTGAGCGTGACCGACAGCGGGATCGGCATGGCGGCGGAAGATTTGGGGAACGCAACGCAACCATTCTATCGGGCCGCGCACCCATACACCAGCGCACGCGGTGGCACCGGATTGGGTCTTCCCATCGTGCAAAAGATCATCGAATGGCACGGCGGGCAACTGACCATCGACAGCAAGCCGGGGCAGGGCACCGTCGTGACGATGCGCCTGCCGCCAGAGCGCACGATTTTCGACACCCAGCAGTCCCTTCAGTTGCCCGGCTGAAGCGCCGACCTGCCCTTGCGATCTGGCTCGATGCGGTATCTGCCGCGCGAGGGGATGCTCAGGGTTTGCGCAGAGTCAGCATGTACACGCGCCCGGTCGGGTCGGTCTCTAGTTTGCGCGACTTTGCCGACAATCCCTCTACCATGGCCCACATCTCGGCCTCGTCGCGATAATAGACGCTCCAGTCGCAGATGAACTCCATCGGCCAGAGATTGCTGAGACTGGTCCTGCGCATGTTTCCTATGACCAGCCGCCCGCCAGGCGCGAGTCGGTCGTACAGAGACGCGACCAGGCTGCGTGCCCTATGATCGGCCAGATAGTCTACGATGCCCACGCTGTAGATGAAGTCCTGCGGCCCGACGCCGGGGAACACCCGGTTCTTCTTTGCCAGGTCGACGAACGAGATGTTCAGGCACTGCACGGCGGCCCGGCCCCCGTGCCGCGTCGTCTGCGGGTAGATATCGCTGTACGCCTGCTCGAGCGCCTCATGTTCCTGGTCGACGAGAGTAAACGATACGGCACCCGGAATTTCGTCGGACTGAAGGTAATTCGACACTTCCTTCGCCGGGCCGCTTCCAATGCTGGCAATATGCGTGACCTCGCCGGCCGGTCGGGCCGCGATCTCGTGGGCGATCATCTGTTCGATCATCCGCATGCGCGTGCCGATACACTCGGCAACCTCGAGTCCCGCGCGATGAAGCAGCTTGCCGGTCGCGGAATCACCTTCGCGACGCCAGGCATAGACATAATTCATCACCTGGTAATCGCCAGGGTAACCGAGTGGCTTCTCGTAACTGCGGCGCCAGATGGGCCCGTCCATGAGTTCCGGCGTCACGACGAGCTCGGTGAATCGTTTCGTCGCCCGCAAGCGGTCCGGATCGGACATCACGGGTTCGACGAGACTGTTGGCGTGCTCCCAGTGCTGGCGCCAAGAAGGAATGATCCGTTCCTCACAAAGCTGCAGCGCTTCGTCGATCGGACTGTGCGGCGGGGGGGAGGAATAACCGTTGCCGCGCAACTCGTGTCGCTCGAGGATCGCGCGGAAGTTCCGCAAGAGGTGTACGACGTCGGCACTGAGCTTTCTGTATTCGGGATCGACCAGACCCGCATCGGTCACCAGGCCGTGGCCGATTTCGAGATCGAGGAGATGGCGGTTGCGTTTGCTTATGACGTCGGCGATGTCAAGGTAGTCCGACGTCAGCCCGAGGCCGACACTCACGCCGCATTTCTGCCGTCCAATTCGACATACTTTCGCACGCCCCTCGTGCAGCACCATATCGTCAAGCAGGAGGCGGATGGCAAACTCCTCGCCAATGCGCGGAGCCCAGAGCGCAGCACCGGGAGCAACCGCACTGAAACCGGTCATGCTTAGGTCTTCCAGCGCCAGAAGGGTATCGTCGATTTGGACCTTGGCCGTCGCCAGCGGAAACAGATCCCGCGCCTTGAATCGTTCTGCGCGATAAAACACGCGCCGTCCGGACGCACCGGATAGGCGTTCGTACGAATGCATGTCGCCCTGCCTTCAATAATCCCTGTCGGTGTCGGTTTACTTTCCCCGCCGGCAGCCCCATTGTCGGACAAGGAAAGTAATCTTGATTTCACCTCCACTGAAATTCGAGTTTAACCCCCTGCGTACCAAAGGATTTTCGAAATCCTACCCCCGCGCAAGAAAAACTGTAAAGTCTTTTTTCAGCATTTCAGTAGAGATGGGTTTTGTTATCATGTGACTTTCATTTTGCATCTCCAATAAATCACAGACTTCAGCTCATCTTTGGAACTCTAGTTCAGAGGTTAGTCTCTGATTCGGGCGCAGCATTGCTACAATGCGATATTACGATNNGCTACAATACGATATTACGATATGATGGGAATATTAAAAAGGGAAAATCTTGGCACAGGTTCTCGGAAATGGTTAACGCGGCTGCCGGACCGGATTGAATGAAATTTAGAGTAATTTATTGTAAAAAATTAATAATTTTCAGTTCCGTGCCTCCACCCGCGGACCAGGCCGATCGATCGCCTGTCGCCCCGAAACAGCGGTATGCGCCGGGTTCAGCCAGCCGCGCGCGAGACTGCCGCGGAAAGGTTCATGCGTCGATCCGCCGCAACGCAGAACATGGAAATTATTGCGGATTTCGGCCGGAATCCTGTCGGGCGCGCGACTCGACGCTGGCGGAGACCGAATTGCCGGGAAGGCGGCCGTTCCCTCTAATGTCCGGCCATTCGCTCGCGGATAATCCGTACCATCGCGTCGACGGTGGTCGTCTGGGAAAAGGCCGTGGCATAGACGCCGTCCGGATCCATCAGGTAGAGATGTGCGGAGTGATCCATGGCGTAATCGTCGGTGTCCGTCGTCGTGCCGTTCGACGCTGCGACCCTTGCATAATAGGCCCGATGCGATCTGGCCGCTGCTGCCACCTGTCGCTCGCTGCCCGTCAGTCCGATGATTTTCGGATGGAACGCTGCAGCGTACTGTCGTACGACATCGGCGGAGTCGCGGGCGGGATCAACGGTTATGAAGAGCGGCTGCAACGACTCGGCCTC
>JABAOH010007935.1_pt1 | contig 25204 bp, 16 predicted proteins | sample 7062181 | NCBI WGS metagenome assembly JABAOH01 (sample SAMN14538630, study PRJNA623070) | marine sediment metagenome | biome: marine biome [ENVO:00000428]; feature: marine pelagic biome [ENVO:01000023]; material: deep marine sediment [ENVO:00002113]; isolation source: pool of 5 deep marine... | reverse complement strand
GGCAAGTCAAGTTCTACCGCCCGGCTGAATGAGCTGCCGTATTTGACAGCAGGAAACTGCAGCGGAGACTGCACTACAGAGGCTCTTACCCCTTCACTTTTAGCCTTCACTGCCAGCATACCACTTACAATCGCTGTTCCGGCCGCATTACGCCCACCAACTCCTGTACTGGCTGGTACAAGTCTTTCATAAACCTGCTTCTTTTGAAAGAAACTGTCACGAACCTCGTTGAAATCGCTGTACCAGTCCAGAATATCATCATTATAAAACCATGTCCGCAACACATGATTGAAATCCATTCCGTTGGCCAGAAGCACCGTGTCCATCTGTTCGAATATCTCAGCCGCCTGTTCGCTCCGCAACCGCGAAGCATCTCTTGGCAACAATCCGTCTAAATGACAATATTGCGCGTAGTCGTCTTCGAAGAGGCTGCCCACTATTCTGCCATCCAGTCCCAATCGCTTAACCCGTATTCCAGAAACCGCCCAAATATGTGTACCATAAAGATTCTTAGCATGTCCATCTTCAAGCCATGTCACCGGTCCCTCGAAACCACCCAAAGCATTCTTGAGTGCTTGCATTCTACTGCCATTCTTATCTAATATGCCAAATACTTCTTGCGAAACAACTTGCGCCTTGTTCTCTTGAACAGCTTCTGCCACTCTTTGAAACAGCGATTCCACACAATCGTTGCCCTGGGGAACTGCAGTTATAAAATATTCCTGACACGTCTCTCTGTTTAGCGTTAATATCTCCAGTCCATGCGACACACTTTTCTGGATGTTTACAGCACACTTGGTCTCATCATTTCTCATCTTACTTCCCTTCGTCACGCATATCTCTACTGCTAATAACGGCTCGTTGGCTGTGAATATTTAGTTGATTTTCCCTTTGAAGTCACTTGGATACACTGGTGAGTTTCTCTACTACAGTTGAACAGGTTTCAAAACTATAATAAATCGATTTATCAATATTGAAAAAAGTGATTTTGGGCAGTTTTGAAACACCTTTTAAGGTACTGGGTCGTCCTGATGATTGCCTTCTATTCAGAACCGAATTATAGGACGGTAGTTGCTATGTGATAAGCCTGAAACGACTAACTGATATTTATTGGCGAAAAACATGATGAATAATACCTTAGGTGGGCACTTAAATACCCCCATGGGCTTATGAAATTGTCCTCAAGGTACCCATTTCTCCTAATCAGTCCAGAAAGTAGGGGATTTTAAGACCCTTTGAGCCCCTGACTTGTTGCCCGATTTGATGGCTTATATCTTCATTCCAGATAAAATCCAGACCCTTTTTTCAGCTCAAAATCCCAGTTTCTTAAGGTCATTTACTCACCATTGGGCTGGCTCCTACTCTTCAAACCGTTGCGTTAGCTCACGACCTAAAACAGGTCTGAATATTATCTCCAGAGGTTAATAGCGGGGGCGCGTTTCATACCTACGACCACTCCGTATTAGCCCTTCGAGATGACCTAAGAGCGGTCCAAAAACTACAATTCGGGTAATGCCCTCAGGGCTTTGCCGCCAAATCATCAATTGCGTCTGTTGGCCAAATAGTGAGGCAAGTTTGCTTTTGGTAGCCCCCTTGGCAAAGGTAACCAAGCGTGGTCTGTAATTACTGTGACCATCTTGAATCCTGCTTTCAGTAGAGCAGATATCCTGTTCAACAGAGATTCGACTTCGGTGAATATATGATAAGTCAGTTTTATGCTGTGCTTGTGTCCAAAGCTGTTAATCTCTCCGGGTTCAGCGAAAACACTGGCGTTCGAAACCCCCGAGATCCCAAAAACCGGTTAGCAATTTTGTGGCAATTTCAGTTTAAAAATAGTCCATAGAACCGGTTTCAAGCCAGTTTGAAAACAGTGTCGAAGTCCTTATGCAGCCTGTAGTAAGCTGTTTATTGTCAAGAGGTTAGAAAAGCCCAGTCTCTGCTTTGGGAGCAGGAGGCCGTAGGTTCGAATCCTATCACGCCGATTCATGAGAGGAATCCTTAATTGTTTCTTGGACTCAACTCGAATACAAGCAGCGATACGGCTTGGCGCGGCATATCAACTTCCAATACGACTCGATTGTTTTCCACACGACAGGATTGCCCCCTATCGATTTCCGTCAGACGTCCGGCTTTTTCAAGCTGAACATACTGCTGCGCTGTCGGCTGCTGGGGTGAGCCCATCTTCTTCCATAAGGTATACGCATTGCTGTATTTTTGGTCAATGCGATAATGCCAAAGTTGTAATATGCCGGAGCGAACAGGCAGACCACTTAACGTCAGCTTAACATCCGCCTGCGGACCTGGAATATCTTCATCATGGTAATGCCACAGCATCACACATACTTTATTCTTATCCAAGGTAGCAAGAGCAGAAACATCCGGCTTTTCGCGCACTCCTTCTTTGAGTATCGTATCGAGCGGAACCGCGCCGCTGCTATTTACCGATAAGCGCTGCCCACTCATCTTGCTGTACATTCGGAAAACATTCAGTACCGGCTTATCAATACCATTCGTAGCCAATGAACGAAATCCCGCGAAGTAAGGCTGGTCTTCAAACTCGAAGGCCCAGGTCAGGGCCCCTTCCAAGTTTACATCGTGCTTGTTCGCTAAATCCATTTTCCGGGCAAAGCTTGCAGCCGTGTAACTGGAATACATCGTACCGTTGCGGTAGCCCAAATGTTCGCCCTGGCAGGCAGCACAGCCTTCCGGGTCGGATTCACCGATAACAATCGGAATGCCCTTCAGCTCCGGATAGGACGCAATAATTTCAAATCCCCTGTTAATGTCACGAAGTTGATTGTCCATACCCATTCGCACATGACCATCCACATACTTCGGACTGCCTTTGGCATGGAACGAGACAAAGTCAAGCGGGGTCCCCTTTTTGCCGTTCGCGTAATTTGTACCTCGTAAACAGTGTTCTAAGAAATCCCGCATAAATTGTCCTCCCGGCCCGGCCGTATCCGGGCCGCCAACGCGGGCCTCCGGAAGCGCAAGTCGTACTGCATCAATCGCATAGTCATGAAGCTTATGAAATTCTTCGGGGGTACCTTGCCAGTAAGGAATATTCGCTTCGTTCCATGTCTGCCAATACCAGGACCTAACTTCTGAAGCACCGTACCTGTCCACGCAATGCCGGACCCACTGATACACCAACTCCCCCCATTTATCATAATCCTTGGGAGGATACGCCCAGCCGGTAAATATCTCCCTATACTCCAGGTCCGGATTCCATTTATGCTGATAAGGCTCCGGTTTGATGGAAAGGTCCTTTGGCATAAAACCGATCTCTACATAAGGCCTTACCCCGTGTATCAGATAAGTATCGAATATCCGGTCCAAAATTGTCCAGTCATAAACCGGATTGCCATTTGCATCCTCACGATACACCCCCGTAGAGCCCCACTTGAGTGCCGGTGTACCATCGCCGGATGTCAACAGATTATGGGCCCGAAAATATACTTCCTGTGGGGCAAGCTCCCCCAATTCCTGAACCAGCTTTTCTCCATTTTCCATGTACGCATAATTCGATTCATCAGCTCCAAAAAAACGCCAGATTCGGCGGAATTTGCCGATTGGCTTAGACACATCAACATCAATAGTAACAGGAAACGTTGCTTGTTCCTGACGCGAAGTTTTCCGAGAGTCTGCTTCGTAAGTCGAACAGGATGCCAAAGACAAAATGACCCATAGACAATTGAAAACCATTAGTTTCGTAAAAATATCACCCAATGATCTTGCCTCCTTTCGTTCCAAACAGTTCCATATATGCTCGACAGAAATTTTGAAAAATATTATGTTTTATTTTTTCGACATAATATTAGCCGTAGTGCTCCCTGTAAGTCAAACGATTCTTTGCCCGAGCAGGTCACCGGCAAATCGTTAGAGTAATTACGCATCCTCTTTCGCTTGCTTTTCACGGGCAATGAGTATTTGAAATGCCGATGGAGAGCAGCCAGCCCGAACGACTTGGGTGAGTTCTGTTTTCGACAGGAGAAATAATGTTTTGGACAACTGATAGCGGCTCTAATAAGGCCAGGCCAAAGCGAAAGACTCCTCTGTGGGGTGGGCCCCTACATGGCCATCAAGAAAAGACACGTTGCCCTTACCTCCCACGGGATCCGCCGTGGGCGCATTGTGGAAGCCCGCTATGGCGTCAGTGAACTCACCCATACCACCCTCAGAGGCAGGGCCGGGCCTAACGTTCCATTTGTTGCCGCCGGCCCGCTCAACCCAGCTTGGAGCTTCACTCGTCGGCCAGACCGGATACAGGGCGGTGTCGTTGAGTCCCTGATAGAAATAGCCTGGCTTGACCAGGCAGCCCTCGTCGGCAAAGGTAAATATCTGGGCCGGGTTCTTCACGTTCAGGGTCTTGAGCACGCCCCACTTCCCGTCCTTCATACCAAGATAGGCATTCATGCTGTAATTGTACCAGGGCATATAGTTTTCAACGCCATCGCTCTCATCCGCGAAGTCTGAGTGAAAACGCGTGCTCTTGGCCAGGCGCTTAAACGTCGGGCAGATAAGCGCCCGCGCCTCGGACAGATACTTAAAAAACTCGCTGGCATATTCCGGATGCTCCCTCAGATACACATTTCCATTGCACCAGCGTTTCCACCGGTCGCCCGCCTCATTAGGGTACGGTTCGAGTTGGGAGAAATAGCAGCTGCCGGGGTGGCAGAACCTGTCGTCATAGTCGTGAGCGTACATTTGTACCGCCAGCGAATAATTCTTGAGGTTTCCCTGGCAGGCTGAGCTCTGGGCCTGGTTTCTCGCTTTCTTGAGCGCAGGCATCAATATCCCCATTAGAACAGCAATGATGGCAATAACAACAAGAAGCTCTATAAGAGTAAATGCTCGCGGCTTACTCATGGCTTTTCTCCATTATCAATTTGATTACTTCATTCTATATTACTTCGGCACGCAATTCAACTGAAAATTCTAAGCTTCATTTTGAGTAAGAGATTCCTGTAACGGCAAAAGCGAACAAGTTCCAAGTGCTAGCTAAATCTAAAAAAAAAGTGTAACTTCGCCCAATATTTTTCATTGACCGGAAAGTAGCTAATTTGGTATAAATAAGATTGATTTTGTGCCCACGCAGTCGGGCACCCATGATTTTAGTCTTTATGTGGGCACAATTCTTTTTAATTTTACGGATAGAGGAGGAGTTATTATGCGAGGCACAGAGTTACAGCGGAAGCATTGTGCTTGGCGGTTATGTTTTTTGCATTTCAATTAACAATCAATATTAATTTTATGAACCCCGCCCGTCGTCCGCAGGATGCCTTGCGGCAAAGACGGGACGGGATGAAGGAGGATTATTATGTGTAGAAAATTAATTTATTTATTTTCTTTTGTGTTGGTCCTGAGCATAGCCGGCAATGTCTCAGCCGATCTGGTAGCTTACTGGAAGTTTGATGAGGGCTCCGGGACAATTGCTTACGACTCAAGCGGGAACGGCCTGGATGGCACCTTTAACGGCGACCCCCAGTGGGTTGAGGGCCAGCTGGGAGGTGCCCTGGATTTTGACGGCGATGACTCCGTTGAAATCCCTCACAATGACCTTCTCTCAATCACCGATGAAATCACAATTTCAGCCTGGACCTATATGAGAGCAAACGCCAGCGGGGAATTGGTCATTGTCAGCAAAGGGGGGTGGGCGGCAAACGACCTGCCTTATGAATTAACGGAAACTCCCGGGGGTGTTATCTATTGGCAGTTTTACGATGATGCGGGCAGAGATACCTGCGCTCCCCAGTCGCCGCCGGTGGAAGAATGGCACCATCTTACCGGAACCTACGACGGGAACATCTTCAAGTGTTATATAGATGGAGAGCTGGCGGATGAGTGGGCCTATGCGGGAACGATGCCGGAAAACACAGCTTCAGTTACCATCGGACAAAGAAGCAGGGGCGGGTACTACTTCAATGGAATTATTGACGAAGTTGCGATTTATGATCATGCTCTCAGCGAAGATGAAATTCCCAGTATCATGATGGGCGTGGGTGGCTTCGGGCAGGCTTCAAGCCCCAATCCCGCCAATGGTGCTTTAATTGAAGATACCTGGGTAAACCTTGGCTGGAGACCGGGAGATTTTGCCGTCTCGCACGATGTGTACTTCGGCGAGAATTTCGACGATGTGAACGACGGCGCCGAGAGCACGTTCCGGGGCAACCAAACCGATACGTTTTTTGTTGTAGGCTTTCCCGGATTTCCTTATCCGGATGGTCTTATTCCCGGCGTGACATATTACTGGCGAATTGATGAGGTCAATGACGCCGACCCGAATAGTCCCTGGAAAGGCGATGTCTGGAGCTTTAGTGTCCCTCCCAAAACCGCATACAATCCCGACCCTGCTGATGCTGCCGAGCAGGTAGAGCCGGATGCAGACCTAAGCTGGACGGCAGGTTTCGGTGCGAAATTGCACACCGTATATTTTGGCAACAATTTTGACGAGGTGGAAAACGCCACTGGTGGACTCCCTCAGGGAGCTGCGACCTATGAACCCGGCACACTTGAATTGGCCAAGACTTACTATTGGCGGGTCGATGAATTCGACGCAATCGAGACGTACAAAGGTGATGTCTGGAGCTTTACTACCGAGGGTGCCGTCGGCAATCCAAATCCGGCTAATGGGGCTGTGGATGTAAAGCAAACACAGATTCTTACCTTCTCGCCGAGTATCTTTGCCGCTTCGCATGAGGTCTATTTCGGAACAGATAAAGATGCCGTGAAAAATGCTGATACCAGTTCGCAGGAGTATAAAGGTACCAAGAACCTTGGTGCTGAGAGCTATGATCCCGGAATGCTTCTGTGGGATACTACCTACTACTGGCGTGTTGACGAGGTTAATGACTCCAATCCAGATAGTCCGTGGCCGGGCATACTCTGGAGCTTTACGACAGCCAACTTCCTTGTCGTTGACGATTTCGAATCTTACAATGACCTTGATCCCGAGGACCCCAAGAGCAACAGGATATTTAACGCCTGGATAGACGGATATGAAGACCCGGAAAACGGTTCTTTAGTTGGTTATGATGCCCCTCCTTTTGCTGAGCAAACTATCGTTCACGGAGGCAATCAGTCGATGCCGCTTTTCTACGACAACAGTGTTGGATACTCCGAGGCGACTCTGACATTGACTTATCCGCATGACTGGACGGAGAATGGTGTGACCACATTAACGATTTGGTTCAGAGGCGAATCGGACAACGCTGCTGAGGCTTTGTATGTTGCTCTCAATGGCAATGCGATCGTTACTAATGATAATCCTGATGCAGCGCAGATAGGTGAGTGGACCCGGTGGAATATCGACCTGCAGTTATTTGCCGACCAGGGCGTGAACCTTGCCAATGTCGATACGATTTCCCTTGGTCTTGGTAACAAGAATAATCCGGTAGCCGGCGGTTCAGGTACGATGTACTTTGATGATATTCGGCTGTATCCTCCGGCGCCCTAAGCCGCGTGATTTAGGGGGCAGTTAGGATTATGGGGTTGATATAGTAAATTCGCGTTAATTCGGGGTCTATACTGATTGATTCGGTATAGGCCCCTTTTTAAATGATAAATAAATGTCGAATCCTGAGTTATAATAAAACAACAATCTATCGATACCGTCTTGACAGAATGCTACGTCGCACAATCTCCGAGTGTAATTTTCGCACCTGGTAGCGTTTGACGGACTGTTTGTAGCGCCTGAATATCTTCTGTATTCCCGCCATTGCAGCATCGCCGGTGTGGACGACGACACGATAGCGTAAAGTAAGCGTCTGACCTTCAGGCAGGTCAAGGTGGTCATCTTTAAGCCAGTACATTGGGGTCGGTGAGAAGAAGCCGTAATCACGGGTGAACCATTTGCTCGGGAACCAGCGATTGTCCGGATGCTGCAGAATTGCGATGCCTTCGGTAATCCGCCCAGGCGGATCGCGCGTTCCGGAGTAATCGCACCAGGGCGAAGCAACGCCGAATGTTTCTTTCTCGGCGGTCTTACCCTCGGCATTGATAAGTGTGCCACCGGACTTGACACTCAGCTCCGGGACAACCCGCGCCGAAAACAAAGAGTGGTTCGTCTTGAGAATACGGACATCCGTCAGCGGTTTCAGGCTAATCTCGAAGTCGATGAATCGCAGGTCTTTGTTCGGCGCGGTGATAGTAATGCGCCGCAGGTCACGGATGACCGGTTCCTTATCTCCGCCCGTGGCGGACTGCCAGAGACATGTATCGGTAAAAACAACTCGTTTACCCGAAGCCTTGATGAGCTTTGGGCCTTGTGAGACTATCTGGCCGCGCTCATTGCCTTCCTGCCAATAGTTTCCGCCGTTGACACGGTCGCAGCCGAAGAACAGCGAATGATGATGTGGATACGGCTCCGATGTTTCGGTAGTGACAGAGCTGCCTGATGCCGGCCCATTTACCGGCCAGAAATACGGATACTTCAAAGACGACTCGAATTTGTAGCATGTGAATAATTCTCCGCCGACGGTAACTGTAATATGATTCTTTTCGAGCTTCGCTGTTACGTTTTGCGGGCCCGTTTGCGCGTTAGCACCAGATTCCACAGGAGTCAAAGAACAGCCGCCAATAAATATCGGTAACACTACAACGAATCTTATCCAGTGATTCATATTACCCTCTTTTCTGGTAAATATTCAAATCACCGAAACAATAAGTTTTGAAATTCGAACATTAGAATTTTGAATTTGTTTCGGATTTCGGATTTAGTGCTTAGTGCTTTTTATTACCAGTAAGCAATAATCAATTTTACAGACACCAGGGGCTGCGCATCGGCCTGGAAAGCATTCGATTAGCCTCATCATCGTTTGCGAATCGTTCCTGTTCGGGGTCCCATTTTAATTTTCGGCCAAGCCGCATAGCAATGTCACCTAATAGACAGACGCTGCACGAGCGGTGCCCGACTTCGACGGGAGCAATAGTCTCAGCCCGTGATTTAATACACTCAAGGAAATTTGCTTTGTGATAATCACTTTTATAGAGATGGGTTTCGTTCGGGCCAATGGTCGAGTCAAGTAATGACTTTGGCTCGGTGTCGATTTGTCCGCGCTTGACGTAAACCCAGCCTTCTGTTCCTTCGAAAAGAATACCTTGTTTGTTCTTTTTGTTATCGGCACAAATGACTTTTACTCCGTTGGCGTATGTGTACTCGATTTGGAAGTCACCGTGCACGTTCCAGAGACCATCCTTTGGATATTCGGCCTGGCCTTCGATTTCAACCGGGCCGGTGTATTCTGTCCCCATTCCCCACTGAGCAATGTCGTTGTGGTGGCTGCCCCAGCCGGTAATCATACCGGCCCCATAGTCCTGGATTCGCAGCCAGCCCGGTCGGTCGTAGCCCTTTTGAGGATGGACCCGCTTCTCGGTATAAGCAGCCCAGGGTGCGGGGCCTAACCACATATCATAATCGAACCAATCAGGGACCGGCATCGGCGGCTGGGGACTCGTGGATGGGTCCGTACTGAAGCCGACTTTGACGGTGTTTAGTTTGCCGATTCGGCCGTTGCGAACCAGCTCACAGGCAAATCGAAATCTCGAATCGGAGCGCTGCTGGCTTCCGACCTGAAAGATACGGCCGTAACGGCGAACCGTATCGCTCAGCACGCGTCCCTCTTTTATTGTCAGGGTCAGCGGCTTTTGCAGAAAAATATCCTTGCCGGCCTTGGCGGCGGCAATCGCGGGCAGCGCGTGCCATTGGTCGGGCGTAGCAATTGAAACCGCATCAATATCATCCTGTGCAATCAGGTCCCTAAAATCCTTGTACGCTGCACAGCCTTTGTAATTACTATTTCCGCCTTTTGTACTATAATGCTTTTCTACAAGCTGCCGGGCATATTCTACCCTTTTGGAATCGACATCACATACGGCGATGACCCGGGCCTGTTTGAATCCCAGAATTTCTCTCAAATCGCCGAGTCCCATCCGCCCGACGCCGATACAGCCGAATGTTATGCGATTGCTCGGTGCGTTGGCGCCAAAAACCGAAGACGGCACGATTGTCGGCCCTAATAAAATTGTGCTTGTAGCAGTAACTACCGAGTTTTTGAGAAAAACTCGGCGGGTTATGACGTCTGAATCTTTAGTTTTTCTGTTTTTCATATCTTAATCCTCATAGCTAATTGGTTAATTGGTGAGTTGAATACTCACTACTCACCACTCACTTCTATAGACGCCAGGGGCTGCGCATCGGTCGGCTGAGGAGCCGATTGGCGGTATCATCGTTGATGAACCTTTCAGCGTCCGGGTCCCATTTTAACTTTCGCCCAACCTGGATAGCAATGTGCCCTATTTGGCACAGAGAAGTGGTTCGGTGGCCGACCTCGGCGTCCGCTAATGTCTGGCCGCGCGTTTTGACGCTGTCTATGAAGTCTCTTTTCTCACTTTTGAGCGGCAGATGGATCTCGTCCGGGCCAATCGGCGATTTCAATATTGACTCGGGATGGGCCGTTAGAGAACGGCTGTTATAATCGGCTTCCACCCATCCGTCGGCACCTTCGAACCGCACGTAAGGCCGGCTTATATCGTAGAACAGGCGGACCCCGTTAGCATACCTGTACTTGATTTCAAAGCTCAGCAGCACGTTCCACAGGCCGTCGGAAGGAAACCGGCCGGTCCCCTCGACTTCCACCGGCCCGGTGCGTTCGGTACCGTTGCCCCACTGGGCAATGTCGTTCAGGTGCGCACCCCAGTTGGTTACCATTCCTTCGCAGTAATCCAGGACGCGCATCCAGCCGGGACGCCCATAACTGTGTCGCGGATGCACGCGCGTCTCGGTGTATGGCGCCGATGGGGCCGGCCCCTGCCATAGCTCGTAGTCCAACTCCTCCGGCACCGGCATTGTAGGCTGCGGCCCGCAGGCCTCGTCACCGGCTGGCACGCCCGTACGGATTGTGTGCACCCTGCCGATTCGCCCGTTGAGCACCAGCTCACATGCCCGCTGGAAAAACGAATGTGAGCGGAACTCACTGTCGGTGCGGAAGACACGGTTGTACCTCTCTACTGTGTCACTGAGGGCCCGGCCTTCGGCTATACTCAGGGTCAGAGGTTTCTCGCAGCAGATGTCCTTTCCGGCCCTGGCCGCGGCGATAGCCATCGGCACGTGCCAGTGGTCCGGCGTGGAAATCATCACTGCGTCGATGTCCGTCCGGGCCAGAAGCTCGCGGAAGTCCTTGTAAATCGAACAGCCTTTGAACGTACCGGCAGCCCGCTCTTCGGCGTAATGCTTCTCCACGGCCTTTTGGGCGTTGTCGAGTCTCCAGGCATCCACGTCACAGACCGCCACCACCTGCGTGTCAGGCGAATTCAGGAATGGTTTCAGATTTGAGTAATAGGCCTGCCGGCCCATTCCAATCATTCCGACCGTGATGCGATTGCTCGGTGCGACGGCACCTAATACTCTCGCTGGTAAGATTGTCGGTGCGAACAGTACCGCACCTGTTGCCGCCATCGCTGAGCTTTTCAGGAACTGCCGACGAGTCAGTACGTTTGCCTTTTTGGTTCTTCGGCTCATTTGGGTTCCCGCCTTGCGGAGTCCCTCAGACAAGGCCCCTTGCCTGCCTTTCTCGTTTTTAAATCAATGATATTGGTACTTATTCTTTGAAATATTATCATACCAAATACACTCAGCGTTGGCAATGGGGCAATGCACGCACACGCGGCGCTTTGAGCGGACCAGCTAAACGCCACGCAAGCTATTGGCGGTTGGTTTTTTCACTATAGGATGTGGATGAACGTTTCAATACTTCACAAAGACCTATTCGTGCCGCAACGATTCAATTGGGTCCATATTGGCCGCACGATAGGCCGGATACAAGCCAAAGATTATGCCCACCGACCCGCTGATTCCAAAAGCCAACAGCAGAGAGCCGCCCGTAATAATCGTAGGCATATGACCAAAATGGGTTACCAACAATGGCAGAAGAGAACCCAAAACAATCCCCAGGATACCTCCAGATAATGTTAAGATTAAGGTCTCAGAAAGGAATTGAATGATAATATCGCGTTTCTTGGCACCGAGGGCACGGCGGATGCCAATCTCACGCGTTCGCTCACTGACGGTGGCCAGCATAATGTTCATAATTCCTATACCGCCGACCAGAAGTGAAATTGCAGCGATTGAGCCGAGTACGATGCTGAAAATACGCTGCGTTCGTCTGGCCTGGCGCAACAGCTCCAGCGGGACAACTATCCGGTAGTCCTTCTTATCTTCATGAAGTCGCGCCAGCAAGGTATCCAAAATATCACGCATTGGTAACACTTGTTCGATTGATTGAACCTTCACCGTGATTTTTTGTAGCTGTACTATTTCCAAACTTGAGCTGCCCCCGCTAAAGCTGTAATCTATCTCGCTGAATCGGGACTTGGCGGTGGTCAAAGGTAAATATATGCTACCCGTAGCCCTGCTTTCGGAGCCCGTTGCTTCCGTCAGAGCATTGTCAAAATCATCCTGCTTACCCCCAACAGGCGGTGCCCCAGCCACACCTACGACCCGGTAACTAACACCCTGTATCTGAATATCTTTGCCGACGGGGTCCACAAACCCGAACAGACCGCTCACGAGCTGCTCATCGACCACACATACACTCTGTTGTTGGTGCAGGTCAATACTGCTCAAGAACCGCCCGTGAACTACATGAATAGGCGAAATCTCCGTGTACCAGGGAATAGAACCAACGACTTTTACCCCCAACTTGCGATTATGATATCGTGCTTCCTGTTCAATCTCGCGAATGGGTACAACGACCTCAACATCGTGTATTGTGTTTCGAATTGATTCGGCATCTTTATAGGTCAAGCCGTAGCTCCGCATTCTATCTGTATCGCCGGAATCGGCTCGCTCTTTAGGCGGCTCAACCGTTTCAATAATCAAATTTGTGCTGCCAAGTCTCGCTATGATCGCCTGCGTTTCCTGGCTGGCTCCTTCACCTATCGCCAGCATAGCGATCACAGAACAAACGCCAAAAATTATACCCAGCATAGTTAGCATGGACCGCAGCCGATGCATCCAAAGGCTCTTAATGCCTAACTTTACCGTCCTTTTAATACCAAACAATTGCATAATAACTAACGCTTATGATTATTTTCCTGCCGTTCGACTCGTCCTTCAACAAGGTTTACGGACCTTTCAGCCCTTCCAGCAGTGTGAGCATGATGTGCTACAATGATTAGCGTTCTGCCTCGCTTCAACAAATTATCAAGAATGTTCATAATTTCAGAACCGCTTTCCTAATCACGATTGCTGAGCGGCTTTTCAACCAATGTAGTCATCTACGCCTGTTATTTAGACGGCTCTGCCTCAGTTTCCGCCTGTTCTTTAGCCGGCTCTGGCTTAGTTCCCGCCTGTTCTTTCGTCGGCTCTGCCTCAGTTTCCGCCTGTTCTTTAGCCGGTTCTGCCTCAGTTTCCGCCTGTTCTTTAGCCGGTTCTGGCTTAGTTTCCGACTTTTCTTTAGCCGGCTCTGGCTCAGTTTCCGCCTGTTCTTTAGCCGACTCTGGCTCAGTCCATCGTGGCGGATTAAGTAACACTTTCTCGCCCTCAGTCAAACCGCTCTTTATCTCAACAAAATTGTCGTTAAACAATCCTGTCTCAACCTCACGTATCTCCTCGCTTCTACCTGCCTTAACATAGCACATCTCTTTTTCATCCACCGTGACGACCGATTGTATCGGCACATAGAGAACGTCCTGCAGTTTATCAATAAACACTTCAACCTTCCCTGTCATACCGGTCTTGAGAAAATCGTGCGTTCCGTCAATGCTCACATCCGTCACGTAAACTTTAAGGTCCGGATTCAGCCAGCGGTCGGGGTCGGCTAATGGTGCTTTTTTCAGCACCTTGCCGGTAAAGTCTTTATCCGGAAATGCCGCAATGGTTATCTTGGCCGGTTGGTTCGGCTCAATCTTATCAATCCAGGTTTCATGAATCTTGACCTCGACCTTCATTTTGGACGCATCAGGTATCGTAATAATCTTATAGCCTTCGGGCACTTCCGCTCCCTGCTCAATTTTTACCCTGGTCCATCTTTGTGTGCTCGACCAATAGACTACCTGGCCCACTGCAGGTGCCTTAATCACGCAGGCCTCAATCTGGTCGTGCAGTTTTTCCAAACGCTTCTTCTGCATTTCGTACGTGGCTTTCGCGCTGGCAAGTTTCGCCTTGGCCTGGGCCAGCTGGGCCCGGGCACGTGCTTGAGTTCGCTCTAATTCCAGCTTGGCCTCATGATAGTCGCTCAGGAACTGCTGGGCTTCTTTGGGAAAATCATAAAGCTGATACAATTTTAAGTCTTTCACCGCCGCTTTCTCTTGAACTGTATACCTGTCTACATCCAGCTTAGCACTTTTCAAATCAAGCTCTGATGCGTAATTTGCATCGTAAAGCTTTTGGGTCCCCTCTAAAAAATCAGAGGCTCTTTCTAAGTTTCCCCGGGAAAGAAGAATAGTATCCTGTAAGGTATCCACTCGCTTCGAGGCCTCGCCGCCTAAACTGTTGGGGTCGTTAATCATCGATGTCATATCAGGATTTGAACTCGGGTTGCTATCCATCTTCTCAATCACTTCCTGTGCAATGTCTCCTCCCAGATACTTCTGAAAGTCCATCAGGGCAAATTTCACCTTCAGCTCGGCTGCGGTAACGTCACTTTCGTTTTGTTTTACCTGAATAAGATACGACTCATTTGCATCGGCAAAGCTTGCCTCGGCGGTGGTAAATTCAATTTCCTTTTGTGCCAATTGTTCCTCCAACTTCGAAGAATCCAGCTCTACCAGCACCTTGCCGTCATTTACATCTTCCGGGGTTATCATGGTACCTTCAGGCACAATGTTGACTATAGTATTCCGACCTTCCACCTTGGACTTGATATCTACTGATTTAACCGCCTTGATGTCACCGCTTTCAGTCACGCTGATAATCAAATCACCGCGCTCTGCTGTAAACAGCCCCGTTCCCGGATTCGAATCGTCAGAGCCGCCCACCTTTTGGCGCAAAAATCCAAACACACCTATAGCACCAACTACGACCACGGAAATTAAGATCAGAAGAAATCGTTTGGCTAATCCCAAATTGCCGGCCATTTTGTTACCTTGCTTTTTTGCATTCTTTACTTTCATTATATTATCTCCCTCAATTGCACTTACTGTTATTGCTCCCACATACCGCCTGACCTGCAAAATGCCGGCGTCTCGGAAGAAGCTCAATTTTGCGATTGCATGATCTACAAAAGAAGCCATAACGTCGTCTTTGGGCTTCTAAATAAAGCATCATGCAAGTCCAGCAAATCTCAAGTGGTTACTCAACCTGCCTGCAGTAAAAAAAGCGTGACGCTCTAAGTTTGTTTATCCGGATAATTATAACTGTTTTATGGCTGCCAAGCAAGGAAAAATGATTATTCTAAAATATTTATTGAGCATCTTGCTTAGGACCGTTGCAGCTCAACGTCCCAGTGAGGAAATCAGAAATCAGAAGTCAAAATCTGTCCTTTGTTCTCTGATTTATGAATGGCAACACAAGCAATAAAAAATTGTGTTGTTCGAGCTGGTTCTATATAATACTGCAGAAAAACTAAATTGTCCAGCTTAGGGAGTTCTGTATTGGAGGCGGCAGTTCAGGTTTATTTATTTTAGAAAAAGCTTAAAAAGTTAAGAGGAAGTTTACTCATGGACAAAAATTTAAGCCGTCGTGATTTTTTAGTATCGATGGGTGGCGGTATTGCGGCGATGACGCTGACCGACTCGGCAGTTTGGGGCGATAAAGATAAAAAGCCGAACTTTATCCTCATTTTCGCCGATGACTTGGGCTATGGAGATATCGGTGGATTCGGTTTGAAAAAGTCGCCCTTTGAAACACCCAATCTCAACCGTATGGCCGCTGAGGGCGCCAAGCTGACTAACTTCTATGTGCCCACGCCTTATTGCGCCCCGTCGCGGGCAACGATTCTAACCGGTCGGTATCCCTTCCGAAATGGTGTCGTATTCAATCCTTCACCCGATTCCGGCATTAACGATGTCGGCCTGCGCGACTCCGAGATTACTATTGCCGAAGCGCTTAAAGAGGCCGGCTATGCCAGCATCTGTATCGGCAAGTGGCACCTGGGCCATACGTTTCAATACCTGCCCCGCCGGCAGGGCTTCGATGAGTACTACGGAATCCTGTACTCAAACGATATGCGTCCGGTACAGCTTGTAGAAAATGAAAAAGTCGTCGAGTATCCCGTCATACAGGCAACGCTGACCAAACGCTACACGCAGCGCGCTCTTGATTTCATCGAGCGCAGCTTCAAGCGCAATCGTCCCTTTTTCCTCTATCTGCCCCACGCGATGCCGCATAAACCGCTGGCAGCCTCCGAAGATTTCTACACGCCGGATACAACCGATGACCTTTATGCTGATGTTATTCGTGAGCTGGATTGGTCGGTCGGACAAATCCTCACAAAGCTCAAACAATTGGGGCTCGATGACAATACGTTTGTGCTGTTTACCTCGGACAACGGTCCTTGGTACGGCGGCAGCACGGGAGGGCTTCGCGGTATGAAAGGCCGGACCTGGGATGGCGGTCTTCGTGTGCCGTTGATTGCCCGTTGGCCGGGGAAGATTCCCGCCGCTCTGGTCAACGACTCACCGGCCGGTTCCATCGACGTTTTTCCCACAATTCTCAAGGCCGCGGGCCTCGATGTGCCGAAAGACCGTGTTATTGACGGCAGAGACATCTGGCCGTTGTTAACATCCGCCACCGCCCAGAGCCCTCACGAAGCCATATTCGGGATGCAGGGGACGAACCTGATGACTATTCGCAGCGGCAAATGGAAACTTCACGTTCGCTCACCGGGCGGTTTGCCCAAACGCGGCCAAGACTGGGTGGACCCGAGAGGGCCGGACGGCGTAACTATTATTGCTCCGTACGAACAGGCTCGGCCAAGTGCTTATCCAGGAGTAATCGGTGGTGATGGGCCGAAGAATTTAATGCTGTTCGACCTCGAAGCAGACCCTGCCGAGCAGCGTGACGTAAGCAAGAAGCACCCGGACGTAGTGAAACGCCTAAAAGCTCTCTTTGAGGATACCCTTGCTCAAGTCCCAGCTTTCGAACGGCCGAAGCGATTTAAACAGCTCCGACGCATAAAAGGAGGCGACCTTAAATACGATAACTGACCGGCTTCGATGTAAAGCTCGCTGGGTTCCCGCCTTGCGGGGGCCCTGCGAATATCATTTTTCTACTATAAGATGGTAGGGGCACCCATTTTGCGACTTATTGCAAAATGGGAACCCAGCCCATTGGCTTGAGCTTTTCGCCGTTGGGCAAGAGATATGGTTCGTCGCCGAAGTTGACCGTTATGGTAGTGCCGTTCGCGAACTTCGTTTGCTGAACGTTTCTGTCGGCTGTGAGAAAACTATGCTCGGTCATCTCAGCATAACCGACCGCGCGGGCAACGGGACATACATCCTTATAGCTTTGAACAAAGCGTTCTTTGTTTTGATTCCATACCTGGCGGTTGAACATGAACATCGGCGGCGTGCCGTAGAGGATATTAAAAAGGTCCCGCTTATCCCATATCGCAGGCAGTTTATTATTGTAGTCACCCCAGTACCACTGTGCCACGACACAATCGTGATAAACCAGCTCCCAGAGCGGCAGCCGGTACTTATGCCCCACCTGAAACTTGGCCACGCGCTCAGGAACCTCATCCCAGATTTCTCTCATATTTCGCCCGGCATCGGGGATTCGATACGGGCCGAGACTTAACATACCTTCGAAGTAGTGAACATAAGGCACAGCCGCATCGTGTCCTGTCTCGCTGCCGGTTACGAGTTTCATATCTTCGCATATAATTCTCAGCAGCTCCATTTTCCAGTGCCGGCTGTCACTGCGGGTCATCGGATGGTCGGGATGATAGCATTCACGCCACGGCGAGGCCGTTGTAGTATCGATAAATCGACAGCGATAAGGATGAGTCTTCAACTCGGCAGGAACTCTTCGCCGTGCATACTCCGGCGCCTGTCTGTCGCACAGCACACTGCACGGATACATCTGTCCGTCCCTTCCCTTTACCCGCCATCCCTTGCGCCAGTCACCGTTCTTATCTAACATAATGTCTTTCGGCCAGCCGGCTTGGGTCCAGTCGGGGTGTACCCGGCGAAGTTGTTGTTCCACAACCTGCGGGTCCATCAGGTCCTGGTAAATATCGTAACGGCTGGTCAGGACGCCGTCCATTTCGTTCATTGATTTGATTACATCCGGCTGCTCACGATGGCTCCACAGGATTCGCTCGATGCCCAGAGATTTCATCTCGCGAACGATGGCAAGAGCATTCTTTTCCCAGCACCAGACGTTCACCGCCCCGATTAATAAATCCACGTCCGGATTTTCTTCTCGTTTCTGCAGAAGTGTCTTGAGTAAGCCTGTCTTTTGAGCGTAAGAACGATATCGTTTGCAAATAGCGACGTGTCCGCCTTTATCGAAGAAAACGTAGCGCAGCCGGCGGGCATAACCGTATTGTCCTTTTTGCGAGTCCCACTCCGGCCCGATACAAAGCTTTTCATCGGTTCGCTGAATCCGGATAGAGGCATCATCCGGCGTTTCAATGATGGCCATATGTCCCTGCCGGCCGTCTGTCACCCCCCAGAAGGGCATACAAATACCGTGCCCGCCGTATGCAACAAGTCTCCTTGGCTTAATCGTCTCGTCCTCTACAGGATACGAAATCCCTTCGTTCATTGGCACAACAAGATATGTGCCGGGTTCCGTTACGAACGGATGCGGAAACCGCAGAGACCACTTGAGTTCGCCTTTTGATGTGAGCTCAAGTGTAAACTCAGGCAGGTCTTTGTCCAAAAGCAGTTCAGTTTCAATGTCCATATCCAGGCCGGGATGATGCCAGGTCATTTCAATGCCATATTTTGTCTTGGCACTTTGGATTATTTTACCTTTGGTCAGAGATTTTTGTCGCCAGGTGTGTCCTGTGCGCTTATCGGTCACCGACAGGGTCGCATCATCGATATTGAGCGTAACTGAAATCGCGGTATTGCTGACAGTAAGTTCCTTCTGCTCAGCCTGGCACCAGCAGCACATAAACAATCCAACCAGCAAAATAATCACCCCTTTAAACGGAGATACTAAAAATCCCATCTTGTTCCGGCAAGCCCGTATCATTTTGTTTCTCCTGATTGTGGCTATTGGTAATTGATTAATTAACTACTCACCACTCACCTTGCGCTTTTTCGCTTTTTCGATGATCTCTGCGATAGAAACGGCGGCCCCGCCTCTTGCCTTGGATTCATCAGCGGCAGACATAAACGCGAAGATTTCGATCGTTTCATCCGGCGGTACAGGTGCGTTGCCGGTCTTGAAGAATTTGATGATTTCATCCACTAAAGGTTCATAGCCGCCGTATTTGCCGCCCTGGGCTATGCCCTTTGTGCCAAAGACCGTTGAGCCATAGCCCCTCTTGCCCGTCCGCAAACCTCTGAAAGTGCCGATTCGTCCGCCTTTCCAGAGCCCGGTGACAAACTCATAATCCTTGGTTTGCACCCGAGTGACACTTTCACAGCCGGTGCCCATAATAGTAAACAGAATCTCGACACCATGGACGCCGTACCAGTAAAGGTCGGGGTGATGCTCTTCAAGACTGCACGGACCAAAGGCGTCACAGCCGAGCACCCGGCCGACCTCGTCGTTTTCTCTCATACCGATGATGCCAGGACTAAACCGCAAAGAAGAGCTCGACCAGCACGGCACGTTGTTTTCTTTGGCGAGCCGAAATATCTCAATCACGTCCGCCAGATTGCCGGCCATAGGCTTGTCGATAAAGACGGGTTTCTTCGCTGCAATCACGGGCCTTACCTGCTCCAGATGGGGCCGGCCATCAACACTTTCCAGCAGAACTCCGTCAACCTTTTGGCAGAGCTCTTCGATTGTATCAACAATTTCCACTCCGTATTTGTCACGCAGTTGGTTTGTGAATTTCTCAACTCGATTGGCGGAAGAAGGAATGTCCGGCGAACCACCGGCATAGCCGACGACGACCTTGCAGCCGTAGTCCTTGGCGGGATTGTTGATGAGCCTCGTAAAAGCAATGACATGCGAGGTATCAAGGCCTATCATACCAAGTCGAAAGACCTTCTCCTCGGCTTTGGCCTCAAAAGGTAACATCAGAAGCATAACCACAACAACTGTCAGCAAAATAGTCCTGTTCATAATTATTTCTCCATTCCAAATTAAAGTAAGGGGTCAGGTTGTCATTCACGCTCTTTTGTTAGTTGAGTTCTTTTATGTAAATATTGGCGAACTGGATATGGTCGCCGTGATGCTGCAGGGCGATTGGGCCGCGTTCGGGCAATCCCGGCAGGCGGGCCTCGCGGATTACCGTCTTCCCGTTTAACACAACTGTAACCTTATCATCGATAACGGTAATCTCGAAGCGGTTCCATTGACCGACCGGATTGTCCGCATTGAGAATAGGCGTTGCCCCCCTTCGCACTTCCGGCGGCATATTCCTGTCCCTGCGATAGCCCCATATTTCACCCGAGCCGACCGGCCAGTTCCAGATATTTATCTGGCTCTTCGAGACCCCGCGCAGATAAACGCCGCTGTCACCGGCGTCCATCACTGGGACGGTTAATTCTTTGCCGTTCGCATCGGTGGCCTCCGAGCCGTCCGGCAAAATCACAGGAACCTTGGTGACTTTAGGCTTGTCCGGCAGACGCCAGTCAACGATGAGAACAAAGTTCCCGAATTCCTCTTCCGACCAGAGGTTCCTGTCATCTCCGGATGCCTCACTCTTGCCGTCGTAATCTAAAATCCAGTCCTTAGCGGTCCAGTGTCCCTTACTGCCAGGCACCCGCTTCCAGCCGCGAAGGTCAAGGCCGTTGTACAGTGACCGAAAGCCCCTATCCTTCTGCGCTACGACATCATCCGGCGGATTGGAGCCGGGCAGCTCACAAATACGGATATTACGAAAATGGACCAGGCCGCCTTCGGATTCGAGGCAGATATATCCTTTACGCGGATTAGCGCCGAAAGCGCGAGTCACCACCTTTCCGTTGACGGCAAGGTTAATCATTCCGTTGCGGCTCTCGACCCGGTAATGATTCCACTGCCCTGCCGGATTGCATCGCCGCTCGCTGGGCAAAGAGCGCATCCAGCCGTTCGGATGGATTTTGTCCGGCGTCATTGTGGCGCCCTGAATTCCAAACACATCCCCGTGACTGGTGTAGCTTCCGCTGTTGCGGCCGTCCAATATCTGCACCTCGATGGCCCGAGTGAACGGCTTTCCTGTTACAGGTAGGTCACCGGAGTGGATGAATAAGCCGGCGTTGCCGCCTTTTTTCATGTGTCGCCACTCCAATTCCAAAATATAATTTTCATATTGTTTCTCTGTTCGCATCACCCCGGTCGGCACTCCGCTGCAGATAATCATCCCGTCCCGTACCTTCCACGTCTCCGGCCCGCAATTGACATTCACCCAGCCGTCAAGGTTCCTGCCGTTAAACAAAGACACAAATTTCTCCTCAGCCCCATCAAGCTCCTTAATCATCATATTTCGCAGAGTGATAGTGCCGTTGAGGTTCTGAAAGCCGATATGTCCCCTGAGCGGCCGTTCCGCCAAAGGCGGGCCTTTTTTCTGGCGGGCCTTGGTCTCGCGGGACAGGTCCGCGTCGATGACCTTTTGGCCGTTGAGCACTATCTGCACCTTGCTGCCCCGGGCGGTAATTTCCCACGAGTTCCACTGGCCGACGGGCTTTGTGGCGTCTTTGGCGGCTATCTCATCGTAAATCGAGCCGGTCCGCTGCTGGGGCTGGGAGCTGCCCCGGTAATAAACCTCGTGGTCCACAACCTGAATCTCCATCCCTGTATAAGCCGGGTCACCGTCCAGCGGAAAACGCAGTCCGATACCGCCGTTGCTGTTCTTGCTTATCTTGGTCTCTAACTTCAATACGAAGTCGCCGTATTCCTTTGGAGATATAATCCAGGTCCGCTTATTCAGTCCGTATAGAACACCGTCTTCAATCTTCCACGGCGTACCCTCAACCCTCTGCGGCGTGCTGATATTCGACCAGTCGCTGACCTTCCAGCCGGCCAGACTGTCACCCGCAAATAAAGGCGCAAATTCGCCCTCCGCCGCCTGTAGAGCTCTCGTGCCGCCTGTAAGCAGACCCAATACAACAGCGACGGTCGATAGGAAAAAATATAACCGTTTCATTGCAATGCCTCCTTCATCCCGTCCCGTCTTCGACGCGCGGGATTCAATATAAAAATTATTCTTTGTAACCGATACCTGCCTCCCCGCCGTTTTGCTTCGCAAAGCGAAGCAGCAGGAAAGGCGAAATTTCCTGAGCCGTATCATACTTGAATTACCCGCCCGATACCAGCAGATTTTAAGAACATCAATTTAATCGTGGGTGAATGACCTTAAAAGGCTAAGTGGGGTGCGATACTCGTGCTTCGTACCGAAGCTAATTTCGCAGAGTAGCATTTCGCACCAATGTGATTGTCATTCCCGCGAAAGCGGGAATCCAGTTCGTCATGTTCATATTATATGACCTACTTTCGGCAACTTTTAACTCCAATTGATATTTCCTGTTATTTTGTTTTGAAAATTGGAGCTTTTAATATTCAATATTGTTTAGGATTTAGAGTTTAGTGCTTAGAGTTTTCGACCGTAGGCCGGTGGCTTGCCCCGCCTTTATTTAATCTGTGTACTCTCTGTCAATACTATTGAATTATTTCTTTTAACTCTTTACCCGCAAATTTATCCTTGCAGTTTTGGCCAGAACAATTATAATTACACTTGCCTCGCATGAAATAGCAAGATTGCCTCATTTGGTGCGGGGAACCACAGCAGCGAGTGTCAGCACCTGAATGAAGGATATTCATAATATAGGGTGGGCTTATAGCCCACCAAAAAACTAACGTTTATCCGCCGTAGTTCGATTTAAACGCTAATGATGATTTCTTTTGAAAAATATTTCATGCGAGTCATTTCTGTGACTATCGATTATGACCTTGCAAGAAAAGCTATGAACAGCATACTGAAAGATAAATCAGCAATAGATAACCTTGCTAATCAGAAACTTGAAGAGATTAAGAGTACCATTATTGAGAGCTGTAAATTCACCGGAGAGGACCCTGGCCGGACATGGATTTCTGACAAAGAAAAAACTAATGCTTGGATTGAATCATACACTAACGCTCTTCCGCAATCATTTGGAGAGATTGAAAATAGATTAAATCAAAATGAGCTTATAATGAAGGTTTCTCTATTTGAGATTCTTTTAAAGGATATTCACAGAGAGATACTAAAGCAAAAGACAAGTTTGTTACAGTCTGATAGGAAAATTCCTCTTGGAAAACTGATCCACGGGGGGCAAGATAAATTAATTGATGAAGAAATAGAACGTGCCGTAAATATCCTTGAAAGAAAGAATATACGAGATATAGCGCAACACTTTAAAGACCACCTCAATGTAGATTGGACCTTTGATGGTCACATACTACCAATAGTTGAACATGTACTGAGTTTAAGAAATAAAATCCTTCACGAAGAGCCTGATGTAAAGGTGGGTAATGATGATTGTTTTCATGCGATTACTATATACATGGCAATTTCATTAGTGGCAATTGCTCAGTGTGCTATTCTTTACCCTGGTGGATTTGAGCCTTTGAAAGATGATAGTAATGTCATGGAGTACTATAGAGAAAAGCTCAAAAATCATACTTAACCCAACCAATCGATTCTCCAGACAGCGGGTAAGCCCCTTGGCCGTTTTTCCCTGCTTTATCATTCATTGTTTTAATCGGTTGGCTAATATAGAATTTGCTTTGATTCCCGTCGGGAACGTCTATAATGGTAGCATAAAATCAGCGGATATCGTGTTGTATATTATTATGTCGGGCCATAATTATGCACAAATTCTTTGAAAATAAGGTTGCTCTTATCTGCGCCACAGTCGTTGTCATTTCGATCTTGACTTCAGTCGTTCTGGTTTTCCGAGCCTCAAATCAACGATATTATCTGGCGCCAGGCAAGAATGGCATCGCCTACAAGATTGACAGAAAAACTGGAAAGACATGGTTTGTCCGGGGCACATCGCTTCGTGAGATTGAGGAATCCCAACCGGAACGACAACTCTCAGCGTTGCCCGAATCTACGGTTGCCAGTCTCACTGGTACGGCCGGCTATTCAGTTAGAAGCTTATTTTCTGGGCGAGTTTACAATTCTTCCGACTGGCACATTCGCGAACTACGGATTCGTATCTGGAATGAACCAAATGAAGAAAATGAAGAATGGTCACGCACCTTCATTGATGAGGTCTTCATCTCACCTGAATCGACGGGTTCATTTCAAGTGGATACTGTCGACGGAAATCGCGTCGAAGCCAATAACTGGACCATCGTCTCAGCGAAAGGGTACCGTGAATGAATGGCCTAACAAGCGACTATTGGCAGCCACTGAGCAAAAGCAGTGAGAGAAGTGGATGGCAGTTCTCCGAACATTTAGCATCGAGCATCCAACTTTAACTCACTTTAGGCACTTCAGCGCCCTTTAGCTCACTCCTCACTAACGAGAATCCCTCTTCTCATTTTATAAATCCGTCCTAATCCGCGTCTAACAAGAACCGTTCTTAGCCAGCTTCTGAAAAAGGCCATTTCGATGGCCTTGTGGACGAAAGCAAGTCTCTGTGGCGAAAGCTCGCTTTCAGAACAGAGCTTGCCGAGAACACCAAGCTGGCTAAAACATAATCCGTGTAACTTGTGCCCAAGGTATCTGTGTAATTTATGACATAGGTATCTGTGGCTTAAAAATAGTTAAATTTACCGCTGATTTTCAATCAAAAACGCTGATACCTCAGAACAAAAATCAAAATTTTCAAATAATTTTTAACTTACTCTCCCAACTCGACTTATGAGAATCACGAATTGATATTCGAGGACTTTTTTCGCATCAAAAGTGCAGGTAGCTCTAATTATAGAGGCGTTATTTTTTCGCCTCCGGCAAAAAGAAGCCAAATACTAAACTTGTCCTCGAATGTCTTAGTCGGGGATCCAGATAATAGCCTAATCATTTATCTATATTATCCATTTTAACCAGATTAACTGATGAACCACGAACTATTAACTAATGAGCCATTTAACCACTCATGAAAATCAAGATTCCAACTTTATCTCACTTTAGGCACTTTAGCTCACTCTACACTCACTCGCCCCTCT
>JABAOH010038779.1_pt1 | contig 25208 bp, 27 predicted proteins | sample 7062181 | NCBI WGS metagenome assembly JABAOH01 (sample SAMN14538630, study PRJNA623070) | marine sediment metagenome | biome: marine biome [ENVO:00000428]; feature: marine pelagic biome [ENVO:01000023]; material: deep marine sediment [ENVO:00002113]; isolation source: pool of 5 deep marine... | reverse complement strand
TACGTGATGAGCGATGTTGGCCACATACCCGAAGATCTCGTCCCCAACAAAGACAGGTGAGACGACAGCTATGTCATTGAGGTGGACACCTCCCACCCTATGGACATCGTTCACAATGATGCCGTCGCCTGGGGAGAGATTTTCAACTCCATAGTCCTTCACGGTATTAGGCACCACTTCTACGAGGCTTGCGAGGTGTGTGGGTTGCGCAAAAGCTTGCACAACTATTCTACACTTCTGATCGAAGAATCCGCAGGAGAAGTCGGCTCGGGTTTTGATGTTGGTGGAGTAGGCGGATCGCTTGAGGGCCGCACCCATCTCTTCGACCACGGCCAGCATGGCGTTTCTAATTACCTCAAACCTTATGGGGTCCACTGACAGAAGGCTCATAACATCCATTCACTGCTTGTCTGAAACGAATTTTAATACTCTAGAGTCGATAAGACTTGTAAGGGTCGATCATCTTATTTAATTGAGCAGACCAGTGGGAGACAGCTCCAAACAAGAGAAGGGAAGACTATGCTTGAGGCTTTGAAGAATAGGCTGCAACAGGCCATTGAGAGGATACGGGGGAGGGCCGTGGTGGACAAGGAAGCCGTAAAGGCCCTCGTCAAAGAGATCCAGAGGGCCCTGCTCATGGCCGATGTAAACGTAGAGAAGGTCTTGGAGCTCTCGAAAGCCATCGAAGAGAAAGCCATGAGCGAGGACATCCCCGCCGGGCTGACCAGGCAAGAACACGTCACCAAGGTTGTCTACGACGAGTTGACAGCCCTCCTGGGTGGCAGCGCCCCCAAGATAGAGGTCGTGAAGAGTAAGACCAACGTCTTCATGCTGGTGGGCATAGAGGGCTCTGGGAAGACTCTGACCTGCGCCAAGATAGCCCACTACTTCCACCAAAAAGGATACAAAGTGGGTCTGATAAGCACCGACACCTATAGGCCAGGGGCGAAAGAGCAGCTGAGGTTATACGCCTCCAAGGTCAGCGTACCCTTCTACGAGGACGAGTCGAAGAGGCCTGAGGAGATAGCCCGTAGAGGGGTAGATGATTTCAAGAGGAGAGGTCTTGACATAGTCATCGTCGACACCGCTGGGCGGCACAAGGAAGAGAAGTCCCTTCTCAAAGAGATGAGGGAGATGGCTGAGAAAGTGAAGCCCGACCAGCTCTTCCTCGTGATCGACGGCACCATTGGGCAGCAGGCCTACCCTCAGGCCAAGGCCTTCCACGAGGTGGCAGCCATCGGAGGTATCGCTGTAACCAAGCTAGACGGTTCAGCCAAGGGCGGAGGCGCTCTCTCAGCCGCCTCGGCTACTGGAGCCAAGGTCTACTTTGTGGGAGCGGGTGAAGACGTGGGAGACTTAGAGGCTTATGATCCCGCTCGGTTTGTAGGGAGACTACTTGGCTTAGGCGACATGCAGGCACTCCTTGATAAGGTGCGGGAGATCGAAGACTTCCAGAGGATGAAGGAGCGGATGGAGAAGGTTGCCCGAGGCAGGTTCACGCTCCTCGACCTCATGGAGCAAGTCGAGGCCGTGGGCAAGATGGGGAGTCTGAGCAAACTCTTGGACATGATCCCGGGATTAGGCACGAAGGTTCCCAAAGCAGCCGTCGAAGAGGCAGAGGAGAAGCTTAATACGTGGCGCCATGTACTGAAGTCGATGACAGACGATGAGAAGCTGCACCCAGAGTTGATCAAGTCCAAGCGGGTAAGGAGGATCAGCCGAGGTGCAGGTGTGGAGGAGAGAGTGGTCAGAGATATGGTGAAGCAATACTTTCAGGCCAGGCGAATGATCAAGAGCAAACAAGGAAGACAGCTTCTGAAGATGATGAAGAAGAAGGGGATGAAACCCGAGGACCTCCTACATTGACAGAGGTAAGAAAAGCACTCTTCTTTGAAAAGCAAGGTTCAAAGACGACAGATGCTGTAATAATTAAATCCGCTCCCTCATTCTTCTCATGAAATTCGGGACGACGGTGTGGTACGGACGACGACCTCTTGGACCCACCTTCGAAGCGATACACCGGCTGGGATTTGACTACGTAGAGTTCTCTCTAGACCATCCTTGGCCTGAGGGCCTATCAGAGAAAGAGACAGATTTGCTAAGAACGCTGGAGAAAGAATACGATCTAAAACTGGCTTTCCATGCTCCCTGGGCCGGGCTAAACTTATCCCATCCAAGGGACGAGCTCTCCACTGCATCCCTTAGGGTCTTCGAGAGGTGTCTGAGCTTCGCCGGCAGATTTAACCCTCTATATTTCAACTTTCACCAGAGCACGAGAGCTTCCACCTTTCACTTTGAAGAGATCCAGAGAAGAATTATGAAGAGGGCTCTGACTTCGACCTCCACAATCGTCGAGATAGGTAAGAAACACGGCTTCAGGGTGACCATCGAGAATAATCCAACAATCTTCTTCGGAATCCCAGACCATCTGAAACTTGCCCTCAAAGTCAAGGATCTAAAGATGTGCCTCGATGTAGGACACGTGTATGTGGCCAACTGGAGGATTCAGAAGGAGGAAACCCTGGGGTCACGTCAAGAGGGACACGAATTAGAGGATTGGTTCAGCCTCTTCAAGGAGAGGACTTTGACTGTTCACCTCCACGACTGCCGCATTAAATACAACTCAGAGCCCTGGGACCACCTAGTACTGGGGAGGGGAAGTCTAGACCTCGATGAGATAAAAAGGATGATCAAGGGTATAGATTGCGGATATGTCCTCCTCGAGACCTACTTTTCCGATGAGAGAGGGACCCTGGCAACTTGGGAGGAGATCGGCGAGAACCTAGCGATGTGTAGGAACTCATTGGAAGGCTATTAAAGAATTCTACCTAGGGATTCGTTGAGGTCACCTGAGAGGATGATAAAACAATGTTCCTCGACGCTGTGAAGCACTTCCAGCGGATGTACCCAGGCTGCTCGACCCGCGAGATCAGCGATCTTGTCTCAGCCATTCGATCTAAGAAGTACTGGAATGTTCATCCTCAGAGAGAAGATGCAATCTACGTGGTCGCCTTGACCTCTGCTAAGATCCCCGATAGAAATGGCTTCAAGGCCGGCACAACTGCCTCCAATGTCGTCGTCAGCCGTCGCGTCTCACGGTTCGCCAGGAGGGGTAGAGTCCTAGTCGCTTCTGACAGAAGAGATCACTTCTACTCGGAGACTGTCATCGAGTGGCCAGCCTTCAGGAGGCTTATACGTCAAGAACCAGATGCGGTCTACCGCTTCTTATTGGAGAATCCACATCCTCCTTCCTTCATAAACTGTCGAAACATAGCTGCTGTCCTGAGAGAGATTAACGCGGATCCCCAAGAGCTCTGAATGACTCATTATTCTATTCCACCTGGTAGACGAAGTTCCGCAGGATCTTTAGGCCTTGCATAGTGATGATGCTCTCTGGGTGAAACTGCACTCCTTCCATCGGAGCTGAGAGATGCCTGATTCCCATGATAGTCCCATCGGGAACCGTAGCCGTCACCTTCAGGCACTGGGGCATGGAGTCATGCCTCCCCTCAAGGCTGTGATACCGGGTGGCCTCGAATGGGTTGTCGGCATTTCTATAGATTCTCTTGCCATCGTGGTGGATCATGCTAACCTTGCCATGTACAGGTCCGACCTTCGCCCTCTCCACTCTTCCGCCAAAGGCCTCGAAGATGGCCTGATGGCCCAAGCAGACGCCTAGGATGGGTATCTCCTCGTAGAAGTGTTTGATCAAGGGTATCACCATTCCGGTGTCGCGGGGATGTCCAGGTCCTGGGGAGATGATGATTCGGTCGGGAGCGATCTCCTCCACTTCCATCAAGGTGATGGAGTTGTCCACAATAGTGACTTTGGATTTACTCACTCTCATCACGTAGTCTACGAGGTTGTAGACGAAGCTATCCTTGTTGTTGATGAACAGAATCCTCATGGCACCATCTCCTTAGCCATCTCCACTGCTACTAGGAGGCTCCTCGCCTTGTTCTCGGTCTCCTTCCACTCTAGCTCAGGCTTAGAGTCCGCCACGATGCCGCCACCAGCTTGCATCATCGCGGTATCCCCCAGAAGCTGTAAGGTCCTGATTGTTATGGCCCAATCGCAGTCTTGGTTAAGGGACACATAGCCTATTACACCGGCGTAGGGACCCCTCGGATCCCTTTCCTGCTCCTCGATGACCTCTATGGCCCGAAGCTTAGGAGCACCTGAAACAGTCCCCGCTGGGAAAACGCTCTTAAGAACATCGAAGGAGGTCAGCTCTCGCCGTTGGGTGCCTTCCACGACAGTGATGATATGCATCACGTGCTTGTATCGCCTAGGGACCATGAAGATTGTGGGCTCCACTGTCCCAGGCTCCGAGACCTTAGCCAAGTCGTTTCTCGCCAAGTCGACGAGCATAACGTGCTCTGCTCTCTCCTTGGGATCGTTCATAAGTTCTCTCTCCATCTCTAGGTCTTTCTCCATGGTTTCTCCTCTTTTTCGAGTCCCGGCAATGGGGACAGTGGTGATTTTCCTCTTGTTGATCGTTATAAGAGCCTCAGGTGAGCAACCTATGAATCGGAGATCTCCAAAGTCTAGGTAGTACATGTAGGGGCTGGGGTTGATCTCTCGAAGCACTCTGTAGATCTCTAGGTCCCCGACCTCTAGGTTTGGTATGTCGATCCTGCGTGAGACCACGGCCTGGAAGATGTCTCCTGAGTAGATGTACTCCTTGGTGTCGGCGACCATGCGAATGAAATCATCTTTACTCACGTTTGATATGCCCTCTTCCCCTCTCACCTCTAGTCCAGTCAGATCAGGGGACTCAATCACCTCATAGCCATCCAAGTATCTGTACTGTTCGATGTTGGAAGATGTTCCGTTGAAGCCGTTGTCCACATAGTAGAGCCTATCCCTTCCATGGTCATATATCAGAACCTTGGTGTTGAAGCTGAGCAAGAGGTCAGGGGTCTTGGCCCTCTTCTTGAAGCCCGCCCAAGGTGCTAGGATGTCCCATCCCAGGTACCCCAAGAATCCTCCATAGAAGACCTGCCTATCGAAGATCTCGGGTCTCTGCGTAGTGTTGGAGGGGAATGCACTGGAGAGGATATTGAGGGCCCCAATGTTGTAATCAACGCGGTCGTCAAAAGTAGTATCTCTCCGATTCTCCTCTGCTCCTTCCGACATAATGTACTCAACGATTCGCTCTCCTCTCTCGGTCATGATATCGGGAAAGGTCATCTGTTCCCTGTCGATCTGGAGGAAGAAGTCGGGTTCGAGACAGATATAAGAGAAGAGCCTCTCCTCGCCTCCTACATCTATAGACTCCAAGAGATAGGAATAGGTTGGGTCAAACTTCTCGCGAAGATGCCGGTAGAGGGAGTAGATCTCATAGCTACCTTTAATTTCAAAGATCCTCTGCTTCAGATCTAGTGTCATTCAACATCACTCCTAACCGTAGCAGACTTCATCCTAGAAACATAGTCTTCGATCTCTCGGAGCGCCTTACCCCTATCATCAAGATTCGCTGCAAGGAGATCAATGATGGCTGAGCCGACGATGACGCCATCCGCCCCCGCCTCTATGATCTCTTGGACATGATCGGGCTTAGAGATTCCGAAACCTATGGCCACTGGGATCCTACCCCTCAAGTATGGTTTAATCCGCCTGAGGGCCCGTGTCGTGACATTCTTCAGCATGCCTCTTGCCCCTGTCACTCCGAGCAATGAGACGAGATAGACGAACCCACTGGCCTTTGCCAAGATCTTATTCAGCCTGGCCTCTGTCGTGGTGGGGGCGACGAGGAGGATCAAGTCTCTGCCGTAGATTTTGGCAGCTTCCAAGGCCGCTCCTGCCTCTTCGACGGGAAGATCAGGTATGATCACACCTTCAACGTCCACGTCTTCCATGTCCCTGAAAAAGGTCTTCACCCCATACTTTAGGACGATGTTGTAGTAGCTCAGGAAGACTAAGGGCTTATCCGTGTGTCTTCGGATCTCCTTGGCTAAGGTGAAGGCTGTCTCGGTGTTCATACCTCCTTTCAGAGCTCGGTCGGTTGCTGCCTGGATGGTCGGGCCGTCGGCAATGGGGTCGCTGAACGGAATTCCCAGCTCTAGTATGTCTCCTCCACTCCTGAGGATGGCTCTAGCTAGGGTGGGGGTGAAGTCTGGTTCCGGATCTCCGAGAGTGATAAAGGGGATGAAGACCCCTTTACCTTTTTGCCTTCGCTCTCTAAATTTTTCCTGGATGTTAACCATCACTCTTCTACTCCGAGGTCGATGTGCCTCTTTATGATGTCCAAGTCCTTGCCACCGTGCCCTGAGAGACACACAATCATGATGTCGTCTTGTTCATACTCGGCTGCTATCTTCGTAGCATAGGCCAGGGCATGGGACGGCTCCAGAGCAGGGATGATGCCCTCGGTGACGCAAAGAATCCGGAAAGCCTCTAAGGCCTCCTCATCGGTTACGCCCACGTACTCAGCCAATCCTGTTTCCTTGAAGAAGGCGTGTTCCGGTCCAACGCCTGGGTAATCCAACCCTGGGGAGATAGAGTGACTCATCTGTATCTGGCCCCAGCGATCTTGGAGGATGTAGGTGTAGGCTCCGTGTAGAACACCCTTAGTACCCTTCACAATGCTCAGCGCGTGTTTCTCAGGCATCTCACGGCTCCCGGCGGCCTCTACCCCTATCAGGCGGACATCATCATCGGCGAAGTCGTAGAAAGCACCTATGGCGTTGCTCCCTCCTCCGACGCAAGCCAGGATCACATCAGGCAGTCGCCCCTCGTTCCTCAGTATCTGCTCTCTGATCTCCCTCCCAATCACCCTCTGGAATTCCCTGACCAACATGGGGTAAGGGTGGGGTCCGACCACGGATCCAATGAGATAGTAGGTAGTCTCCACGTTGGTGATCCAATCTCTCAGCGCCTCGTTGATCGCGTCCTTCAGTGTCTGGCTGCCGGAATAAACGGGGTGGACATCAGCTCCTAGCAGTCGCATCCTATACACGTTGAACCGCTGCCGTACTATGTCCTCTCTTCCCATGTAGATCTCTGTCTTCATGCCCAGTACGGCGCCAGCTATAGCGGTGGCGAATCCGTGTTGTCCAGCGCCGGTCTCGGCTATGAGTCTCTTCTTGCCCATAGCCTTGGCCAAGAGTCCCTGACCAAGGGTGTTGTTAAGTTTATGGGCTCCGCCGTGGAGGAGGTCTTCCCTCTTGAGGTACACCTTACACCCAAGTTTCTGGCTTAGGTTTCTGGCATGATATAGGGACGTAGGTCTACCCCCAAAATCTCTGAGGTATTGGCCGAGGTCCGTCTGAAAGTCGGAGTCCCTGAGATATTTGTGGGCTGCTTCTTCAAGCTCCTCTAGGGCCGGCATCAGTATCTCGGGCACGAATCTTCCTCCGAACTCGCCGAACCGCCCTCGCCAATCAGGCTTGGAGCCTATGTAGCCTCTCATATCCCTTTGACCCTCCTAATGAAGAGGCGGACCAGGTCTGGGTTCTTGACTCCGGGCCTAGACTCAACACCGCTTGCGACATCAACTGCGAAGGGCTCTACATTTCTTACGGCCTCTGCCACATTCTCATGAGTCAAACCTCCCGCCAGGATCAAGGGTCTCGGAGAAAAGGCCTTCCTAATCGTCACCGCATGGTTCCAGTCGGACTTGACGCCGGATCCTCCCAAGACGTAAGTGTCTACCAGAATAGCATCTGCGTAATCTGCCAATGCATGGAATACATCCAGAGGATTCGTTGAGGGTGCCCAAGGTATCACAGCCTGGGAGTTCAAGGGAAGAGCTACAATGAGCTTACAGGGGACGCTCTCACGAATCTCCGCCAGCAAGGAGGGTGTGGGAACTCCGTGGACTTGGAGAGCGTCAGGCCTAACCACTTCATAGATCGAGACGGCCTCATCAACGGTTTTGGGCATGGTTACGGCCACGGTGTAGAGGAAAGGAGGTGCAACTGCGATGAGGTCCTTAGCCTTTTCAGGGTCTATGCTGCGTGGAGATTGAGAGATATCTACGACCACGCCTAAGGCGTCACCGCTCATCTCGGCTACGAGCTGGACTTCTTCAACTGTCTTCAATCCGCAGATTTTCACTCTAACCATCTTAGATACACTCCACGAGGCTCCGCACCTTATCTTTGACATCAGCCGACCTCATTATGGATGTGCCCACCAGGACGGCATCGACGCCCTTACTCAGCACGTATTGCACATGCCTCGGAGTTGAGATGCCGCTCTCACTGACGATGACGGCATCCCGGCATCTCCTCCGAATCACGGGAATCAGTTCAGCTGTCTTGTGGAGGTCGACTCTCAGGGTTGATAGGTCCCGGTTGTTGATTCCTATTATTCCGGCGCCAACTTGGGCAGCCGCTTCCACGTCTCCCTCGTCATGTACTTCAACCAATGCCTCTAGGCCGAGTTCATGGGTCCTTCGAATGAAGGCTGAAAGCTCACATATCGAGGGGAGAAGGAGAACAGCGTCTGCTCCCGATTCCGCCGCTAAGTGGATCTGCTTCTCATCCACGAAGAAGTCCTTCATCAATATGGGGAGATCGACGACTCTCCTGGCGGCGAGAAGGTTGTCTAGGCTGCCTTTGAAATGCTGTGGCTCGGTGAGTACACTGACGGCGACGGCGCCTCCCTCCTCCATCAGATGGGCTACTTCTCCTGCATCAAGTGGATACCTTAGGATGCCCTTCGAAGGCGAGGCGGGTTTGATCTCAGAGATTATGGATGCGCGTTTTTCATTCCTGATGGCTTTGATCAAGCTCCGACGGCGCCTCTCGATTGGTCTCGCTGCATAGTTTTTATAGTCCCTGGATACCCTGAGCCTCACATCGTCTATGATCTGCTTTAGGAAGTCCATCTAAAGGGCCTCCAGTATCAATTTGTACTTTTCAGCGTTCCCGCCCGATGTTTCCACGAGTCCCCACAATCTCTCTAACGCCCTACCGCTCTCGATAGACTCCCTAGCCAGCTCTATCCCCTCCTTTATGTTTCTTGCCCTACCGCTGGCGGCTATGGCGGCTGCGGCGTTAAGTGCCACCATATCACCCTTAGAATTATCCGATCCTCTCAGGATGTTCAGAGTGATCCGCATGTTCTCCTTGAGGTCTCCGCCGAGGATTTGACTGGGTTCAGCCCTCTTTATACAGAAGTCCTCAGGTTTCACTGTGTATGTCTCGATGGACCCGTCACTAAGCTCTGAGATACGTGTCTCTCCAGTGACCGAGATCTCGTCGATGCCATCCAAACCGTATACGACGTAGGCCCTCTCAACTCCCAACTTCTTCAACACTCCGACCACCTTCTCAGTTAGATCCGAAGAGAAGACCCCCACGACTTGGACATCAGCGTTAGCCGGGTTTGTGAGAGGCCCCAAGACATTAAACACCGTCCGTATCCCGATCTCCCTCCGTGGCGTCAAGACATGTCTCATGGCTGGATGAAAAACCGGGGCGAACATGAAGCCTAGACCGACCTCCTCGATGCACCTCTTGACAACCTCCGGCTCGGCGGCGATGTTGACACCGAAACCCTCTAAGAGGTCTGCACTCCCACACTTACTTGTAACTGAACGGTTTCCGTGCTTGGCCACAGCTACGCCAGCGCCAGCGACGACAAGAGCCGATATCGTGGAGACATTGAAGGTTTTGATTCTATCCCCACCTGTGCCGCAGGTGTCAACGAGTTTACCCGCCACACTAGGTTTAATGCTTCTGCTGAAGCGGCGCATTGTTTCGGCGCAGGCCGCTATCTCCTGGACGGTCTCCCCTTTCATCCTCAGTCCTGTGAGGAAGGCTCCTATCTGTGCCTGAGTAGCTTCACCAGTTATGATTCTCCGCATAGCCTGCCGGGTCTCTTTCTCGGAGAGGTCTTGACCTCTCACGAGGCATTCAATAAGGCTCTTCATCTTGGTCAACTCGTGTTTCTTCTGGTCTACATGTTGAGACGTCTTTGGCGCCCTTCTTTCTTTGTTTATCAAATTTTATGAATGTACATTAAGCAACATAAATAGACATTTATAAATTTTATTGAACATTTATAGACATTTTATATATGTTCTACAACTGCCAGGATAGGTAGAGATAGTAATTTAAGTGTCCTATAGGTATGATGTTTGTGCCATGCGAGTTCTGGTTGAGAAGGCTGAGGCGGTGCTTAGCGAGCATACACTCTGCACGGACTGCTTGGGTAGAATGTTTGCTGGGCTCTCGGGAGGGCTAACTAATAGGGATAGAGGGAGAGCCTTGCTCACCGTCCTTTCCATGGAGCTCTACATGGAGATACTGGATGGAGGAGCTTTAAATGAGAGACTTCTGAAGCAGCTGATCCGACGTTATAAGATGAAGGAGTTGGAGAGGATCATGTTGGATAGGGGATTAGAGATGAGGGGGAGAGACAAACAAGTGGAGAGATGCGAGATCTGTAGGGGCATCTTCGAGGATCTAGGAAGTCATACAGAAAGAATTGTTAGAGAGGTAGGTGACTACGAGTTCGACACCTTCCTTATAGGTATAAGCGTCCCCACCGAAGTGGAGGAGAGGGAGGACAAGATAAGGACTAGGCATCAACTTAAATTCGCCGAGAACATCAGGAGCGAGCTCTCAAGAGAGGTGGGGAAGCACCTCAAGGAGAGGCTAAAGAAGGGCTTCTCCCTCAATCCTGATCTAACCATCCACTTTAACCCCTTTACTCAAAAGCTGAGGCTAATACCCCGAAAAATCAAGATGAGTGGTAAGGTAAGGCTATCCGATCCCGAGGTACAGGTCTTCGCCCACCAATGCGAACACTGCAGCGGCAAGGGCTGCTCCCACTGCAACCATCTAGGGAAGAGAGGAGAGGAATCGCTGGAATACATCATTGGATCAGAGGTTCTCAAGGAGGCAGAAGCGAGAAGGTGGAGATTCGGCGTCAAGAGACCGGAGGAAGACATTGTGACTTTCACCCTTATCATTATCCACCCCAAGAAAAAGACGATCAATTTAGATGAAGTGAGGGAGAGTGCTGAGAAGAGGGGGCGGGGCCTCTTCTCGATCGAAGAGATGACTTTCTAGGTCTAAAGCTTTCTCAGATGTTAAGTAGTGAAATCTTATTTTATACCATTAAAGATAGAAAACTTAAGAAATTTTTGGAAATGGCAACGTTTTTTAACCTCGGAGGTAACTTAAATTTATAACAATTATTGAGTTTATATGTTAATTAACAGATGGTGGTAGGAGGTGCCAAGCTCTCACGGGTTCAGGTTCAAATCCCGGAAGTTGATGACTAAGAGACAAGGGAAGAAAGGATTCACTCGCAAACTCCTCTTACTCCAAAGAATCAACACCGGGGATAAGGTAGCGATACATATAGATCCCTCCTTCCACAAGGGTATGCCTCACAGGAGGTATCATGGAAAGATCGCTACAGTCATTGGTAGGAGGGGGAGGGCCTTAGAGGTGGAGACGACCAAAGGTAATAAGAGGGTGACCCTCTTGGTCAGAGCCGAACACCTAAAGAGGCTTCGTGGTGAAGGTTGAGGAAAGATGCCTCGAAAAATCGTTAGTGAGAAGAACCTCACACTAAGCGAGGTATTTGAGGTCCTCAAGGCAGAAGAGAAGGAAAGGGAGCTGAGTCTCTTCCAGAAGAGAACCCTAGATTATATCAGAAAGTTCTCCAAGACGAAGGGTAAGGAGAGCAAGAGACTCATGAAAAGGCTCCTCAAGCTGGGGGATATTACCGAGCAGGAAGCCGTCCAGATAGTTAACCTCATGCCGAAGTCGAGGGAGGAGTTGAAGACCATTTTTTATCATAGGAAAACCATAATCATGACCGACTTCCTAGACACGATTCTCCAGGTGCTCTGGGAGGAAAAGCCGAAGGAGACAGAATAGATCCGAGGTCCAGGCAGAACAAGGTCGGAGGGCGCTTCTTGAGACATTACTACTTTAGAGAGGTTACTCAAAAGAGAAGGGAGGATTTTGCCTATGTTCTCGACGCTTACGATGCTAGGAGCAGCTTCGTCCACAGAAAGCTTAGAGGGAAGATAAGCCAACTCCTTGGGGAGAGGCACTTCATTCTCCTGGAAGGCCTCGTAAAGCCAGAAGCTGAGGTCACAAGTCTTGAAAAGGTCTACGTAGGCTCTGGTCCCAGGGACAAGATATCAACAATACTGAAGAGGATCAAACTGGAGGATCTGACCCCCGTCTCCAAGGCAGAGATAGAGAACGCCTTAGAGAAGTCGATTGTGCTGAATGAGCAGAGATGGATTGATTTTTTCAACAAGTCTGGGCCAATAACTAATAGACTTCACTCTCTGGAACTGTTGCCCGGCGTGGGGAAGAAGACGATGTGGGATATCATCCAGAAGAGGGAGAGAGGCCCCTTCATAAACTTCGAGGACTTCCGCCAGAGGATCGGCGTTGACCCGGTTAAGCTGATAGTGAGAAGGATAATTGAGGAGCTGGAGGGAAATGAGAAGTATCTTCTCTTTGTTGACGTTCCACGTATGGAAACGATGACCTAACCAAGAATTCACAGCAGAGTCCACCGATTTTCTTATTGGAAGTCTTAGTGAGCGGCAACGATGTTTTTATAGAGTCGCCAGTCCTTATCTAATGTGTGAAATTGAGAATGCGTCTAGACTTGGAGCTAATGCAAGGTTCGATCGATACACACGCCCACTCCAACCCTGCTCTCTTCCCAAGACCCTGGGACCATGTAGAAGTGGCAAAGAATGCTCGCGACTACGATATGAAAGCCGTAGTCTTGAAGTGCCACCACGAAGGGACGGCGGCTAGAGCGCAACTCGTGAGAAAGATGATTGGCGGCGTTGAGGTCTTAGGAGGCATTGTGCTGAATCAATCTGTTGGTGGCCTCAATCCCTTCGCTGTCAACGCCCAGATCAAGTGGGGTGCCAAGGTCGTGTGGATGCCCACAGTAGATGCCCGGAATCATCAAGAATACTACAAGGTATTGGGGCAGTATGGAGACAAGTTCGTACCCGAGGTTGAGAAACCCAAAGGATATCAAATCGCCAAAGGAATCTCCATTCCCATAGGTGAAGATGAGGAGATACCCCAAAACCTAGCAGATATATTGGATCAAGTCGCTGATGCAGACATCGCCCTCGGAAGCGGACACATATCCGCCGCTGAGATAAAAAGGCTCTTCCAGGAAGCAAAGAAGAGGGGCGTGAAGAGGATGTTCGTAAACCATCCCGCCTTCTCGATTCCAAATTTATCAGTGGAGGACATGAAGGAGCTGGCAAATTTGGGGGTCTACATGGAATTCGTCTATGGGACTCTTTCACCCAACTGGCATGCCAGCGACATCGAGACCGTCGCAGCTAACATCAGGGAGGTTGGAGCCGAGCACTGCACAATCGCGAGCGACCTAGGGCAGATCCATAACCCCATCCACCCCGAGGGGATGAGGATCTACATCAGAATGCTTCTGGAGAGGAGATTCACTGAGAAAGAAATCGAGAGAATGGTCACCAGAAATCCCGCCTACCTGGTGGGGCTTTAACATTCAGGGATCGATAGACCAAATAAACCACCCTTTTTATACAATCTTCACCTTTAGCAGTTCTTCAAAGGCTAACAAGAAACCGAGCACGAGATGATCTAGGACATCTGTTCACCACGGGCTAAGTAGAGCTGGAACAGCTCTTGGGGTTTGAGCTCAAAGACTCTCTTCTCAGAGATCTCCTCTTTCATAAACCCCTTTAATGCGTTTTTGACCTTCCTTCTCCTGTGGTTTTTGAAGAGATCTGAGAGGAAGCGGATCAAATCTTCGACTCCCCGAGCTGATAGCTTCACCTCTAGGCGGATGCCCACGATCTGGGAGGTCACCTTGGGAGGGGGGTAGAAACTTTCCTTTTCGACCTCTTCGATGAGCTCCACAGATCCAAAGGCTCCCAAAAGGGCTGAGAGATAGGAGTATTGGGCTCCACCCGCTTGGGCCGCGATCTTCTCAGCGTACTCTTTCTGGAGTATGAAGATACTGTTTCTGACCTCAGACCTCACTATTTTCTTCATCATAGAGGTTGAAATGGAATAAGGTAGGGCGCCTGTGACTACGGCATCTTTTGGGATATCAACCAATAAGGCGTCTCCACGGATGAGTTCTACATTGTCTAAATGTTTCATACTTCTCGAGGCCCACTCGAAGATCTCGGGGTCCTTCTCTACTGCCAGGACTTTATCGGCTATCATAGAGAGCCCCTCAGTGATGAAACCGAAGCCAGCGCCTACTTCGAAGACTATTTTGGGTTTAAACTCTTCAACACAACAGACCAACCTATCCCTAACCTCTTTGTCGACGAGGAAGTGCTGCCCGAGGCTTCTCTTTCTCTTGGCCTTAGTGAGGTAGTTTAAGACAAGTTCGCGGCTCATGGGTTTTTCTCTCGTATCATTATAGATATTATAGACATCTAATAGGCATTAATGTGACCACTTAGGCTAAATAATTTCAGATTTCTGAGGACCGAAGAAAGATTTATCTTAGTCTGGCTTCATCAAGGGCGTGTCTATGACAGAGCCTAAGAGAAGGATGATTCGGGTCGGAGAAGATGTGTACGCCCCCGCTGAGGACACTTATTTGCTCTTGAGGCACCTCAAGAGAGGTAGAGGTAGGGCTTTAGAGATAGGGACAGGGAGTGGAATCATTGCCTTGGAGCTAGCCCGAAAGGGATGGAGCGTTGTAGCCACTGACATAAGCCTGTCGGCTGTGAGAAACGCTTTGGAGAACGCGGAAAACTTCGGTGTCAAAGAGAGGATAGAATTCATGGTAGCAGATCTTATCGGTTTCTTGCGTAAGGGTGTAAAGATCGATCTTCTAGTCTTTAATCCACCCTACGTACCAGATATCTATTCCCTAGAAGAGATGAAGGATCTCTCGTGGAGTGGGGGGCCCACCGGTAGAGCCATCGTTGATCGATTCCTCGATGAGATAAAGCAGCGCGATATACATGTCCAAGTAGTTCTCCTGGTTCAGTCCACTCTCTCAGATGTGGAGAAAACCCTTAGAGATCTAAAGATAGCCGGCTTCAAAACAGAGGTGATCGGTAAAGAGAAGAGTTTCTTCGAAGAGATCGTCCTTATCAAGGCTCTAAAAGCCTAGATGGTTAAAAGTGGACGGTCTTTTCGTGTCCGGGTTTCTGGACTATTACTTTTTCTGCTGAGGAAATCGGAAGACGAATAGGAGGGCAGGATCGGGCAACAGTCTCAAAAGAAGGTTCTCCGTCTCACTAGGCCCTAACCTCTATCAGGTCCTTATCCTCTAACCTGTAGTTCTGAGATATGCGTAAAGGACTGCTCATACTGCCTCTCCAGAGGAGGGCATACTTGAAGCGCCTAGCTAGGTCAGAGTGGACATCCATGGCGAGGTCTCCTGCTGTGGAGCCTTCTTTTAGGACGATGGGTTTCTGGGCGGCTGCCTCACCAGGGGACTTTGTAAAGACTCTTATTAAAGATAGCTTTCTCAGAAAAAACTCCGCGACTTCATCTTTAGAGGAGAAGTAATGTCTACTCAGGGTCTCCTTATGTTCTTCGATAATCATCTCTTCCCCTCTGAGACTCGTCGTCAGGGTTGGGATGTACTTCCAGACCCCGAGAATCTCGTTTTCCACGTCGTCGAGGGTGACTTGTCCCTCCAGTTTCACGATAGCGTTTCGAATCTTGTATTCATTAAAGAGGTTTACGAGGTCTCGCGTTGTAACGTTCTCGATTTGCCCTACTATCCTTATGCCTCCTGTGGTAAGTCTCTTCATCTCCACTTGGCCTTCGGGCTGTGTTGGGAGAAAGCCATGGGACCTCCCAAGCTCCGCTAGTTCCTCGAAGTCCATGCCATTGGAGACATGTAGGATTAGGTGGCTGTTCTTACAGAAGGAGAAAATTCTCTCGTCCAGGCTGAGGCTCTTACCAATAGGTGGTAGGAGAGCCACTTGGAATTGTACGTGACCTCCATCTAGCATGCCGAAGTTAGGTTCGTAGACTACTGGAGCTTCGATCACTCGCTTTGTAAGGAAGGAGAATAACTCACGGAGGGATTCTTGGGCGAAGCCTAGGAGGGAGATGCGGCCGACGCCGTGGGATGGTATGCTCCACTTAGATATGTAGTGAACCGCTTTAGGCCTGCTCTTCCGTTCTCTTATCTCCACCCTCAGGGAGGCCATCTTCCTCTTGACTTGCTTCAGGAGTTTCTCCGTTCCCTTATGCTTGGGAACCAAGGAGTAGAAGACCTGAAGCTCGCGAAGCTTGTCTTCGGAGTCCTTTGCCATTGAGACTCGTACCCATTGGGCTTTGGCCTTTTCGGGGAGGTTCGTTACCATTTTCCCGACATCTGAAAGCCGTTTCATTATAGTATAAACTGGCATCAATAATAAAATTGAAGAAGGAATTCTTGGTTGTGTTAAAGTTTGTACGTCAGAACGAACAACATGATTTAAAGTCGTGTTCTTTAACCATCGTTTTTGTGGTCAAGGAATGAAAGTAGTGGCGGTGTTGGTTGAACCTGAGAAACCCCTAAACCTGGGGTTGATCGCCCGGTTGACAGACAACTTTAGGATCGATAAGCTGAGGTTAGTCAACTCCAAACTCACGTCAGAACAGTGGAGAGACGCTAAGGTCTTCTCCTCTCACAGTGCATCAAGATTGGAAGAGGCCAAGAGACATCACTCCCTTAGAAAGGCTATCTCGGACGTAGATCTGTCCATCGCCACATCGGCCCAAGACGCCACAACCAGCTCTAACATCATAAGAAGGTCTATAAACTTGAAAGATCTACGAACTATCCTTCAGGATGCTGAGGGTGAGGTAGCCCTGGTCTTTGGGAGAGACGGTACGGGGCTCACAAACGAGGAGGTGAAGATGTGCGATCTATTGTTATCAATCCATTCCAGCCCCGAATATAAAGCTCTCAATATTGCCTGCGCCGCCGCAATCGTGTTTCACAGGGTCTACCTTACTCGTATAAAGGGTGCAGGAGTTAAGCCCCTTCTCGATCGGAGCCTGAAGGACAGGGTCATAGAACAGTTCCAAAGAACCGCCCTTTACTCAGGAACAAAGCCTCACAGAGTGGAGAGGGCGGTCAAGGCCTTCACCCATGCCGTGAACAGGAGTCAATTGGTACAGAGAGAGGCCACATTAATTCTAGGGGTCTTGAGGAGAGCATCCAATCGGCTCGAGAAGGTCTCTTGGAAGACGTCGATGTAAGAACGATAGCCGAAGTCCTAGGTTTAAAGATTAATAAAACAAACCGGAATCAATTTGTGACCTACAATGGCTAACATAGAGTTTTCAGAGGAGGAACTATCGAAACGCCTTGAGAAGATCAGGGATCAGATAAGTGAGAGAGGATTGAACGCCCTTATCGTGGCCTCCTCCTCACCCGCCCAGTCTTTCACTAACCATGGGAACGTCCGTTACCTAACTGGTTTCGTCCACCGCTACGGCCCCACCCTCATGGTTCTTCCATTACAGGGAGACCTAACTCTCTATGCATCGCTCCGCCATATCGCCCACATCGCAAAGACTCTCTCAATAGTCAAAGACGTCAGGCTCAGCAGCCCAAGTAACTGGGGAAAGGAAGTAAGAAAGCGCCTGGACGAGCTGGGCATCAGAGATGGCATAGGATTGGTGGGGATGAGTAGCATACAGCACAGTCTATATGAAAGTGTGAAGGAGGCCTTTCCAGGAACAGACCTCGTTAACGCTGACGATGTCTTCGAGGCGGCAAGAATGATCAAGAGTCCAGGGGAGATCGAGCTCATGAGGAAGTCAGCTCATCTCGCCGACCTTATGTTCGAGAGTCTAACTAGATCAGCTAAGGATGGGGAGTGGATCTATAAGGTTAGAGCGGCAATGCTGTATGCAGCGGATTCTGAGGGAGCCGAGTACTCTGACGTATTCATCGCCTCAGAACCAAATGTGGTCTACGGCCAAACCCTCATGGGGTACACGCCTCAGGAGACGTGGCGCAGGTTTCGGAGCGGAGATCAAGTTCTCTCCAGCGTATACACGGTATTTCAGGGATACTGGTGCCAAGAACTCAGAACAGGTACAATAGGAGAACCCTCTTCGCAACAGAGAGATGTGTTCAACATGGCTCTTGAGGCCCACGACGCTGCGCTCAATGTGATAAAGCCTGGAGCTCAAGCGGCGGCCATCGGCCAAGCCGCCTTCAACGTCCTCAAGAAGTCAGGCCTAGAAGTCGCTATCAGACTGGGACATGGCTTAGGATTAGACTACGTGGAGAACCCATTAACTAGGGCCTTCCCACAGCCCATTGTAGGCGGAGAACCTGACCTTACGGTTAAACTCCAGGAGGGCATGACCCTGGAGGTGCATGTCTTCACCTTGGATCCAGAGCTCAAACGTCCTAGCGTCGCTCTTGGCGACGTGTGTCTAGTCACAGACGCCGGTGTAGAGCAATTAACCAAGTTTAGCCGAGACCTTTTCTAGGTTGACGGCTACTCTCTTGACTCAACGCCTCATCGGAAGTAAGTTATTATTGACCTAGAAAGCTACATATTGAAGAAGGAGGAAGCTGTATGAAGCCTGAAGAACTGAAGGAGAAGCTGACAGGAGTTCTCTGCGTTATGTCTACACCTTTCAGGCAAGATGATGAAATCGATGAAGAAGGTCTGAAGGAAAACACAGGATTTCTAATCGATAAGTGTCTGAACCGAGACTTTGTCTTGGTGCCAACCGGGAGTACTGGCGAGTTCTTTGCATTGACTGATGAAGAGAGAAAGAAAGTAATAAAAATCGTTATAGAAGAGGCCAACGGAAAACTTCCAGTTATAGCTGGAACGGCTCAAGCCGCTACCAAAAAGACCTTGGAGATGAGTAAGTACGCTGAGGATGTGGGTGCGGATGGAGTAATGATCGTTATACCATATTATCTTACCCCTACAGAAGAAGGAATGTATCAACACTTCAAAACAGTGGCAGAGAGGATAAATATTGGAGTCACAATATATAACAATCCTGCGGTTAGCGGGGCTTGGATAAATCCCTCTCTTATGGCCAGGTTAGCTGAAATAAAGAATGTTATAGGTGTTAAAGAGAACACTCCGGACGTCAGACAATATTATGCAGTGAAAAGAGCCGTTGGAGATAGAATACCTGTCTTATGTGGGCTGGGTGAATTGATGTTTTCATTTGAAGCCGCATTGGGTTGCCCTGGTTTCATATCTGGATTCGCAAACTTCGAGCCAGAGATACCTCTAGAACTTTATGATGCGGCCAAAAAGGCAGACTTTGTTAGAGTGAGAGAGATCATAGAGAGGCTGGAGCCTTATCATGCCTTTAGAGCTAAAGTGGTCAGCAGTCGTTCAACCACCTCAGTGCTAGGGCCTTACTATGCCAAAAACTACACATATATGAATATTTACAAGGAAGCGATGAATCTCGTTGGTTTACATGGAGGAACTTGTAGACCCCCCATAAAAACCGTTATAACTGAAAGTGAAAGGAACGAATTTAAAAAAATCCTGATCGACTTAGGCCTTCCTGTAAAATAAAACCCTCCAACTCTTTAAATCACATCCAGGACCAGAGTACACCCTCATCGACAGAATTTCCCATAATCTTTCAATTCTTTTATTTGATGAGTTGGTAGACTAGATATTGAGTGATGGAAGATGGTAAAACTATGGAGATGCGAGATATGTGGAGATCCATACATCGGAGAGGAACCACCCTCTAATTGTCCATTCTGCGGAGCATATAGAAAATACTTCAAAGAAGCAAAAGTGGCTAAGGTCAATTTTGATGTAGAATTAGGTGAAAGAGATAAAGCAAATGCTGAAAGAGCCCTACAAGTCGAGGTAAGCAACTCAGCATTTTATTTCTGTGCAGCAGAGAAGACGGATGATGAAGAAGGAAAGTTGCTTTTTAAAGCTCTAGGAAAAGTTGAAGAAGAACACGCCTCTGTATGGAAAAAAATATTGAAACTCGCCACCATACCTAAAGGAAGTGAACCATGCCATACAAAAAATGTGGAAAACCTGGAAGAGTCGCATGCAAGAGAAACTAGAGCCATTAACTTCTACAGAGAAGCAGCAAAGGCATCGGAAAATGAAAGAGTTAGAGAGATATTTGATGCCTTTGTCGAAGTTGAAATAGATCATCTTCACTTGTCCGAAGAAAGACTGAAAAAATAGTCTTTCCTCTATCTATTTTCTCATTTTTTTCCTAAATTAGGACGCAGCTTATCCATAAAATGTTTGGTTATTCATCCTTTGGCTGGCATGAAGTGAAACAGCCAGTCCATCAACTATTCCCACTCCTCCGAGCTCTTTTTCCTCCTGGAGATCAACCTCAACGCGACCCAGGCCACAATTATGCCTATAACTATACCCAATGCGATGTTCATCCAAGAGAAGGGTAGTGGGCCTTCTTGAGTAGGCTTTTCATCTGTTGGGAGACCCACGGTTGTGCTGATAGTAACGGGAATCTCTGTTGGGATTTCTTGCCACAGACCCATGTCGTCTTTGTAGGTTATGAGGAGCTGTAGTTTATAGGTCCCTTCTTCGGCTTGGAATGAGACCGTTGGGTTCAGAGTGAAGGGAGCTTGGATTCCTACGTCGATGTCTCCCACAACCATGGTTCCCTCCATCGCCGTATAAAGGAAAGGGTGAGATGGAATGATGCTCACGTTAACAGCCTTGGCTGTGACAGTGCCGCTGTTGAATATTTGGCCACTCACTGTCAGCTCTGAGCCGGGTACCGCTGGCAGTGGCGTTATGGTCACCCCCGAGGGTTTCAGGTCTATGGTTCCTCTCAGGGCGAACCCAAGGTTCCTCACCTCGGTTCGATAGATGCCGTTCTGATCTGTGTATTCTAACGTGACGGTCAGAGCTCCTCCAGAGCCAATGATATCTGTCGGAGCGTAGAGGGGAATGACCAGCGTCTTAGATTCTCCCGGGGCTATGACATCGATCTTCCAGCGTCCATCGGTGGAGACAAAGGTGATTGAAGGGGGCGGAGAGGCATAGACTTCAATGTTTTTGATCACTTCTCCCATCAGGTTTAGGAGAGAGAGATTGTAGTTGAACACAGAGCCCGCATAGATATCTGGTGTTGTGGAGTAGAGCCTCAAGGGGGAGGAGAAGACCTCGCCTACCACGAAACCTAGGTTTCTCATCTCAGTCCTTGTGTAGCCTAGACTGTCGGTAGACTCAATGTTGAAGGTGATGGTGAATCCTCCTTCACGGGCCTCGGACACAAGGATGGGTACGAGGAAAGACTTCGCTTCGTTGGGGGTTAGGAGGTCATAGGTCCAGCGGCCTTCCGAGCCTATGAGCTGCCCTCCCTCCATCGGAGCTAGGGTGACTTCCAGGTTATAAAGGGTGTCATCTCCGGCGTTCTGGATCGTCACCGCCAGATCGTTGACCAGTCCACCAGTCACCTTAGAGTTAACCGAGTAGAGCGTGACAGGACTGACGAATTGAGCGCTTTCAACGACCACGAAGCCCAAGAAGTGGGTCTCACTCTTGACTTCACCGGCCTCATCTCTATACTTCACCATAAAGGATAGATAGCTGGTGGAACCCAGGGAGGCTGAGGGTGCGTGGAGGTTAACCGTAAGTTCCTCTTCTTCACCCGGTCTAAGGTAGGGGATTGACCACTTGCTCAGGCCAACCACACCCATTGGCTCTGGTGCGCTTACAGACACCTCAACGTCTACTATGCCCTTATCTCTACTGTTGATCAGCGTGGCGGGGATATCGTTGATAGCCCCTGCCTTCACGTTCGTGAAATCGGATTTCAGGAGGGTTGCCTCAGGCCCTGAATACACAATGAATCCTATCTGCGAGGTCTCCTCGACCTTAACTCCCATGACATCGAAGTATTTGACGGTGATCGTGAGGGTGGTTGACTGTCCAGCGATGGGTGCATATATCTGAGTGGCTAACGACTTCCTTTGATTGGGATTGAGTTGGTCGATGGTCCAGACTTCTGGACCGACGATGGCTGCTGGAGGCTGCGCCGTTGCTGAGACCTCAACCTTGCTTTGAGTCGATGTGCCTGTGTAATTTAATATTAAGGATACATCATTTACCTGCCCCTCGATCAGCGAGATTGAGGAGAGGGATACCTCAAATAGATCCCTGAGCGAGGCAACCGTGAAGTGGATTGTATCGGTCTGGGTAAGCGTACGGTCATAGGCCGATTTGTAAGTTGTCACCACGGAACCCTCAGCTGTCTTATCCTGTAAGTCTGGATGTATGTAGAGGCTGAAGGGGAAGGCAGCACTCTCACCTGGCTTAAGTTTGTTCACGGTCCAAGAAGCTCTTCCTCCAATGGGCGTGGTCTTCTCCGCAGAAAAGTCGAGGTCGAGGAAGTATGCCGAAGATGAGCCGTCGTTAGAAACCGTGAGCGTCACGTCGTTGACGGCACTTGGATTCAACATCTGAGGGTTGAGTTTATAGTTGATGTCACTCTTACCGAGGAGCTTGATGGGTATCGACATGTTCCAGGGGTCTCCCTCGAAGGTCATGCCACCCAGGAGGAGGTAGAACTCAATTCGGAGATAGCCATAGTAAATGCCGGTGGGCAGATTTTTAGCAGTGTTAACAGTGAAGTCGAAGTCTATCTCCTCCCCAGACCTATAGCTGCCCGGAGCCGAGTCTTGAGCTTGGAAGAGGGGAAAACTAAAGCCGACGGGTAGTGTGAGGGTGGCGTTAACTCCTGATACTACGACCTCACCCTTGGCGTGGGCAACTGTGATGACCAAGGGTACAAAATCATCTCCTGGCTCAGGCTCAACAATCGCCTCGCCTTTCCCCCAACTCACATCGATAAGGTTGAAGGGAATATAGCTGGTCCTATACGTAGCGGCCACTTGAAGGGTAAAGGCAATTATCTGAAGTAGGAGGAGGACCGTGATGAACACCGTTTTAATCTTCATGGGGACACACCCTGTTGAGTCTCAGATCCCTTAAAAACATACTCCTTGATACATTTGACAGGAATCTCTGAACACCAAGATCTGTATCTTCCAATCTTTTATATATTCTTCAGATCCGAAAAGTACCTTTACCTTCATTTATTGATCACTTAATGCTTTAATGCTCAACATCTAAGCATAGTATATGAAGAACTATTTAAGTGTTTGTTTTCCTGATGGTTTTGCAATCGATTTCTCCAAACCTTATTTTCGGAATGGTGGCAAGTTTCTCGTTGAAACGCTCCAGCCCAGATTAAAAATTTCACTCTTTTATTCACTCTTTTCTTCTAACTGTTTTAGGAGCGACTTAAAGAACTCCCCTTCCTCCAGCTTTCCTAAAGCGGATGAAACTTCAAGTTTATTAATATCCACCTTTATGTGCCAGTGAGGCTTTGTGAGAAGAGAGCCCTTCGGAGTTACTTCAAACTTGATCCAGTCTGTCGGACTAAAAAGTCCTAAGAATTTTCTAGCTCTCAGATAATAAACATGTTTTCCCAACTCTTTAGCTAAACGCATTTCCAAGATCCCATCGGCTAAATGGTGCAGACCCCTGATGAAATTCTCATCGTGAATTCCTTCTTCAACGGTCATGATTGTTGTGATCTCTATTCTTTTCAGGAAGAGAACCATACTTCGGAGAAAACCTAGAACGTCTTCAGGTTTCTCATAAATGAGCATCGATGAGATGGAGTCCACGATTAAAAGTGATGGTTTGACGCTTTGAACAGTTGCTGAGTTTTTATCTTCTACGCATCCACAGGCTTGCAGCAAGATTCATAATTATATTTAAATCGCTTTTGAGCTTGACAAAAAAGCATAAATATATGTCTCATTTTAAAGAGTAGATAGGCGGACTAACTTTGTCTGAAGAATATGCCTCGCTCCACGAGAACCAGCAGAAAATCCTGCGAAAAGTAGATGAAATCAAAAACACTTTGGAAAGCATAGTACAAGAGCTAACCTTTTTAAGAAAACAGAATAAAGTTACCTTAAAACCACAACTCGAAATGAAACCCACTGGAATGAGCTTTATGGAGCTCTTAGAACTTCCCGATAATCTTAGAAAGACCGTGTTGGTCGTCAGCCAACTCGGCGAGGCTACAGCGGATGAGGTGGCAGGAAAAACCGGACGGGTTAGGAATGTTGAGAGCCATTACCTGAACACGTTAGTTCACATGGATCACCTCGAGAAAAAGAGGAAACGAAGAAAAGTCTACTTTACCGTTAAATATAAACGGTAACAATCAGAAAAATATCTGCCATGGAGGACCTTTCACATGGGAAAGAAAATCGTCGTCCACTCTTTCAAAGGTGGAACTGGGAAATCAAATCTCACCGCTAATATAGCCACTGCCCTAACCAAGATGGGAAAAACGATCGCTGTGGTAGACTCAGACATAAAGTCTCCCGGCCTACACTTTATCTTTAACATTCCAGACGAGAAGATGGAATGGAAGTTAAACGACTACCTCTGGGGAAAGTGCGAAATCGGAGATACGGTCGTGGAACTCACAAGTCTCGGCGAAAAACTGTTCTTTATCCCCGCAAGCCTCAAGGCCGGAGAAATTCTCAAGATTTTGAGGGATGGTTATGAGGTCGCTCAGTTCAACACGGGTCTCAGCAGGCTCATCGACGAACTTGACCTTGACTACCTATTCGTCGACACCCATCCAGGGCTTGATGAGGATACACTACTCGCCATAGCCGCCTCAGACTTATTATTATTACTCATGCGGCCGGATAAGCAAGACTATACAGGAACGGCTGTTTCACTAGAGGTTGCTGCTAGACTAGAAAAGCCAACGTATATAATCGTTAATAAGATACCCTCAATCTTCAACCTAGACGAGGTTGTTGGTGAGGTTAAAGACGCTTATCTTAAACCCGTTCTGGGTGCCATACCTTTTTATGAAGAGGTATCCGCAGCTGCAAGTGGCAAGGTGTTTATATTATCTAACCCATTACACGATTTCTCCAAATGCATCAACGAAATAACCGAACAATTCCTCAAGATTTTTGAAGAATAAGAATAGGTGAGTTAAAAGCGACAAGAGCATGCCTATTGCTACGATATATTAACGAGAAGCACTCTCAGCCACATATCTTGTGTCAGTTGGCTGACAGTTAGCTAAAAATCAATATGGAGCGGCAGAACAATTCTGGAGGTGAACATTTATATACAGACTATTTCATATATTATGCTTAGATGTTGAGCATTAAAGCATTAAGTATAGGAGAGCTGTGCGGGTAGGGGCGTCACAGGTCTTTGGGCTTCACGACGATCGCGATCCGAA